>Ga0207646_10007762_pt1 | contig 10858 bp, 7 predicted proteins | sample KBSK5502metaG_FD_184343 | JGI IMG/M metagenome (GOLD analysis project Ga0207646, IMG submission 184343) | Corn, switchgrass and miscanthus rhizosphere microbial communities from Kellogg Biological Station, Michigan, USA - KBS K5-50-2 metaG... | ecosystem: Host-associated > Plants > Roots >...
CCATGGCCGCCTCGCGTACGACACTGCTCGAGATCCTCACGCCTTCCGCGTATGCCCACTTCGACGCGCTCGCGGAGACGCTGCAGGGCGGTCTCGATTCCGTGATCGCGGAGCACGCGCTGCCCTTCCACGTGACAACCCTCGCCGCGCGCGGCTCGGTGACCTACCGCAAGTCGCGCGTCCGCAACTACCGCGACTACCTCGAGATCGACAAGAACTTCGCGTACCTCAGCTGGCTTTACCAGTGCAACCGCGGCGTGTTGATGGCGCCGGGCGCGGAGGAGAACTGGACGCTGTCGGTCCAGCACTCGGTGGACGACGTGCAGAGGTACGTCGACAACTTCGCCGAGATGGCGCGCGACCTGCGCGAGTAACAACGCACGGCTGATCAGCTCAACCTGACGGGCGCGGCGCTGACGCCTGGCGCGCAGCGCAGCTGGTGGCTGCGAGAGGCATTGTCCTCTGAAGACGCCGCTGCGTGTCCGCCCCTTTCGGGGGACAGGACCACCGACGTCGTGATCGTCGGCGGCGGATTCACTGGGCTTTGGACCGCTTACTGGCTCACAGAGCGAAAGCCGAACCTCGGCATCACGGTGCTCGAGCAGGACATCTGCGGGGGTGGTCCGAGCGGCCGCAACGGGGGCTTCGCGAGCGGTTGGTGGGACGAGCTCGACGGCCTCACCCAGCTGTACGGCACAGAGGGCGCCGTGAAGGCCGCACGCGAGATCTCAAAAAGCATCAGCGGCATCGAGGAGTTCTGCTCCAGGCACGGCGTCGATGCGTGGTTCCGGCGGGCCGGCTACGTCTTTGCCGCCACCGGCCCGCGCCACGAGCTCGTGTGCGAAGAGATGGTGCACGCAGCGACCGAGGCCGGCGCTCCGGACGAGATGCAGGCGTTGACGCGCGAGCAGGTTCGCAAGCGATGCTCTTCCCCCGCCTTTCGCAGCGGCGCGTTCATGCGCGACGGCGCGTCGGTGCAGCCTGCGCTCCTCGCGCGGGGCCTGCGGCGTGCGGTGCTCGAGCGCGGCGTGGCCATCCACGAGGGCACGACCGTGACGCGACTCGACGGGGGTCCGACCGCGGTGACCGAGCGCGGTTCGGTGCGTGCGAAGCACGCCGTGCTCGCCATCAACGCGTGGGCGACGGCCTGGCCGCGCATCGGCCGCCGCGTGGCGGCGTGGAGCAGCTACATCGTGCTCACCGAGCCGGCGCCGGAGAAGCTGGAGGAGATCGGCTGGACCGGCGGCGAGCTGATCAGCGACCTCCGCCAGTCACTGCGCTACTTCCGGACCACCCGTGACGGCCGGATCGCCTTCGGCGGCGGGGGCGGCCGCGCGGCTCCGCGCGTCGGCGATACGTTCACGCACGACCGCCAGGCGGTCAGTCAGGCGGCCGAAGGCTTCCGCTTGTTCTTCCCGAGCTGGTCCGAGGTGCCCATCGTCGACGGCTGGGGCGGGCCGATCGACGTTTCCCCCACCCACCTGCCGGTGTTCGGGACGCTGCCGCCGGGCAACGTGCACTTCGCCGTTGGCTACACAGGCAACGGCGTCGCGCCGTCGCACCTGGCGGGCCGGGTCCTGGCCGACCTCGCCTCGGACACCGACTCCGACCTGGTCCACCTGCCGATGGTGAACCCCCGGCCCCGCTTGTTCCCGCCGGAACCTCTGCGGTCGATGGGGGCGGCGGTGGTGCGCCGGGCGATCATCTCCTTCGACACGGCCGAGGAGCGAGGCGAGCGCCCGAACCCGATCGCCTCAGCGGTAGCCCACCTGCCGCGCCGGCTGGGATATCTGCTAGGTCCGTAGTCCCTCCCCGCAGCGCGGGGAGGTCAGGTGGGGTCCCTCCCCGCTGTGCGGGGAGGTCAGGAGGGGAGGTCAATGCTGGCCAGCCGCGGTTGACGGAAACCTGAACGGGTGATAGGTTCCGGCGCAATTTGTAACAGACGTTTCGGCGGCGGGACGCCGGGGAGGGGTGCCACTTGAGTGTCACAGAGCACGCCGAGCACGCTGACGTTGCCGACCTGGCCAGATTTGGCTACAAGCAGGAGCTGAGGCGCGTCCTCGGCGTCTACTCGAGCTTCGCGGTCGCGTTCTCATACATCTCGCCGTCGACCGGCATCTTCACGCTGTTCATCCTCGGCATCTCTCTCGCCGGGCCGGCCTTCTTCTGGAGCTGGCCGATCGTAGTCATCGGTCAGCTGATCATCGGTCTCAACTTCGCCGAGGTCAGCTCGCACTTTCCGGTGGCGGGCTCCGTCTACCAGTGGAGCAAATACCTGTCCAACCGGACGTACGCCTGGTTCACCGGCTGGATCTACCTCTTTGCCGGCGTACTCACCGTGGCCGCGGTTGTCGCCACGGTGCCCCTGGTGCTCATCCCGCTACTCAACAACCTGTTCAACCTCAGCATCGGAACCGACGCGGACACGTTGCGCAACGTCGCCGCATTGGTGCTGCTGAGCACGACGTTGCTGAGCATCTTCGGCGTGCGTTTGGTCGCGCTCGTGAACAACACCGGCGTCGTGTTCGAGATCCTCGGCATGGTGGTGTTCGCGCTGATCCTCGTCATCTTCTACAGCCACCAGAACGTATCGGTGTTCACTGACTTCAGCTACCTCGGGACGAGCAACCAGGCCGGCGTCTTCCTGGCGGCGATGTTCATGTCGCTGTTCGTGATCTACGGCTTCGACACCGCGAGCACCCTGGCCGAGGAGACGAAGAATCCGCGTCGTGAGGCCCCGCGAGCGGTCCTGGCGTCGATCATCGGCGCCGCCATCATCGGCACGATCTTCCTCTTTGCGGTGATCATCGCTATCCCAGGCGACATGGGCAAGTTTGTGGCTGACACCGGCGCGGGCAAGTACCCGTTCCCGCTGATCACCATCATCGAATCGAACTTCCCCGGCTGGGCGGCGAACCTGTATCTCTTCGTGGTCGTGGCGGCCATCTACGTGTGCTGCCTCGCCATCCAGACGTCGACGATCCGGCTCGCGTTTGGCATGGCGCGCGACGGCAAGCTGCCTCTCGGCAAGTACTTCAACCGGGTCAGCCCGAGCCTCCACACGCCAATCGGCACCTGCATCGTCATCGGCGTGCTCGCCGGCTTGCCGCTCGTCTACTACGCCGGCGCCGGTACGATCGCCATCGGTGCGACGGGGATGATCTACCTGTCCTACATCCTCGGCAACATCGCGATCCTCATCGCGCGACTGCACGGATGGCCGAAAGACTCAGCTCCGTTCCGCCTCGGCCAGTGGGGCACGATCGTCAACATCCTCGGGCTGGTCTGGGGCGTCGCGATGGAGATCAACTTCCTGTGGCCGCGAAACGCGTCGGTTGGCGGCCAGAACCCGCCCCTCAGCGCCCTGCCCAATGTCACCGTCCCCGACTTCCTGGCCAACATCCCGGTCTACGAGTTCACGCTCGGCGTGATCATCCTGGTGGGACTGGTCTACTGGGCCGTCGCCCAGCGGAACGCCCCCGAGACTCCGGCAGTCCAACCAGCGGAAGCGCCGGCGTAAACACCGTTTGAGGAATCGCGCGCGCGCCGTCGTCATCGGCGGAGGTGTCGGCGGCGCGTCGATCCTTTACTGGCTTGCGCGCCTGGGCTGGACCGACACCGTCCTGGTCGAGCGCGCACGCGTCACATCCGGCTCGACGTTTCACTCCGCCGGCCTCGTTGGACAGCTGCGCGGCTCGCTGAGCCTGACGCGGATGATGATCAACTCGGTCGACCTGTATCGAAACCTGCGCGACGAGGTCGGGCTCGAGACCGGCTGGCACGAGGTGGGCTCGCTGCGGCTGGCGTCAAGCGCCGAGCGCATGGACGAGCTGGCGCGGCAGGCGGGCTGGGCCAAGACATTCGGTCTGCCTCTAGAGCTCATCTCTGCGGCAGAGGCGCAGCACCTCTTTCCGCCCATGTCCACTGATGGCGTGCTGGGCGCGGCGTATCTGCCCACCGACGGCTACATCGACCCGAGCCAGCTGACGTTCGCGCTCGTCGAGGGTGCGCGCCGGCGCGGCGCGGAGATCTGCGAAGACACGCGGGTCACGTCGATCGAGGTCGTGGACGGCGAGGTCCGCCGCGTCATCACCGACAAGGGACCGATCGACACGGAGCTGGTCGTCAATGCGGGCGGCATGTTCGCGCCCGAGATCGGCCGGCTTGTGGGAGTGGTGGTGCCGATCATCCCGATGGCCCACGAGTACCTCATCACCAAGCCTTCGGGATTGCGGCTCGACATGCCTACGATGCGCGACCCGTCCCTGCTCGTCTACTTCCGGCCCGAGTCGGGCGGTTTGGTGATGGGCGGCTACGAGCGCGACCCTGCGCCGTGGGGGCTGGACGGCATCCCCGCCGACTTCAACGGCCGGCTGCTGACCGAGGACTGGGACCGCTTCGATCCCTTGATGCAGAACGCAATCGTGCGCGTGCCTACGTTGAAAGACGCGGAGGTGGTGCGACTGGTCAACGGGCCCGAAGCGTTCACGCCAGACGGCGAGTTCATCCTCGGCCCATCCGAGGTGCGCGGCTTCTGGGTCGCGGCCGGCTTCTGCGCGCACGGGCTCGCCGGGGCCGGCGGCATGGGCCGGCTGGTGGCGGAGTGGATCGTCAACGGCCGGCCGGAGATCGACGCGTGGGAGATGGACTCGCGCCGCTTCGGCCGCCACTACATGAGCCGCGACTACACGCTGGCGCGGACGGTCGAGATCTACTCGACCTACTACGACGTGAAGTACCCAGGCCACGAGCGCAGCGCGGGCCGGCCGCTGCGCACGTCGCCGGCGTATCCGCGGTTGAGCGAGCTCGGCGCCGCCTTCGGTGAGAAGTCTGGCTGGGAGCGCGTCAACTGGTTCGACCCCAACACGGCCCGCGGCGACGAGTCGATGCGGCCGCGCGGTTGGGCCGGGCGGCTGTGGTCGCCGGCGATCGAGGCCGAACATCGAGGGTGCCGCGAGGCCGCCGGCCTGTTCGACTTCACGTCCTTCGCGAAGATCGAGGTGCGTGGTTCCGGTGCGGCTTCGTTCCTGGAGCGGCTCTGCGACAACCAGGTGGCGCGTGGCGTGGGCCGGCTGACCTATACCCAGATGCTCAATGAAGACGGCGGCATCGAATGCGATTTCACGGTGACCCGCCTTGCCGAAGACCGCTTCCGAATCGTCACCGGCACCGCCTTCGGCCGGCACGACCTGTCGTTCATCCGCGAGCACGCCCCGCTAGATGGATCGGTGGAGGTCGAGGACGTCACCTCCGCCTACGCGTGCATCGGCCTGTGGGGTCCGAAGGCGCGAACGATCCTTCAGTCGTTGACGCCGGACGATATTTCGAACGCGGCATTCCCATACATGACCGCGCGCGACCTCGCGGTCGGCCCGGTTCCTTGCCTTGCGCTGCGTGTGACATACGTGGGCGAGCTCGGCTGGGAGCTGTACTGCCCTGCCGAGTTCGGCCTGCGGCTGTGGGACGTGCTGTGGGAGGCGGGAGCTCCCCACGGGCTGGTGGGCGGGGGGTACAAGGCGGTCGACTCGATGCGGCTGGAGAAGGGGTACCGCGTGTGGGGCTCGGACATAGGGCCTGAGATCGACCCGTACCAGGCCGGACTGGGGTTCTGCGTGAAGCTCGACAAGGGCGAGTTCAACGGCCGGGCGGCGCTGCTGAGGAAGCGCGACGCCCCCGCCGCCACGCGGCTCGTGTGCCTCGCGCTCGACGACCCGCGGTCGGTGGCCCTCGGCTCCGAGCCGGTGCGCATTGCCGAGGAGATCGGTGGCCGAGTGACGAGCGGGGGTTACGGATACTCGGTCGGCAAGTCGATCGCCTACGCGTTCGTGCCCTCGCGCTTCGAAGTCGGAACGGCGGTTGAGGTCGAGGTTTTCGGCACCTGGGTATCCGGCCACATCGCAGCCGAGCCGCTATACGATCCGCAAGGAGGCCGTGTCCGTAGCTAGACGCCTGGCCGTCATCGGGACCGCCCTGGCCATCACCGCGGTGGCCGGCATCTGGTACGCAAACCCGGAGGCGCCCTGGTTGGTCAGCCAGGTCAGCGTGGCGCAGCCTTCCGGCCTGACCGGGCCGTTCACGCCGACGTATGACTTCATCACGCCCTCCACCGGCTGGGCGCTTGTCGTCGATTACAGCGCGCTCACGACCAGGTTCTTCGTGTTCCATACGACTGACGGCGCGGCGCATTGGTACAAGCAGTACGTCGGCAAGGCCAGAGGTGACCGCCCTTACCTGCACTTCTTCGATGCGGACCACGGCTTCGCGTACGCAGGGTTCTCGTACCGTACGGTCGACGGAGGAGCTCACTGGCGCTCAATCAACGTGCCCGGCTCATATCCCTCGGTGACTTTCGCCAGTCCAACCAAGGGTTGGGCGGAAGTTTTCGACACGCCGCGCTCCCCGCATCTTTACAGCACGATCGACGCAGGCAAGACCTGGACCCAAGTGGGAGCAGCCCCGCCGTCATCGGAGCAGCTGCAGCCATTGGTCGAGGTTCAGTCGTCGAGGTTTCGTGAAAGCGGTGAGGGCTGGCTGGGGGCGATCCACCAGCTAGTGCCAACCGTGTTCGTGACCGCCGACGGCGGCGCAACCTGGCAAACGATCGAGCTTTTTCCAACGTTCGGGGCCGACTTCTACAACGCGATGGTCAGGCTGATTCCCGGCACTGCCGTGGTGGCCTTCCTCTCGGACGGCACGGGGCGGCAGCTCGGTGCGTTTCTGTCCTTGAAAGCCGGCTCCTCGTGGACCGGTATTTCATTTCCGTTTGTAGATGTCTCGCCTGACGAGCTCACGTTTGTGGACGCCGATCACTGGTGGCTGTTCCACTCGGGGTGGGTTTACACGACTGATGACGGAGGCAGATCGTGGCTGTATCTCCACGACCTTGTCTTTCCCGGCAGCAGCTGGAGGTCTGACCATGCTCGCGCGATCGACCGGCAGCACGCCTGGTGGGCTCTGACGTCGACGGCGAACTTGGAAGTCGGCGGGCTGGCTATGACTTCCGACGGAGGCGAGCACTGGGGGATGGTCAACGCGCCCCAGCCCTGATGGCCTCAAGCCACGTGCGAAAACATCCGCTCGAAGTGCTTGGCAGCGTAAGCGTCGAAGTCAACGTCCAGCTCTGAGATACCGCTCTGAAGGACCCCCCACATCGCCTCCCGAAAGTCGGACATGAACTTCATCTGCCGCAGCGACGCGATGTCCTCGTCGCGCACCGTCCCGAAATAGGCCGATATCAGCTCCCGATCCTCGTCCGGCCCGAACTCGTTGTTGACCGACAGGTTGGCCAGGTCGAAGAACCTGTCCCCCATGCCGGCGTACTCCCAGTCGACGATCTTGATGGCGCCGTCGTCGAGGAAGTTCGCGTTCAGCAGGTCGTTGTGACACGGCACCGATGGCTGCGGACCGCGCGCGGCACGAATGCTCTCCGAGACCTCTAGAGCGCGGGCGTAGGCATCAGGAATCGTGACGCCGTGCGCTTCGGCCTCGCGCCTATAGTTCACGACAACCGCGTGCGAGTCGAACGCGCCGGGAATCGGCGCGGCCCCATGAAAACGACGCAAGGCAGAGATAACGCGGTGGATCGTCCGCGGCGTGTGCATCTCCTCGAGGCTGATCGGCCGGCCGTGGATGAAACGGGTGACCAGCCAGCCCTCAGGTTCGGCGAACCCGACCACGTGGGGCGCTACGCCCACCTCGTACGCCCGGTGGTTCGCCTCCCGCTCAGTCCTCCGGTCGATGCCCAGCAGCTCGGTCTCGGCACCGCCCATGCGCAGCACGAACGAGTCGCCCTCGACGTCGACCCGAAAGTTGTGGTTCGTGATGCCGCCGCTCAGGGCTGTGACGCGCACCTGCTGCCCCGGCCACAGGCGCTCGATGGCCTCGGTGGGATCCATGTAGCGACCCTAAAATTACAGAGCTTTGGGGAAGGGCGCCAACGCCGAAGAGCTGATGAAGCTCCGCGAGCGGTACGTTCCGCGTGGAGTCTCGACCGCCCATCCGGTGGTGGCCGACCGCGCCCAGGGCTCTGAGATCTGGGATACCGACGGCCGCCGCTACATCGACTTCGTCGGCGGCATCGGCGTCATGAACGTCGGCCACAACCACCCGCGCGTCATGGCCGCTGTGCGCGAGCAGCTCGACCGCGTCACGCACACCGCGTTCCAGGTCGTGATGTACGAGTCGTACCTGAAGCTCGCCCAACGGTTGAGCGACCTGGCGCCAGGCGCGGGCCCAAAGAAGGCGATCTTCTTCAGCACCGGCGCGGAGGCTGTCGAAAACGCGGTCAAGATCGCGCGCGCACACACCGGCAGGCCGGCGGTGATCAGCTTCCGCGGTTCGTTTCACGGCCGCACGCTCCTGGCGCTCAGCCTCACCGGCTCGGTCCAGCCTTACAAGCAGAACTTCGGTCCATACGCCAGCGAGGTGTACCAGACGCCCTTCCCTTACGAATACCGCGGCTGGAACTCGGCGGCCGCGCTGGCAGTGCTGGATGACCTGTTCGCGTCGGAGGTTCCCGCCGACCGCGTCGCGGCGATCATCATCGAGCCCGTGCTGGGCGAGGGGGGTTTCGTCCCCGCTCCGCGCGAGTTCCTCCAGGGCCTGCGCGCGGTGACCGAAAAGCACGGCATCGTCCTCATCGTCGACGAGATCCAGACCGGCTTCGGACGCACCGGCAAGTTCTTCGCCATCGAGCACTCAGGCGTCGAGCCCGACCTCATCACCGTGGCCAAGAGCCTGGCCGCGGGCTTCCCTCTGTCCGGCGTCGTGGGCAAAGCCGAGATCATGGACGCGCCGGCGCCGGGCGGCCTCGGCGGCACGTACGCGGGCAACCCGGTCGCGTGCGCTGCCGGCCTCGCGGTGCTCGACGTCATGCGCGACGAGCGCCTGCCCGAACGCGCGGCGCGCATCGGCTCCGTGGTCGAGGAGCGCATGCGCAGCTGGGCGAACGAGCATGAGATCGTCGGCGACGTGCGCGTCATGGGCGCTATGGCCGGCATGGAGCTCGTGCGCAGCCGCAAGAGCAAGGAGCCGGCCGACAAGGAAACCGCGCGCGTGCTTTCGGTGGCACGCGACAAAGGACTGATCCTTTTGCGTTCGGGCGTGCACCACAACGTGATTCGCACGCTGATGCCGCTGACCATTCCGGACGAGCAGCTGGATGAGGGACTGGACATCCTCGGCGCCGCCCTTTCCGAGGTGGCGACCGCCGTACCGCTCTAGGCAGCAGCGGACATGAAGGAGAGACATATGAAGACCGCGCTTCGACGCCACCAGATGTTCATCGGCGGCCAGTGGGTCGACAGCACAGGCAGCGAGGTGCAGGACGTCAAGAACCCGGCGCTCGGTGAGGTCATCGCCACGGTGCCGAAGGGCACCGCCGAGGACGTCGACCACGCCGTGAAGGCTGCACGCAAGGCGTACGACGAGGTGTGGTTCGACACCACGCCGCGGCAGCGCAGCGAGATGCTGCTGAAGCTCGCAGCGGTCATCGAGGAGCACACCGACGAGCTCGCGCGCATCGAGTCGGAGAACGTGGGCAAGCCCCTGGGCGTGACCATCAGCGAGGAGATCCCGCCCATCGCTGACTGCTTCCGCTTCTTCGCGGGCGCCGCTCGCGCGCTCGAGGGGCGCGCGGCCGGCGAGTACATGAAGGGATTCACGAGCATCCTGCGCCGCGAGTCGCTCGGCGTGGTCGGGTCGATCGCACCCTGGAACTACCCGCTGATGATGGCGGCGTGGAAACTCTGCCCCGCGCTCGCCGCCGGCAACACGGTGGTGCTCAAGCCGTCGGAGTGGACGCCGCTGACAGCGCTGCGCCTGGCTGAGCTGGCAGCGGACATTCTGCCCGCGGGCGTGCTCAACGTCATCACCGGTGACGGCGAGCCCGTTGGCGCCGGCATCGTGCGCCACCCCGGCGTGGCGATGGTCTCGCTCACAGGCGATGTCGCCACCGGCAAGGAGGTGGCCAAGGCTGCGTCGGCGACTTTGAAGCGCGTGCACCTCGAGCTCGGCGGCAAGGCGCCAGTCATCGTGTTCGACGACGCCGACCTGGACGCTGTCGTCGAAGGCATCAAGATCGGCGGCTTCTTCAACGCGGGCCAGGACTGCACGGCAGCGACTCGCGTGATCGCGGGACCGCACATCTACGACGGCCTGCTCCGCGACCTGGTGCCGGCGGTGAGCTCGCTCAAGGTCGGCGATCCGTTCGCTGACGACACGGAGATGGGCCCGCTGGTTTCCGACGAGCAGCTCGAGCGCGTCAGCGGGTTTGTGACGCGCGCCAGGAAGGAAGGCGCCGAGATCCTCACCGGCGGCGTGCCGATGAAGAAGAAAGGCTCGTGGTACGAGCCCACGCTGGTGGTGCCGTCAGGGCCCAACGCCGAGATCGTCAAGCGCGAGGTGTTCGGTCCAGTCGTGACCGTGCAGCGCTTCAGCGACGAGGATCAGGCGCTGGCCTGGGCCAACGGCGTCGACTACGGCCTGGCGGCCTCGGTGTGGACGCGCGACGTCGGTCGTGCGCTGCGCATGGCGCGCAAGCTGCAGTTTGGCACCGTGTGGATCAACGCGCACATCCCGCTCGTCAACGAGATGCCGCACGGCGGGTACAAGCAGAGTGGTTACGGCAAGGACATGTCGATCTACTCGCTCGAGGAGTACACGCAGATCAAGCACGTGATGGCTTCCCTGGATTGACACTCGCTCTGCGGCTGCAGGGCATCCGCAAGAGCTACGGGCACGTCGTCGCGGCGGACGGCATCGACCTCGAGGTGAACGAGGGCGAGTTTTTCACCCTGCTCGGTCCGTCGGGATCGGGCAAGACGACGCTGCTGAGGATCATCGCCGGCTTCGAACGCCC
>Ga0207646_10007763_pt1 | contig 10858 bp, 8 predicted proteins | sample KBSK5502metaG_FD_184343 | JGI IMG/M metagenome (GOLD analysis project Ga0207646, IMG submission 184343) | Corn, switchgrass and miscanthus rhizosphere microbial communities from Kellogg Biological Station, Michigan, USA - KBS K5-50-2 metaG... | ecosystem: Host-associated > Plants > Roots >...
CGCCGTCGGCAAGACGGCTGTCGAGCTAGCGCTTGCCGGGCGGAATGCCGTGATGCCTGCCATCGTGCGCACGTCGAACAAGCCTTACCGCTGGAAGATCGGCGTCGCACCTCTCGACCGCGTCGCTAACGTGGAGAAGAAGATGCCGCGCGATTTCATCAGCGCGGATGGCTTCGGCATCACGGCCAAGGCGCGAACCTATCTGTCGCCGCTCGTGCGCGGCGAGGACTTCCCGCCGTTCAAGGACGGCCTGCCGAGTTACGTCCGGCTCCGGAACGTCGCCGTGCCGAAAAAGCTCTCGACCGATTTCAAGCTCTGACGCGAGGCTTGCGGAAGGCGCCGCCGTGACCAAGCTTATCGACTATTACTTCACGCCGATATCGCCGTTCATGTATCTCGGCCACGATCGCCTGGTCGCCATCGCGCGCAAGCATGGCGCGACGATCGCGGTCAAGGCCATCAATCTGGGCGACGTCTTCCCGGTATCCGGCGGGCTACCCCTCTCCAAGCGGGCGCCGCAACGCCAGGCCTACCGGCTGGTCGAGTTGAGGCGCTGGTCGGAACACTTGAACATGCCGATCAACGTGCAGCCGAAGTTCTTCCCCGTTAACGGAGATCTCGCTGCCGCGTGGATTCTCGCCGCACAGGAGCAAGGTATCGTGGAGGCATTGGCGCTGACTGGGGCGGTCGGCCGCGCGATCTGGGAGCAGGAACGCGACGTCGCGGCCGCATCGACGTTGATGGACATCGCCAGCGAACTGGGATTGGACGCTGTCACGTTGGGCCGCCGCGCCGCAACGACCGAGATCGTCGCGCGCTACAAGGCGCTGACGCAGGAGGCCATCGACCGCCAGGTCTTCGGGGCGCCGACCTACATCTACCGCGACGAACTGTTCTGGGGCCAGGATCGGCTCGACTTTCTCGACCGGGCGCTGGCAGAATAGCGTGTTTTCCCGATTCCGCGCTGCGGCGCTCGAAAACCTCGAGTCGCCGTCCGCGCGCGAGGAATCGACCGGGTCGTCGCGAGCCGCCGCGGGCGGTGCCCGAACCGGATAACAACGGTCTCAAGCCACGTCTCGAGGGGATGGTCATGTCATACGCACTCGTCTTCGCGCTCGTCTGCGCGGTCGCCGCATTGGTGTACGGCATCTGGTCGATCAACTGGATCCTGGCTAAGCCCGCCGGCAATGCGCGCATGCAGGAAATTGCCGCCGCCATTCAGGCCGGGGCGCAGGCGTATCTCAATCGGCAATACACGACGATCGGCATCGTCGGAGCCATCCTGTTCATCATTATCTGGGTCTTTCTCGGCGGCACGACTGCAAGCGGCTTCGCGATTGGCGCAGTGTTGTCGGGATTGGCAGGCTACGTCGGCATGAACGTCTCGGTGCGCTCGAACGTACGCACCGCCGAGGCCGCGCGCACGGGTCTCAATGAAGCGCTCGCGATCGCTTTTCGCGGCGGAGCGATCACCGGCATGCTCGTGGTCGGCCTGGGCCTGCTGGGTGTTGCCGGCTTCTACTGGTTTCTGACCCAAGCCGGGCCCTACGCGCCCAATGTGCACAAGGAGGGGCTGCACACGCTGATCCAGCCGCTCGTCGGGCTGGCGTTCGGCGGCTCGTTGATCTCGATCTTTGCGCGGTTGGGCGGTGGCATCTTCACCAAGGGGGCGGACGTGGGGGCCGACCTCGTCGGCAAGGTTGAGGCGGGAATACCTGAAGACGATCCGCGGAACCCCGCAGTAATCGCCGACAACGTTGGCGATAATGTTGGAGACTGCGCCGGCATGGCCGCCGACCTGTTCGAAACCTACGCGGTGACGATCATCGCGACCATGCTGCTCGGCGCCCTGCTGCTCAGGGACGACGCTCTCGCCGCGGTTACCTATCCGCTCGCGTTGGGAGGATTCTCGATTCTGGCCTCCATCGTCGGCACGTTCTTCGTCAGTGCGCGTCCCGGCGGCAAGATCATGAACGCGCTCTACCGCGGCCTGATCGTCGCGGGGGTGCTGTCGGCGATCGGTTTCCTGGGCATCACGTATTGGATGATGGGCGGAATCACAGCGACGCATCCCGAGCTCACCACACTCCGGCTCTGGGGCGCAGGCATCATCGGGCTGGCGTTGACTGCGGCGATGGTGGTCATCACCGAGTACTACACCGCGACCGAATTCAAGCCCGTGCGCCATGTCGCGGAGGCTTCGACGACAGGCCACGCGACCAACATCATCGCGGGTCTGGGCGTGTCGATGAAGGCGACGGCGTGGCCGGTGATCTCGGTGTGTCTGGCGATCCTCGGCTCGTACTGGCTCGCCGGGCTCTACGGCATCGCCATCGCCGCGACGGCGATGCTGTCGATGACCGGCATCATCGTCGCGCTCGATGCCTACGGTCCGATCACCGACAACGCGGGCGGCATCGCGGAGATGGCGGATTTGCCGGATTCGGTGCGCGCGATCACCGACCCGCTCGACGCGGTGGGTAACACGACCAAGGCCGTGACCAAGGGCTATGCGATCGGCTCGGCGGGGCTGGCCGCACTCGTGCTCTTCGCCGACTACACGCATGCGCTCGAAAACGCGGACATCCATATCAGCTTCGATCTGTCCGATCGGATGGTCATCATCGGCTTGTTCCTGGGGGGCTTGATTCCGTACCTGTTCGGCTCCATGGCGATGGAGGCCGTGGGTCGCGCCGCCGGCGCTGTCGTCATCGAAGTGCGGCGCCAGTTCAAGGAAATCGCGGGCATCATGGAAGGCACCGCGAAGCCGGAATACGGTGTCGCCGTCGACATGCTGACCAAGGCGGCGATCAAGGAGATGATCATCCCATCGCTCCTGCCGGTGCTGGTGCCCGTCATCGTCGGCCTGGTACTGGGCCCGAAGGCCCTCGGTGGTCTGCTGATGGGCACGATCGTCACCGGCCTCTTTGTCGCGATCTCGATGACGACCGGAGGCGGCGCCTGGGACAATGCCAAGAAGTACATCGAGGACGGCCATTACGGCGGCAAAGGCTCCGACGCACACAAGGCCGCTGTCACCGGCGATACCGTGGGCGATCCCTACAAGGACACGGCCGGACCCGCGGTCAATCCGCTCATCAAGATCATCAACATCGTCGCCTTGATGATCGTGCCGTTGCTCGCGCGCTTCGCGAGTTGAACGCGCGGTGCGCCGCAGACGCTCGGCGCGTAGTGGCGCCAAGCGCGTCGTCGAGCGGGTACCCGGCTCGCGGCGGCTAGGCAACCCACGCCAAGCCGCACACGAGCCACCCGCTTACGACGACGGCGCCACAACGCGCCCCGCGTGATCGCGGCGCACCGCGCCGCTTACCGCTTCCGCGCCAGCATCACACCGTCGCCGACCGTCAGCAGGCACGCGTCGACGCGTGCGTCGTCGCGGATCTTGGCGTTGAGCGCGCGCAGCGCGTCGGTGTCGGGATCGTGAACCTTCGGATCGGCGACGTTGCCGCTCCACAGCATGTTGTCAAGCGCGATCAAGCCGCCCTGTCGGATCAAGACGAGGCACGACTCGTAGTAGGCGTCGTAGGATGCCTTGTCGGCGTCGATGAACGCGAAATCGAATGCACCCGCACCGTGCTCGGCCCGCAGTGCGGTGAGCGTCTCGAGCGCCGGCGCGAGGCGCAGCTCGATGCGATCGGCCACACCCGCCTCCTTCCAATAGCGGCGCGCGATCTCCGTCCATTCTTCGTTGATGTCGCAGCAGAAGAGCCTGCCGCCGGCGGGAAGCGCCGCGGCGACCGCGAGCGCGCTATAGCCAGTGAAGGTGCCGATCTCGATCGCGCTTTTGGCGCCGATGGCCCGGACGAGGAGCGCGAGCAGCGCGCCCTGATCGGCGCCGATCTGCATGCCTGCCTGGCGAAGCCGCGCGGTTTCCGCACGCAGTTTCTTTTGCACCGCGGTCTCGCGCGCAATATCCTGGGTGACATAGCGCTCGACCGCTTTGGGAAGGAGCGAACGGCTCATTCGGCTGAGGATGCGATGGAACGCTGAGCTTGGCAACCCCGTCGTTGGAACGACAAAGCACGCCTAGTGCGTGAGGTACAATCACCTCGGTGTCGACTGTTCCGGAGCTCCACATGCAACGCCGCTTCGTCGTCGCTCTTTTCGCGATCGCCGCCAGCCAGCTCGCGCTGGCGCAGAACCAGGCGCCCGAGCTGCCGTCGGGCTGGACCGCGAAGAAGCCGGTCAGCACGCGCAACGACATGGTCGCCGCGGCGAACCCGCTGGCCGTCGAAGCCGGCCATCAGATCCTGAAGCAGGGCGGGAGCGCGGTCGATGCCGCAGTCGCCGTGCAGATGGTGCTGAATCTCGTCGAGCCGCAGTCGTCGGGCATCGGCGGCGGTGCGTTCATGCTCTTTCATAACGGCCGCAACGGATTGTTGACTGCATACGACGGTCGCGAGACCGCGCCCGCCGCCGCCAGGCCGGACCGGTTCCTCGACAAGGAAGGCAAACCGCTCAAGTTCTACGATGCCGTCGTCGGCGGCAAGTCGGTCGGCGTGCCCGGGACCCTGCGCCTGCTCGAGCTCGCGCACCGGCAATACGGCAAGCTGCCCTGGGCGAAGCTGTTCGAGCCGGCGATCGCGCTGGCCGAGCAGGGTTTTGCGGTGAGCCCGCGGTTGAACATCAACATCGCGGGCGAGAAATATCTGACCCAGGAGCGCGCCAAGGCGTACTTCTACAATCCCGACGGCACGCCATTGGCCGTCGGGCATACGCTGAAAAATCCGGCGTTCGCGGCGACGCTCAAACGCATCGCCGCCGAAGGCGCGGACGCGCTCTATCAGGGCGAGATCGCGCGCGACATTGTCGAGACCGCGCGCTCGCACCCGACCAATCCAGGCGATCTGACCGAGGCCGATCTCGCCGGCTACAAGGTCAAGGTGCGCGAGCCGGTGTGCGGACACTACCGCGTATACAACGTGTGCGGGATGCCGCTGCCATCATCCGGGGGCATGACGGTGCTGCAGATCCTCGGCATCCTCGAGCCTTTCGACATGAAGGCGCTCGGTGCGAGCTCGCTCTTCAGCGTGCACCTCATCACCGAAGCCGGCCGGCTCGCGTATGCGGACCGCAATCAATATCTCGCCGACCCCGATTTCGTGAAGCCGCCGGCGGGACTGACCGATCCCGCGTATCTGCACGAGCGCTCCGCGCTCATCAGGCTCGATGCGAGCATGGGCCGGGCCAAGGCGGGCGTGCCTGCCGTCGCGCAGCCTGCGCAGAAGAAGGCGGCCGTATTACGCAACTTCGGGGCAGGTGCCGCGCTCGAATTTCCCTCGACGTCGCACATTTCGGTCGTCGACACGTATGGCAACGCGCTGGCGATGACGACGACGATCGAGGACATGTTCGGTAGCCGCTTGATGACCCGAAGCGGATTTCTGCTCAACAACGAGCTCACCGACTTTTCGTTCGCGCCGGTCGACGAAGGCAAGCCGGTCGCCAACCGCGTCGAGGCGGGCAAGCGGCCGCGCTCTTCGATGTCGCCGACGATCGTCTACGACGGCAAAGGCAAGGTATACATGGTCGCGGGATCGCCCGGGGGGAGCGCAATCATCAACTACGTCGCGAAGACGCTGATCGGCGTGCTCGACTGGGGTCTCGACCCGCAGGCGGCGATCGACCTGCCGAACGTCGGCAGCCGCAACGGTCCGACCGAGTTGGAGAAGGATACGCCCGTCGTAGCGCTGGAACCGAAGCTCAAGGCGCTCGGACACGAGACCCGCGTCATGGAGCATACGAGCGGCTTGCAGGCGATCGTGCGCACGAGAAGTGGCTGGATCGGCGGTGCGGATCCGCGGCGCGAAGGCACGGCGGCCGGCGATTGAGTCAACTGAGGTCGCCGGCGCGAAACGGCAGCGAACGGGAGCCCGGCCGGTCGGTCAGGGGAACGGCATGAGTGCGAAAAACGTGGCGGTACAGCGCCTCACGGAAGGTTCGCGGCCGGAGCTCTCCCGCCATTTCCTGAGCCTCGACCGCGAAGATGTACGGCTGCGCTTCGGGGTCGTGATTCCCGCAGCGGCAATCGCCGAGTATGTGGAGCGTATCGACTTCGACACCGACGCGGTATTCGGAGTCCATGACGAAGAGCTCGCGGTCACGGCCGTCGCGCACGTCGCGTTCACCGAGGACATGGCCGAGCTCGGCGTATCGGTGCTGCCGGGCCATCGCGGGCGCGGTCTCGGCAGCGCGCTCCTCGCGCGCGCGGCCGAGCACGTGCGCAACCGGTTCGTGACCCGGCTCTTCATGCACTGTCTCGCGGAGAATGCCGCGATGATGCATATTGCGCGCAAGCTCGGGATGAACATCTGCGTCGATACCGGCGAGGCCGACGCGTTTCTTAAGCTTGCCCCCGCGGATCCGGCGTCGGTCACCGGCGAATTCGTCGACCAGCGTCTCGCCCTGTTCGATTACGCGCTCAAGTCGCAGGCCATGCGGATCAGAGCGCTCAATGCACCGGCGCGCCCGCCGGAAGGTTGACGCCGATGGATGCGCCCAAACCGACGCGCCACCGCATCGTCATCGTCGGCGGCGGCGCCGGTGGACTGCCGTTGGCGGCGCGCCTCGGTGACAAGCTGGGACGGCGTGGGCGGGCCGAAATCACGCTGGTCGACCGCTACGCCACGCATCTGTGGAAACCCCTGCTGCATGAAGTCGCGGCCGGCCGCCTCGATGCCGACGTCCACGGCGTCGATTATCTCGCGCTCGCATACTGGCATCATTTCCGTTTCCGGCAGGGCGCCGTCTCCGGACTCGACCGCGCGCGCCACGAGCTTGCGCTCGATGCGGTCTACGACGACGACGGCGCGCTGATGCTTCCGCGCCGCACGGTGCGCTACGACACGCTGATTTTCTGCGTCGGCAGCGTCAGCAACGACTTCAACGTGCCGGGCATTGCCGAGCACGCGATTTCGCTCGACGCGCTCGCGGACGCCGAGCGCTTCCACCGTCGGCTGCTCGCCGCCTGCGTGCGCGCGGACGCGGAGGCAGCCGCCGGCAGGCCGACGGGAGTGAACATCGTGATCATCGGCGCCGGTGCGACTGGCGTCGAGCTGGCGGCCGAGATCCGGCAGACGACCGGAGCGCACGCGAGCTACGGTCTGGATTATCTCGACCCCGAGAAAGACATCCGGCAGACGATCGTGGAAGCGGCGCCGCGCATTCTGCCGCAGCTCTCCGAGCACGTTGCCGAGGCCGCAACCGGGCTGCTCAAGAAGCTCGACATCGAGGTGCGCACGGGCGAGCGCGTCACACTTGTCGACGAGCAGGGCGTGCACACCGCGAGCGGCGCCAGGTATCGCGCTGATCTCGTGGTGTGGGCCGCCGGCATCAAGGCGCCCGACTGGCTGGTCGATCTCGGCGGGCTGGAAACCGGCCGCGGCAATCAGCTCGTCGTGACGACGACCTTGCAGACGACGCGCGATGCCGACGTCTTCGCCTTCGGCGACTGCGCAGCCTGTCCTTGGCCCGAGGCGGGACGCGAGGGCGCGCTGGTGCCGCCGCGCGCGCAGGCGGCGCGCCAGCAGGCGTTGCTACTCGTCAAGTCGATGCAGGCGCGGCTCGCGGGTGCGGCGCTGCCGACGTTCCATTTCCGCGACCTCGGCTCGCTCGTATCGCTGGGCGAGCTCTCCGCAGTCGGCAGCCTCATGGGCAGGCTCATCGGCGGCAGCCTGCTGATCCAGGGGCTGATCGCCCGCTGGATGTACGCCTCACTCTACAAGCTGCACCAAGTCGCGATACTGGGCTACGTCGGTGTCGCGCTCGACACCGTCGGCCGCTTCCTGAGCCGGCGGACCGCGCCGCGCGTCAAGTTGCATTGACGTCTTCGCCGCAGGACCTATCGACGTCCTGTGGCTCTTCACCAAATGATTACGCGCCGGTCCGGTGGAAGGTACATCTTGTCGCCTTCCTTGACGTCAAACGCCCTGTAGAACGCCGGCTCGTTGACCACGGAGCCGTTGACGCGAAATTTGTCCGGTGTATGCGGGTCGGATTTCAGATACACAATTGTCTGCTCATCGCGTGTCTTGTCGCGCCAGGATTGCCCGAAGCTGAGGTAGAACCGCTGATCGCCAGTAAACCCGTCGATGATCGGCGCTTCCTTGTCACCGAGTGACAGTCGGTACGCCTTGTATGCGATGGCGAGGCCGGAATTATCTGCGATGTTCTCACCCAATGTCAGTGCGCCGTTAACGTGGTAGCCCGCAACCGGCTCGTAAGCGGCGTATTGATCGATCAGCGCCTTGGTCTTTGCGGCGAATTTTTCATGATCCTCCTTAGTCCACCAATCGCGCAGGTTGCCATCGCCATCAAACTGGCTGCCACTGTCGTCAAAGGAGTGGCTGATCTCGTGTCCAATCGTGGCACCGATCGCTCCGTAGTTGGTGGCGTCATCGGCTTCGACATTAAAATAGGGTGGTTGCAGAATGGCTGCCGGAAAGACGATTTCATTCATCGACGGATTGTAGTACGCATTGATCGTCTGCGGCGTCATGAACCACTCGTCGCGATCGATCGGCTTGCCCAGCTTGGCGATGCTGCGATCAAACTCGAAGCGGTTTGCGCGCATGACGTTGCCCACAAGGTCGTCGCGTTTGGTTTGCAACTTCGAATAGTCGCGCCACTTCCGCGGATAACCTATCTTGGTTGTAAGCTTCGCCAGCTTGGCTTGCGCCTGAGCTTTTGTGTCTCGACCCATCCAGTCAAGGTTCTCGATGCTCTGCCTGTACGAAACGAGAATGTTCCCGACCAGCGCGTCCATGCGCGCCTTGCTTTCCGGCGGGAAATACTTGGCGACGTACAGCTTGCCGAGGCCTTCGCCAATCGCGCCCTCGACGAATGTGACGCCGCGTTTCCACCTGGGTCGGTTCTCGGGTATTCCGCTGACCACCTTGCCGTAGAACGCAAAGCGCTCGTCGACAAAGCGCTTGCTCAAGTACTGCGAATAATCGTGCAGCAAATGCCACTTGAAATAGACGCGCCAGACCGCGAGCGGAGTATCGCTCAATAACTTGGACCATCCTGCAAAGTAGCTCGGCTGCTGTACGATCACCTCGTGGATCCGTGTCTCGAGGCCTGCAGACCGGAGGTACGCCAACCACGGGTATGCGGGTCCAAGCGCGGCGAGCTTCGCAACCGAAACCTTGTTGTACGTCTTTACGGGGTCGCGATTTTCGACTCGGGTCCATTGCACGCGCGCGAGCTTGGTCTCGAGCGCCATGACGTCCCGCGCGTGCGTCGCCGCCAGCTTGTCGCCGGCAAGCGCGAGCGTCGCTTCGACGTGTCTTGCATATTGAGCGCGGATAGCCATCAGTTTTGGATCGTCTTCCTTCAGGTAATAGTCACGATCCGGCAAGGCGAGGCCGCTTTGAGAAAGGTAAAGGGCATACGCGATTGAGTTCCTGTTATCCTGATCGACGTCTGCAGCGAACGGCGTGCCAACGCCGATCTGTTGCAAATGCGCAATCAGCGAGGCCAAGCCGGCTTTCGATTTCAGCGCGTCGATACGAGCAAGCTCGGGCTGTAGAGGCTCGAGATCGAGTGCGTCAAGTCTAGGTTCATCCATGAAGCTGGCATATAGGTCACCGATCTTTTGCGCCTCAGATCCCGGCGAAGCGTCGGCGGACTGAGCCGCGTCCTCAATGATCGCGCGCAGCCTTTCCTGCGTTTGATCGAACAGCTGGTGTGCCGGGCCGTAGCCGGCCTTGTCAGCGGGGATTTCGGTCGTTGCAAGCCATTTGCCGTTCACGTGTTGATAAAAATCGTCCTGCGCTCGCACCGAGTTGTCGAAATACTGTGCTTCGATTCCGGACGCAAGTGGCGCGGCGTCGGAGGCCGAGATGGTCACAACCATGACGACCGTCAAGAGAGCGAACCCGGCATATAAGCGCTGCATGGAGTGTCCTCGTCGTTTCATGGCCCTTGCTTTCTACACCAACCCGTGCCCTAGCAGGTCGATGTCGCCGATCGAACCGCGTCCGACCGATAGGTTTACCGTGGCGAAGCGCGCGATTATGCCAGTCCCGTGCCGTTGCGGCCACGGTTCGGCGATATACTGCGCCTCCCGCCGACCAAGCGCCGCCTTCCACGATGGCCGCAGAGTTCCTGTCCGCGACGATCCTGCTGATCCTCGTCATCGACCCCTTCGGCAACGTACCGCTGGTCGCCGCGGCGCTTGCCGCGACGCCGGCAGAGCGCCGCGTTCGGGTCGTCCTGCGCGAATGCCTCATCGCCTACGCGGTGTTGCTCGCGTTCATGTTCGGCGGGCACGCGTTTCTCACGCTGATGCACGTCTCGGAGACGGCGCTGTCGATCGCCGGCGGCGTGATCCTGTTTCTGATCGCGCTGCGCATGGTCTTTGCGCATCCGGAGGGAGTGTTCGGTGACGCGCCGGGCGCCGATCCGTTTATCGTGCCCCTGGCCATCCCCGCAATCGCCGGCCCCTCGGCGCTGGCTACGGTCATGCTGATGGCCTCGCGCGAGCCGGAGCATCTGGGTGCCTGGGCGGCAGCGCTGACCGGCGCGATGGCCGCGACGGCTGCCACGCTCGTTGCTGCAGACCGATTACAGCGCTGGGTCGGTGAGCGCGCCATGCGCGCCGTCGAGCGATTGATGGGCCTGGTACTGACGGCGGTGGCCGTCGAAATGTTGCTGACCGGAATAGGGAACGCGGTGGCGCAGTTCGGAAAGTGAGCGACCTCCGGTCGGAGGTCCCACCCTCCCGCGCAGCGTCGCTGCGAAACAAAAAGAGCCAGGCCGATGGCAGCCTGGCTCGGGGACCGCCCCGAGAAAACGAGACGGTAGGGGAAACTGCATAAACAGCGGCGATATCCCG
>Ga0207646_10007764_pt1 | contig 10857 bp, 16 predicted proteins | sample KBSK5502metaG_FD_184343 | JGI IMG/M metagenome (GOLD analysis project Ga0207646, IMG submission 184343) | Corn, switchgrass and miscanthus rhizosphere microbial communities from Kellogg Biological Station, Michigan, USA - KBS K5-50-2 metaG... | ecosystem: Host-associated > Plants > Roots >...
CGCCTTTTGTCAACTATTGATCGTCTGTTGTACTCTCGATAACCCGGACTAATGCGTCCAGGCCCGCCCCCTCAGCGTGCCGAATTGGGACGCGGGTTCGATCAGAAATTTTTGAGACTTAGCAACGCACACCCACTGATGAGCAAGATCCGTGTAGTCGCTACCGGCCGGGCGGTGTTCTCTTAATCAGCAAAGAAAAAAAAGAACCGAGGTGTCCGTTATGCGCAAGAGTTCAGTGGATGTTTTTAGACGATATGTGAGCGCGCAGTCGTTACCAACTGTGGAGCAGCCGAGGACTCCCAAACCGGCCATTACGATCTCTCGACAGACGGGGGCGGGAGCGGTGACGGTGGCTCGTCTGGTCGCTCAAGTGCTTGACCTTGATTGTCCAGGCGATCCTCCCTGTCCATGGGCAGTCTTCGATCGCGGTCTGGTATCTAAAATTCTGGAAGATCACAATCTCTCAAAGGAGATTGAAGAATTTATGCGGGAAGATACCAAGTTTCCGCTGACCGATGCGTTAGAGGCCTTGCTTGGTTTACACCCTTTGTCCTGGACGCTCAAGGAATACGCCAAGGAGACCATTCGTAAGTTGGCAGTAACTGGAAATGTGATCCTGGTCGGACGAGGCGCAGCAGCTATCACCACCCTTTTTCCTCGCATCCTGCACATCCGCCTGGTTGCACCATTCCATGTTCGGGTCCGAAACTTCGCGGAATTCAATCACATTACCGCCGAGAAGGCTTCCGGTTTGGTCCGCGAAAGCGACGAGGCCCGTAGCCGTTATGTGCAAAGCTATTTTGGTGCCGATGTTGATGACCCACTGCAGTATCATCTCGTTATCAATACCGGACGAAATAGCTTTCAAGAAACTGCGCAGATAATCAGCCACGCGTTAGTTAACAGAATACCACGCGGTGATCAAAAGAAACAGGAAGTCTACTCTTAAATGAAAAATGCCAGCGATCGATTCCACTGAGGTCCCAATCTCCGATGTCAGTTGGTTTCGTTGAGTCAAAAATCAGTTAGCAGAGGGAAATTTCTATGAATAGCTGCAAAGAAGCGATGCCGCGCGGCGTCGATTTGCTTCATGATCCGATGCTGAACAAGGGTACCAGTTTTACGGAAGTGGAGCGAGACGTTTTCCGGTTAAGAGGTCTGCTGCCACCACGAGTTAATTCCCAGGCCGAACAGGTTGCTCGAGCTCTTGAGAGCCTGCGCCGAAAGCAGTCTGACTTAGAGCGTTATATCTTTATGATTGCTTTGCAGGACCGGGATGAAACGTTGCCTATCGCCTAACCGATGGTAGAGCGTTATTCGCCAGCGGTAGCCCATTTGCCCCTGTGTTCATTGATAGAAAGAAGTTTATTCCGAGCCAGGGAAATAACGCCTACATTTTTCCGGGACTAGGATTGGGTATCCTAGCAAGTGCGAGTAAGCGCGTGACCAGTGGAATGCTGCTAGCGGCAGCCAGAGTTTTGGCAAGTGAACTATCTGAAACAGATTTGGAAGAGGGTCGAATCTACCCGCCGCTAGCTCGGATTTGCGAGGTATCTTTGAAGATTGCGGCGGCGGTGGCGGCGATCGCCTATGACCAAGGCTTGGCGGCCACTCCGAAGCCGGCTGATCTGGCGTCATTTATTCGGGCTCAAGTATTTGAGCCAAGTTATCGCAATTACGTCTAGGTCTTCCTTGGGCAATTTTCGGTAGCGGTCCCGCGGCTGCCGGACCGCAACCGAAGATTCCAGGCGGAGATTGGTGAGAAATGCAAGCTGGCTCCTTGTATCAGACCGTTGAGAGCTGCCTTCTAAATTGTCATCCTGTCCTTGGTCATTGGTCATGCGTGCGACGCCCGCGCCAAAGGATGGGCAATTTACGTCAACCCAAGACAAGCAAACAAAGATGGTTTCACCGATGATTTTGTCGAGAAAGGAAAACTCAATATGAAAGAAGTTATCGACAGTTTAGCAACGTCGGGCGAGCCGGCGGATCAACCGACCGCCAAACCCCCGTTCCGTTTGAGGCGCATACTGGTGCCAACGGACTTTTCGGCGAATTCGGAAAAGGCCGTTCAATATGCCATTCAATTGGCCAGACTGGTGGGAGCGAAGCTTACTTTACTACACGTGGTTCCCGAGCCCTCTGCGCTCGACTATACCATGCAAGGAATTCCGGTTGATGAAATTCAGGGATGGAAAGACGAAGCGGAAACTAAGCTGGCAAGCGAGTTAGCAAGAGCAAAGCTCGCCTATCAAGAGGTTGATTCGGCCTTGACCATGGCGCTGCATCCACGTGACGAGATCGTAAGAGCTGCGACGCAGCTGACAGCTGATCTTTTGGTGCTGTCGACGCACGGCTACACGGGCTGGAGGCACGCCTTGTTTGGAAGTGATGCCGAGAAGATCCTTGAGCATGCTCCGTGTCCGGTTGTAGTCATTCGTTAGGTTGCGGCTTTATTGATTTGTGCTGAAGTGATTCTACGTTGCAGCAATCATATCACAATCAAAGCCAGCTCCGAAAGCGGCGATATGTATGCCTCGATTGACCAGGTAGTCGATCGAATAGCGCGTAAGATGAGGAAATTTCACACTCACCTGATGCGCAATGATTTAGCTCGGAGGCGCTCGGTGCGCACCGGGCCTAGTGAAATAAGAGAGCATTACTATTAGTGGGCAGATTATTTGTGTCGCTCGAGGAGCTTTTGTCCGAAGATCGAGCAACGGAAGCTTGGTCTTTGACAAGAGCGGGAAAGCGGCGCTTTTACGCAAGTCTTACGCTTAACCACAATCAGAAAAGGAGGCGGTGATGAAACCGTCGACAGAAAGTCTTGTAAAGCCCGGAAACATCCGACTAAGCCATGGAACACGGACAGCGTCTGAACTCGGAACATTGCGGTCCGAGCGCTGGATGAAGCAGCGTCAGAAGCTCTCGAGGTTGCGGGAGAAGCTTTCGAAGCAAATTCGGCAGCTGGCCAGCGAGGCCCGCGAAGAAACACCGAACTACAGCATGCACATGGCCGACGCAGCGAGCGACAGCTTTGATCGCGATCTCGCTTTGGGCTTGGTGTCGTTTGAGCAGGAGGCGCTCTATGAAATTGATGCAGCTCTGGAACGGATTGAGGATGGTACCTATGGGACCTGCGAATTAACGGGTCAACCGATCCCGTGGGCCCGATTGACGGCAATTCCGTGGGCTCGATTTTCACTCGGTGCAGAAAAGAAAATAGAGAGCGGTGTTCATCCTCATATCTCTATCTTCCGGTCGTTAGGATCGAAGGTAACATTAGTCGAAAAGCGAAAATGCTTGCTGGCAGATTGGGAAGAGTCGCTCGGCGATCATATTGCAGCAAACCTGCGTTCGAGAATGTTTACCGACAACGGGCCCAGAATCAGCGAACCCGAGGAGCGCCAATTGCCTGGTTCAGTTTAAGGGTGTGAATTTCCACTTCGGCGACAAGATGGTCTTTAGTAATCTAGATTTCGAGATTCGATCTGGTGAATGTCTGGTACTTATTGGGCCGAGCGGCATCGGTAAGAGCACTCTGCTGCGGCTGCTGCTGAGGACTCTCCAACCCGAAAGCGGCACGATTCTATTCGATGGAGAGGATGTCGTTCATCTGACCAGAGATCAGCTAAACCGGCTGCGGACAAGGATCGGAATGGTCTTTCAGTCCTCCGCCCTGATCAGTTCGTTGAGTGTGTTTGAGAATCTGGCCATTTCTTTGCGGGAGCTAACCAACAAGAACGAGCGCGAAATTACGGCGATTGTGGAAGAGAAGCTGCGGTTTGTGGATTTGGCCGATGCAAAAGACCTCATGCCGTCTGAGCTGAGCGGCGGGATGAAGAAAAGGATAGCCGTCGCGCGCTCACTAGTGATGAGTCCGGATCTCATCCTTTTTGATGAGCCGACCACAGGATTAGATCCGATCGTCGCCCAGCAGGTAAGCGAATTGATCGTCAATCTGAACCGGCAAGCGGGGACCACGATCTTAGTAGTGACCCATGATCTGCACAATGCCTTCCGCGTGGCCACTCGGATAGCCGTGCTCGATGAGGGGAGAATTGTGGAGGACGGTCCGCCTGAGGTTATCAGGCAGTCTCGCAATTCTGTCGTTGTCCGGTTCATGGTAGCTGCTTTGGAAAACTAAATGAGCACCCAAGAACATTACTACAAGGCGAACGCCCATGATCTGCGATTCTGGTCACGGGTGCAGGACGAGTTGATTCAGTTTTGTCATGATTGGTGCACGGGGAGTGAAAAATGTGAGCTTTACGACATTGCAATTGACCTCGACCGCATTGTCGAGATGGCACCAGCGGACTCACGCCTGATGTCTCCACACCAAGTCGCGAGCCAACTCGTCTACCGGCTTTTTATATGAGTGTACACCAATTTTGGCTCCGCGCTGGTATGTACCGGTGCGGGCCTATTTGTAACCGCATCACTGTGTCCGCTGAAGAAATCGCCATTTTCTACCCAGCAGATGACTGCGGGAAAATGGCAATCAGTGTATTTGCTGGCTTGCCAACCTGCTTAAATCTTACTCACACGGTTCGTGATAAACTAACACTGGGCAAGGTGCGCGATGCACGATCCGCGGGGCCGGTTCGAGCCCAAAGAGGTGTCCGAGAAAACCTGGACGGTGTTCCACGGCTTTGTCGGCGCCCTCTTCGGTAGCGGCGACTGTCCCAATACACCTTCGGTTCCGCGTGACCTAGAAGTTTAGCTGGAGCTGTACGGTTTGCGCTATTACAAACCGCAGTCGCCATTCTTGTCATCCGAGCCTGGACGGCTCAAACCCGCCATTGCCGCTGGACGCGCACGAGCTGCAAGCGTTACAAAAGAGCGCTTCAATCCTCCGCGATGCCATCCAGTCGCTGGATCTCAAGTAGTCTGGTTTTTCCAACCCTGAGTATTTGGTTGCTGCGGATAGGTAGAAAATGAGTTCCTGTCACTCCTGTCACTGTGTGAAGAAGATTATGTCGGACCAACCGGGGAACGTTTTTCCATTCGCACCATATCGAGCAAGGAAGAGTCAATATTCAGCAATAGCCAGCCGGACGAGATAGCTCTAGCTCCTATAGAGTATGTGGTCTAATGAACCTTGCAGATATGCGGGGCAATTACCAACGCAATCGGCCGAGGCGTGAAGACCTCAAGAGTGACCCGATTGAACAGTTCCAGTTGTGGCTGGAAGAGGCGTGTCGCGCTGGTGTCACGGAACCGACCGCGATGAGTCTGGCAACCGCTGGGAGCGATGGGCGGCCCCTGCTTCGCACCGTACTGCTCAAAGGTCTGGACAACCGCGGCTTCGTTTTCTTCACCAACCTGGAGAGTCGCAAAGCGCGCCAAATTCAGGAAAATCCGAGTGTTTCACTTCTTTTCCCGTGGCTCCTGCTCGAACGCCAAGTCATCGTCACTGGGTGTGCGGCGAAGATTTCGGTTGCCGAATCGCTCAAATACTTCGTTACCCGGCCGCGTGGTAGCCAGCTAGCGGCGTGGGCATCGAGGCAAAGTAGCGCTATTTCCTCGCGCCAGATTCTCGAGATGGAATGGGAACACCTGAAACAGAAGTTCAGCAGCGGACAGATTCCGTTGCCATCCTTTTGGGGAGGTTACCGAGTGACCCCTCAGACAATTGAGTTCTGGCAGGGCGGCCACGACCGCCTCCACGACCGTTTCGAATATACGCGTCAGTCGGACGATTCGTGGCGGATTGAGCGTTTGGCACCATAAGAAGCTAGCCCCTTCGGGCCAGCCCGCAATGAGCTCGTCGCTTTGGCCTTTGGGTGATTCTTACGGGCTAGTTGGCCAAACCCGTCGCGACAAAGGCTGCATGGTTTTCAGCAAATCGCGGGGAGCAAGCAACCCGATTCATTGGCAAAATGTGTTGATGGAAAAAACGCTTCGGCTCAACAAATCGCTGGGTGAAATAGAGACGGAGTCAGGAGTTTTCGAGCTTCTTGCCACCGCTGAGGCAACGCACGATAAACGAACCGGTACTATCGTCGTGATGTTAAACAGCTTTCTGCAGTTGCAGAGAACCAAACGGCCAGGTGCGCACCTTTTTGCCGATTCAAGCGTGGGCCGAAGAACGATAACCAAGGAAGCGGCAGAGGCGAAGTATGCGGAAACCGTGGGCTCGATCTTCGCGAACTGGGTGCATTGTCTTGAGCAGACAAAAGCTTGACGATCGGTAGATGCCAGGAGCACCGGACCTGCGGCTGCCGCCGCCATCGCGTTTATCCGTTAGCGTTAATAATGCGCGCTTGGTGCCACTAAGGGCTGTGGTATTACCTTCGTTCAGATCTTCTCCGCAACAACGACTTCGGAAGCAATCGGCGTTTCCGGTTTCGTAAGTCGACACTGGTGACTAGTGCTGGTGTGATTGCTCGCTTTGATCGCTCTTCATCATGTCACAGCACATGCCCATCTTCTTCTCTTCCTTTGGAGCAGTCGTCTGTTGCGTCTGTTCCTGCGTGGCTTTGCGCTGTTCAACGAGCTTGTTCAACAGAGTAACAATCGCACCCATCTTTTGGTCGGCTGGTGCGGTGTTCACCTCGGTCAACAGCTTGTTCAGTTCGGCATCCTGCCTGGCGTGATCACTGTCAGACGCATCGGCCGTGATACCAGAGACGGGGAGCGCTGCGGCAGCGGCGATCGCTAAAAGTAACTTGGTTTTCATAGGAATATCACTAACTGGTTGGGGGAAATATGTTCTATTGGTTCCGCGCGGCGACACCGATATTGGCCGAGTTAACACCGCCCTTGGCCGGATCAATCGGGGACGCACCAAAACAGTTAATTGCTGGAGGGCTCGGAAGTGGGGCATTAATGTGGCCGATCAGGCTGCGGTCGCCTCCTTCATGATTTTAATAATCGTGTCCTCTACTTCCTGTGCGACCGGTTCCAGTTGTGGGGCGTTGAACATCTTCAAAAGGACGGTTGGTTTCAAAGTAGCCAAATTGGTTTTGCCGCCCTCGTGGTATATGGAGATTCGGCACGGCAGAGCGGTCGAGACGCTCATGTTTTGTTCAAGGACCTTTTTGGCCTGTTGGGGCTGACACACCTCGAAGATCAGGCATTCATGCCCGAACTCCACCCCCTTTTTCATCATTGTGTCTTTGAGATTGTGAACCTGCATGACGCCAAAATGATTGGCTTGGACGGCGGCCATCAGAGCAGCCGCAGCCTCACTCATGGATTTGTTGGTGGATAATTTAAATAGCATAAGTTTCCTTCGTTTTAAGGCTAGGATCATGGTCGTCGCCCTCCGGTTTTGTTACAGAAGGCGTTCGCGGTTTGCGGTGCTCGTACGCCATCAAATACAGAACAGGCACCGCCATGCGACTGATGAGCAAAGAAGCGACTTCTCCGGCCATCAACGAGATGGCAAGCCCCTGGAAGATCGGGTCGAACAGAATCACGCTCGCGCCAACGATCACCGCCATCGCCGTCAGCAGCATTGGCCGGAAACGCACGGCACCCGCATCGATGACTGCTTCGGCCAGCGGCATTCCTTCGCGGAGCCGCCGTTCGATGAAATCGACCAGGATGATCGAATTGCGGACGACAATTCCCGCGCCGGCCATAAAGCCGATCATCGAGGTGGCGGTGAAAAATGCGCCGAGCGCACCGTGCGCCGGCAGGATCCCAACCAGCGAAAATGGGATCGCGGCCATGACGATCAGCGGCGTCAGAAATGAGCGAAACCAGCCCACCATCAGCGCGTAAATCAATACCAGTACGACTCCAAACGCTGCGCCAAGGTCGCGGAAGACTTCGATGGTGATATGCCATTCGCCATCCCATTTGAGGGCCGGCGCCGCATCGCTAAACGGCAGGTGTGCATTCAAGATGCTGAGCGTAGTGCTTGAGCCGCCAAACTCGCGCATGTCGAGCGAGTTTAGTGCGCGGTTCATTCTTAGAATCGCGTAAACCGGGCTCTCAACCGTGCCGGCTACGTCGCCGATCACATATGTCACCGGCATGAGGTTCTTGTGATAGATACTCTTGTCGGTCGTCGTGCGCTCGATCGTGACGAGTTCCCGTAGCGGCACCAGCGGCGCCGCGCCAGCTGCGCCTGGCTCAGGCAGAGCGTTGGCATCGCCAGAGCGAACACGCAGCGCGAGCAATTCCTCCGGCGTTGTCCGCAGGGCGCGTGGCAATTCGAGCATGATGTTCACGTCCTCTTTTTCGCGTGGCTGATGCACCAGATCGACCGATTGGCCGCCCACAGCCATACGGAGCGTTTGCGAAATGGTCTCAGCGCTGATGCCGTGCAGTGCGGCTTTTTCTTTGTCGATAACGAAAATTGTTTTCGGCTGATCGGCCTCGACATACCAGTCGATATCGACAACACCTGGCGTCTGCTGGAAAATCTCGCGCACCTTTTCTGCGAGCGAGAGCCGCGCTTGTTCGCTCGAGTCATAGATTTCTGCAACCAACGTCTGCAACACCGGCGGCCCGGGTGGCACTTCCGCGACCGCGATACGTGCGCCATATTTCGCGGCGATCTCGGCGACACGTGGTCGGACGCGTCGCGCGATGTCATGACTCTGAGCCGTGCGCTGGTCTTTCTTCACGAGGTTAATCTGCAAATCGGCGATATTCGCTCCGCGGCGCATGAAATAGTGGCGGACCAGCCCGTTGAAATTGAACGGCGCAGCGACTCCCGCGTAAATCTGGTAATCGGTCACCTCTGGGTCCACGCGCACTGCGGCGGCGATTTCGCGCGCGGCTTGTGCGGTGCGTTCCAGCGCGGTGCCTTCGGGCATATTAAGGATGATCTGAAACTCGCTCTTATTGTCGAAGGGAAGCATTTTCGCTTTGACCCAGCCGGTGCCGACCAGTGCCATGGCCGAGAAGAGCAGTAGCGTGATCGCGGCGAGGAAAATCCAGCGTCTGCGGCGATGCGTAACCAGCGGCTGCATGATACGCCGGTAAATCCTGGTGAAAAAATCTTCGTTGCCATGTTCAAAGTGTTTCCGGGTACCCCATTGCAGCACCCGGACCGCCGCCCACGGTGTAACGATGAACGCGATGGCCAGCGAGAAGAACATTGCCGCGGTCGCTCCAATTGGAATCGGCCGCATGTAAGGCCCCATTAGGCCTCCGACAAACGCCATTGGCAGAACCGCAGCAATCACGGCAAACGTGGCGAGGATTGTCGGATTGCCGACCTCGTTTACGGCCTCGACCGCGATCTGCGGCCACGGACGGCCGCGATTTTGCGGCAGATGAAAGTGGCGCACGATGTTCTCGACTACCACGATGGCGTCATCGACCAGAATGCCGATGGAAAAGATGAGCGCGAAAAGCGTGATACGATTGAGTGTGTAGCCGTAAAGATAGAAAACGAGCAAGGTCAGCGCGAGCGTCGAGGGGATCGCGATCAAGACAATCGCCGTTCGCGCCAGCCGAGCGTCAACAGAATAAGCAGCGAGACGCCGAGTACGGCGAGCAACATATGGAAGAGCAATTCGTTGGATTTCGCCAGCGCAGTTTCGCCGTAGTTGCGGGTAATGGAAACCTGCACGTCGGCGGGAATGAGTGTGCCTTTGAGCCTATCGATTTTCTTGAGCACCCGGTCCGCCACGTCGATGGCATTGGCTCCAGGCCGTTTTGCCACCGTCAGTGTGACCGCAGGTTGCTCTTCCGCCAGCTCTGATTTGGCTGCGCCATTGCCGAAGAAGACATATTGGGTCGGTTCCTCAGCTCCATCCAGGATCTCCGCAACATCATGCAGGTAAACCGGCTTGCCGCCGAAGACGCCAACGACCACGTTGCCCACATCTTCGGCATTTGCGAGAAACGCTCCGGTTTCAACAGTGTCTTGCTCGTTTTCACAGACGTGCCCGTTCAGGTGAAGATGATTTGGGCACCAGCCGAAGCCTCGTAGAATTCTCCGACGGTGAGGATCTTGTCTATTTGCGGACAGAAATCCGCCTTTGATAGTTTGAACATATCGACGGTGGCTTTGCAGGCGTAAAGCTTGCCGCCAGCGTGATGGATCATTTCGATAAATTCACTGACCGGTGGGATGTCGATCTTCTCCATTTCCTTCTTCATCATGGCCGTCGCAATCCATGAGATGCCCGGGATGACGCCCAGCCAAGTGGGCATACCGGGTCCCATCGCACTCGGCACGCAGAGTGCCGGGTTCCCCACCGTAGCGATCTTGATGTGGTCCATCTTCGCTTTCAAAATGGCGTGGAGACCAAAGAACTAAAAAAAAAGGCTCGCTTCGATTCCTTCCATGCGCGCGCCGTTGGCCATGATCAAGCCGGGATAAACCCCGTCCAGCGATCCCCGTGAGATGATGATCGAGACTTTCTTGATTCTTTCTTCGGTAGTCATAATAAGGCTCCTTCAAACGCAACTGACAGGCTTCGGGTATCCCGCGATCTTCGCCGCCTTCTTGATCGGGCCGTCGGGAAACAAGGCATAAAGATCTTTGGTTGGAATCCCGCCGATTTTGTTCATACGGCGCATACCGGGCACAGCGCCCTTTTCCTTAAAGTCCCTGTCTATGAACTCGAGGACTTTCCAGTGCTCGGCGGTGAGTTGAATGCCTTCGTCCCCTGCCATCGCGGCCGCGACCTCGCGGCTCCATTGCGCGTGGTCTACCAGGTAACCTTCGTCATCAACATCGATGGCTACTCCAGCAATTTGTCTTTTGGTCATAGGAATTCGGGTGGTTAATGCTTTCAGGCGGTGGGCGCTTTCAAGGCTTCCGGCGGGATCTGTTTACCCGCGCGACTCATGCGGTGGCCGATACCCGGTAACGGGACCGCTTTGAGCAGTATGTTCCAGTAAATCCATTTGAAGGCGAGTTTGCCCCAATGGTTCACGCGC
>Ga0207646_10007771_pt1 | contig 10851 bp, 9 predicted proteins | sample KBSK5502metaG_FD_184343 | JGI IMG/M metagenome (GOLD analysis project Ga0207646, IMG submission 184343) | Corn, switchgrass and miscanthus rhizosphere microbial communities from Kellogg Biological Station, Michigan, USA - KBS K5-50-2 metaG... | ecosystem: Host-associated > Plants > Roots >...
GGTCGACGGCCGCCTCGAGCTCGCTGTCCAGGCGGTTCAGCTCGGCGGTGGCCGCGTCGTCGATGCTGAACTGGCCCTCGCCGCTGATTCTGACGATCACTATCCCTCACCGTCCTGCGGCTCGGCCGGCCGGTCGGCCGCCGGGATGCTGGCCGGCTGGGCCTGCCCCTGGGGAGCCTGGCTGTTGCCGTTGGCGCCGCCCTCGAGCTGCTTGGGCGCTTCGGACGTGATCTCGCCCTTGAGCCTGCTCAGCTCGCTCTCGACGTCACTGCTCGCGGCCATCATGTCGAGCTCGGACTGGATGTCGTCGCGACGGGGGCCGATGGCGTCGTCGAGCGCGCCCGAAGCCATCAGCTCGTCGATCGCGCCCGCGCGGGCCTGCATCTGCGCGGTCTTGTCCTCGGCCCGCTGGATCGCCATGCCGACGTCGCCCATCTCCTCGGAGATGCCGGAGAACGCCTCGTTGATCCTGGTCTGAGCCTCGGCCGCGGTGTAGGTGGCCTTGATGGTCTCCTTCCTGGTGCGGAAGGCGTCCACCTTGGACTGCAGCCGCTGCGAGGCGACCGTCAGCTTCTCCTCCTCGGCCTGCAGCTGGGCATACTGCACCTGCAGGTCGTTCAGCTGGCCCTGCGCCGAGGCCTTGCGCTCGAGCGCGGACCGGGCGAGGTCCTCACGACCCATCCCGAGCGCCTTGCGCGCCTGGTCCTCGAGCTTGTTCGAGGACTGCTGTAGCTGGTTCATCTGCAGCTCGACGCGCTTGCGCGACGTGGCGACATCCGCGACCCCACGGCGGACCTTCGTCAGCAACTCGAGCTGCCGCTGGTAGGAGTAGTCCAGGGTCTCACGAGGGTCTTCCATCTTGTCCAGGGCCTTATTGGCCTTGGCCTTGAAGACAAGTGAGACTCGCTTCATCACGCCCATACGCGCGGCCGTCCCCTTCATTAACTTCTTCGTCGCCCTCAGGCCGCGTGACCGGGCCGAAATCCTGGGTCCGGGCACCCGGCTAGACGGCGGACGAGCCTGTGCGACTAGTCGCATTCCACCCTACGCGGTCTCGCGCATTGCGAGCTACCACGTCTGCCCCCCTGACCGAGGTGGCGCTAGCCCCACCTTCGGTTAAGCTCTGCTGGCTCCGGGGCCATTTCCCCCGTCCACCCCGATAAGCTTGAGCCCGTGTTCCGACGCCGTAGCGCCGGGGCGACGGACGGCACGGCCCAGGATTCCCCGGGCGCGCAGAGCCCGGACGGCCCGGCAGACACCAAGCCCCGCTCCCCCGCCGAGGCGGCCAAGGGGCGGCCCACGCCCAAGCGCAGCGTAGCCGAGGCCAAGCGCCGCCAGCCGATCGCCGGGTCATCCCGGACGGCGGCCGCGCCGCGCACCAAGGAAGAGAAGGCCAAGGCCCGGACGAACCGGGCCGGCAAGTACGAGGCCATGAGGCGGGGCGAGGCGTGGGCGCTGAACCCGCGTGACCGCGGCCCGGCCCGGGCGCTGACCCGTGACTTCGTGGACTCCAAGCGCCGGGTGAGCGAGTACTACATGTACATCCTCGTCCTCCTGCTCGCCGCGGTGTTCGTACGGAGCACGACGACCCAGGCGATCATCTCGCCTGTGGTCCTGCTGCTGATCCTGGTCATCGTCATCGACGGGTTGATGATCCGGCGCAGCCTGCAGCGGCTGATGGCTGAGCGGCTGCCGGGCGAGTCCACCCGGGGCCTGACCATGTACGCGGTGATGCGGGCGCTGCAGATCCGCAGGTTCCGGGTGCCGAACCCGCGTGTCCACCCGGGCGACAAGATCTGAGATCGCCCCATTCGCCCGTTCACGGGCTTTCGTGCCTTTACGGGGCTTACGGGGCTTACGGGGCTTACGGGTGAGGATGTTGTGAGCCGTGTGAATCATGAAACACGCGACCTCTAAGGTTGGGGACCATGGAATACCGACACCTTGGCCAGAGCGGCCTGATGGTCAGCGAGATCGCATACGGGAACTGGATCACCCACGGCGACCAGGTCGAGGAGCAGGCCGCCGCCATGTGCGTCCGGGCCGCGCTGGATGAGGGCATCACCACGTTCGACACCGCCGACGCCTACGCGGGCGGGCGCGCCGAGGAGGTCCTCGGCCGGGCGCTGCACGGGGTGCGCCGCGAGTCGCTCGAGATATTCACCAAGGTGTACTGGCCGACCGGCGACAAGCCGAACGACCGCGGCCTGTCGCGCAAGCACATCACCGAGTCACTGCACGCCTCGCTGCGCCGTCTGCAGACCGACTACGTGGACCTGTACCAGGCGCACAGGTACGACCACGAGACCCCGGTCGAAGAGACCATGCGCGCCTTCGACGACCTGGTCCGGGCGGGCAAGGTGCTCTACGTGGGCGTGTCCGAGTGGCGCGCGGAGGAGATCGCGGCCGCGCTCCGGGTGGCCGGCGAGCTCGGCCTGGACCGGATCGTGTCGAATCAGCCGCAGTACAACATGCTCTGGCGGGTCATCGAGCCCGAGGTCGTGCCGCTGTGCGAGAAGGAAGGCATCGGGCAGCTCGTCTTCTCGCCGATCGCGCAGGGCGTGCTGACCGGCAAGTACGAGCCGGGCGCGCCGCCCCCGGCCGACTCGCGGGCCACCGCCCCGGCTGGTTCGGGCTTTATCGAGCGCTGGCTCAGGGACGACACGCTCGCGGCGGTGCAGCGACTGCGGCCGCTGGCGGCCGACGCCGGGCTGTCGCTGGCGCAGCTGGCGGTGGCGTGGACGCTGCAGAACCAGAACGTGTCCGCGGCCCTCGTGGGCGCCACCCGGCCCGAACAGGTGCGGGAGAACGTCAAGGCGACCGGGGTCAGGCTGGACGCCGGCCTGATGAGCCGGATCGACGAGGCCCTCGGCGACGCGGTCATCCGCGACCCGTCCCGGACCTCCAGCCCGCCGTCGCGCCCCTAAACCGCTGCCGCGGCGGGGCCGCGGGCCGGGTCAGTCCTCTGGGTGCAGGCTCATCGGGCCGTATTCGGTCCTGGCGTCGTCGAGCAGCGAGACCTGGTCCACCCCGGCCGCGAGCAGCGCGCGCCAGTTCTCGCCGAGCCAGCTCTCCGCGTCGCCCTGGCTGGCGAAGATCGCCTCCTGCAGCTCCTCGGTGGTGAGCACGGTGCCGTCTGCCTTCTCGTACCGCCAGGTCCAGGGCATCGGTGGGTGGCCTCCTCCTCGTCGTTGGTGCTGACTGAGGGTAGCTCAGGGCGAGGAAGGCCGCGACCGGGGCGTCTAGTGAGCGTTAACAAAACATGAATAACGCGCAGAACAGGATGGCCCAGACAGCCTTGCCGCGGCCGGTGACCGGGCTCCAGCCCCAGACGTCGCTGAGCGCGTCCACCATCTGCAGGCCGCGGCCGGCTTCCTCGTTCCGGTCCGGCATCCGGAGCACCGGCGCGCGGTCGGACGGGTCGAGCACGGCGCACATGACCTCTCCGGTCCGGCGCAGCAGGCGCAGGCCGAGCGGCTGGCCGGGTTCCGCGGCGGCCCGCGCGGCGTGCGACACCGCGTTGGCCACGAACTCGCCGACGATGGCTTCGGCGTCGTCGGCCAGCGTGATCAGGCCCCATTCCTTCAGGGTGTTCCTGGTGAACTTCCTGGCGGTCCGGCCGGACTGGGCTCCGTTGCCGAGCGGGCACGCCGCCACCGCGGGCGAGTCCCACCAGTCAGAAGGCATCCGCACGACGCGTGGGCGGCCAGGCGCGCACTGCTGCAGCCGGGCAGTCAAGTCAAGTGGCCGACGAACGGCAGGATCGACCCTTGTTCGTGTCGGCAACCCTACTTGGCTCAAGCCCATCGCGACCCCGCGAAGCTAGAACGGCAATCCCAGATGATCGACGCAAATCACATCCTGCCCGAGATTCCGCGTTTCATGCAAGACCAAATGCACGTTCATTTGTAACGTGCACCTCGTGCGTGCCCCGGTCACAGAGTTTCATTGACTGTTCAAGTAAATGCTTTTCGAACCGCAGGAGGCCGAGGTCAGCGGATAACCGCGACCGCCGGGCTGAGGCCCGAGATCATAGCGAACGGCCTGCGTGTGGCGGTCAAGGGTCATGCCGAACGGCCTGCGCGTGGCGGCTCCTCCGCTCCCGGCACGCCTCTGCTGGCCGCGTTATCGTGGGTCGTCCTCACCTCGACCTGGGAGCCGCAGATGCTTGTCGCTGGCGTCGATTCATCCACGCAGTCCACCAAGGTGCTGCTCTGTCAGGCCGACGACGGCACGATCGTCGGGCAGGCCAGCGCGCCGCACCCGGACGGCACCGAGTGCGACCCGGAACTGTGGTGGCAGGCCCTGGCCAAAGCGGGAGACGGGCTGCTTGGCCGAGCCGACGCCATCGGGGTGGCGGCCCAGCAGCACGGCATGGTGGTCCTCGACGAGGCTGGTCAGGTGGTCAGGCCCGCCCTGCTGTGGAACGACGTGCGCTCGGCGCCGCAGGCGGCGGCGCTGATCGCCGAGCTGGGCGGCCCCGGGCACTGGGCGCGGCTGACCGGGAGCGTCCCGACGGCTTCGTTCACGGTCACCAAGCTGCGCTGGCTGGCCGAACACGAGCCGGACTCCGCCGCCAGGACCGCGCGCGTGATGCTTCCGCACGACTGGCTGACCTGGCGGCTGGGCGACCGGAGGCACGAGCCCGCCACCGACCGCGGCGACGCCTCAGGTACCGGCTACTTCTCCCCCGCCACCGGGCGGTGGCTGCCGGAGGTGGCCGAGGCCGCGCTGGGCAAGCCGGCCGGGCTGCCGCGGCTGGCCGGCCCGGCCGAGGTGGTGGCGCGGACGGCGGGCGGGGCGGCGCTGTCCGCCGGCACCGGGGACAACATGGGCGCCGCGCTCGGCCTGGGCCTCGGCCTGGGCGAGGTGGTCGTCTCGATCGGCACCTCGGGCACCGCCTACGCGGTCGCGGCCAAGCCCGCCGCCGACGAGTCGGGCGCCGTGGCCGGCTTCGCCGACGCCACCGGGCGCTTCCTGCCGCTGGTGGCCACGATCAACGCGGCCCGGGTGCTGACGGTCACGGCCCGGATGCTCGGCACCGACGCCGACGGCCTGTCCCGGCTGGCGCTGGCCGCGCCTCCCGGTGCGCAGGGCCTGGTCCTGCTGCCCTACCTGGACGGCGAGCGCAGCCCCAACCGGCCCGGTGCCAGCGGCGTCCTGCGCGGCCTGACCAGCGCCAACACCACGCAGGAGAACCTGGCCCGAGCCGCGGTCGAGGCGGTGCTCTGCTCCCTGGCGGACGCGATCGACAACCTGGCCAGCTGCGGCATCACCGCGCGGAGGGTGATCCTCATCGGCGGCGCGGCCCGGTCCGAGGCGGTGCGCAGGATCGCGCCGGAGATCTTCGGCGTGCCGGTGACAGTGCCTTCCCCGGCGGAGTACGTCGCGCTCGGCGCGGCCCGGCAGGCCGCCTGGGCCCTGTCTGCCGAGGCTGGGTCAGTCAAGGCTGGGTCGGCCGAGGCTGGGTCCGGGGCGGCCGAGCCCCCCGCCTGGCCGCTCGCCGGCCTTAGCGCCGAGTACACCGCCGAGCCCGCCCCTCAGGTCCGCGACCAATACGCCACCCTGCGCGACGCCACGGCGGGGTGGGGCTGAGGCGAGGCAGTTTCATGATCGTGAGCAGTTTTGGGCGCTATTTGTCCCAAACTGCTCACGATCATGGAACCGGGGGTGGGGGAAGGGGAGGGAGCGGGGCGGGTGAGGCGGGGTGAAAGGATGGGGCGTTGGTGGGTACTCAGGAAAGGACCTGCAGGTGAGTACGGACTATGTTCCCTCGCGGGAGGACCGCTTCTCGTTTGGCATCTGGACGGTCGGCTGGCAGGGGGTCGACGTGTTCGGGAGCGCCGTGCGGCCGCCCATGCCCGCTGAGCGGGCCGTGTACAAGCTGGCCGAGCTCGGCGCCTACGGGGTGAACTTTCATGACAACGACGTGTTCGCCTTCGACGCGACTCCGGCCGAGCGGGACGAGCGCATCGGCGCGTTCCGCAAGGCGCTGGCCGAGACCGGCCTGGTGGTGACGACCGCCACCACCAACCTGTTCGGCCACCCGATGTTCCGGGACGGGGCGTTCACCGCCAACGACCGCCAGATCAGGCGGTTCGCGCTGGCCAAGGTGATGCGCAACCTGGACCTGGCCGCGGACCTGGGCGCGAAGACCTATATCTTCTGGGGCGGGCGCGAGGGCGCCGAGTCGGGCGCCGCCAAGGACATCGGGGTCGCGCTCGACCGGTACGCCGAGGGGCTGAACCTGCTTTGCGACTACGTGCGCGAGCAGGGCTACAGCATCAGGTTCGCGATCGAGCCGAAGCCGAACGAGCCCCGCGGCGACATCCTGCTGCCCACGGTCGGGCACGCGCTGGCGTTCATCGGCTCGCTCGAGCACGGCGACATGGTGGGCGTGAATCCCGAGGTCGGGCACGAGGAGATGGCCGGGCTGAACTACGCGCACGGGATCGCGCAGGCGATGTGGCACGGCAAGCTGTTCCACATCGACCTGAACGGGCAGCACGGGCCGCGGTACGACCAGGACCTGCGGTTCGGCGCCGGGAACGTGCGCGGCGCGTTCTGGGTGGTGGACACGCTCGAGGCCGGCGGGTACGACGGCCCGGTGCACTTCGACTACAAGCCGCCGCGGACCGAGGACGACGAGGGCGTCTGGGCGTCCGCGGCCGCGTGCATGCGCAACTACCTGATCCTGCGGGCCAAGGTGCGGGCGTTCCGGGCCGACCCGGAGGTGGCCGCGGCGCTGCGCGCCTCGGGCGTGGACCAGCTCGGATCGCCGACGCTGGATCCCGGCGAGACCTGGCGCGACGTCCGCGAGCCGCGTGCCGACGTGGACGCGCTGGCCCAGCGGGGACTGGCCTACGAGCACCTGGACCAGCTAGCCCTGGAGTACCTCTACGGCGTCAGGCCTTAGCCCCAGCCGAAGTACGGCCCCCCGCCCCCCTTCAGGGGGGCCCAGGGGCCGGGGGGCATGGGGGGCGGGGAGCCCCCCATAACCGGGGGTCCGGGGGTCGCCCCCCGGACTAACACGGCATCCAGACGCGCATCGGCCTGCCGTCGCGGTTGTCCCACTGGAAGTACGGGATCGCGATGGCCGTGATCGGGCTGCTGCCCGGCGGCCGGGCCCCGTCCAGCACCTGGCCCTCCGCGGTGATCTCGATCGTCTGGCCGATGCCGTCCAGGGCGACGGGCCGCTCGCCGAGGACCCCGCCCGGCTGGAGGGCCAGGTCGTCCAGGCAGGCGCCGTCGAGCTGGTCGGCCTGCTCGAAGCAGTAGACCAGAGGTCCGCGCTCGATGGCCACGCAGCCGCGGATCGCGTCCACGCGCCGGTCCGGGTAGGTCCAGCGCGGGGTTACGTCGAGGTGCAGGGTGACCACGTCGCCCTTCTGCCAGGGGCGCTGCAGGACGTGATAGCCGGGCGAGATCCCCGCCCGTTCGGGATCATCGTTCACCGAGATGCGGGTGCGGCCGCTCCAGGCCGGCACCCGCAGCGCCAGCCCGCACACGTCCCGCGGCGCGGCGAGGACCCGCAGGTATACGGCGCCGGACCACGGGTAGTCGGTGCTGACCTCAAGGTCCAGGCCCGCCCCGGACAGCCGGGATCCGGTGTACTGGTGGACGTACAGCGTGTCACCCGATTCGGTGGCGAGATAGTGCTCCAGGGACGCTGTGAGGCGCATGATGTTCGGCGGGCAGCAGGCGCAGTTGAACCACACGCGGCGCCGGCCGGGGTCGTCCTTCTCGAAGTGGTCCTCGCGGCGCTGCAGCGGGTTGACGTAGAAGAACCGCTGGCCCTCGGTGGCGATCGCGGACCCGAAGCCGTTGTAGAGCACGCGTTCCATGTGGTCCGCGTACTTCGCGTCGCCGGTGGCGAGCAGCAGCCGCCAGCACCACTGGAAGCTGGCGATGGCGGCGCAGGTCTCGTTGTAGGCGCGGTCCGGGGGGAGCTCGAACCGGTCGCCGAAGCCCTCATCCGCGTGCCGGGATCCGTTGCCGCCGGTGAGGTACGTCTTGGCCGCCACCATGTCGTCCCAGCGGCGCAGCGAGGACTCCAGCAGTTCGCGGTCACCGGTCTCGGCGGCCACGTCGGTCACTCCCGCCTCCAAGTACAGCGCCCGCACCACATGCCCCACCTCGGTGTCCGTCGAGCGCACCGGGAGGTGGTCCTGCAGGTAGCGGCGGCCCATGCCGGAGTTCCCGGCCAGCCCCCGGCCGCGCTGGTCGACGAACTGCCTGGCTAGTTCCAGGTAGGCTTCGGTCCCGGTGTCGCGGTAGAGCTCGGCCAGCGCGGTCTCGATGACCGGGTGCCCGTCCAGGCCCCGTTCGGCGCCGGCGAACTCGCGCACCAGGTGGTCGGCCAGGCGCACGGCGACCGCGAGCAGCCGCCCGTCGCCCGCCCCGCGGTGCAGCGCGACCGCGGCCTGGATCAGGTGCCCGGCGCAGTACATCTCGTGGCTCCAGGCCAGCCTGGTGTACCGCGGCTCGCCGCTGACCTGGAAGTAGGAGTTCAGGTAGCCGTCGGGGCGCTGTGCCTGCCCGAGCAGGGCGGTGACCTGGGTAGCGAAGGAGGTGAGCTCCGGGCGCTCGCCGTGCGCCAGCTCCCAGCCCACGGCCTCCAGGGTCTTGTAGATGTCGGAGTCCATGAACACCGGGCCGCGGTAGCCGGTCCCGGGCAGCGGATCGACCGGGCCGACCCCGACCGGGCGATGCCCGCCCGGCGCGCCGTAGCCGTCGGCCGCGCTGGCCGCCTCGCCTTCGGCATCCGCGTCCTTGCGGTCCGCCTGGATGGCCAGGCGCACGTTGTCCAGGTTGCCGGCGTCCTCGAGCTGGCGCAGCGCGAGCGGCAGGCTGGCCGCCAGGTTGCGCTGCTGCCACTGGTGCAGCAGCCCGTCGGCCAGGCTGGCGCCGGTGAGTGGCCGGTGGGTGCCGGACGCCGCGGCGGTAGGGGCTACGGGTCCGGTTACGCTACCGGCAGGACCCGCCGGAGCGGCCGGGTCCCGTGCCGTTCTCCCGCGGTCGGCGAGATCGGCCCGGTCGGCCCGGTCGGCCCGGTCGGCCCGGTCGGCCCGGTCGGCGGCGGACACTACGGCATGCGGCTGGTCGGCACTGTTCACGTACGCGGCTCCATGGTCCAAGGAATAGGTTTTCCCTGATGCCTACGGAAACGTAGGCTAGAGGCTGGCTCGCGAGGCGTCAACAGCGCCAGCCCGACCCCCGAGGAGTGCAAGATGAGGCGGGTGACCATCCGTGACGTGGCGGCCGAGGCCGGCGTGTCCATCGGCACCGCCTCCAAGGCGCTCAACGGGCAGGGCAAGCTGCGCGCCGAGACCAGGGAGCGGGTCGCCGAGGTGGCCCAGCGCCTCGGCTTCGCGCCGAACACGCTGGCCCAGGCCCTGCTCGCGGGCCGTTCTTTCACGGTGGGCCTGATCACCACGGACAGCTTCGGCCGGTTCAGCATCCCGGTCATGCTCGGCGCGGAGGACGCGCTCGGCACCGGTCAGGTCTCGGTGTTCATGTGCGACACCAGGGACGACGCCGAGCGCGAGAAGCGCTACGTCGAGATGCTGGCCGCCCGCCGGGTGGACGGCCTGATCATCACCGGCCGCCGGGTCGAGCCGCGGCCGCCGGTGGCGGCCGGGCCCGGCGTCCCGGTGGTGTACGCGATGACCCAGCCACTGGGCCAGGACGGGCCCGCGGTGCTGCCCGACGACGAGGACGGCGGGCGGACCGCCGCCGAGCACCTGCTCGGCGCGGGCCGGCGGCGGTTCGGGCACATCACCGGGCCGGAGCGATTCCTGGCGGCGCGCAGGCGGGCGGAGGGGTTCGGCGCCGCGCTGGCGGCGGCAGGCCTTCGGCCGGGCGGCGGCGCGCGGTTCGGCGAGTGGAGCGAGCGCTGGGGCCGGGAAGCCGCGGTCCGGCTGCTCGCCGACCAGCCGGACACCGACGCGATCTTCTGCGGCAGCGATCAGATCGCCCGCGGCGTGGCCGACACGCTCCGCGCAGCCGGCCGGGCCATACCGGGCGACGTCGCGCTGGTCGGCTTCGACAACTGGGAGCCGATGGTGCTCGGCGCCCAGCCCCCGCTGACCAGCGTCGACATGTGCCTGGAGGAGGTCGGCCGGATAGCCGCCGGGCTGCTGCTGGCCGCCATCGCAGGAGAGCCCGCGAGTGGCATACGCACCGTACCCTGCCGCCTGGTGGTGCGCAAGTCCAGCTGCTGACCGGCCGTGCGGTTCTGGACCGGCGGGGCCAGGTGCGCGGCAGGCAGGTCCTCAGCCGGCCTCCGCACCGCCCTCGCGGGCCTCGCCCGCGGCGACGGCCTCGGTGGCGGCAACGGCCTCGGTGGCGGCAACGGCCTCGGTGGCGGCAACGGCCTCGGTAGCCTCGCTGGCGGCGCGGGCCTCGCTGGCGGCGCGCACCATGTGCCGCTGAGAGCGCACCTGGAAGAACACGATCAGCACGATCAGCCCGATTGAGATCCACAGCCCGTAGTGCGAGATCGCCTGCGCCACCACCACCGCGTGGTGGCCGAGCGCGTAGCCGAGGCCGGCCAGCGTGCCCGCCCACAGCAGCGTGCCAATGGCGTCCAGGATAATGAACGTGACCAGGCGCATCCCGGCCCAGCCGGCGATGACGTAGATGATCGCGGTGGGGATGGGCAGGAACTGGGAGACGATCACGGCGGGCCAGGTGAACTTGCGGCCCCAGCGCTGTACCCGGCTCATGTACTTGGCGCCGCGGTTGCGCCGGCCGGACAGCAGCGCGATGACGCGCTCGCCCCACAGCCGGCCCGCCCACCAGTAGAGCAGATCGAACTTCATCAGCCCGGGGATGGCCGCCAGCAGCACC
>Ga0207646_10007772_pt1 | contig 10850 bp, 10 predicted proteins | sample KBSK5502metaG_FD_184343 | JGI IMG/M metagenome (GOLD analysis project Ga0207646, IMG submission 184343) | Corn, switchgrass and miscanthus rhizosphere microbial communities from Kellogg Biological Station, Michigan, USA - KBS K5-50-2 metaG... | ecosystem: Host-associated > Plants > Roots >...
CCGGGGCCGGCCCACGATCGCAGCTCACGGTCAGCACGGCGGCCGCCAGTACGCCAATCCCCGTCAACTCGCGGTGCGGCCGCAACATGACCCTATTGTGCCGAGGTCGGCGAGAGCCTGGTGCGAGGCGTAACGCAATGCGCGCTTGCCCGTCCAAGGCCTACGTACGATGGGTCCGTCCGAGTGGGCCGAAGTCGACGTGCTCATCCGCGACCTGGGCGCCGCGGTCGCGGCGGCGACCTACGTGCGGGGAAGCATCTCAAAGGCCACGACGGATCAGGCCATCCGCGAGGCATCGGAAGCGGTCAGCCGGACGATGGCGGATCCGGGTAGCCGACAGCTCCTTGGCGCGGCCCGTGATGCGATCCAGACCGCTCAGGACGTCATTGCGGCGTTGGACGAGGAAGCGGCGCGTTCCCACTGTTTGACCCAGCGGAGCGTCGACCTGCGGGGACGCGCGCTCGACCTCGTCGAGCAGGCCCGCAAGGCGGGACGCGAGCAGCGGTAGGCAGAGTCCTCACTTCTTTACGTCGTCGCGCTCGCGCCGGCGGCCCAGAAGATCCGTTCCAGCTGGGCGGCGATCGTCTCGTAGTCGATGGGTTTGACGAGGTGACCGTCGAATCCGGCTTCCCAGGTGCGCTGGATATCCGTGTCGTCTCCGAGCGCGGTCACGGCCAGGACGGCGGTTCGACTCAGGGTCGGATCGTGGCGCAGGCGATCGATGAAGCCGAAGCCGTCGATGACGGGCATGCGAAGGTCGCACAGGATGAGGTCCGGCTTCATCCACGAGATGACGCGCAGGGCCTGGCGGCCATCGGCGGCGACGGCCGCGGAGGCACCGAAGGACTCCACGGCCTGTCGCAGCATGTCGCGCGAGTCGGGATGGTCCTCGACGATGAGGACGGTCACCCCGCGGAGATCGAGCTTGTGCTGAGAGGTCCGTTCCGCGTTGGCCGCGTTCGCGGCGAGCTCCGCCGGCGTTCGACCGTGCGGGCGTGATCGTGGCTTTGGACCGGCCGCGACAGCCGGGGCGAGGCGGAGGCGCGCCATGAATTCGTCACCTGCCTGAATCGTTCCGAACCGCTCGCGGCCCAGGCGACGTCGCGCGTCCGCTTTGCTCTGATGACCGGAGGGTACACCTGGACATGGCGGGCGTGCGGTACCTGCCGTCGAATTGGCGATGCTCGTATGGGCGCTAAAGAAGAGGCACTTGCGCTCGCAACCGACACACCTCGCGCAGCAGGCGCTCCCCCCAGTCGAGGGCCCAGTTGGATTCCGCCAGCACTCCCAGGTTGCCGAGCTGCTGCTGCGTCCACTCCCGCTCGCTCCCGGACCGGGCGATTTCCTGATCGCTGAGAGGCCTCGGGTCGGCCACAGCGATCGGCGTCTCGTCGGCCGTGTTCTTCGGCGTTCGGCGCGCGCGTCGAGTGGGCCGGCAGTCTTCCAACTCGCGGCCGCACTTCTGTCTAGCGGAGGAATCACTTCGTGGAAGCGCGCTGCGATTTTCACTTTCCTACCCCGGTTAGCGGGACCGCTTACCGCGGAAAGTATCGTCCTCGCCCTGAAGCCTGCAGCATGGTCTTTTTCGAGAGACGAGCGCGGGAGGACGATGTTCACGGGCGTGCCGGAGTCGTGGTTACCACTCGCAGGCGCCGCCGCAGCCATCCTGACTGCCGCCATCCTCGTGAGGTCGGATGCGCTCCGGGTCAGCGCTCACGTTCGCTGGTGGGCTTGGGGTTGGGTCGCGGTGGCGGCGCGGCTCTCGACGGGATCGCTGCCGTCATCGTTGCTCGCGGCGCCCGCCCTGCGTGGACTCGCCGTCTGCGCGGAGGCGGCGTGTCTGAGCCTGGGCACGACGCGGGTGCTGCAGCGGGTCGGACGGGTCGGCTCGGCGAGCCTGTGGACGCTCGCCGCCTCGGCCCTCTTGGTGGTCGGTGCGTGGTGCGTGGGGTCCCCGGGATCGGGCACGGCCCAGGTCCACTCCTTGCCCTGGACGGGGGGAATCCTCGTGCTCGGCGTCTCGGAGGTCCTGTGCGGAGGGGCCATCGCGGTCCGAAGGCCGAAGCCGCTGTCGGGTCTGTGGCTCGTCAGCGTCTCGCTCCTGGTCAGCGGCCTCGCCAACCTGGCCTGGAGCACCCCGGGCTGCCTGGGCGTGGCGCGCGCGCCGGACCCGGCCGCCCTCGCGTTCCTCGAGCTCTTCGGCCACGGCCTTCTCGCGGTGGGGATGCTGACGGCCGTCATCGACGAGGAACGTGGGCAGATCCTGCTCGCGGATGCGCGGATGCGCCATGCCGCCGCCCACGACGCGTTGACCGGACTGCCCAACCGGCCGGCCTTCGTCGAGCGCGTCGCCGCCGCCGTGAACGAGGGCCGGACGTCCGGCCAGCGGGTGGCCGTGCTCTTCGTCGACCTCGACCGCTTTCGCGCCATCAACGGCGCGCTCGGGAGCCACGCGGGTGACGAGGTGCTTCGTGGCGTCGCCCATCGGCTCACCGCCAGCGTGCGGGACGGAGACGCGGTCGCCCGGCTCGGGGGAGACGAGTTCGGCGTGCTCGCGCGCGGGGTGCGGTCGGCCGAGGATGCGATCGCAGTGGCCCGCAAGGTCGTCGAGGTGATCCGCCGGCCGGGCCAGGTCCAGGGACGGGAGATCGTGGTCACGGCCAGCGTGGGGGTGACCGTCTTCCCCGACGACGCGGACGACGCCGAGACGCTTCTCCGGAACGCCATCGGGGCCGCCTACCGTGCGAAGGACGAGGGCCGCGACAACCTGAGCGCGCACGCGGCGGTCACCGCGGCCCGGGCCGCGGAGCACCTCTCGCTCGAGCAAGGGCTGAGGAGCGCGCTCAGCCAGCGCGAGCTCGTCCTCCTGTACCAGCCGGTGGTCGATCTCCGGACGGGCGGGGTGGACGCGGTGGAGGCGCTCATCCGATGGCAGCACCCGCAGCTCGGCCTGCTGGGAGCGGACGTCGTCATCGGGGTCGCGGAGGCGAGCGGCCTCATCCACACCATCGGGGAGTGGGCGCTGCGCACGGCCTGCCTCGAGGTGGCGGCGGCCCGGCGGGCCGGCCACCCCACGCTCGGGCTGTGCGTCAACCTCTCCGCGCACCAGTTCGATCAGCCGGGCGTCGTGGAGCGGATCGGATCCGCGCTCGCGGAGGCCCAGCTCCCGCCGGAGTTCCTGGAGCTCGAGATCACGGAGACGGTCGCCATGCGCGACGTGGAGGCGACCGCGTCCTGCCTGCGGCGCCTCAAGGACATGGGGACGCGGATCGCCATCGACGACTTCGGCACCGGGTATTCCGGGCTCAGCTACCTCAAGCAGTTCTCCCTGGACACCCTCAAGATCGACAAGTCCTTCATCCGCGACGTGGCCGTCGATCGGGACGACGGCGCCCTCGTGACCGCCATCATCTCGATGGCCCACGCGCGGCGACTGCGAACGGTGGCGGAGGGGATCGAGAACCAGGAGCAGCTCCGCTTCCTGCTCAGCCGGGGGTGCGACCGGGCGCAGGGGTTCTTGCTGGCGCCGCCCATGGTCCTCATGGAAGCGATGCGGCTCCTGGACGGCACGCCGCTCCACTGGGTGGTGGGCCAGCGCCCGCCGGAGGACGACCGCGGCCCCGGGCGGCAAATGGAGCAGTCGTGATCCTCGTGCTGGAGGTCTTCAATTGAGAATCGATCGTCTGGTCCTGGCCTCCGTGTTGGCGCTGATCGCCCCCGCGGCTGGCGCGGACACTCCGCCGGCCGGGTTCAAGGTCATTGCCAACCCGCGCGTTCCGGGTACCCGCATCCCTCGCGACACGCTGGCGCGGGTCTTCCTCGGCCAGGTCTCGCGTTGGGGCGACGGGTCTCCAATCGAGGTCATCGACCTCTCGAGCACCTCGACCGTCCGCCAGGCCTTCTCGACCGCCGTACTGGGGATGCCCGTGGAAGCAGTGCGCAACCACTGGCTGCGCTTGGTGCTTTCGGGGAGGCATCCTCCCCTGACCAGGGCGTCGGACGCGGAGGTGATCGCGTTCGTGGCCGCCAATCCCGGCGCCGTCGGCTACGTCTCGGAGAAGGCGGAGATCCCGCGCACCGTCCACGTGCTCGAGGTCCAGGGAGACCCGGGAGTAGCCGGCGCATCGCCAGAGCGCTAACCACGGATAGCGACGACCGCGACCCCGGTCGGTAGCGGCGACGGCGCTCGCCGCGCCACAGTCGGTTCATGCGGACGGCGTCGTGCCGTTCGGGGGCGAGAGCGGCACGCGCGGATGGATATGAACCCGCGTCCGGACGGACGCAGGGTACTGATCGTCGACGACGACGCCACGGTGCGGGACATCGTCGCCGCCGTCGCCGCCATGGACGGCTGGGCGGCCGTCCACGCGTCCTCGGGAGGCGAGGCTCTGCGCCTCCTGCGGGAGGCGCCGACCTCGTTCGCACTCGTCGTCACCGACGTCGAGATGCCCGGAGGCGGCGGGCTCGAGCTCATGGAGGCGGCGCGCCGATCGGGTCTGCGGCTGCCCTTCGTGGTCATGAGCGGTTCTCCGCGGTGGCGTGGTCCGGCCTCGGAGAGAGGCGCCCTGCACTTCCTGGGGAAGCCGTTTCGCGTGACCGAGCTTCGCGCGGCACTCCGGATGGTGGTGCCTCCGACGTCCGCGGACGGTGCAGCGACTTGGCCGCCCGCCCATACGGACGGAGAATGACCGTCCGGAGTGCCCGCGCGATGCCGATCGGGCCTATTCGTGTGCTGCTGGTCGACGATCACGCGGTCGTCCGGGAAGGCCTTCGCGCCGTGCTCGCCGGCGCCAGCGACGTCACCGTGGTCGGCGAGGCCGGCACCGTTGCGGCGGCCATGGCCGCCGTCGAGGGCCTTCACCCCGACGTCGTGCTGCTGGACCTCGTCCTCGGCGGACAGGACGGCCTCGAGGTGGTCCGCCGGACCGTCGACGCGCATCCGTCGACGAAGGTCGTCATCCTCACCAGCTTCGGCGACGAGCGCCGGGTGCAGGCGGCGCTGGAAGGGGGCGCGATCGGCTTCCTCCTCAAGGATGTGGCCAAGGACGAGATCCTGCGCGCCATCCGTCTGGCGAGCCAGGGACGTCCCGCCCTCCATCCGGAAGCACAGCGCTACCTCCTGCAACGCGCGCGGATACGCGCGGTGCCGGGACCGATGGATACCCTCACCCCGCGCGAGCGCTCGGTCCTGGCCCTCATCGCCCGCGGATACAACAATGCCGCGATCGCCGCCGAGCTCCGGCTCACGACGGGGACGGTGAAGGTCAACGTCAGCCACATCCTCGCCAAGCTGGGCGTGGACGATCGCACGCAGGCCGCGCTCCGCGCCTTGCGCACCGGATTCGTCACCCTCGACCCCGAGGACGAGGAGTGAGGCCGGGCGAAGCGTTGGTCCTCGCCGTCGCCGCCGCCTCCCTTGCCGCGCCCGCCCTCCGCGCCGAGGAGGGCAGCCATCCCCTCCTCCTCCACCGCTGGAGCATCGAGGACGGCCTGCCCCACGCGCACGTTCGATCCATCACCCAGACGACGGACGGTTTCCTGTGGATGGCCACCGACCGCGGCCTGGCCCGCTTCGACGGCGTCCTGTTCAGCGTCTTCGACCGGGCGCGGGTGCCGGAGATGCCGAGCGATCACGTGGACCGTGTCTGGACGGATCCCGCGGACGGCGGCCTCCACGCCGCCACTCCCGGCGGGGGCGGGTGGCTCCGCGATGGCGTCTGGAAGTCCGACGCCCGGATTTCACCCGACTCCCGGGTGCTCGGAGTGACCGCGGAGGGTTCGGTGATCCTCCAGCGCGACCGGCGTCTCTTCCAGGTCACGGCATCGAGCACGTCCTTCGTCGCCGAGCTCCCGGGCGCGGCACGGCGCGTGCGGACGGCGGCCGTCGGCGATGCGATCTGGCTGGCCACGGATGCCGGCCTGGTGCGCGTTCACGGAGGGGCGGTGGAGGTCATCGGACGAGGACTGCCCGATCCGGACGTTCACGCGATCCTCGTCGACCGCGAACGGCGGGTGTGGGTGGGCACGTCAAAGGGCCTGGCCGTCCAGGAACGGCCGACCGGACCCTTCGTCGCCGTCGAGCGGTTCGCTTCCGCGGGCGTCTGGGCGCTCCTCCAGTCGCGGGATGGGGCGATCTGGGTGGGCTCGGAAGGTCTCTCGCGCCTGGACGGGAAGACCGTCGAGTCGCTCGGACGAGAGGCCGGCATCTCCTCGAACGTGGTCGCGCTGGCGGAGGATGCCTACGGCCAGATCTGGGCGGGAACGTTCGCGGGCGGCCTCTACCGCGCCCGCCGTGCGCTGGTCGACAGCTACACGCGTCGCGACGGCCTCACCAGCGACAGCGTCACCACGGTCCTCCGGGACCAGATGGGAGACACCTGGATCGGCACGTATCACGGAGGCCTCTCCCGCTTCCGCAACGGGCGACTCCTCCGACACTACGGCTCCGCGGACGGCCTGGGCACGGACCAGGTGTACGCGCTCGAGCAGGGGCGGTCGGGCCGGCTCTGGATCGGAACCTTCGGCGCCGGCCTCCGCTGGCTCTGCGGGGACCGCATCTGCGCCGCCCCTGCGGTCCCCGATCCGTTGATCCTGGCCCTGGCGGAGGCGGACGACGGAAGGCTGTGGATCGGGACGCCGGCGGGGCTGAGCGTGGTCGAGAACGGCATCGCGCGGCCCTGGGAGCCGGACACCATTCACGGACCCGTGCGGGCCCTGCGCATCGACGGGCACGGAGACCTGTGGGTGGGCGCCGCCGGTGGGCTCGTGCGCATGGCGGGCGGCCGGCCCGTGGAGACCATCCCTTGCACGCGAGACGAGGAGATACTGGCCCTGACGCTCGGACCCACGGACGGGATGTGGATGGGCACGACCTCGGGGCTACGCGTGCGCACGCCCTCGGGATGGCGCCGGCTGACCTCGCGCGAGGGCCTGCCCGACGATGCCGTGCATCAGGTGCTCGAGGACTTCCGCGGCGACCTCTGGATCGGCGGCGAGCGCGGCATCGCCCAGATCACGAGAGCGCAGATCCAGGATTTCCTCGAGGGCCGGCGCACGTGCGTCGAGCCCCGGCTCCTCACCACCGCGGACGGGCTCCCCTCCATCCAGACCTCCCGCGATAGCCAACCCCTGGCGGCGGCCGCGGCGCCGGAAACGCTCCTGTTCGCGACCGCCGGCGGAGTCGCGGTCGTGCATCCAGCGCGGCTGGAGAGGTCCGCAACGCCTCTGGTAGCGGTGGACGAAGCGCTCACGGATGGGCGCGCCTATCACGGGCGCGGTTGGACGGCGGGTCCGGCGCTCGGCTCCCTGGAGTTCCACTACACGGCGCCCCTGCTCGTCAACAGCGACGGAGTGCAGTTCCGCTATCGGCTCCGAGGATACTCGGCGTGGGTGGAGGCGGGAACGCGGCGCATCGCCATCTTCACGCGCGTGCCCGCCGGCGCTTATGCATTCGAGGTCGAGGCGCGCATGGCCGGGCTCGCCTCCTCCTCCCCGACCACCGCCCTCTCGGTGCCGTTCAAGGTGGCCCCGAGCTGGCACGAGCGCATGGCGGTCCGGGCGGCGGCGCTGGTCGCGCTGGCCGCGATGGCGACCCTCGTCTATCGGATCCGAGTGGCGAGGCTGTTGGCCAAGGAGCGCGAGCTGGCGGACATCCTGTGGGCGGACCGGCAGGAGGTCTCGCGACGGCTCCACGATTCGATCAACCAGCTCCTCTTCAGCCTCAGCCTCACCGCGGAGGCGGCCCAGGAGCGCCTGCCCGCCGAGCCGCTGCTCCGCCAGCTGGTCCGGCTCTCCCAAGCGGCGCTCTCGAGCGCCCGGCTCGTGATGGCCGAGCTGCGCCCCCCCCGGAGTACGGGCGACCACGCGCGGGTAGACGTGGCCGAGTCGTTGCGCCAGTACCTGGCCGCGGTTGCCGGCAGCGAGCTGCAGGTCCACGTCACCACGAACTACCGGAGCCAGGGCTCCGCGTTCGACCGCGACCTGCTGAGGATCGCGCAGGAGGCCATCAACAACGCGGTGCGCCATGCGCGCGCGCGGACCCTCGCGGTGACCCTCGCGAGCACCGCGGAGGGCGTCCACCTGCGGGTGGAGGACGACGGCATCGGCATCCCCAAGCCGTCGCTGATCGAGGCCGGGACGGGCCTCAACTCCATGCGGCGCCGCGCGGAATCACTCGGCGCGCGCCTCGACGTCGGACCTGGTGGGCAGGGAGGAACGGTGGTCGAGCTCCAATGGACGCCCACGGAACCGGCGCGGTCTGCGCTCTCGATCTGGCGCGGTCGCCTGCGGCGCGGCTTCCTGCGGGCGACGGCGATGGTGCGCGAGAAGCGAGGGACGACCTCCTGAGGGCCTGACGCGACTCGGTCATTGTGACGATCGTGGCCGCGCTGGCGCCGAAGTCGAGTGCGGCCCTCAGCGCGACTCACGCGCGTCTGGGGCTCGCGCCACGACGTTCGGGACGTTGCGCTGCGTGCGTTCAGCTCCACCGGATGTCGAAGCGGCAGGCGGAGCCACCGCGGGAGTGGCACTCGACTTCAGAGACCTGCGGGTCGCGTCCACCCTGCAGCGCCGTGGCCTGCTCGTAGTACCCGGCGCCGCTCAGGCAGAATACGGGCGAGTAGCACTTGTAGCCGAGCATGGACAGCCGGCACGAAGTCGCCCCTGTGCGCTCGTACTCCGCCCGGCCGAAGTCCTGGAACTGGTCGTGCACGCGCGCCGCGATCTGGAAGAAGGTATGCGGCTCGGACCGTGTGTAGATCTTGTAGCTCGTGCCGAGGTTCAGTCGTGCCGAGTACCGCCCCAGTTCCTTGAGGAGGGCCTCCGGATCGGTGCCACAGGCCTCCGTGATCGCCCGGTCGGTTTCCACCAGCGCGCGGAAGGGATACCAGCCGATGGCCAGCACCAGACCTCGCAGCACGACCGCGGTCGCGGGGGAGACGCGTCGGCAGAGGTCCTCGACGGTGAGGTCCGGCCGGTTCTGGGCCAACCATTGCAGGTGGGCCTTCACCATGCCGCCCTTGACGTTGCCGCCTTCTAGAACTTCGCGAGCCACCATTCGCGCCACCGCGGAGAGACGGTCGCAATTCTACGACGGCAGGCGCGGCGTGGACCCGGGTTTCGAGCCAGGCGTCTCGAGGTAGGCGCGGAGCGCGTCTTCGACGACCTGAACGATCGTCTTCTTCTCGACGGCGGCGCGCTGGGTGAGATCGGCGGCCAGGTATCGCGGAATGCACTCGAGAAACGTGACCGGCGCGCGCCCGGGCGATGTGTGCTCCGTCTTGGCCGTCCTCGATGGTGCGGACTTCGCCTTGGGCCGTTTCAGTTGAGGCATCGCGCCCTCCTGACCCACCTTGTATACACCCATGCAAACCTTTTCCACCGGATGGACGTCATATATCCGTGACGGTAATAAGGGTCAAGCCATGTCCAAGCCGATCCCACCCCTCGGTCAGCCGCCCCTGACGCCGGCCGTGTTCCACATCCTGCTCGCGCTGGCGGATGGTCCGCGGCACGGCTACGCCATCATGCAGGCGGTCGAAGAGTCCGCCGGTACGGGGATGCGGATGGGCCCCGGCACGGTTTACGGCTCGCTGCAGCGCATGGAAGAAGCCGGACTCGTGCGTGAGCTCAGCACGGGCGGCCACGATCGTCGGCGCGTGTTCGTCCTGCAGCCCTTCGGCCGGCGCGCACTCGGTGGCGAGGCGCAACGTCTGGCGCGACTGGCCGCGCTCCTGCGGTCGAAGCGTCTCATCACGGACGAAGGATGATGGGTCGACGCTTCCTCTGGTCGCACACGGCCTATCGCTTCCTGCTGGGGCTGTATCCGCGCGAGTTCCGCGCCCGCTTCGCATCCGATCTCGAAGCCGATTTCGACGACCTGCTGCGCACACGCGGCGCCCTGGCCACGTGGCGGCGCGTGGTCCCCGATCTGCTGCGGTCCGTCCCTCTCACCCACGCCGCCGCGCGCGCGGTCCGCAAGCGAACCCGCGTCACGGCCGGCAAAGGAGAACGTCCGATGCACTCACTGTCGTCCGACCTGCGCCACGCGTGCCGCTTGCTGCTCAAAGCGCCGGTGTTCACGGTCGTCACCGTGATCACCCTGGCCTTCGGAATCGGGGCCAACAGCGCGATCTTCAGCCTGGTGAACGCGGTGCTGCTGCGTCCGCTGGGATACGCCGAGCCGGCGCGGCTGATGCTGATCTACGAGGGGTTTGGCGGTCCTCAGAAGATGGGGGTGTCGCCGCCCGACTTCGTCGATCTCACCACGCTCCAGCAGCCGTTCTCGAGCCTCGGCGCGTATCGCACGACGCAGTACGAGCTGTCCGGCACGGGCGAGCCGGAACGGATCACCGTCGTTCGCGTCTCGGCCTCGCTGTTCCCGATCCTGGGCGTGCCTCCGGCGATCGGGCGGACGTTCGTCGAGTCGGACGACCGGCCCGGCCAGGACGTGGCCGTGCTCAGTCACGGACTGTGGCAGCGGCGCTTCGGAGGCGACCCGAGCGCGGTGGGGCGCACGATCACGCTCGACCGTCGCCCCTACACGGTCGTCGGCGTGATGCCGGCGGCGTTCCAGTTCCCGAAGCGCGGGCCGCAGGTCAACGGCGAGCCCGCGCAAGTGTGGACTCCGCTGGCGCTGGACCCCTTCGAGCGCAGCCAGGAGGCCCGCGGCATGATGTACAACCACTCCGTCCTCGGCCGTCTGCGCGACGGCGTGACACCCGAGCGCGCGCGCGCCGAGATCGGCGCCCTCGGCCCACGTCTCGTCGACAACTACCCCCCCATGCTGCGGGACGCGCTCAAGTCGCTCACTGTCACCGCGGTGCCCCTCGCCGACGAGGTCGCCGGCCAGG
>Ga0207646_10007773_pt1 | contig 10850 bp, 7 predicted proteins | sample KBSK5502metaG_FD_184343 | JGI IMG/M metagenome (GOLD analysis project Ga0207646, IMG submission 184343) | Corn, switchgrass and miscanthus rhizosphere microbial communities from Kellogg Biological Station, Michigan, USA - KBS K5-50-2 metaG... | ecosystem: Host-associated > Plants > Roots >...
GGCGGTTCCCACCGCGCTTTTCCTGGCCGGACGGCGCTCGACTCGTCGTGAACGTCGTGCTCGTCTACGAAGAGGGATCCGAGTACTCCGTTCTCTGGGACGACGATCGCAACGACGGCTGGGGCGAGTATCCGGCGCCGGGTGTCGATCCGCCGCAGCGCGACCCGGGGACCGAGTCCCACTACGAGTACGGCAGCCGGGCCGGGGTCTGGCGGCTCGCGCGGATCTTCGACGCGGCCGCGATCCCGGTCACTGTTTCGGCTGCCGCGGTCGCGCTCGAGCTCAACCCGGCCGTGGCCGACTGGATGCGCGAGCGCGACCACGACCTGCTCGGCCACGGCTGGCGCTGGATCGAGCTGTGGCGGCTCTCGCGAGACGAGGAGCGCGACCACCTTCGACGAGCGATCGCGACCTACGAGCGCGTCCTTGGTCAGCGCCCTGTCGGGTGGAACTGTCGCTCGTGGCCGAGCGAGAATACGCGCGAGCTCCTCGTCGAGGAAGGCGGGTTCATCTACGACTCCGACGGCTCGGCCGACGACGTGCCGTACTACACCGATTGCCTCGGAAAACCGTTCCTCGTCGTCCCGTACACGAAGACGTACAACGACAGCCGGTTCCTTGTAAGCCCCGGCTTCGGCAGCCCTCGCGACTTCCTCGACACCTTGACGATGGGTCTCGACGAGCTCGTCCGCGAGGACACGGAACGCCCGACGATGATGACTGTCGTTGTACACGCCAGGTGGAGCGGACAGGCAGCGCGGGCAGCCGCGGTTCGCGCGTTCCTCGAGTACGCGCAGAGCGTGGCGGGCGTGAGGTTCATGCGCCGCGTCGACATCGCGCGCTGGTGGCTGGAGAACTACCCGCCCACCGGGTAACGGGCCGACTCTAGACGGGCGCGCTCGACTCGGTCAGGCTTGGTGCCGCTGCGACAAGCCTTTGTGTGTACTCGTGCCGCGGCCGGGAGAGAAGTGGACCGACCGGCCCCTCTTCGCAGAGGACGCCGTCCTCGAGGACGAGCACGCGATCGGCGATGCTCGCGACGACGCCCAGATCGTGCGTGATGAAGAGGAGCGCGAGCCCGAGCTCGGCGCGCAGCGTGGCGAGCAGCTCGAGCACCGCCGCCTGAACGGACACGTCGAGCGCGGAGGTGATCTCGTCACAGACCACGAGATCGGGCTGGGCGGCCAGTGCCCGCGCGATCGCGACGCGCTGACGCTCGCCTCCGGAAAGCTCCGACGGGAACCGCTGCGCGAGCCCGGCCGGAAGCCGGACGCGCTCGAGCAGCTCGCCGACGGCGTCCTGTGCCTCCCCACGCGAGAGGTCGCGGAGGATGCGCGCGGGTCGCGCGATCGTGTCGGCGACCACGTGCCTCGGGTTGAGCGAGTCGTTCGGGTTCTGGAAGACGATCTGGATTCGGCGCCGTGCCTCGCGCGGGCGCTTGCCCGCGAGCGATGCCAGCGGTGCTCCGTCGAGCAGGATGCGTCCCCGTGTAGGAGCGTGTAGACCGGCGACGCAGCGAGCGATCGTGGTCTTGCCGCTGCCGGACTCGCCGACGAGGGCGACGCACTCTCCCGGGGAGATCCCGAACGACACGTCCCGGGCCGCGACGACGGTGCTGTCTCGGCTGTGGTGCTCCGCGCGAAGACCTTCGATCCCGAGCACGGGCGTCCTGATCGCGGCCCTGAGCTTCGCCGCGGCTCGCGCCTCGGCGGCGAGCGGCGGCGTCCGCTGCCACTCCAAGCAACGAACGTTCCACCGCACGTCGATCCGGTCGAGTGATGGCATCGCCAGGGTGCACGCTTCCACCCGTTGCGCGCAGCGGGGAGCGAACGCGCACCCTTTAGGGCGGTCGCCGACCCCTACCGCGACGCCGGGAATGCTGCGGAGCCGGCGGGGCTCGTGCGGGTCGGGCACCGAGGAGAGCAGGCCCCAGCTGTACGGATGGCGAGGTGTCGTCAGGATCCCCGCCGCCGGTCCCTCTTCGACGATGCGGCCCGCATACATGACGGCAATCTCGTCGGCAAGCGAGGCGACGACCGCGAGGTCGTGGGAGACGTAGACGATCGCGAGCTCCATCTCGCGTCGCAGCAGTCCGATCTGTTCGAGCAGGTGCGACTGGGTGACAACGTCCAGCCCGGTCGTCGGCTCGTCGAGGACGACCACGGCCGGACGGCAGACCAGCGCGGCGGCGATCGCGACGCGCTGCTGCTGACCTCCTGAGAGCTGGTGCGGAAAGCGCCGCCGGAACTCGCGGCTCGAGGGAAGCTGAACGAGCTCGAGCGTGCGCGCGATCTCGCCCTCGAGGTCACGGTCCGGCGCGTGAGCGCGCAGGATGTCCCCAACCTGATCGCCCACGCGGACCGATGGGTTGAGGGAGGACGCCGGATCCTGCGGGACGTAGGCGATGACCTGTCCGCGCAACCTGCGCAGCTCCCTCTCCGGCCGTCCCGAGAGCGTATGCCCGCCAACTCTCACTGTGCCCCCGGCAATACGAACTCCGGGACGGGTGTACCCGAGCAGCGCGAGCGCGGTCGTCGTCTTGCCGCTACCCGACTCGCCCACGAGGCCGAGCACCTTGCCCGCCTCGAGTTGGAACGACACATCCTCGACGACCGGCTCCCCTGAGGAGAGGTCGATCTGCAGGTCCTCGACGACCAGGACGGCCTCGCTCATCGAGCGACCCGTTTCTGCGCCGTCGACCGTCCGAGGCTTCGAGCGACGGCGTCGGCCACGAGATTGACAGCGACCGTCAGGAACGCGATCAGGAGCGCGGGTGCGGCGACGGCCCAGGGCTGCAGCGTGATCCCGCCGCGGTTCTCAGAGATCATCAGCGCCCAGTCGGCCGCAGGAGGCTGAAGACCGAGGCCGAGGAAGTTGACTGAGGCGATGATGATGATCGACCCGGTCAGGCGGATGCCCGCGTCCGCGAGCACCGTGCCGAGGATGTTGGGCAAGATCTCTCGGCGAAGGACGGCATGCACGCGCTCCCCGCGCGCGACAGCCGCCTCGACGTACCCACGGACGGCGGCCTCCTGAGTAGCCGCCCGCACGATTCGCGCGATCGAGGGCAAGTGGACGGTCGCCACGCCAAAGACCAGGACTCCGGCGTTGTGGCCCGCTCCGGTGGCGAGGACGAGCAGGAACAACAGCGGCGGGAACGCGAGAATCACGTCCATCGCGCGCATCAGCAGCGGGTCCACGAGGGTCCGCGAGTAGCCCGCGACGAGGCCGATGGCGATCCCGATGACGTAGGCGAGCCCCGTTGCGAGCGCAGCGAGGCCGACGATGCTCCGCCCGCCCCAGAGGACACGCGAGAGCACGTCCCGTCCGAGGCTGTCCGTGCCGAACAGGAACTGGCCGTCGGGGCGCTGCAGCGGCGAGCCGACGATTCCGGCCGGGTCGTGCGGCGCGAACAGCGGCCCAATCAGGATGAGCGCGAGCAGCAGAAAGCAGGCGGCGAGCCCGAGCTTGCCGGTGCCCGTGCGCGCAAAGCGGAGCCTCGCGGCGAGAGCGGTCACTGTGCGGTCCTGAGCTTCGGCACGAGGAGGACGACGAGCAGGTCGGCGATCACGTTGAGCGAGATGTAGACGATCGCGATCAGGAGGCCGACGCTCTGCACGTACGGCACGTCGCGCGCGCTGACTGCCTGTACGAGCGCCTGCCCGATTCCGGGATAGCCGAAGACGTACTCGGTGACGACGATGCCGCCGACGAGCCACTGGACGTTCAGCGCGATCACCTGGACCGTGGGCCCGAGCGCGTTGCGGAGCGCGTAGCGGAGGACGACGTCGCGCTCGCGGTGCCCGCTGAGGCGCGCCCATTCGACGTAGTCGGACCGCAGTACCTCCAACATCCCGGCCCGGACCATCCGGATCGTCTGGGCGAGCGACGCTGCGAGCAGCGTGAGCACCGGCAGGACGAGAATCGACAAGTGGCTGAAGACCGTCTCGCCGATCGGGATCAGCGACACGCCCGGCAGGAGCCCGAGCCACTGGGCAAGGAGCAGGATGAGCAGCGTTCCGGTGACGAACTCGGGCAGCGAGATGGCTCCGAGCGAGATCGTCGTGATCACGTGGTCGACGGGTCTACCGGCCCGCGTCGCGGCAAAGACCCCGAAACCGATCGAAAGCGGGACCAACAGGAGGACCGTGAACAGAGCGAGCACAGCCGTGTTTTTGACCCGGTCGCCGATCAGGCCCGAGATCGGTGTCGGCTGTCCGCTGACCGCTTGGCTGGCGACGGAGCTGCCCAGGTTCCCCTGGACGAAGCCGGAGAGCCAGTTCCAGTAGCGCTCCGGCGCCGGCCGGTTGAGGTGGAGCTCTTTCCGAATCGCCGCAAGCCCGGCCGGCGTGGAGTCGCGGCCGAGCACGGCACTGGCGACGTCGCCAGGGAGGACGTTTGTACCGACGAAGAGCAGAACCGAGACGACGAGCAGCGTCGCCAACCCCGCCGCCAGCCGGCGCAACACGAACAGGAGGAGGGGGTGCCGACGGTGGCGCGGAACGTCAACGACGGCGAGCTCGGGAGCGGCGAGCTCTGTCACGCTCACCTATGCGAGCCAGAAGTGTTGGAAGTCGAAATTGCCGAGCGCGAACATCCCGCTCGGCACGACTCCCTTGACCCGCTTCGAAACGCCGTCCAGGAAGGGCGCGAAACCCCAGATCAGGTAGCCGCCCTGATCCCAGAGGATCTTCTGCACCTCGTTCCAGAGCTCCTTCGCCCGTGCCTCGTTCCGCTCCCCCTGCGCCTTCAGCACGAGGCGGTCGAAGCTGGACCGCTTCCAGTGCGTCTCGTTGTAGAACGCCTTCCGGGTCGCTGCTTCGTTGATCCAGTTGGGAATCGGGATCGCCGGCCAGTTCGTCTGGCCGAACGCCCACTTGAGGTACTTGCTGGTGAAGTACGTATCCGGCGGCCCGTTGTTGACATTGATCTTCACGCCGGCCCGCCGGGCCTGCTGGGCGAAGATCGTCGCCGACTCGAGCATGCCGGCGATCGCAGTACTCGAGTAGAGCGTGATGGTGAGGTGCTCGGCTCCTGCCTTCTTGAGCAGGAACTTCGCCTTGGCGATGTCCTGGTGGCGCTGCGGAAGCTCGTTGTCGTACCACTTCAGGCCCTTGCCGACGAGATCGTTGCCGAGCTGCCCGTAGCCGAACTGGGCACTCTTGATCAGGCCGGGGCGGTCGGCGATCAGCCGGAACGCCTGCCGCACGCGCACGTCGTTGAACGGCTTCAGGTCGACCGACATCGTGATCGGCACGAACTGCGGCCCGTTGCCGACGAGGACGACGATGTCCTTCTTCCGCTGATGCTCCTTCGCCTGCGCGAAGGTCAGCTGCTCGATCGCGTCCACCTGGCCCGAGAGCAGCGCGTTGAGGCGTGCCTGCGGGTCGGGGATCGACGAGATCTCGACATCGTCGACGTACGGAAGCCCGTGCATCCAGTAGTGCGGGTTTCGCTTGAAGAGGCTGCCTTGACCGGGCTTGAACTTGTCGGCCATGAACGCGCCCGTGCCCACCGGCTTCTTGAAGTTCTTCCAGCCGTCCTGAACGATCACCATCGGGTAGAAGACGAACGCCGGCGCAAGATCGGCGATCGGGACGTGCAGCGGAAGCTCGAACTCGTGCGCGTTCACCTTGCGCATGGCCTTGAGGTTGAACGGCTGCACCGCCGGGAGCCCGCCGCTCGTCTTCGAGGCGGCGATCCGCCGGAGCGTGTACATCACGTCGTCGGCGCCGAACGGCTTGCCGTTGTGCCAGACGACACCTTTCCGGAGCTTGATCGTCCACTTGGTCGCGTCGTGATTCGGCTCGAAGGCCGTCGCCAGGCGCATCTCCAGGCTGAGGTTCGGCTTGGCGTGCACGAGCAGGTCGTACAGCGTCAGTGTCCGGCACGTGTCGATGGTCGAGACGGCGAGGTTTGGGTCGAGCGTCTCCGACGAGCCGCCGCCGACCATGCCGATCCGCAGGTGCCCCCCTCGCTTCGGACCCGCTGCCCGTGCGGACTCTGCCGCTCTGGCGGCGGAGGCGAGGAAGTCGGCCGAGCCCACGGCAATCCCCGCCGCCGCGGCGCTCTCGAGCAAGCGCCGGCGGGTGAAAGTCCGATCGGAGCGGAGCTCACCGTCGACGTCGTCGGCATCACCGTCAAAAGGAGTGATCGGCTGATCGGTCGCCATCCTAAGGCTCCCTTCGGTTCAGGAAAATGCAGCGCCCCGGCGCACACGATCGTACGGCTTCGCATATTTCGGCACAAGTGGGATGCGCCTCAGGGAGGGCCCTTCTCGATGCGGAGCGGGCCAACCTCCGTTCCTGGTTGCCGGGCGGCCGCCGTTGCGCCATTCCTGTAAGGCAGCGTGGTCGGCGTACAGTACGGGGATGGACACCGGCAGGCGCTCGACAGAGTTCGTCGCGCTGGGTCACGCCGGCTCCGACCAGTACGCGGGACTGGAGACATTCCCGAGCCCCGGCGTCTCACGGGTCGAGCTGACCACTGACGAGCTCGCCGCGGTCTGTCCGGTGACCGGCCAACCCGATCTCTACCTTGCCTCGATCGAGTACAGCCCGAAGGATCGCTGCCTCGAATCGAAGTCGCTGAAGCTGTACCTGAACACCTTTCGCAACCAGGCACATTTCTGCGAGGCGCTTGCGGTCAAGATCCGCGACGACACCGCGGAAGCGCTCGGGCTTGCCTCGAACGACGTGACCGTCACCTTGAAGCAGAAAGCGCGCGGCGGCATCACGATTACCGCAACCTCCTAACGGCTCTGTAGCGAAGAGCAGACGCTGTGGCCCGCTCCTCGCGCATTCGATCGCTGCCGACTAGGGGTAGGGGTTTGTGGTTGTCATCGCGGTCGTCGTCGTGGCAGCCGGGGCCTTGCGGACGGCCGTTCCCTTGGCAGAGACGGCGTACCACCTGGCGCCGAAGGCGGACATGCCTTCGCCCTTCGTTTGACCCGCCTGCGTGTCGAGCGCGAACCTGTAAAGCGGGTGCTTGTTGTAGGTCAGCTGGATGGCGCCGTTGCTGCGCGCCGTCGTGCCGAGCAGCGACGCCTTCACGCCGGAGCCGGCACTCGGCTTGCCACGAGTGAGCAGGGGAGGCCAGAACTTCGCGCAGCTCGCGCTGCAGGCGCTCTTACCGTTTCTGTCCTTGGCGAACAGGTAGAGCGTGCGACCCCGCGAGTTCACGAGCACCGGGCCGAGCTTGGTCTTGCGCAGCGACACGGTCGCATGCGCCCGAGTCGCGCTGTACGCGATCGAACCTGCGGTGAGAAACCCCATCACGCCCAGCGCCGCCGTCAGCGCCACCAAAATGGACACGCGTCCAATTGCCCCGGGCCCGACCAGCTTGTCCTCTCCGGCATTCAGGTGCTTCACCTGGCGCAAACGCCACCTCCTTGTCGGCTGTTCTACGGGACAAAGGCTTAGCTGGATTGGGCTCGTGCGTCGCTTGCAAGCCTCGGCCCCGTAATCCGGACAAGGGCCTCGCTCGTAGTAGCGGACGACACAATCCGAGGGGAGGCACATGAAGCGACTCGGTCTCTTGCTGGCCACTCTGGCGCTTGCCGCCGGGGCCGCGCTGTCTACTGCGAGCGCGCGCACTGACGGCAGCCAGACGATCTGCCACCGCACCACGTCCACGAAGACGCCGTACGTCAAGCTCCGCGTGTCGGCGAGAGCGTTGAGGGCGCACCTCAAGCACCCGGCCGACATCATCCCGGCGCCGAGCGGCGGCTGCCCACGCACACTGCTGACGCCGAGCTCGGGCGGGCGCGCGTTCAAGGTCGCCCTCACCGGCGAGGCGGAGAGTCCCGCCGCCGATCCCGTCGGTACCGGCACGGCGACCGTTCGCCTCCGTGCCGGGCAGGGTCAGGTGTGCTACCGGCTGGCCGTGAGCAATCTCCCGGCCGCCGTCGCAGCGCACATCCACCGGGGGGACGCGGGCACCTCGGGCAACGTGGTCGTGCCACTGAAAACGCCGACTGCAACCGGCACGTCGAGCGGCTGTGCGACAGCGTCGCGGACGCTCGTGAAGGCGATCCTCGGCGGTCCCGCGTCGTACTACGTCAACGTGCACACCGGCGAGTTTCCCGCCGGCGCTGTACGCGGACAGCTCAAGGGAACGTCGACTGCGTCCTTCGGCAAGATCCTGAAGCTCGACCTGAAGGGCACGTCGGAGCTGAACGCAAAGGGCACCGCCGTCTTGCGCATCCGCAAGGACGCCGGACTGGTGTGCTACCGCCTGCACGCCGAGAATGTCACGTTGCCAACCGTTGCCGCGCATATCCACCGCGGAGCCGCCGGAGTGAACGGCCCCGTCGTGGTCCCGTTCACCGCCCCGGGAGCGAACGGCAACTCAAGCGGCTGTGCAACAGCCGGGGCCTCGCTGATCAACGAGATCCTCGGCAACCTGCCGGGCTTCTACATCAACGTGCACACGAAAGAGCATCCCGCCGGCGCCATCCGCGCCCAGCTCGGCTGATTGACTCATAGTGGGGACGCGCCGGCGCGTCCCCACTATCGCCACAGCGGCTTCTGCACACGAGGGGCCCGCCGGAGCGGGCCCCTCGCGGCCTCGAGTTGAGATGCGGCTAGTGGATTTGGATGTTGCCGGCGTCTAGCTTGTGGTCGCCGGAGTCGTAGGCGTTGCTCAGTCGAATCCGGTAATGGTCGTTCGATCCCGGCTCGCCGTTGTCGATGACGTCGATCCGGTAGCTGAACGAGCTGGAGCCGTTGTCGATCGTGGCCTGGCCGAAGATGGTGGCCATGGTTGTGCCGGTGCAGTTGACCGACTGGACGGTGGTCGAGTGGACGTCCATCGCGTCCTTCGGCCCGTGGTCGGTGTACTGCTCCTGCCCGCTGGCGGTTCCGCCCACGACCCCGGTCGCGTTGCCGCCGAAGTTGGCGACGTCCCCGTGGTCGGTCGTGATCTGACCGCCGTTCGTGACCTTGACCGTGCAGTTCGTGTTCGGCGGAGCCCACGTCTTCGACGCGGTGTCGCTCGGCTCGCCGGCGTCCTGCGTGCCGTTGTTGTTGAAGTCGGCGAACGCCTTGATCGAGTCGTTGCCCTGCATCACACCCGTGTAGCAGAAGCTCGCCCGCCCGCTCGAGTTCGTCGTGGCCGAGCCGCTCGCGCTGTTCGCGCCGGAGACCGAGAAGCGGACGGTGACGCCCGAGATCGGGCTGCCGGACGCGCTCAGGAGGGTCGCCGTCACGCAGTGCTGCTGGCCGACGGTATTCGTTGCCGTTTGCGGCTGCAGCGAGAGCGTGGCTCCCGTCGTTCCGCCGCCGGTGAAGTTCGCGTCATAGGCCCGGGCGACGTCGATCAGGTTGAACAGGACACCCCCGATCGGCCCGGTGAAGATCCCGTTCGTCAACGTCGGCGGGTTGCTGTTCGCCGGCGCGGCCAGTGTCATTGTGCTTGCCGTGACGCTGTAGAGCGTGCTGTTCAGGGGGGAGGGATCGCTCACGTCGGCGATCGGAACGTCGATCGTGATCTTCCCGCCCTGGCCCGCGACGACCGAGCAGGCGTCTCCCGTGATCTGCTTCAGGCCCGGGTAGGTGAGCGAGACGCCGCCGCCGACGAGGAGCGCCGCGTTCTCGCCTGAGAAGCAGTGGACGTTCTGACCGGCGCTCGACTCGGCGTAGACGAAGAAGTTCCTGCCGCCGTCGGTACCGGCGGCGGGCACGAGCCACTGCGTCAGCCAGACGATGTTCGTATCCGTGTCCGGCGTCCCCGGAACCTCGACTGCGGGCGGGTTGAGGTCGAGCTTGTTGATCGTCATCTTGACCCGGTAGCAGGGCGTGCCGGCCGGGTGGCACGTCGCCGGATCCGGCTTCGACATGCTCGAATCGAGGATGTCGAGGTTCGGGATGTTCTGGCTCACCGCGCCGTTGGCGTCGAACGTCCCGTCCCCGGACGGGTCGGTGGTGGAGTTCAGGAGGATCGGATCGCCCGTCACCGTCTGGCTCGCGAACAGTCCGGGGCCGTCGATCTGCCGGACGTACATCCCGTGCGGGGCGAAGGGCTCGTCGGCGTTGTTCGAGTCGGCGTAGCCGATCTGCGCTTCGCCGTGGCTGCCGACCCGCATCTGGAGGAAGTCTCCCAGCGTCCGGTCACCGCACTGGCCGCCGATCAGGGTCTGGATCGTGCCCTTGTGCATGTAGTGCTCGCCGGCCAGGATCGGCGCGGTGAACGTCGGCGACGCCGCGTGACCGTTGAGCGTCTGCACCATGTAGAGGCTCCAGAGGCCGTTCGTGGCGTCTGGGCCGCCATTGGCCCCACAATTCGGGTCGCTGGGATTGACCGTCGCCGATGTGCCATAGAACGCAATGTCGACACGGCCATCGTCACCGGCCGCGGGCCAGGCGAAGACGTTGTTGTTCAGGCCGGGCGTGGGGATCGTGATCGGATTCGACCACGTGGTCCCCTCGTTGGTCGAGAAGCTGTACTTGAGGACGGTGTTGCCCGCCCTGCTGCCGCTCAGGGGTGCCTGCTCCCAGACCGCATAGAGGTTGCCGGCGTTGTCGATCGCCATCGTCGGGAAGTTCGCTCCGGTCTTCGAGCCGGGGAAGCTCGTGACGGGCAGGTCGACGCACTTGAGGCCGCTCGGGTCGGTGAGTCCGGTCGCGTCCGGGAGCACGAATCCGACCGGGAAGCAGCGCCCGATCAGGATCTTGCTCAGGGTCGCGTCGTCATGGATGACGTAGATGTGCTTCACGGCCACCGGCAGCGTCGGGTTCCCGGCCGTGTCGGTCTTCGTCGGCACCGGGCTCACCTCGTCGTTGCCCATGATCCCCTCGTTGCATGTGTTGATCCCCGAGATCTTGTTCGCCGGGCCGAACTGGATCCCCTCG
>Ga0207646_10007774_pt1 | contig 10847 bp, 9 predicted proteins | sample KBSK5502metaG_FD_184343 | JGI IMG/M metagenome (GOLD analysis project Ga0207646, IMG submission 184343) | Corn, switchgrass and miscanthus rhizosphere microbial communities from Kellogg Biological Station, Michigan, USA - KBS K5-50-2 metaG... | ecosystem: Host-associated > Plants > Roots >...
CCCAGGCGCGATCTTCACCCCGACCACCGACCGATTTGGTTCGGCGGGATACTGCGCGCCGCGCGTGCCGTTCTTGCTGTCGTCGTACGGCTTGCTCGGCAGACGGAGCGCGATTTTCCCGTCGAGGAGCACATCGAACGACCACGGCGTCAACCCGCTCGATCCGTCCTGCATGACCTGAATGCTCTCGAGCTTCAACTGGGTTCCGGAAACAGCGGCGGCTCTCGCTGGTTCGGCAGGCCACCCCTTCGCCAGATCCAGAAAGTACGTCGATTTCGTCGAGGTGCCGTTCGTGTAGTGGATGGTGATCAGAACGTTGAAGCCGCCCCACCCCTCCCCTTCAATAGCGAACTTGTTGTTCCGATCGCGTGTGGTCTGGAACGGCTCGGGGAACGTTGGGTGGAGCACATAATCCACCTGCTCAATGTTCGCCAATTCCGATGCCGGCTCATCGACGAACACGCGCCATTGATAGAAGGCCCGCTGATAGCGATCCTCGATTCTCTTCGCGTAGTTCGCGAACTTGGCACCCGACACTGCTCCAGCCGCAGCTCCAGGTTCAGCGGCGGTGAGCACCGCGACACCGGGTACACGCCACGAGTCGCCACGCAACTCGGCGAACTCTTTCCCTGACTCGACGACCTGTTTCATGTAGTTCGGATAAAACGTCACCGTTTCCCACCAGCCGCCGTCGCGATCCTGCAGATGCAGCGCCGTTGCGTGGCCGGCTGCTTCGCCGGGTAACACCACTTCCCAGCCGCCGGGGAGAAGCACCGGGTTGAGATCGCCCTTGTGCACCACCGTGTCGGTGCCGTTCGCCTTCGTCTCGACGTATTCGAACTTGCCGCCTTTGAAGGGTGCCCTCACCGCTGGAGCGTCCAGCGTGACATGAATTGGAGTGGTCACGGCCGTCGGCGGGGGAGCAGGCGAGGGGTCGAACACCTTTACCAAACCGAAAATCACGCTGGTCGTTCCGGCCGCGAAGCCGCGCGAGGCCCAACGCTTGAATTCCGGCGAGGCTTTGATGATGTTGAAAAGGACGCCGATGGATCCAAGTCCTATCAGGATGAAAAAGCCCAGCAGGACATAGAACACCAAATCCTGGTGCGGCATGGCTTGCTCCTTCCGCGGTGCTTCGGGATGGACGCGGCGGATGTTAGCACGGCAGCGCGGCGATCAAATCAACGCCGCGCGCCTGCCAGCCTTACAGGATGTGCAAACGACGAACTCTTTGGAGCAAGAGTTCCTAACGTTGAAGGTGATGGTCGTCGTTCAGCAGCCGTGCGCCGTCGCTCTCGACACACCTGGGAGATTCCTCGAGCGCGTCGTTTGACGGCTTGAGGAGCCGCGCCGGCATCACCCACGGTTTGGCGAGCACCTTCGGTTCCTCGACCGTTGCCTGCCATATCAGGTTGTCGCCATCCTTCCAGATTCGCTCGATGACGTGCATCGCGTCGGTATGGAAGTAGCCGTCCTCGCCGAACCACGTGTCGTCGCCGAAGCCGGTGACGTCCACAACAAACACATCTCCCTCCCACTTGCCGATCGAGTCGCCGTAGGCTGAGGGGTTCGGATACTGCCGATGCAGCCGGCCGTCGGTCGGAATGACGCGATACGGGTCGCCGGAGATGTCTTCATACAAGAAGATCGTTTCCTTCGGCAGCTGCACGATCTTTCTGGGCGGCCCGATGCGCGGAATGCCAGGCTTCCCGCAGGAGAACACTGGGTCGGTGCGGCTTTCGTGGTCAGCCAGGTCTTTCAACTTTGCCATGTATTCCGGCTTGTACGCCGGCCGCGGCGTCGACGCTTGCACACCCTTGACGGTGCTAGCGTCGCCGTGCCGCGCGCTCTGGTCGATCTTTTGAATGACGACCTGGCCGTTGACTTCCTTCTTGAGCGCCGCGGGTGCGCGATCGATTGCGTAGCTCCAGACGCCGGTCAAGTCTGGATGCCGTGGCTGCTGTGCGAAGACGACGCCCTGGACGAGAACCGCGAACGCGATGAGAGCGGGCATTCTGTTCATCATCACTTGGCCTCCGCGCCGTTAACCAATTCGTACGACGTGCCGTCAGGCAGCTTGATTTTATCCATATAGCCGTAGAGCGACCCATCCCTCGCCTTCACGGCTTCAACGGTGATGGTCTGGCCAATGGCTTTCGCGAAATCCGCGCGCGCCAGGCCGACGCTCTTGTACCAGGACGGCGGATTGCTCTCGAGCTTCCATTGCTCGACTTTGCCGCCTTCGCCCTTCGCTTCCATCGACAGGACGATGTGCGGGTTGACCCAGTCCACACGCGTCAGCGTGCCGGTGATGGCAATGTGCTTCGTCATGTCGAAGATCGCCGAAGGGGAATGGTGGGCATCGAGGGACGCGACGGCGAGAAGCGTCCAAACGGCGAATCCGCAAATGAAAACCGAATATTTCACGTGATCCTCCCGGCTCGGGTTAAGCCGGAGTATAGCAAGGTTACTTATCAGCGGAACCCCTTGAACCCCGATCATCGCTGCGGCATCGGGATCCGATCCCAGACCTGATGACCGCTGTTGCCCTCTGCGTTGAAGCTGGTCCACACGAGCGTGTTGCCGTCGGGCGACACGCGATACATCACATGCTCGTCGACGACGCCTTTCGTCGCGCGCTCCCGATACAGCGTGTTGCGATCGACCAGCCACATCGCCACCGTCTGTCCCAGTCCGTTGGGCCCCTGCGGGTTCGGGTAGATATTCTTGCCATCGAGCTTGAAGAAGAACTCGCGCGCATCGTCAGTGAAGGTGTTCTTGTAATCCACCTTGGTCGGCGGCCAGTACAGAAACACCTCCTGCTTGATGCCGCCGTTCTCCGCCGTATAGATGATCGTGCCGGTGTCCTTGAAGCGATTCTGGAGCTTCAGCGCCGGATCCGAGCGGTTGAAATTGATCCGCCACGCGCCGATGATCGGCAGTTTCGACGGATCCATCTTCTCCGCGGCGACGCGGTAGCCTCCGAAGAATCCGATCGGCGGCGCCTCGCCGCCGCGTCCACCACGGCCTTCCTGGCCGAATACCGGCAACTGGCTGAAGACGATCGCGGCGACAACCGTCGCGGTGACGAGCGCCGCGCATCGGATTGGTCTGGTCATGGTCAATCTCCTATCGCCCGTGCTCCACATTCTTCCAAGGCCAACCCGGCCCGTGCGCTTTCTCGTACGTGTTCTTCAGATGCACGAGGTCGACGTTGCCTTCGTGGCACGTGTCCTCGACGTCGAAGTCGGGCGTCGGCTTCAGCCGTTTCATCAGCGCCGGCGACGTCATCGTCCACGGACGCGTAAACGCCTTCGGGTTGTCGATCGTCATCGTCCACTTCACGGTGTTGGCGTCGAGCATCTGGAAGCGCTCGACAATGTGGGCGTCGGCGCCGTGAAAATCGCCGCCGAGCGACATTCGCGTCTTGTCGTTGAAGTTGGTGCTGTCGACGACCATCGTGTCGCCCTCCCAGTGGCCGATCGGATCGCCCAGCCACAGTCGAATTCCCGATGGCAGGTGCTCTCGTCGATCCATTGGAACGATGCGCGTGATGTGCTGCGTGGCGTGGATGATGAAGGTGTTCCCCGAAAACGTGTATTCCTGCGTGAAGCTGTGGATGCGGCCGATGTCGTAGAACTCGCAGTGGCCGACCTGGTCCTCGTAGCCATTGGCATCTTCACGCCGGCGATTGCGCTCCTCGAGCGCCCACGGCTGATAGGGAATGATCCCGCTGGGCGGGTCGATGATCAGGGTCTGACCGCCGAGGACGCCGAAACCGCCGGGATGTTCTTCGAGGATGACCGTGTGGGTGACACCGCCCGGTGATCCGTTGAACGTACCGGTCAAGTCTGGATGGCCGTCGGGTCGGCGCGGGATCGGGCCCGCCGGCCCGGCAGCGACACCCTCGCCGTCGGCGCCAACGAGACCGCCGGGGCGGCCGACTGCTCCCGCCTGGCCGCTCATCGGGATGGACATCGCGGCGGCCATGGCGACTGACGCCGCAACCGACAACAGAACACGTGTTCGCGTGCGCATGCGCAAGGTCCTCGTCAGTTTTCTTCGTCGAAGTCTCTCGGCCACGTGTGATGAATGCCGAGTTCGTCGAGCATCGCGGTGCACTCGTAATCGAGCACGCCGACGTCTTTCTGGCGCTGAATGGTCATTCGAATCGTCCACGGCCGCGTAAACACCTTCGGGTCTGTCATCGTCGCTTCGTACTGCAGCGTGTCGGCGTTGATCGGCGTGTAGCGCTCAACCACCTGCAGCGCATCGCTGTGATAGTTGCCCGCCATGTCGAACCACGTGTAGCTGTTGAAGTTCGTCAGGTTGACGACGAGCGAGTTGCCCTCGTAGTGGCCGCGCGCCATCCCCATCCACGCGGTTTCGTCCTTCGGCAGCGGCACTTTGCTGTCAATCGGGATCATGCGCTTCTTGTGCGCCCACTCGTAGACGAAGTAGACGTAGTCGGGCGCCTGAATGATCTGGAACGGCCATCCGAGATACGTCATCCGCGGAATGCCTGGGAGGTAACACTTCACCAGTGGATCGGAGTTCTTCCACGGATCCGGGTCCTTGGTTCCCGCGTAATTCTTCTCGCGTTTTGCGAGCGCCTCGGGCTTGTACGGAATCCTGCCGTCGGCCGGATCGACGACGAACCCGCGCCCGGCGGGGACGCCCGGCTTCGCGCCGTGATCTTCGAGGTCGTACTTCGCCAGGTTCCACGCACGCCAGACGCCCTGGAGATCAGGCGGACGGCGGCCGGGCGCTGGTGTCTGTGCTCCGATGGTTGGTGAGACGGAATGTGCGGTTGCCGCGACCGCAGCGGCAGCGATCAACCACGTCAGGACGCGATGACGCATGCAACCCCCTGGGATGCGACTAGAGTTTGTCGTAGACAGCTTTCTGGGTGCTTGACTCTCCGCTCTGGGTCCGGGTCTTCTCGATCGTCAGGGCGCCTGCGTCGAGACTCCACGTCTCCTTGAACTCGACCGCGATGTCGCCGGCGGGCGAGGGAAACGATCTGCGCGACGTGATTACCAGCTTCGAGCCATCCAGCCTGGCTTCGCCGGTTTCGGTAATGCCTTCAGGTGCCTGCACGTTCACCTTGCTGCCATCGAGCTTGTAGACAGCGGACACGGGCTGCTGACGGACGCTGGTGTTCAGGACGGAAATGTCCGTCGGCGATTGCTTGACCTCGATCTGGCTTGGAAACGGGATGTCCGGGTTGTTGCCGACCACGGCTCGGCTGCTCTTCGCCTGATTCAGCCTCCACGTGCCGGAGAAATCCGGCCGCGCCTGCGCAAGCGTCGCCGCCTGTGCGCCGAGCGCCAGGCCGACGCTCAGAGCCATCGTCAATCGCCTCATGGTTGGGACTCCCAGACCTTACGGGGTCTTTTCGTCGTTGACGAACTCTTTCTTCGACTCGACGAGGGTAAAGCTGCTTGCGTTGACGGTGGGTGTTCCGTCTTTCGCCAGGAACCCCTTGATGATGACTTCCGCTCCGACGAAGTCCTCCTTGCGCAAGCCCTGCTTCATCAGGGTGGTCGGCCCTGCGCTTTCGACTTCCCACGTCACCACTTTGCCGTCGGCGTTCTTGACGTCGACATACAGGTGCGCGTGCGGGTTCTGCCATCCCATCTTGACGATGGTGCCGCGCAAGGTGATGGGCTTGTTGCCGTCGTAGGTCGCGGAAAACGAATGATGCGCCTGCAGCGATGCGGTGGCGAGCAGGATTCCGACGGAGACCGTTGCAAACGCCGTGATTACGCGCATGTCGCCTCCTTGTGTGCGGATGCTACCATACGCTCGCCATGAGAACAGCGGCTGTTGCCGGCCTTCTGGCCGTCACGCTGGTTCGCGCGTCCGCGCAGCAGCCCCCGCCCGTCCAGCCGCCGCTCGTCACGGAGCAGGTGTTCCGCAACATCCAGGTCCTGAAAGGCATTCCGGTCGACACCTTTTTCGATGTGATGGGCATGTTCGCCTCGTCGATGGGCGAGGACTGCACGTTCTGCCACTCGAAGGAGGCCGTGTTCAGACACGAAGCGTTTGGCGACGAGACGCCGCGGATCCGGCGGGCGCGCCAGATGATCGCGATGATGAACACGATCAACCAGACAAATTTCGGCGGACGTCCCATGGTGACCTGCTACACCTGTCACCGGGGGAGCAACACGCCCGTCAACTCGCCGAAGCTGGCGCTTCAGTACGGCGAGCCCGAAGACGATCCAAACGTCATCAACTTTCCGCCGGAGACGCGGCCGGCCGCTGCCGAAATTCTCGACAAGTACTTGCAGGCGCTCGGCGGCGCGGCGCAACTGGCGAAGCTGACAAGCTTCACGGCGAGGGGCACGTATTCAGGCTTCGATACCGACCACAAGGAGATACCGGTCGACATCTACGCGAAAGCGCCGAACCAGCGCACCTGGATCATCCACATGCCGGATGGCGACAGCTATCGCGTGTTCGACGGAAAGAACGGCTGGTGGGTCGGCCCGGACGCGCCGGCTCCCGAGACGCTGACGAGCGGCAACCTCGATCGATACCGGCTGGAAGCGATCGTCGCGTTTCCGACAGGGATCAAGCAGGCGTTCAGCGGATGGAAGGTCGGGCGAACGGCAATCGATGATCGTCCCGTCCAGATCGTGCAGGGCACAAGTCCGCCGCTGCTACCCGTCAATCTGTACTTCGACACGAAGTCGGGCCTGCTGGTTCGACTCGTCAGGTGGAACGCGACCCCGGTCGGTCCGGTGCCGACGGAAATCAACTACGACGATTACCGCGACGTTGCCGGCGTGAAGATGCCGTTCACGTGGACGGTGAGTCAGACCTACATGCAGATGACCATTAAGCTGAACGCTATCCAGCCGAATGTGCCCGTTGCTGCTGCGGTGTTTGCCAAACCGATCCCGTCAGCGCGCTAACCCAAAGAAGGAGCCACCATGGGCAGATTCGCGACGCTCGTCACGTTGCTGGCAGCGGCGGCCCTCGTTCCCTCGGTTGCCGCCGCGCAAGGCTCGATCACCGGTGTCGTGACCGATACCTCCGGCGCCGTCCTTCCAGGCGTCACCGTGGAAGTTGCAAGCCCTGCATTGATCGAACGTGTCCGGTCCGCTGTCACCGATGGGACCGGTCAGTACCAAATCGCCAACCTGCCGCCCGGCGGCTATACCGTCAGCTTCATGCTGGCCGGCTTCAACGCGCTCAAGCGTGAAGGCATTGAGCTGACTGGGAACTTCACCGCGACGGTGAACGGAACTCTTCGCGTTGGCGAGTTGTCGGAGACCGTGACGGTCACTGGTGAAGCGCCGACGGTCGACGTTCAGAACACCGCACGCCAGCGTATCGTGGACCGCGACATCATCGAGAACATTCCCGCCGGCCGGAACATCTTCGCGCTCGGCGCGCTGAACCCTGGCATTACGACCAACACCGGACAGGATGTCGGAGGCGCGGTCATCAACGCGACCACTGGGATGTCATCGCACGGCGGCCGCAGCAACGACGGTTGGACGTCGATGGACGGGATCACGATGAACGCGATGGCGTCGACGGGCTTCACCACGCGGCTCGTCTACAGCATGGCCAGCGTGCAGGAAGTTACCCTCGACTACTCGGCGAATACGGCGGATGTGCCGACTGGTGGCGTCCGCATCAACATCGTTCCGCGCGAGGGCGGCAACACGTTCAACGGCACCATGTTCGGCAGCATTGCGACCAGCGGGATGCAGGCGAACAACTTGACGGACGACCTGCGGCGACAGGGCCTTCGCACGCCCGACGCGGTGAGGAGGCTCTGGGATCTCAATCCCGGCTTCGGCGGACCGCTCCGGCAGAACAAGGTCTGGTTCTACGTGTCAGCGCTCTATTCCGGCTCGCAGCTCGACGTGGCGGACATGTTCTTCAACAAGAACGCGAACAATCCGAACGCATGGACGTTCGAGCCCGACCTGAACCGGCCTGCCTTCAAGGACACGCATTACTACGGGGGCGATGCGCGCGTGACATTCCAGGTGAGCCCGCGCAACAAGATTGGGATTCTCGCCGCCGATCAGGCCGGATGCACGTGCGTCGGCGTCGTCTCGGCAACCATCGCTCCCGAGGCGGACATCCGCGAACGGTATCCGATCCAGCGCCGGCAAGTGCTCGACTGGACATCACCGGTGACCAACCGCCTGCTGCTCGAAGCCGGCGTTGCCAATCATTTCGGCCGCAGCGTCCGCCTGCCCGCGCTCGACACCAGCCCGCAGATGGTCACGGTGAACGAGCAGTCGACGGGTCTGCGGTACCGGGCAGCGGACAACTTCCGGAACGGGCCGAATCACGCCATTCATCTCCGGTTCGGCGCCTCGTACATCACCGGCGCGCACGCCTACAAAGCCGGCTTGACGCATAGTCACGGCTTCGAGGCGCGTGACACCAACGATGGCGGTCAGCCACTGACGTACCGGTTCAACGGCGGCGTCCCGAACCTGATCACGGAGCGCGCGCTGCCGCTGTACGGACAGGTCAACGTCGATCACAATCTCGCGCTTTACGCCCAGGACAAGTGGAGCGTACGACGCATGACCGCCAGCTACGGCCTCCGCTACGACTATTTCGCGAGCAGTTATCCAGAGCAGCATGCCGGACCGGCGCTGCTCGCGCCGACGCGCGACATTACGTTCCCGGCGCAGAAAAACACCGCGTGGCACGACCTCAGCCCGCGCCTCGGCCTGAGCATCGACCCGACCGGCAAGGGGAAGACCGCGGTGAAGGTGAGCCTGAACAGGTACCTGCAGAATGAAGCGGCCGGTTCGCAGCTTGCCGTCGAACCGAGCCCGCTCAATACGCTTGTCACCAGTACGACGCGCTCGTGGACCGACGCGAACCGCAATTTCGTGCCCGACTGCAATCTCGTGAGCCCGCTGGCCAACGGCGAGTGCGGCGCGATGGCGAACCCGGCATTTGGCAGCGCACGGCCCGGGGCCACCTACGATCCAGATCTGCTGCGCGGCTGGGGTAAGCGCGCGTCGAACTGGGAGTTCTCCGCCGGGGTTCAACGCGAGCTGTTCGCGCGCAGCTCGGTGGACGTCGCGTATTTCCGCCGCGCGTACCAGAACTTCATCGTCACCGATAACCGTGCGGTGAACGCGTCGGACTTCGATCGCTTCAGCATCACCGCGCCGGTCGATCCGCGACTGCCGGGCGGCGGCGGTTATACCGTCTCCGGTCTCTACGATCTCAAGCCGACGAGCTTCGGCAGGCCCGCGGATAATTTCGTGACGCGGTCGAGCAAATATGGCAAGCAGGTCGAGCGGTGGCAGGGCGTTGACGTGAACCTGAGCATGCGCCCCCAGGCGGGCGTGAGGCTGCAGGGCGGCGTCAGCACGGGAAGCACACTGATCGATATCTGCGCCGTCGCTGAAAAAGTTCCGGAGATGCTGCTGGCCACGACGATTGCTGCCAGTAATGCCACATCGCCACAGGTGCTGGCTGTGTCCACCGGCAACATGGCGTCGATCGCCGCGTCGATCGCCAACCAGTGGATACCAGCACAGTATTGCCGCCAGGCGTCGCCCTTCCTGACGAACGTGAAGTTCGCCGGCAGCTACACCGTTCCGCGGCTCGACGTCCTGGTCAGCGGAACGTTCCGCAGCGTGCCAGGCCCTGAAATCTATGGCAACTACGTCGCGACCAATGCGGTGATCTCGCCGTCGCTCGGCCGCACCCTGTCAGGCGGCGTGGCGAACCTGCCGGTCACGATAGTCAAGCCAGGAACACTGTATGGGGAGCGTTTGAACCAGGTGGACATGCGGGTGGGCAAGATCCTGAGGTTCGGGCAGACCAAGACATCGCTCAATCTCGACATCTACAACCTGTTCAACGTCAACACGGTCCTCACAGTCAACAACGCCTTCGCCACCTGGCAGCGGCCGACGTCGATCCTGCTCGCACGGTTCGCGAAGATCGGGGTCCAGTTCGATTTCTAGATCAGGGAGGTCGTTCATGCGTCGACTCCGAGTCATCGTCACGTTGCTGATAGTGCTCCTCGGGGCACCGGCGATGGTCCGAGCCCAGGCATCGATTGCCGGGCAGGTGAAAGACGCTTCCGGTGCGGTGTTGCCGGGAGTCACCGTCGAGGCGTCGAGTCCCGCCCTGATCGAAAACATCCGCACGGTCGTGACGGGCGGCACCGGGCAGTACCGTCTCGAGCTGCTCCCTCCTGGCACCTATACCGTCACATTCGCGCTCCCAGGCTTCAGCACCGTGAAGCGCGAAGGCATTCAGCTGACGGGCACCTTCACGGCGACGATCGACGCCGAGCTTCGCGTCGGGGCTCTGCAGGAAACGATCACGGTGAGCGGCGAAACGCCGATCGTCGACGTGCAGAGCGCCACACGGCAGCGGGTCATCGACCGCGACCTGATCGACAAACTGCCGGCCGGCCGATCGCCCTTCGCACAGATGGCGTTGATCCCCGGCGTCACAGTGTCAGCCGCCAATCAGGATGTCGGAGGCGCGACGCAACTCTCCGGCGCAATCGCGCTGCAGGTTCACGGTTCCACGGGCGCCTCGCAGTCGCTCATGGAGAACGGTCTGTCCACCGCGGCGCTGATCTCACCGGCCAATTCCCAGATCACCTTCAACATGGCCGCGTCGCAGGAAATCGCCGTCGACTACTCGGGTGCCGGTGCCGACACGGCCGGCGGCGGCGTGAGGATGAATGTGATCCCGCGCGAGGGCGGCAACGCGTTCAATGGCGTGATGTTCATGAACGGCACCACGGAGGGGCTCGGCAGCAGCAACTTCACGCCGCGGCTCCGGGACGCGGGTCTTCGGACGCCGAACAAGATTCACAACATGTT
>Ga0207646_10007776_pt1 | contig 10847 bp, 11 predicted proteins | sample KBSK5502metaG_FD_184343 | JGI IMG/M metagenome (GOLD analysis project Ga0207646, IMG submission 184343) | Corn, switchgrass and miscanthus rhizosphere microbial communities from Kellogg Biological Station, Michigan, USA - KBS K5-50-2 metaG... | ecosystem: Host-associated > Plants > Roots >...
GGTCCTGGTCGATGGCCGACAGGATCAGGCCCGCGCTCGCGCAGGACACGGCGTGCTCGGTGCTGCGGCCGCCGAACACCACGGCGACCCGGATCTTAGGCTGCCCCACGCATCCTCCCGTCCCGGCCAGAGCCCGAAGCCAAAGCCCGAAAGCCGAAAGCCCGAAAGCCGAAAGCCGAAAGCCAAGGCCCGAAGCCAAGGCGCGAAGCCCGAAAAGCCCGAAGCCAAAGCCCGAAAGCGAACCACCAGGCTACGGCCTGCTGAGCGACTCCAGGGCGACATACGCGTCAGAAATGAGATCCTCGGCGTCCTCGAGGCCGATGGAGAAGCGTACCGCCCCCGGGTCGATGCCGCCGGCCGCCAGCGCCCGGTCGTCCAGCTGCCGGTGCGTGGTCGAGGCCACGTGGCTGACCACGGTGTGCGTCCCGCCCAGGGACGTGGCGAGCTGGGAGAGCCGCAGCTTGTCGGCGAAGGCCATGCCCGCCTCGCGCCCGCCGTGCGGCGTCACTGTGACGATGGCACCAAAGCGCACGCCCTCCGGCCCGGCATCGAACAACCGCCGCGCCACCTGGTGCCCGGAGTGCTCGGGCAGCCCGGGGTAGTCGATGCGGAGCACGGCCGGGTGGCGGGACAGCGCCGCGGCGAACACCGAAGCCGTCGAGCAGGCCCGCCGCACCCGCAGCGGCAGCGTCTCCAGGCCGCGCCGCAGCAGGAACGCCTCATCCGGCGCCAGGGAGCCGCCCGTGTCCACCCGCACGCCGCGGATGCTGCTGATCAGCTCGATGCGACCGGTGACCACGCCGCCGGTGACGTCGGAGTGGCCGCCGATGTACTTGGTGGCCGAGTGGATGACCAGGTCGGCGCCGTGCTCGAGCGGCCGGCAGATCACCGGAGGGGCCAGCGTCGAGTCCACCACCAGCAGCGCGCCGCCGTCGTGCGCGATGTCGGCCAGCTTGCGCAGGTCCGCCACTGCCGTGGTGGGGTTGGCGATCGTCTCGGCGTAGACGATCCGGGTTGTCGGCCGCAGAGCCGCCCGCACCTGATCCAGGTCGGTGATGTCGACGAAATCCGTCTCGACCCCGAATCGCGACAATACGTTCCGCAGGAAGGAAAACGTCCCGCCGTAGACCGCCGAGGAGGCGACCACGTGCGCGCCGGCCCGGGCGAAGGTCCAGAACACCCCGCTGATCGCGGCCATCCCTGAGGCGAACGCCTGCGCGGCGGGCCACCGCGGCAGGTTCACTCCCTCCAGTGCCGCGACCGCCCGTGCGAACGCGTCCACGGTGGGGTTGTCGATCCGGCTGTAGGTGTAGCCGGGCATCTCGTCGTTCAGCACGGCCCGGTACTCCTCGGCCGAGCCGAACGCGAACGACGCCGTCCGGAACACCGGCGTGCCGAGCGGCTGCTGCGACGGCGTCGGCGGGGCCGGAAGGTGCACTGCCCGCGTGTTCTCGCCGGTCTGCTTGCGCACAATGTCCACGAGGTAAATCCGCCGATCTAAAAATCAGGGTCCGTACCACTCCGGCTTGGCTGAGCGTGACGCTAGCATCGACGCGGCCTGCGCGACGGGCAGTCCGTCGCGCATCACGGCCTCGACGACCTCGGTGATCGGCATCTCCACGTGGTGCGCCCGGGCGAGCTCGAGCACCGGCCCGCAGGACGCCACCCCCTCGGCGGTCTGGTTCATCGCGGCCGACGCCGCCGCCACCGTCATGCCCCGCCCCAGGTACTCGCCGAACGTCCGGTTCCTGGACAGCGGCGAGCTGCAGGTGGCCACCAGGTCGCCCATCCCGGCCAGCCCGGCGAACGTCTGGGTCTGCGCGCCCAGCGCCGAACCCAGCCTGGCGATCTCGGCCAGCCCCCGGGTGATCAGCGTGGCCCTGGTGTTGTCGCCGAGCCCCATCGCCACCGCGATGCCCACCGCGATCGCGATCACGTTCTTCACCGCGCCGCCCAGCTCGCACCCGGTCACGTCGGTGTTCGTGTACGGCCGGAAGTACGGCGTATGGCACGCCCCCTGCAAGGCCAGCGCGCCGGACTCGGAGGAGCACGCCACCACGGCGGCGGTGAACTCGCGCCGGACGATCTCGCCCGCCAGGTTCGGCCCGGCCACCACGGCGATGCGCTCCGCGGCCGGGCCGGCCAGCTCAGGGCCGGTCACCTCGGCGATGACCTCGCTCATCCGCAGGCTGCTGCCGAGCTCGATTCCCTTCATGAGGCTGACCAGCAGCGCCCCGGGCGGGATGAGCGGCGCCCAGTCCGCCAGGTTGGCCCGCAGCGACTGCGCGGGCACGGCGAAGGCGACCAGGTCCGCGCCGTCCAGCGCCTCGGCCGGATCCGCGGTCGCGTCCAGCGCCGGGGGCAGCGCGATCCCCGGCAGGTAGTCGGGGTTCTCGTGCAGCCCGGCGAGCGCCTTGGCCAGCTGCGGCTTACGCGCGTGCAGCACGGTATCTGTCCCGGCGTCGCAGAGCACCTGCGCGAACGTAGTGCCCCAGGATCCGGCCCCCAGTACCGCAGCCTTCATGAGCCGCCGGAGGCGGCTTCGTCCCGTGAGCCCGCCTCCCCACCTGGGTTGCCAGCGGGGCTCCCGGCCGGTGCCGCCGCGGAACCGCCGTCCGTTCGGTCGATGGGGACGCGTGCGCCCGCGTCGGGATCCCAGGGTACGGCGGGCGGCGTCTCGTGCCTGATCTTGGCCAGCAGGCCGGTGATGTCGGCCATGATGTCGGCGGTCGCGGCCCGCAGCGTCGACGCGCCGAGCCGCTGGCCGGCGTAGGCGGACAGGTCCACCGGCGGCCCGGCCATCATCCGCACCGTCTTGCGCGGGAACAGGTGCGGCTTCTTGGTCCCGTAGGGGAGGATCTCCTGCGCGCCCCAGTGCGCGATCGGGATCACCGGCGCCCCGGTGGTCAGCGCGAGCCGGGCCGCGCCCGTCTTGCCCACCATCGGCCACAGGTCAGGGTCCCTGCTCGCGGTGCCCTCCGGGTAGACGATCACGCAGGCGCCCGCGCGCAGCGCCTGCTCGGCCGCCTTGAGCACCAGGCCGGCGTCGCCTCGGCCGCGGTACACCGGCAGCTGCCCGACCTTGGTCAGCAGCGCCCCGATGAACTTCACCCCGAACACCGGCGACTTGATCATGAAAACCGGATAGCGGTGCGCGTAGGAGTCGCTGAACAGGGCGATCGTGCCCCAGTCGGCGTAGGACAGGTGGTTCGGGGCCAGGATGATGCCGCCGGTCGCCGGGATGTTCTCCTTGCCCGCCCAGCGGTTCCTCATCAGCAGCCGGAGCAGCGGGTGCAGGATGATCCGCGTGAACAGCCGCCAGCCGGGAGAGTAGCTGTAGGACGTAGGCTGGCCAGCGCGTTCGCTCATGAGGTCAGTCTCCTGGTTCAGGTAGTGCGATGTCGAGGCAGGTTCAGTTGCATGACCGATAAGGCCTGGTCGGTGCTGATGCCCGTCAAGGTGCTCGCCGAGGGCAAGTCACGGCTGGCCGGCCTGGCCGGACCCCGCCGGGCCGAACTCGCCCTCGCCTTCGCCTCCGACACCGTGACCGCGGTGCTCGGCTCCGACGCGGTCGCCCGGGTCATCGTCATCACCGACGACCAGGCCGCCACGGTGGCGCTGGCCGCGCTGGGCGCGCTGGTGGTGCCGGACGAGCCGCGCGCCGGGCTCAACGAGGCGCTGCGGCACGGCGCCGCGTACGCCGTGGCCCGCTGGCCCGGCGAGGGGACGGCCGCGCTGTCCGCCGATCTGCCCGCGCTGCGCCCCGAACAGGTCGGCCGGGCGCTGCGCGCCGCCGCGGCCTGGCCGACGGCCTTCGTGGCCGACGCGGCGGGTGACGGCACGACGCTGTACGCCGCGGTGCCGGGGGCGGCGTTCCGGCCCGCGTTCGGCCTGGCCTCGCGCGCCCGGCACGCCGCGGGCGGCGCCATCGAACTCGGCCTGGACGGCATCCCCGGGCTGCGCCGGGACGTGGACACGCCGTCCGACCTGCGCGACGCGGCCGCGCTCGGGCTGGGCCCGTACAGCGCATCGCTCGCCGCCGAACTGCTCAGATGTGCACCACGGGGCAGGTGAGCGTCCTGGTGATCCCGGGGACCGACTGGATGTGCGCGGCGACAAGACGGCCGAGCTCGTCGACGTTGTCGGCCTGGGCGCGCACGATGACGTCGTAGGGGCCGGTGACGTCCTCCGCTTGGGTGACGCCGCTTATCTTGCCGATGAGCGTGGCCACGTCGGCGGCCTTGCCTACTTCTGTCTGGACGAGGATGTAAGCCTCCACCATGAGGTCCTCCCAGGGCATTGCGGGACGGTCGCCCCGTGTGGCTCACGCTACCGTAGAGGTCCAGACCATGTAACACACGCGTCGGTCCTGGCGGAGGTGAGTCATCACCGGGAAAGAAGACCCGACACTGGCCGAGGTCGGGGAGTTTGGCCTGATCACGGCGTTGTCGGCGTGGTTTCCTCAGGGGCCGGCGACGCTGGTAGGCATCGGTGATGACGCGGCCGTGCTGGCCGCCCCGGACGGCCGGGTGGTGGCCACCACGGATTTCCTGATCGAGGGCAGGCACTTCCGCCGGGACTGGGCCAGCGCCGCGGATGTCGGGCACAAGGCCGCGGCCCGTAGCCTGGCCGACGTCGCGGCGATGGGCGCCGAGCCGTCCGCGCTGCTGGTGGCGCTGGCGGCGCCGCCGGACCTGCCGGTCAGCTGGGCCCGCGAGCTGGCCGGGGGGCTGGCCGCCGAGTGCGCCCGGGGCGGGGCGCATGTGATCGGGGGCGACACCGCCCGCGCCGGCCTGGTGGTGCTGGCCGTGACCTGCCTCGGCGACATGGCCGGCCGGGCCCCGGTGCTGCGCTCCGGCGCGCGGCCCGGCGACCTGGTCGCGGTGGCGGGCCGGCTCGGTCACGCCGCGGCCGGCCTGGCCCTGCTGGAGGCCGGGCTCACGCAGGATCCGCTGATCAGCGAGCACCTGCGGCCCGTGCCGCCGTACGACGCCGGCCCCGAGGCGGCCGGCCTGGGCGCCACCGCGATGATCGACGTCAGCGACGGCCTGCTCGCCGACCTGGGTCACGTCGCCGACGCCAGCGGCGTGCTCATCGACCTGGATTCCGCCGCGCTGCGCCCGGGTGACCGGCTGCTCACCGCGGCCCGCGCCGTAGCCGGATCCCGCCGTCATTCGGTCCGAACGGACCTGGTTACCCGCCCCGCCGACGACGAGGCGCGGCGATGGGTGATGTCGGGCGGCGAGGACCACTCACTCGCCGCCGTGTTCCCGGCGGGCACGCGGCTGCCGCCGCGGTGGAAGGTGATAGGCACGGTGGCCGAAGGCCACGGCGTCCTGGTAGACGGCCAGCCGTGGGCGGAACCCCCCGGCTGGGATCACTTCTCCGCTTGCTAGCGGGTGATCTTGCCGGCCTTGATGCAGGAGGTGCAGACGTTGACCCGCTTGGACGTGCCGTCGACCGTGGTGCGGCGGCGCTGGATGTTCGGGTTCCAGCGGCGGCGGGTACGGCGGTGCGAGAACGAGACGTTGTTGCCGAAGACCGGCCCCTTGCCGCATACGTCGCAGACGGCAGCCACAGTTCGCTCCATTTGGCTAGGTTACGGAAGGGCCGTGTCCGCCTCCACGGGCGGATCAGGCAGCCGTCGAAGCTTACCCGATGCCCTCGCTGAGTGCGAACTCACCGGATGTCGGTGCACCCTTCTATGCTGCCAGTGTGACCACGCTCAGCGAACCGCTGACCCGGGCGCTGGGGCCCAAGACGGCCAAGGCGCTGGAGGCCGCCTTCGGCATGCGCACGGTCGGGGAGTTGCTGCGCCACTATCCTCGCCGCTACTACACCCGGGGCGAGCTGACCGACCTGTCCTCGCTGCGCGAGGGCGACCACGTCACCGTGCTGGCCCGGGTCGACCACGTCGGCACGCACCAGATGCCCTCGAAGGGGCACAACGCCGGCCGGGCCGAGGTGATCATCACCGACGACCGCGCCAAGCTGGTGCTGACCTTCTTCTGGCGGCATCCCGGCGGCCGGTACATCATCAAGCCGCTGGTGCCCGGCACGGTCGGCATGTTCGCGGGCACCGTGTCCCGCTTCCGCACCCGGCTGCAGCTGGTTCACCCGGAGTACGAGATGCTGCCCGGCGCGCCGCCGAACGCCGATCTCTCGCCCGAGCTTGCGGCCGAGTTCGCCGCCGAGATGATCCCGGTCTACCCGGCCAGCGCCAAGGCCAGCTCGTGGATGATCGCCCGGGCGGTCAAGACCGTGCTGGACCCGCTGGACGCGGGGGAGGACCCGATCCCGGCCGAGCTCAGGGAGCGGCACGGGCTGGCCGGCCGGGCCGAGGCGATCCGCGCCATCCACCGGCCGCTCGACCAGGCCGACCTGAAACGGGCCAGGGAGCGGCTCAAGTGGGACGAGGCGTTCCTGCTGCAGGCCGCGCTGGCGCAGCGGCGCCTGGCCGCGGCGGCCATGCCGGCCATGCCGCGCCCGCACGTGGACGGCGGCATCGCCGGCGAGTTCGACGCGCGGCTGCCGTTCACCCTGACCGCCGGCCAGGTCGCGGTGGGCGAGACCATCGCCGGCGAGCTGGCCTGCGCCTACCCGATGCACCGGCTGCTGCAGGGCGAGGTCGGCTCGGGTAAGACGGTGATCGCGATCCGGGCGATGCTCCAGGTGGTGGACGCGGGCGGCCAGGCGGCCCTGCTCGCCCCGACCGAGGTGCTCGCCCAGCAGCACTACCGGTCCGTCACCGGCATGCTCGGCCCCCTGGCCCAGGCCGGGCAGCTCGGCGCGGCCGAGCACGCCACCGGCGTGGCCCTGCTCACCGGCTCTGTCGGGGCGGCCGCCCGGCGGTCGGCGCTGTCCGATGTGTTCACCGGCGACGCCGGGATCGTGATCGGCACCCACGCCCTGCTCGAGGAGCAGGTCCAGTTCTCCGACCTCGGTCTGGTGGTGATCGACGAGCAGCACAGGTTCGGGGTGGAGCAGCGCGACGCGCTGCGCGCCAAGGCCGCGGACAACCGGCCGCACGTCCTGGTCATGACGGCCACGCCGATCCCCAGGACGGTGGCCATGACCGTCTACGGCGACCTGGAGACCTCGACGCTGACCGAGCTGCCCGCGGGCCGTTCGGCCATCGCCACCCACGTGGTCCCCGCCGCGGACAAGCCGCACTTCCTGGAACGGGCCTGGGAACGCGTCCGCGAGGAGGTCACCCGGGGCCGGCAGGCCTACGTGGTGTGCCCGCGCATCGGCGAAGGTCCCGAGACGGACGACACGGACGACTACCCCGGCGAGGACGACTTCGGCTCCGTCGACATGACCGGCGGTATCCCGCGCGGCATCGGCGAGACCGGCCGGCGCCAGCCGCTGGCGGTCCTCGACGTGGCCGCGACGCTGGACGCGGGCCCGCTGGCCGGGCTGCGTCTCGGCATCCTGCACGGCAGGCTGCACCCAGAGGAGAAGGACCGGGTGATGCGGGAGTTCTCCGCGGGCGAGATCGACGTGCTGGTCGCGACCACGGTGATCGAGGTCGGCGTGGACGTGCCGAACGCCACCGTGATGGTCGTCATGGACGCCGAGCGGTTCGGCGTGTCCCAGCTCCACCAGCTCCGCGGCCGGGTCGGCCGCGGGACCGCGGCGGGCCTGTGCCTGCTGGTCACCGAGGCCCAGCCCGACACCCCGTCCCGGCAGCGGCTGGACGCGGTGGCCGCCACCCTCGACGGGTTCAAGCTGTCCCGGCTCGACCTCGAGCAGCGCCGCGAAGGCGACGTCCTCGGCGCCGCCCAGGCGGGCCGTCACTCCAGCCTGAAGCTGCTCCAGCTGCTCAAAGACGAGGATCTGATCGGCCTGGCCCGGGAGGAAGCCACCACCGTAGTCTCGGCCGACCCGCAGCTCACCGCCCACCCCGCCCTCCGCGCCGCCATCGACGAGCTCCTAGGCGTCCAAGCCGAATACCTCGACAAGACGTAATCCTCACCTCCCCGCCGCGCCCAGATCGCGCCCGGATTCCTGCCACGCCTCCGCGCCGCGCCCCGAAGTTCCGCCACGCCCGCTGCCGCCCCGATCGCCCCGTGCGCATTCCCGTACGCACCACGAGTCACGTGGGCACCGCCATTCCCGGCCGCAGCGCCGCGCCGCCTTTAGCCGCCTTGTTCGCCCTGCCGCCCGCCGCTCCGCGGTTACTCCTGTTTGCCGTGAGACGCAGGGGCACTGTGATGCGGCCCGACGCGAAAAGATCTTGGTGAAAAGGGGCTTCGCGGTTGACTTGGTGCACTATAGGCCCCCAAATCAACCACGAAGCCTGAATCCACCACAATAAACTAAAGATCATCGCACTGGTGAGCGAATGCAGGTACGGAAGAGGCTCACGGAACCAGTGGGGTAGCCGCAAGGCGCCGCTCAGAGCGGCGGATCGCGGCGAGGACCACCCGTGCGCCGGGGCGTGGCCTGACGCGTCGTCCCGCGGTGCGGGCGTGCACACTTAAGGGGTGGCACGCGTGATCGCTGGCGAGGCGGGCGGGCGGCGACTGGCCGTGCCCGACGGCCGGGATACTAGGCCGACCAGCGACCGGGCCAGGGAAGGGCTGTTCGGCACGATCTCGTCGATACTGGGATCGCTGGCCGGGGCGCGCGTCCTCGACCTGTACGCGGGATCGGGCGCGGTCGGCCTCGAGGCGCTGTCCCGCGGCGCGGAGCACGTGCTGCTGGTGGAGCACGGCGTCCGGGCCGCGCGCGTGATCAGGGAGAACATCGAGGCGATCGGCCTGCCGGGTGCCGTGCTCGCCGTCGACCGGGTGGAGCGGGTGCTGGCCCGCGGGCCCGCCTCCGCAGGGGGCCAGGACGGCACCGATGACGGCCGGTACGACGTGGTGTTCGCCGACCCGCCGTACGCGCTGGCGGACGCCGAGGTGTCGCGGGTCCTGTCCCTGCTCGCCGGGCCGGGCTGGCTGGCGCCCGGGGCCCTGGTTATCGTGGAGCGCGCCACCAGGTCCGGTCCGATGAGCTGGCCGGACGGGTTCGTGCCCGATAGGGAGCGCCGGTACGGGGAAGCAACCTTCTGGTACGGCCTCGGCCCGCGAGCCCCTGCGGCCGACCGGGAGCGAGCGCAATGATCAGGCAAGTCCTCGATCACGGCGAAGACCAGGAGGGGAGTCGCTGCGTGCAACGCGTAGTCTGTCCGGGTTCCTTTGATCCGGTTACCAACGGTCACCTCGACATCATCGGCCGCGCGGCCGGCCTGTACGACGAGGTCATCGTCGCGGTGCTGATCAACGTCACCAAGCGCAGCCTGTTCACGGTCGACGAGCGCGTCGAGATGCTGGGCCAGGTCACCAGCCGGTACGGCAACGTCAGGATCGAGCGGTTCCACGGCCTGCTGGTGGACTTCTGCGCGGCCAACGGGATCACCGCGGTGGTCAAGGGGCTGCGCGCGGTCAGCGACTTCGAGTACGAGATGCAGATGGCGCAGATGAACTACCGGATGGCCAAGGTCGAGACGCTGTTCATGACCACCAACCCGCTCTACTCCTTCCTGAGCTCCAGCCTGGTCAAGGAGATCGCCAGGTACGGCGGGGACGTCAGCGGCCTGGTCCCCGACATCGTCCTGTCCCGGCTGCGCGAACGCCTCGCCGAAGAGTAGGGCCGGACCGGAATACCGGCCCGGTGCGCCAAGTTGGGAATACCGCGCGTCGCCGGTAGGCTATGCGCTCGGTTTCCATTCACTCGAACGAGTACACTGTCATGCCCAGCACACGCACACACGCACCCCGAGGGGCGCTTGTCTTCGACATGCGCCAGCTTGGCCGTCAGGCGGGGTCCGCGCTTACCCAGACGCGGACCGTCCCCGCGCCGGATGACCTGCATCTGGAGCTTATCGGGGTACCGGTCGGGGCTGACGTCGCGCTCGAGGTCAGGTTCGAAGCGGTATCCGAGGGCGTCCTCGCCACCGGGACCGCGATCGCCCCGCTCGCGGGCGAGTGCGCACGCTGCCTGGCCCCGCTGACCTCGTCGGTGACCGCCAGTTTCCAGGAGCTCTACCTGTACGCCGGCGGCCGCCACGACAAGCACGAGAAGCACGACAGGTACGACAAGAACGACAGGAACGACGAGCAGGAGGAGCAGGACGCCGGGGAGCTCTACCACCTCGACGGCGACCTGCTCGACCTGGAACCCGCCTTCCGCGATGCGGTGGTACTCGCGCTGCCGATGTCACCGCTGTGCCGTGAGGACTGTCCCGGGTTGTGCGCCGAGTGCGGCGCGCCGCTCGCCGACGCGGGTCCTGGCCACCGGCACGACGCGGCGGCCGACCCGAGGTGGGCGGCCCTGAAGCAACTGGGCGACCAGGACGACAACGATTATCAGGACCGGCGCGCCCGCGCCACCGACCTACAGGAGGGCTGACGTGGCGGTTCCCAAGCGGAGGATGTCCCGCAGTAACACCCGATCGCGACGTTCGAACTGGAAGACCACCGCGCCCGCGCTGGTGAGCTGCCCGCAGTGCCACGAGCCGAAGCTCTCGCACGTGGCCTGCCCGACCTGCGGCACCTACCGGCGGCGCCAGGTCATCAATCCATCCTGAGGAAGCTGACCGGTCCCGGGCCAGATACGGGGGGTTATATTTCGCGCCCCGCCGGGCATCATCAGCGAGTGCTAGGAGGAGGACGCGTTGGGCGTCGTGAGCCGGTCCTGGGACGGCGGTGTGAACGCCGGAAGAGATCCCGCTGAGCTCAGGCACGCCCTCGGCGTGCCCATCATGCCCGCCTCACTCGAGCGCGCCCTCACTCACCGCTCTTATGCCTACGAGAACGACAACCCGCCGACCAACGAGCGGCTCGAGTTCCTCGGTG
>Ga0207646_10007777_pt1 | contig 10846 bp, 15 predicted proteins | sample KBSK5502metaG_FD_184343 | JGI IMG/M metagenome (GOLD analysis project Ga0207646, IMG submission 184343) | Corn, switchgrass and miscanthus rhizosphere microbial communities from Kellogg Biological Station, Michigan, USA - KBS K5-50-2 metaG... | ecosystem: Host-associated > Plants > Roots >...
TCGGCGCGGGATCTGGCCAAGGGCGATCCCCGGCTGCTTGAGCTGTTCTTCCTCGATCTGCTCGACCTCGGCTACTACATCGCGCCGCGCGGCTACCTGGCGCTCAGCCTGGCGCTGCGACCCGACCAGCTCACCGGTTTCGTGCAAGCCGTGCAGCAGATCGTCGCTTCTCGCGCAGCGCTGTGGGCCGCCCCGTGATGTGCTCCGACGTCACCAGGCCTGAGCCGCAGGTTCGGTGACCAGACCAGGGATCGCGCGCTCGGTATAGATGCCGGCCGACCGGAAGCCCAGCCGCCGGTAGAGCCGCTCGCCCTCGGCCGAGGCCTGCAGCACGGCCGTCGTGTAGCCCTCGCTGCGGGCGGCTTGCAGCGCGGCGATGGTGACGGCCGCCCCGAATCCGCGACGGCGGTGGGGCGGCAGCGTGCTGATGCTGTACAGGCCAGCGACCCCCATGCAGGAAGGCCTCAGCCGAGCACACCGGCCGTCCTGCACGGTAGCCAACCAGGTACCGGGCCGCGCAGTCAGCGGCGAGTGCATGGCCGGCGGCGGCTGCGTAGAACAGTCGGACGGCCGGCTCCGGTCAGCCGAGCCGCCAGGTCCGGCGGCGTGGAGGTCGGGCCGACCCACCAGGCGAAGGTGCGGCCGGTGGATTCCAGCAGCGTCACACTCTCGGCAATGCGCCGCCCGGCCGCCCGCGGTGTGAACCGGGCCGCCGCCACGATGTTGAACGTGTCGTCATCGAGCCCGCTGTCGGCGATCACGAGGTCGTGGGCCCTGATCACCGTCGCGTCGGCCAGCTCCCTGTGCAGGTGACAGGCGCGCTCGGCCAGGTTCTGCTCCATCGCGAGCAGCAGGTCGCGCTGGTCGGCCGCCATGACCGGCTTCAGATGCTGTCCCACGGGAGGGAATCGTAGGTCTGGCATAGCAGTTCCATCAGGTCCTGGTCGACTGGCAGGTCGAGGTCGTCTACCTGCCCGACCAGCGCGATGCCCCTAGCATTGGTGACGAACACTCCGGCGAACGATCCGAGGTCGCGAACCCGGACATGCGCGCGTGCCGACGGCAGTCCGCGGCCAGCCAAAGCCGGCTCGATCAGCTGCATGGTGATGCCGCTCAGCGCCGGGGCCGCGGGCCAGATGAGCTGGCGTCCGTCGAAACAGCCGATATTCGTGATGCTGCCTTCCGAGACGATCGCGTCAGGACCAGTCAGCAGCGCCTCGTCGAAGCCGCTGGCCTGGGCGAGCCGCTGGTAGTAGCGCTGGCCGAAGTCGGCGGTGTGCTTAATATGGGCGACGGGGCGCTGGTAGGGAACGGATCTGAGCCGCCACGGCGCCGGTGGCATGGGGCCCGGCGGCCGTACGGTCACCATGAGCGACGGCTCCACGGCTGCTTCGTGCACGTACACCCTGACTGAGGCGTCGCCGAGGTCATCGCCGAGCGCGTGCTTGATGTGCGCCCGCACCACCTGCTCGTCGATCCCGGTGCCGAATAGCTCGCGGCTCGCCGCGTCGAGGCGGTGCAGGTGCCGGCGGAGTCCCCGCACCCGGCCGCCTCTGACCTGCATGGCCGTGAAGTGCCCGAACCCGCCGACGGCAGCGGCACTGAGCTGATCCGCCGTCGCACCGGCGCCGTCGATCTCGATTCGCAGCAGTTCGGCCGCGGCTGCGCTCATCGGCATTCACCTTTCCTCAATGGCTGCTCACTACGGTAGAGATGTGGACGAGAAGCGGGTGAACGAATATACGGAGCGGATCGGCATTGTCCGTCCGGCCACCGCCGACGCTGAAGCATTGCGCCTGATGCACCGGGCACACCAGATGGCCGTGCCGTTCGAGAACCTCAGCATTCACCTGGGCGAGCCGATCTCGCTGGCGGAGAACGATCTCATCGGCAAGATCGTCACCAGCCGGCGCGGCGGCTTCTGCTATGAGCTCAACGGGGCGTTCGCGTTGCTGCTCGAGGACCTCGGTTTCACGGTGACCAGGGTGGCAGCCCGTGTCTACGGCGGCGGGGCGCTCGGGCCGCCGTTCGACCACCTCGCCCTGGTCGTGTGCCCGGCCGATGGCAGCGGACCATGGCTGGCCGATGTCGGGTTCGGCAGTCACAGCACCTACCTGCTGCTGCTTGATGATAAGGGCGACCAGTACGATCCGGCGGGCCGGTTTCTGATCGCGGGCGCCGAGGATGGCGACCTGGACGTGCTGAAGGACTCAGAACCGCAGTACCGACTCGAGCGCAGGCCAAGGATGCTCGAGGACTTCGTCCCGACCTGCTGGTGGCAGCAGACAGCACCGCTGTCCCACTTCAGGACGAATGTGATCTGCTCGCTGCTGACCGAGGACGGCAGGATCTCGATCAGCGGCCGCACGCTGATCAGGACGAGCGGAGGAACCAAGACCGAGCACAAGCTGGCCGACGACCACGCGGTGCTGGCCGCATATCGCGAGAACTTCGGGATCGAGCTCGACCGGGTCCCTGAGAGTTCGCGCTAATCCTCGCCGTCGCGGATCGGCGTGAAGTGGCTGGCCTCGCTCATCGCCAGCGCCAGGTCGATTCGCCGCCCGGGTGGTCCTCCACTGTCACCCCGGCGCTGGCGAGCTGGTCACGGATCTGGTCCGACGTTGCGAAATCCTTGGCGGCGCGCGCGGCGTTCCGCCTGGTGACAAGGACCGCTATCTCTTCGCGGGTTATCACCGCTTCGCTCGGTTTCAGGTCCAGGTCAGCGGGCGAGAGATCAGTCAGGCCAATGGCGAGTACCGAGTCGAACCGGCCGGCCAGGGCGGTGAGGTCGGCATTGCTGAGATGGTCGTCCCGCGAGGCTGCGATGACCGCCGCCACGGCTCGCGGGATGTTCAGGTCGTCGGACACTGCGCGGTCGAACGCCTCCAGGTGGCCGCTCGCCGCCGCGCTGAGCCGCTGTCCTGTATCGGGCTCTGACCTCGCCGACGCGTACCGGTCGAGCAGCCGCCTCATTCCTGCCTGCTCGCCGTCTATCGCGGCCCAGCTGAACTCGGTCTGGCTGCGGTAGTGGGCCTGCAGCAGGAGGTAACGGTAGACCAGCGGGTGATAACCGCAATCGATGAGGTCGCTGACGAGGACGCCGCCGCCGGTCGACTTGGATATCTTCGCGCCACTGAGGTTGATGAAATCGCCGTGCAGCCACCACCCCACCCACGGCTGGCCGTCGGCGAGGTAGGACTCGCTCTGCGCGATTTCGTTGGTGTGGTGCACGGGGATGTGATCGACGCCGCCGGTGTGGATGTCGAAATGCGGTCCTAGGTACTCGATCGAGAGCACCGAGCACTCCAGGTGCCAGCCAGGCGCGCCGCGGCCCCACGGCGAATCCCACTCCATCTGGCGGTTCTCGCCGGGAGCCGAGGTGCGCCAAACCGCGAAGTCCGCAGCGTTGCGCTTGCCCTCTGCCACCTCGACCCGCGCTCCTGGCTGCTGGCCGGCTAGGTCGAGCCGGGCTAGCGCGCCGTAGCCGCTGTCATTCGATGTGTCGAAATACAACCCGGAGGGGAGGCGGTAGCACCAGCCGTGGGCCTCGAGGCGCTCGGCGAACCTGATCATCTGCGGGACGTGCTCGGTCGCTTTGCACCAGACGTCGGGCTCAATGATCCGCAGCCGGCCAAGATCGGCCTTGAACTCCCTGGTGTAACGCTTGGCGATTTCCCAGGCGTTCTTATGCTCGCGGCGTGCCGCGACTTCCAGCTTGTCGTCGCCTTCGTCGGCGTCGGAGGTGAGGTGGCCGACGTCGGTGATGTTGATGACGTGGCGAACCCGCCAGCCTTTCCAGATCAGCACCCGCTTGAGCGTGTCGGCGAAGACATAGGCACGCATGTTCCCGATGTGCTGGGGCGCGTAGACGGTGGGTCCGCACGAGTACATGCCGACCAGGTGCGGACTGGCAGCCGCGAATTCCGCAACCTCCCTGGTCAACGTGTTGAACAGCCGCGTCGGTGAACCGGATGCCACGGCCCAACACGATACCGCCGGCACTGGCCTGGCCGCGGAATACGGTGTACCCGTGGCGATGAAGCTCGTGCTCGTGGTCCGCATCGACCTCGGCATGGGCCGCGGAAAGATAGCCGCCCAAGTCGCCCATGCCGCTGTGGCCGCTACGCTGGCGAGTCTCGGCGAGGCCGCGTTCCACAGCTGGCTGGAGGACGGCCATCCGAAGGTCGTGCTGAAGGCACCAACCGCGGCAGTGCTGGATGACATCATCGCGCGGGTTCGTACCGTCGGCCTCCCGGTCCAGCTCGTGCATGATGCCGGCCGGACCCAGGTGGCCTCCGGCACGCTGACGTGCTGCGCCATCGGGCCTGCGCAGGATGAGCGGGTTGACGCGGTCACCGCAGGGCTGTCGCTGCTCTGAGAGGATCGGGTCATGGCAGGGCGCCTGGCATAAGTCGCGGATCCGCGGGGTGAGGGCTGTCGGAGGAGGACAGGGTGCCGCCGCCGAACGCATCGCGCCTTGAGCGGCTGTCAGCGCTTGCGGCTGGCGGGCGACGGCCGTGCGAAGTCGAGTGCCTCGCGGGCCAGCGGCAGCCAGGGCTGATCGGCGCCGGGATCCAGGCTGAGCCACTCGCGCATCGGCGTCCCCTTGTTCGCGTCGAACCTCGCTCCGTTGCCTGCGGCGATCATCTCGTCGACGCGATCTTCCGGAAGCTTCAGCACAAGCTGCCCCCGGACGAACATCACGAAGATCTTTCCGTTGAAACGGACGGCCGAGCGACCGAACCCGCCGCCTTGCGGCGGAGTGACCCCGGGTTCGCCGACGAGGTCGGCGATCAGGTCCTCATAGCGGGCATCCGGCGGGCCATCCTGAGCGTGCTGGTCAGGCATGACTGTCAGGTTAGCCCGCGGGACTGACAGCGCAATCGGGTTCCGATCGCGGAAGCCGGGCGGGCAAGCCGCCGTTCAGGCGCCGCCGGGTATGTACGCCCCCGACGGCATCCCCCTGGCGACATAGTCTTCGTAGTGCTCCCGCCATGACTCGGCGGTCTCGCTGTGCGGCCCGTCGGCAACGTGTCCGGCCAGGTGCTTGCCGAGCTCGGCCAGGCAGACGGTCCATCCTGCCGCGTTGCGCGCGGCCGCGTCGAGCGCTTCGAGCACGTCGGTCAGCATGAGGACGCACCCGCCATCGTCGCTGGCTTCCAGCGCAAAGTGCAACTCGCTAGCACCCCAGGTGTACGCCAGTCGCTTGGGCGGCTCGTAGAGGAGGATCGTCCCGGTGTGGCCGGAGTCCGGAAGGTTCGGGTCACCGTAGAACTCGATGGTTCCCGCTTCGGGCTGCATCCGCACCTTGGAAGGGAACCAGCGCTCCAGCTCATCAGCTTCGGTGATCGCGGCCCAGAGCCGCTCGACCGGCTGAGCGAATTCGCGCCGGAAGCGCACGGCTGGGCGACCGTCGTAGTCCACGAGAATCCCGCGGTCCATCATTTCTCCTCCTGATCGAGATGCTTGGCCAGCGCGTCCAAGCGGTCGTTCCACAGCTTCCGGTACGGCTCCAGCCACATATCAATCTCGGCCATCCGCCGCGGGTTGACCGCGTAAATGCGCTGCTGTGCCTGCTTGCGGACCAGCACGAGGCCCGCGTTCCGCAGTACCCGCAAGTGCTTGGACGTCATCGGCTGGGACATCCCGAGGGAGCCGGCCAGATCGCCGACCGGGCACGGCCCGTCGCGCAGGGCGTCGAGCATCGCGCGGCGATGCGGATCAGCCAGCGCCGACCAGATGAGGTCCATCACGAAACTCTAACATGCTACTCAGTGTATATACTTGTCAAGGTATATAAGGCCCATGACTGACCGCAGCCTCGCCGCGGCATGGCGTGTTACGGGACAAGCGCGATCTTGCCGGTGGTGTGACCGGTCATGATCGCGCGGTGCGCGTCGGCCACCCGCGCCAGCGGGAACGTCTCGGAGACGAAGACCCGAAGCCGTCCCTCGCCGGCCAGCCTGGCCAGCTCGGGCCGCGCGGCGGCCCTGATCTCGGTGCCTGGATCTGCTCCCGGTGCGCCGCCCAAGGCTCGGATGCCCGCCGCGGCAGCCCGGCCGAAACCCGCGATCGTGGCGATTCTGCTCCGGTTGGCCACGAGCTCAAGCGAGACGTCGACAGCCTCGTCGGTGCCGATGAGATCGAGCGCGGCATCCACGTCGGCTGGCGCAACCGCGCGGACGCGGTCGGCCAGCCCTGGCCCATACTCGACCGGAACGGCACCCAGGTCGCGGAGGAACTCATGCCGGGCCCGGCTCGCCGTTGCGATCACCGACGCTCCCCGGCCGGCGGCGAGCTGGACCGCCATGGCGCCCACTCCCCCGGAACCGGCGTGGATCAGCACCGTGTCGCCGCTCGCCACCCCGGCCGCGACCACGCAGTGCCACGCTGTCGCGCCGGTGAGCAGCAGCCCGGAGGCCTCCGCCCAGTCCAGCGCCGCGGGCTTGGGCACCAGCGACTGCGCGGGCAGCACGAGCTCGTTGGCATAGGCGCCGGGCGCGCGGAATGCGATGACCTTATCCCCCGCGCGGACCGGGCCGGCCGGGCCGACGGCGTCGGGCCCGACGTGGGTCACGATTCCGGCGGCCTCCAGCCCAAGCCGCATCGGCAGCGCGGCCGGGTCGCGGTTAAAGGTGCCCGAATACATCTTGTAGTCGATCGGGTTGACGCCCGCGGCCATGATCGTGATGCGGGCGTGGCCCGGGCCGGGCTCGGGAGTCGGCTGGTCGACGAGGGTCAGTACCTCCGGACCGCCGTAAGCGGCGGCGATCACCACTGGTGGCATGTCAGCCCGCAACCATCCTGAGCGGCAACGAATTCCGCCCGCTGACAGTAGTCCGGCGTAACGTGCTTCCGGTAAGTGCCATGATCCGAAGGAGAGGCCGACACTGTGAGCACGACACAGACCGTGACAGGAGAGCGCGCCGACCTGCTGGCGTCGCTGGCTAAGCAGCGGCATTTCCTGCGCTTCACGACCAGAGGGCTGACTGATGAGCAGGCGGCGCGGCGCACGACAGCCAGTGAGCTTTGCCTGGGCGGGCTGATCAAACACGTGGCCCTTACCGAGCGGCAGTGGGCGCGGTTCATCCTCGAGGGCCCGTCCGTGATGGCATTTGATCCGGCCACCATGGCTGAGACGTGGGCGGACGCGTTCCGGATGACAAACGGGGAGACGCTGGCCGGCCTGCTTGACCAGTACGAACAGGTGGCCACCGAGACCGACGAGATGGTGCGGACCCTACCCGACCTGGACGCCGCACAGCCGCTGCCTGATGCACCCTGGTTCGAAGCTGGCACGTCATGGTCGGCCCGGCGGGTTGTGCTGCACATCATCGCGGAGACCGCGCAGCACGCCGGGCACGCGGACATCCTGAGGGAGGCCATCGACGGCGCGAAGTCGATGGGGTGAGCTCACAGCACCGGGTACCACGAGGACTCGTCGCCCGGATGAGCGGTGAAGTCGTAGCGCAACCAGCCGGGTGCCAGCGCCACGAGCGAGACAGAGGTCGTTCCCCAGGTTTGGCCGCTGCCCAGATCCCTGCGGACGATCAAAGCCCGCTGGTCATCTGGCCCGATGCCGTCGCCGTTGACAAGCGAGAACCAGGAACCCCAGGCCTGCCCGACGGGCTGGCTGGGGTGAGGTTCTGGCCTGACCGCCGAGCTGAACCGGCCGAGGAAGTGCGCGGTGCGCGCGAGCTCGTGCTCGCGGCCGTCTGGCGGCGGCGCACCCTGCCACTGCGACCCAATCCAGCCGGTTGCCGCCCAGTCGGCTGCGGTCCGGCCCGTCTCGGGCAGATAGCTGGCGAGGCCACTATTGACGATGAAATGCAGGCCCGGCTGCAATTCATGCTCGGTCAGCTCTGATCCGTCCCAGCTGCGCAGGATTGCCAGTCCTGGCTCGGTCACAAGCAGGTGAAAGGGATCGTAATCGGCAAGGCCTGGCCGGTCGATTGACTCGCCAGCGGCGGCCAGCAGCGGGAGTTCGCCGCGGGACCGCCGTGTCGCGGCTGGCGCCAAAAGGCCGATGCCGTTGAGCACGCAGGCGGCACGCCGGTGCGACGGCTCGACGGCGAGCCAGGTGCCACCCGCCTGCAGGTCCTTGCCGCCAAGCAGGTCGGGGTAGCTCGGCCAGTGCGGTCCTGGCAGCTGCCATGGCCGGTCGGTGAGTTCGTCCCGCACCCCGGCGAGCAGCACGGGAAGGCCGGGCTCGATGCTGAGGACTGCGGTGCACATGGCCTCATCTCAGCAGACTGGTGCGAAGATGATGGCATGGAGGCGGTGAACATCGGCTCGATGCTGGCGCGCTTCAGTGAACATTGGGCTCCGAAGAACATCGCCGAGCTCAACGATTACGACGTCAAGATCGTTAAGGTACTCGGGGAGTTCACCTGGCATGCGCACGCCCACACCGATGAGCTGTTTCTCGTCATCGACGGCGCGCTGACGATTCAGACGCGCGCCGGCGACGTGGTGCTCGGTCCTGGCGAGTTGTTCGTCGTGCCGAGGGGCACGGAGCACTGCCCGCGCGCAGACGCGGAGACCGCCGTCATGCTGATTGAGCCGCGCGGCGTGGTCAACACTGGTGACGCAGGCGGCGACATGACGGCGGAGGCCGAAACACTGACCTGACCGCGCACACGACGCCCTGAGGACCGCACGCCACTCACGAAGGCCACGAACCCGATTCAATCACCAAACCGTGGATGCAGCGCTACCTCCTGCGGCAGCAGGCCGAGCGCAAGCAGGCCGGTTCCGGCACGCTCTACAACACGATGCGGTTGTTCTGGCAGTTCTACGCGGCGGAATACCAGACCACCTCGCCCATGCTGGGCATTCCCCGGCCCAGGGTCCGCGTGGCTCCGGTGCCGGTGCTGGCCCCAGAAACAGCTCAAGGCGATCTTCGCCGTGCTGGCGAGGCGGGCTCTGCCAGGCCGCCGGGCAGGCATGCCAGCACCAGCGCGTACCTGAACGGGACGGGCGCGACGGCACACGCATCGCACAGCGCGATCGGCTCCCACCTGCCTGGCCATCTCGGGTCTCTCATCCCTGCGAGGCGGCCATCGGGCGAGCCGCAGAAGACGCACAGGCCATGACCTGGCGCGGAGTTTGGTGCCGTGCGGGTGTGACATAGTTGTTAACGTGCCGTCCGCTGACCTTCCTTTCGCTTCCCACTACATTCAGGTGCGCGGCTCGCGCATGCATTACATCGATGAAGGCGAAGGTCGGCCGTTCCTTTTGCTGCACGGTAATCCGACATGGTCGTATCTGTGGCGTAACGTGATTCCCCACCTTGAGGCACTGGGACGGGTTATCACCGTTGATCTGATTGGCATGGGCCGTTCGGACAAGCCCGCCATCGGGTACCGATACGATGATCACTACGCCTACCTGGAAGGGTTCATCGAAGCTCTGGGGCTAGAGGGCATTACTTTGGTCCTACACGACTGGGGATCGGTTCTCGGGTTCCGTTATGCGATGGAACACGAAGCCCGGATCCGGGCTATCGCGTTCATGGAGGCCAACGTGCGGCCACGCTACTCTTGGGAAGAATTCGAGGGCCCAGCTGGCGAGCTCTTCCGGCAGTTCCGCACGCCCGGCATCGGATGGGACCTGCTAATCGAGCAAAACATGATGATCGAGCGTGTCCTGCCCGGGGCGGTCCTGCGTCCACTGACTGAGACCGAAATGGACTACTACCGCGAACCTTATCTCCTGCCCGAGCACCGCCTACCGTTGTGGCGCTGGCCCAGTGAGCTGCCCATCGCAGGCGAGCCCGCAGACGTCTTCGCGATCGTTGATACCTACAGCACCTGGCTTCAACGCAGCCCGCTGCCGAAGCTGCTGCTTCACGCGGACCCCGGAGCGATCATCACCGAGCCGATACGGCGCTGGTGCGAGGGCACCTTCAAAAACCTCACTTCCGTAAGCGTCGGGCCCGGCATCCATTTCATCCAAGAAGACAATCCCGACGGCATAGGTCAGGCCATCGCCGCGTGGTTTTTCGAATGCCTTGGCTCCTACCCGGACTAACGATGTTCGGTCGCTGGGTTCTTCATGATTAGGTCAAGTTTCAGTTCTCTTGGGAAGGCGGGCACGGTCAGCGTAGTCGACGACGTGGCATGAGAGCGCCAGGAATTTCAGAATTGCCACTTGGCGTTGCAATGGCGAGGACTGATGACGGCCTGGAACAACGCGGCGGCCAATGGCTTTGGCCTGCTCGATCGTCTTCATCGCTGATTGTCGATGGTGGAAGTTGGGTGTCGTTTGACGGCTTGGAGACGGCTTGATCTTGGGTCTGCAGCTTCCGTCACGCAGGCTTGTCCCGGCCGGGCCGCGCCCACCGCAAGGGTGGAGCGCCGCACTGCAGCTGCCAGCTATCAGGGCCCGGACGCCAGCTCGCGGTCGGGCCGAAGACTTCCCGCATGTCGGCCACGTTCGTTTTCGGGGGTACTCCATGTCGCCAAGCTTCGCGGCCCACCGCTCCACGTCCGGGTGCAGAGCGTGGGCTTCCCGGAGAGCGGCCGGAATGCGCTCGGTCCACCTCACGAGCCGCTCCTGGCGCATCGAGTCGCGGCGGGTGGCCTGCGCGGCGGCTTCTGCCGCCGCCGGTGCGAGGGCAGCAGGCTGGACATAGTTAGCAGGGGCCACAGGCTTGCTAATCCAACTCGGCCATCTGGTCGTCGTCGTCCGCTTCGGACTGGACGATCTTGTTCTCCTGGCTGAGGTCACCTTCCAGCCGGCTGGCTGGCTGAGATCCGGGCGGGACTGGAACGCTCCCGTGACATTTGTTTCCGGCGGCGCTATTGGTTTACCTTGGTCAACCAAACGCCCAGGTCAGCGCTCT
>Ga0207646_10007779_pt1 | contig 10845 bp, 9 predicted proteins | sample KBSK5502metaG_FD_184343 | JGI IMG/M metagenome (GOLD analysis project Ga0207646, IMG submission 184343) | Corn, switchgrass and miscanthus rhizosphere microbial communities from Kellogg Biological Station, Michigan, USA - KBS K5-50-2 metaG... | ecosystem: Host-associated > Plants > Roots >...
CGTCAGGCATCGGTCCCGCGCGACGCATTCCTGCCAACCCCGCCAGGTCCGGAAGGAAGCAACGGTAACGGGCTCTTGCGTGTGCAGTGGGTCCCCGGTGCCTGGCTTTTCTGTTGTATTGCCTCGGGGAGTGCTTGCTGGCAAACTTCCAGTTGCCCTCCGGAATCACGAGACACACTGCTTAAAGTTGGACACAGCGGGTTACACTGCCTCAAAATAGCGAGTCTCATCCTGTATCCGGAGAACTCCAGATTGAACAAACTTATTCGCGCCAAGATCAGTGCTCTGGGCACCTACGTCCCACCGCGCCTGCTTACCAACGCCGACTTGGAAAGAATGGTCGAAACCTCCAATGATTGGATTGTTGACCGCACTGGGATTCGCGAGCGTCACATTGTTGACGAGGGTGTAGCTACAAGTGACCTCGCGGTGGAAGCGGCCAAGCTCGCGCTGGCGGAACGAGGAATTGCCTCTTCGGATCTGGACGCAATTATTGTCGCGACTGTTACGCCGGACATGTTTTTTCCCGCAACTGCGTGTATTGTCCAGCACAAGCTGGCCGCGAAGAAGGTCTGGGGATTCGATCTTTCCGCAGCATGTTCTGCGTTTGTCTATGCGTTGCAAGCAGGCGCGCAGTTCATCGCGACTGGTGCGCATCGTAAAGTGATGGTTATCGGCGCGGATGTGATGTCGTGCATCATCGACTACACCGATCGCGCGACCTGCGTGATTTTCGGCGACGGCGCGGGAGCGGTCGTGCTCGAGCCGGCCGAAGACGACTCGCTCGGAATGATTGACTTCATGCACGAAATTGATGGCGGAGGAGGCTGTTCGCTCTACATGCCCGGCGGCGGCAGTTTGCATCCTGCGAGTCATGAGACGATAGACAAGAAGATGCATTACGTTCACCAGGACGGTCAGGCGGTCTTCAAATATGCCGTACGCAAGCAGGCCGAACTCTGCGAAAAACTGCTCCAGCGCAACGACCTGAAGGGTAGTGATATCAAGGCATTCATTCCCCACCAGGCCAACAAGCGCATCATTACGGCAACGGCGGACCGGCTGGGCTTGCGGCCCGAGAGCGTGATTATCAACATCGATCGTTTCGGAAATACGACAGCAGCGACAATCCCGCTGGCCATGGAAACCGCTCGCCAGGAAGGCAAGCTGAACAAAGGAGACCTGGTGCTGTTGGCTTCGGTGGGAGCAGGGTTCACGACCGGGGTTGCGCTTTTGCGCTGGGCTTATTAGGTATTTGTGTGCCGCTCTTGCCGGACTTGAAGTCCACCTCGATGAGTCCAAGGTGACCAAATAACTCAGTATTGTTTTCTTATCTACGTTGATCCGCGTTAATTCGCGACGAAAAGAAGTGAAGTTTAGTTTAGTTTTTCCCTTTGATCTCTTCTCGCTTTTTAGCAGCCTCCAGCGGACGCACCGGCTCGGTCATGCGTACCGGGTCGAGAATCTCCTTAATTTCCTTTTCACTGAGCAGCTTCTTCTCACGGACGATCTCGATGATGGAGCGTCCGCTGGCCACAGCTTCTTTCGCGATCTCCGCTGCTTTGGCGTAGCCGATATACGGGTTCAACGCCGTCGCCAATGAGACCGTTGCCTGCACATAGAACTCGCAGCGGCTCTTGTTGACGGTGATGCCTTCCACGCATCTCGTGGTGAACTGGCGCAGCATGTTCGAAAGGATCGTGATCGACTGCAGCACGCTGTAGGACATGGTGGGCATCATCACATTCAACTCGAGTTGCCCAGCTTGCACGGCCATCGCCACGGCAACATCATTACCGATCACTTGGAACGAAACCATTGCGGCTAACTCGGGCATCACGGGATTGATCTTGCCCGGCATGATGGATGACCCGGGCTGCAGGGCGGGCAGATTAATCTCGGCCAGTCCAGTGTTGGGACCGGAGGAGAGCAGGCGAAGATCGTTCGAGATGCGGATGATTTCGAGGGCCAGATTGCGCAGTGCCGACGAGACATTCGCCATGGCAAAGTTGGATTGCATGGCATAGCGCATGTCATCCACGGGAACGAGTTTCTGCCCGGAGATGCGGGAAAGATTTTGGATTACCTTTTCGCGGTAATCAGGATGCGTGTTTATCCCGGTGCCGACTGCCGAACCACCAAGTCCCAATTCACGCAATGAATCAGCAGCAATGCGGGTAGCTTCTTTCGCGCGACGAATGGCCCCAGCGTAAGCCGCGAATTCCTGTCCCAGCCGCATGGGAACGGCGTCTTGCATGTGAGTGCGGCCGGATTTCAGAAACTCGTGGAACTCTTTGCCTTTCTTTTCCAGCGCCGAGATCAGCGAATCAAGTACGGGATAGAGCTTTTCCAGTTCGAGCAGCGTGGCCAGGCGCATGCCGGTAGGAAAAACATCATTCGTCGACTGGCCGTAGTTAACGTGATCATTGGGGTGGACGATGGAATAGTCGCCCAGGGTACCGCCCAAGATTTCGACGGCCCGATTTGCTATGACCTCGTTGCTGTTCATGTGGAAGCTGACGCCCGCGCCTGCCTGGAAGACGTCCACCACAAATTCCTTGTCCCACTTGCCCTCCTGGACTTCCTTGGCGGCCTGGATGATCGCATTGGCGCGCTTGTCGTCTAACAAGCCGAGTTCCTTGTTAGCCTGGGCGGCGGCCTGCTTCACCATCCCGAACGCGCGGATCAGCGTGGGATGCGCCCGAATGCCGGAAATTGGATAGTTCTCGACGGCACGCGCCGTCTGGATCCCGTAATAGACGTTCCCGGGAATTTCCTTAGTCCCGAGCGAGTCTTTTTCGGTGCGTGTGAGATTCGACGTCGCTGTAGCCATGTCATGCGCTCCTGAGAAGGGCGGAAAATTGAAAGCGAACCAAAAATTATAACAAGCGCGACCGCAGCCGTTTATTAGGCGCAGCACATCGAACTGTGAACGCGCCTCAAGAGTCTCTTAACCACAGAACCCGCAAGAGTCTCCCGGGACAAAGAAGCCAGGACTCACTTATGTCCTATCACCACGTTAAAGAACGTAGGTGGCAGCGCATGAAGTTCGCTCGAGCGGAAACCCGCATTGCGCAGCATTTGCTGAAACTCCGCGAAGGTGTAGGCATCGCCGCTTGGCGTTCCTGCCAACATCGTCAGGCTAAAAGCGGCAGGCATTGGCGGGGAGACACGATCGCTGTTCGGGACGAATTCGAGGATAACAGCGCGTCCTCCAGGTTTGAGGGCGGGATACACTTTGCGCAGCAGGTCCTCGTTCGTTGGAGGATCAAAATGGTGAAGAAAATTTGTAATCAGCGCGAGGTCATACCCGTCGCCGTATTCGACATCAAACGCGCTGCCCGCAATGGTGTGGTAACGATCGGCGATGCCGGCCGCAATCGCGTTCTCCCGTGCGACTTCAAGAACATTCGCCCAGTCAACCGCCCAGATTTCCGCGTTGCGATTGTGGCGAGCGAGCGTGAACCCGAACAGTCCGTGGCCAACGGCAAGGCTCAGTACTTTCCATTTATGACCTTCGTCGGCGTTGAGCAGTTTAGCCAAAAGCTCAGCCGGCATGGACATCAGAGGCGCCATGCCGCGGGCGAAATCCACCCACATAGGATGCTCCGGGGCGAGGCTATGCTGTTCATTGACTGTGCCGCCTTTGCGAACAGCTTCGGCAAGATCTTTGAACCCCTCTGTCGCCATCGGCGAGAGCAGAAACCTTATAGTGCCTCCAATATAGCCGGGCGAACGTCGGTCAAGAAACACGGCCGCATCGCGCGTTAAGTCATACTGATTGGCATTCTTGGTGAGAAAGCCGATGATCACCAGGTAATCACACAAAATACGCGTACCCCGTTCGGAAACTTTGCAGCGGGCAGCGATTTCTTGTGCGGTCTGCTTTCCTTGCGCGACAGCGGTAAAGATTTCGAGCTGGATCGCTGCCTTGAGCGCCTCGGTGCGTTGATAAGACGTTATGGTTTCAAAAAAGTGTTCTGGAGAAGGGAGCGGGCCCGATGCAGGTAGCGAAGACAAGGTTCTGCCTCTTCATATATGGAATCGGTGCGAATGCCGCACCGTCAACTATGTTTCCACGATCCCCGGTGATTTCGCAAGCGAAGGAAAGTGATTGGCGCGGACGGCACAACAAGTTTCGATGTGATCCCGCGGTTCCGGGACGAACTGGAGCGAAGCCGCGTGCTACAATCGAAAGTTTTTAGACGACCCGAGTTGTCATCCGTGCGACGCTGCTGGGTTACACTCGGCTGATACCGGCAGGACTTATTGGCTATCGACGAGATTCCCTCCACTCTTCCCCGAGTTCAGGCACACTCCCGACCTGACGCTTGGACCGACGTGCTGATCGTTGGTGCGGGGCCGACGGGCCTAGCGTGCGCCATCGAAGCCCAGAAGCTCGGCCTGGAAGCGCTGATCGTGGAGAAGGGATGTGTAGTCAATTCCATCTACAACTATCCGTCTAACATGGTGTTCTTCACCACGCCGGAACTGCTGGAAATCGGTGACATTCCTTTCAGTACGGCGCACCACAAGCCCACGCGGCAGGAGGCACTTGAATACTATCGGCGCGTGGCCGAGCATTATCGCCTGCACGTGCGCCAGTATCAGTGGGTGCAGACCGTTGTCGGCGAAGACAGAAATTTTCGTGTGACCGCTACTGATCGTTCCGGGGGGATTTATGATTACCGGGCCCGCAAAATTGTCGTGGCTACTGGATACTACGACCTGCCCAATATGCTGGGCATCCCCGGGGAGGATCTCCCGAACGTATTTCACTATTACCGCGAACCGCACCCATTCTACGATCACGACGTGCTCGTGATCGGTGGGAAAAATTCGGCGGCGGAAGCGGCGCTGGATCTGTGGCGGCACGGCGCACGAGTAACTCTGGTGCACCGGCACGAGGCGATGCATCATCACCTGAAATACTGGGTGAAGCCTGATATCGAAAACCGCATCAACAACGGTGAGATCACAGCTTATTTCAACACCACGGTGCAGGAAATTGGAGTGGACTTCGTGATCGTGAATACTCCGGAAGGTCCCCTCCGTATGGAAAACGATTTTGTCTTTGCCTTGGTGGGATACCATCCCGACTACGATTTTTTGCGCAGTATCGGGATCGAGCTTTCGACCGAGCAGTGCCGACCGGTTTGCGACCCGGAAACGCTGGAAAGCAACGTGCCCGGCGTTTACGTAGGAGGAGTGATCGTAGCGGGCTCCAGGACGAACGAAATTTTCATCGAGAACGGGCGATTCCACGGCAAACAGATCGCGGCAGATTTGCAACAGAAGTTGGGGCGGGGCGCGCCAGAGTAGCACACAATCACCGACCGGCGACTATCGGCTAGTGACTGCCTTCCTTCAGCAAGTACTCTTTGACGAACATAACTGTAGCGCAGAACTCGTAATTCCGGTTCTTCGTCTTATGGAAGCCGTGTCCTTCGTTCTTGGCGAATATCGGCTTCGGTGACCTGCTCGGGATAGAAGGTCAATTGGGTACACGCGCGCCGCCAGACATTTTGCCCACATGAATTTGCGCCGTAGCGAATCGCGTGGAGATCAGCCTCTCGCGCCGTGTGGGATGCCAACTGGTGAGATTGGCGCCACAAAAGTTGTTGTAGCGATCACGCTCTCGGCGAGGGATCTGGTCGAGAAGGGCCTTTGTGGTCTGCCGGAAAGAGATCCAAGCAAATAGCGGAGTCTAGGCCGGCAGCGTCAGACTCCGAGACAAGGTTAAGTTTTTGAGAGTGTCTCTTTCAATTACTGAAGTGGCGCCGCACGAGGGTAGCCAGTCCGATCAGGCCAGTGCCCAGAAGAGCCAGAGTGCCAGACTCGGGTTTAACGCTTGCCCGAGCCGCAGCGTTTGCCAAGGCAGATCCAGAGAAAAGGGTGGTAATCGCCAAAAGGAAAGCAACGTATTTGATACTTCGGTACACCATCAGCCGGCTATCCTCCCTAATCAGATAACAGCAACTTGGGTTCCATGTTACTGATCCCGAAAATGATAAGTCCGGCCGGAAGACCTTGCTGGATAAGGCTTTTGCCCACACCGCGGGTAAAGTTTTCCACCGGGGAGTTGGTAAGGTGCAGTTTCTTTCACACTTAGAGTGTATGGATTGCCCTGATCGCGATTGGCGAAGCCAGAAGGGACCTGCGATGTGGCGTTGAGACAAAGGTTCGAAATAAGTCGAGAAGGGGCGTGACGAAATCAAATCGGGTATCTTGTAGCGAAGTAGCGTGAGGAGAATCGCTTCCCGTCATGGATCCGGCACCGGCATGGAAATCAACTCGATTTCGTTCTCATCGTATTTGCGGCTGCTTCGTCAAAACCGCAACTTCCGCCGATTATGGACTGCGCAAATCGTCAGCGAAATCGGGGACTGGTTCTATACCCTCGCCATCTACAGTCTGTTGCTGCAATTGACTGGTCGGGCAGGATCGGTCGCGCTGGCGCTGGTTTTACAGGTACTGCCACAAACATTCATTGGCCCTCTGTCAGGCGTAGTCAACGACCGCATCCGGCGCAAGCACGTCATGATCGCAGCTGATCTGGCGCGCATGCTGATCGTGCTCGCGATGTTGTTAGTACGCTCTGTTTCGATGGTCTGGCTGGTCTACCCGTTGCTTCTGCTGGAAACCATCATGGCGGCCTTTTTCGAGCCGGCGCGCAGCTCCGTCATTCCCAACATAACAACGCGTGAGGACTTAGTCCTGGCAAACACGCTTTCTTCTACTACCTGGTCCATGAATCTGGTGCTGGGAGCGACTCTGGGTGGCTTAGTGGCCGCACTGTTGGGGCGCGATGCAGTTTTCGTGCTGAATGCGCTTTCTTTTCTTGCCTCGGCTCTGTTGATTCGCGGAATGCGCTTCCAGGAACCGCACGCGGACCTGGCGGCGCCGCTACGTGCGCGTGACCTAGTAGATTATTCGCCGATCGTGGAGGGGATCCGCTACGTGCGCAGGGATTTCCGTTTGCTGGCGACCGTATTCGTGAAAGCCGGGATGTTTGTGATTGGGCCGAGCTGGGTGGTGTTTACGGTGATGGGACACCGCGACTTCCCGGTACGGTGGCATGGTTTGGAACCGCAACGTGGCGCGATGCTCGGAATGAGCTTGCTGCTTGGGGCTCGCGGGTTGGGCGCGCTCATCGGCCCTCTCATTTCGGCACCTTGGGCGGGTCATCATGAGAAACGGCTACGCTTGGGGATCCTGCTGGGATTTCTGGCGGAAGCGCTGGGCTATGCAGCATTGGGTGGAGCGGGCACTCTGTGGTTGGCATGCACTTGCGTGGTGCTGGCCCACTGTGGAGGTTCGACTGTGTGGGTCTTTTCCACGACGCTGCTGCAACTCAACACCGATGACCGTTTTCGCGGGCGAGTCTTCGCCGCCGACCTCGGATTTTCCATGCTCACGATCGCAGTTGGGGCCTATTTGGCAGGACTCTTCCTGGACTGGGGTGTGGCCGCTCGTACCGTGGCGAGTGTCGCGGGACTGCTGATGCTGTTGCCCGCGGCAAGCTGGGCATGCGCGATGAGGGCGTGAAAGGAAACGCCCGCGACCGCGGCTGCGGGAACGGCGGACTAAGTACAGTCCGTGGGTCGCCATCGCGCGCGCCATTGGCTGTCCTGGGAGTTCAAAGAATCGCTGTAGAGATGCAGCTTGCCGCACCTTGCGGAGACGTTGCAAGCAACGTCTCTACGCGGAATATTTCCTATGCCTGGTAGAGCCGATCAATTTTCGCCGCCATGATGAAGTCACTCTCGGTCAGGCCATCGATCTTGTGCGTCCACAGCGTGATTTCGGCCTTGCCCCAGGTCAGCAGAATGTCCGGATGATGGCCCTGTTCTTCTGCCACTTCTCCCACACGATTCACAAAATCCAGTGCCTTCCGAAAATCGGGGAAGGTGAAGGTGCGGGTGATATGGTGTTCGTTCACAACCTCCCAGTGGGCCCATTCGGGCACTTGACGGTGAATATCGGCAAGTTCCTTGCCCTTTAGCGGAGGTACTCCGCCGCGGCACGGGACACAGGTTTTGCTGGCTAGCTCTGGCATTCGTTCATTCCTAGACAAAAACTGATTTTACTTCCCAGAAATTTGGGATCGCCCCCTCTCCAACTCAATTTCAGCAGGAGTAGATGGCGACCCATCAAGAGAGACAATTTCAGAACGGAATATCTTCGTCCGTGATCGGTGTCGATGCCGGTACCGGCGCCGTCTCCGGTTCCGGTACGCGTTGGTCAAATCCGCCAGCCGCAGCGCCGCGAGTGCGGCCGCCGGATTCCTCGCCTGTGGCTTCGCGTCCGCCGAGCAACACGAGGTCCTGAGCGATAATCTCGGTCATGTACTTCTTCTGACCGGTTTCTTTATCGTCCCAGGAACGGGTCTGTAGCCGCCCTTCGACGTACACTGAGCGCCCTTTTTTCAGGTATTCGCCCGCAATCTCAGCCATACGTTCCCAGCACACTACCTTGTGCCATTCAGTATGGTCCTGCCACTCACCTGAGGTTTTGTCCTTCGTACGATAGTTGGTTGCAATGCTGAATGTGGCTACGGCGGTTCCGCTGGGCGTGTATTTGACTTCGGGATCCTTGCCCAGATTTCCTAACAGAATGACTTTGTTAACGCTCTTGCCTGCCATATGAGGGCTTTCTCCTTGAGCCCCTTTTTTCCAAACCTTGGCTTCAATGATGGGCCGGGAAAATGTCCAGGTGCAAGATTAAAGAACTATGGGTTAGGGGCTGGATGCCCAATATATCAGAAATCGCGGCCTTTACTCGAACGGAGAAAGCATATAAGCGCAAAGAAGGCAGAGGTCTCGCGGAAAACGCCAAGATACATTGCTTTGCGATCTTTGTGAATCCTCTGTGAACTTTGCAGTTAAGTGCTTCGAAAACAGGCAGATCACATCGTTCTGTGACTCGGGTATAATCCCTATTATGGTAGCACCGCCAGTTGTCAATAGACCCGCCGGGATGGTACCCGACGAGGAAAAGTTCGAACCCAAGTCCAAGGGCCTTACTACTCCTCGCAAGAAGAAGCCGAAGGAGTTAGCTGTAATCACTGAGTGCTGCACGGGATGCGCAGGTTCGCCCGCTTGCGTGGAGTATTGTCCGGTTGAGGACTGCATGTTCTGGGTGCCGGATGAGGACAACCCGCCGTTTGGCCGCATCCAGGTAGACCCAATTCTGTGTATCGGTTGCAAGAAGTGCACCAGCAAAGGCCCGGACGGCTCTTTCCTGGATGGGTGCCCCTGGGATGCAATCGTGATGGTGGATACGGCCGAAGTGGAGAAGGAAGTCGGGATAATGCCGATTTAGCTGTCGGCCCTCAGCTTTCAGTCTACGGACGCGCGCCGCAGGCGCGCGTTTTAGTTTGCTATGCATTGCCTTTTCGGTGCCAGGTCAAGGCGAGTGCCGCTACTCCTTCGCGAACTGAAGTTCTCTCAGGATCACGCCTGGAAGGAAGTTAGGAATCTAGGGTGCCTGGGAACTGAGGAGCTGAAAGCTCGGCCCAGGGCTCAAGGCTAACAAGCAACCCCAGCAACCACCGACTAAGGCTTTGTCCTCTCGTGGATTGCTTTTTCCGTCAGCACAGCCTGCTGACGCACGCGATCAGGGATGTCAGGTAATTCGCGCTCGTACGGGACAATTGCTGACAGATCGTCCGGCTGGCCGACCAGATACAGGGCGCGCAGGGCCTCCCAAACCTGTTCAGGGGCGGGGTCGACCACCGCGACTTCAGCACCTGCAGCTACACTCTCTCCGATCTCCACCGAGAGCGACCGGATTCGGCCAGGAATGGGCGAGCGCACTTGGATGGTTTGTGAACCATCCTCAAGCTTGGCAATCAGTCCCCCTTGACGGACCGCGGTACCCACTTTATCGGCGTCGATCACTTTTCCTGACTCCGGAGCCGTCACCTGTGCTGGGTGCAGAAGAGCGATAATCTGAGGTCCTCCGGTTGCATCACCGAAGCGCACTAGCGAAAGTGCGGCGTTGCCACGCACCATGAGCGAAGGATCACCCAGCATTTTGAGCAGTGCAGTGTGGAATTCGGGGTTAGGCGCGTCCTGCCCCATGACCCAGGCGTCGGTGTTGCGCACTTCTTCTACTGAGTACGAACCCAAACGCACCAGTTCAGGATAAAACTGCGTCACGCCTTGGTCCCGTTTTGCCATGCGCTCGCCAATCTGCACCAATGCGTGCTGGATGTGGCGTGGATGTCTTTCGTCCCGCAGGTATTCCGTTAGCTGCTTTTGAGAGAGTTGCCGACCGAACCAGGTGTTCCACCAGAAAAGAAACGGCATCAGTACGATAAGCCACGCCGTGACAAAGAAAAGAATGCGGTGGCCCGTCGACATGCGGCGGCGGTTTTTTCGGTGCTCACTCGAAGATTCACTGCCTGGATCGGGGGAAAAAACGATCTGGGTCGGGGATTTTGGTTGAGCCGACATTTCGTTTGCGAGAAAAATAGTAGCAGACTTGCTGTTGTCTCGGCGTCGGGCTTCAGGCGTACGTCTCCAGAAGCGGTTCAGGAAAGCCTTAAACTGCAGAGCACGCAGAGAACTGATCACCGAGATCGCCGAGAAACGTATCAGTTGTTGTTTTTCAGGAAAGGATGTCGGCAACGGGCTGAGGATTACTTGGTAAACCTCTCTGCGTCCTCTTCTTAACCTCAGCAAACTCTGTGGTAAGGATTGGCTGGCCGAGGGCAAAGCCTGCCGATTTAGCCGAAGTCCCGAGCAAGGTCGAAGGGAAGTGGAAGTGTCCACTACTCAACTACATCGGCGTCCAGAACCCGATCCTGCTCGAGGTAATGAGACACAGCGTACTGAGCCA
>Ga0207646_10007780_pt1 | contig 10844 bp, 12 predicted proteins | sample KBSK5502metaG_FD_184343 | JGI IMG/M metagenome (GOLD analysis project Ga0207646, IMG submission 184343) | Corn, switchgrass and miscanthus rhizosphere microbial communities from Kellogg Biological Station, Michigan, USA - KBS K5-50-2 metaG... | ecosystem: Host-associated > Plants > Roots >...
GAGCGCCAGGCCACCCCCATCCTGATGGAGAGCCTGAAGCGGCTCGAGTACCGCGGCTACGACTCGGCCGGCGTGGCGGTGATCGAAGCCGCCGAAGGGAAGCGGCGCACCAGCGTCACCAAGAGTGAGGCCAAGGTCGACCTCCTGATCGCCAAGCTCGCGGAGAACATGCCCAGCGGCACGGTGGGCATCGGCCACACCCGCTGGGCGACCCACGGCAAGCCCACCATCGTCAACGCCCACCCGCACACCGACTGCCACGGCCGGATCTCGGTCGTGCACAACGGGATCATCGAGAACTTCGCCGAGATCAAGGCCGAGCTCGAGGGTCTGGGCCACGAGTTCACCAGCGAGACCGACACCGAGGTCGTGCCCCACCTGATCGAGCAGTACTACAAGGGCGACTTCCTGCTCGCCGTCCGCAAGGCCCTGCAGCGCATCAAGGGCGCCTACGCGCTGGCCATGTTCAGCCTGGACGACCCCGAGCTGCTGGTCGGCGCCCGCCTCAACGCCCCGCTCGTGGTGGGCATCGGCGATGGCGAGTACTTCGTGGCCTCCGACATCACGGCGATCATCCCCTACACCAAGAAGGTCCTGATCCTGGGCGAGGGGGAGATGGCCGCCGTGACGCCCCTGGGCGCGGAGGTCTCCACGCTGGACGGGCAGCCGGTGGACGCCAAGGTGGTGCACGTCGACTGGGACGTCAGCCAGGCCGAGAAGGGCGGCTATGCGCACTTCATGCTCAAGGAGATCCACGAGACTCCGGAGGCCGCGGCCAACGCCTTCCGGGGCCGCATGACCGACGACGGCCACGTCAGCTTCATCGAGTTCGCGATCTCTGACGAGCACCTGCGCCGCTACCAGGATGTGCGCCTGCTGGGCATGGGCACCTCGCTGCACGCGGCCATGCTCGGTGAGTATGTGATCGAGGACTGGGCCGGCATCCGGGCGCGCGCCGAGGACGCCTCCGAGTTCCGCTACCGGCGGCCGACGGTCAGCGACCGGACGCTGACCGTGGTCATCACGCAGTCCGGGGAGACCGCCGACACCATCGTCGGCCTGCACCAGGCCCGGGACCGCGGCTCCCTGACGCTGGCCATCACCAACGTGGTGGCCTCCACCGCCGCCCGCGACGCGGACGGCGCCATCTACCTGCACAGCGGTCCGGAGATCGGGGTGGCCTCGACCAAGACCCTGGTCGCCCACCTGGTCACCCAGTACCTGCTCGCGCTGCGCCTGGCCAGCGCCCACGGCCGGGTTTCGCTGGAGCGTCGCGAGGAGCTGGCCCGCGGCCTGCGCGAGCTGCCGGACAAGATCCGCCGGGTGCTCGACCGGGGCACCGACATCGCGCGCCTGGCGCACAAGTACAGCCACTACCGCAACTTCATGTTCGTGGGCCGGGGCATCAACCACCCGGTGGCCCTGGAGGGTGCGCTGAAGCTGAAGGAGATCAGCTACCTCCACGCCGAGGGCTCGTCCGGGGGCGAGCTGAAGCACGGGCCGATCGCCCTTCTGGACCCGGACTTCCCGGTGGTCGCCGTGTGCACGGAGAGCACGACCCGGGAGAAGATGGCCTCGACCGTGCACGAGATCGTGGCCCGGGACGCGCCGGTGCTGGCCCTGGTCAGCGAGGGCGACCACTCGCTGGACGACATCGTCACCGACCTGCTCGAGATCCCGGCTGCCGACGAGGCGACGTCCGCCGTGCTCAGCACCGTGGCCCTCCAGCTCTTCGCCTACCACGTCGCCAACGAGCTTGGCCGCGACGTCGACCAGCCCCGCAACCTGGCCAAGTCGGTAACCGTCGAATAAAGTCCCCCTCCCCAACGGGGAGGGCAGGGGTGGGGGCCTTCTTCCTCCCCCCGCAAGGCGGGGGGAGGGCAGGGTGGGGGCCCCGCGCGCCCTACGCTGTAGAAGTGCAGCGGATCGGCGTCGACGTGCTCGGGATCGAGCGGATGGCGACCGCCGTCCGCCGCTCCGGCGAGCGATTCCTGCGCAAGTCATTCACCCCGGCCGAGCTGACCTACTGCGACGGCATCCCGGAGCGCCTGGCCGGCCGCTGGGCCGCCAAGGAGGCCGTCATCAAGTGCTTCGACGGCACCGGCATCTGCTTTCCCCGCCGCCTGATCGAGATCCTCCCCGCCTCCACGGGGGCCCCGCGTGTGCGCCTGCTGGGCGATGCGCGGGGCGCCTCCGTGCAGGTCAGCATCACCCATCAGGCACAGGTCGCCATCGCCACCGCCCGCCTGGAGATGCCCGATCGCCCGCGCCTCCTGGAAGCGCCCGAGGCGGTGGCGTTGCCGGCGCGGCCCACCGACGGGCACAAGGGCACCTTCGGCACGGTCGTGGTGCTGGCCGGCTCCCTGGGGCTGACGGGCGCGGCCTACCTCGCCTCCACGGCCTCGGCGCGCACGGGCGCCGGCCTGGTCCGGCTGCTGGTGGCCGACGGCATCTACCCGATCCTGGCCGCCAAGTGCACGGAGGTGATGGCGACGCCGGTGCCCGAGGTGGGTCCCGGCCACATCGGCCACGCCGCCCGGGACATCGTGCTTCGCCACCTGGAAGGCGCCACGGCCGCGGTGATCGGCCCCGGCCTGGGCCGGGATTCCTCGACCTGGAGGTTGGTCTACGACCTGGTAGCCGACGTCAAGGTCCCCATGGTGATCGACGCCGACGCCCTGAACGCCCTGGCCGCCAATCGCCGCACCCTCAAGAAGCTCGGCAAGGGCCGGGTCCTGACCCCTCACCCCGGCGAGATGGGGCGGCTGCGCCAGAAGCCGGCCGCCGAGGTGAACAAAGACCGGCCGGCAACCGCGCGGGCGGCCGCCGAGGAGTGGGGCGCGGTGGTCGTGCTCAAGGGCGCCCACACCGTGGTGGCGGGCCCGGACGGGCAGGTCAGCGTCGACCCGCACGAAGTGCCGGCGCTGGCCAGCGGCGGCACTGGCGACGTCCTGGCGGGGATGATCGGCGGCCTCCTCGCCCAGGGCTGCGAGCCGTTCGCGGCGGCCGTCACCGGCGTCTACGTGCACGCCGAGGCGGGGCGCGCCGTGGCCGAGCGCCTGGGTGACTCGGGGCTGCTGGCGTCCGACCTCCTGCCCGAGATCCCGCTGGTGATGGAGCAGCTGCGGCGGGGCGGCCTCTGATCACCACCCCGGATATTTGACCCAGCGCTGGGCGGAGGTCGACCTCTCGGCCATCCGCCACAACGTCCGGCACCTGGCTTCACTGCAGCCCCCGGGCGTGAAGATCATCGCGGTCGTCAAGGCCGGCGCCTACGGTCATGGGGCGGTGCCGGTGGCCAGGGCCGCCCTGGAGGCCGGCGCGTGGGGCCTGGCCGTGTCCACGCCGGAGGAGGCGGCCGAGGTCCGGGGACTTGTGGCGGACCCCTGGCTTCGGGTGCTGGTGATGGGCGGCCTGCTGCCGGCCGAGATGCCCCGCGCCGCCGAGGTTGGCTGCGCGCTCAGCGTGTTCTCGGAGGAGCAGGTGCAGGCGCTGGCCGGGGCCGGACGCCCGGTCACCGTCCACCTCAAGGTCGACACCGGCCTGGGGCGGCTGGGCTGCTCGCCGGCGGAGGCGCCCGCCCTGGCCCGGTTGATAGCCGGCGCCGCCGGGCTCCGGCTGGGGGGCGTCTTCACCCATTTCGCGAGCTCGGACGCCGACGAAGACCTCACGCGGCGGCAGTTCCAGCGCTTCCAGGAGGCCTTGAACGCACTGGGGGTCGATCCCGGGCTCCGGCACGCCGGCAACTCCGGTTCTGCCCTGCGCCATCCCGCGATGGCGCTGGACGCGGTGCGGATTGGCATCGCCCTCTATGGGTGCGAGGGCGAAGGTTTGCGCCCGGCGCTGGCCTGGCGCGGCCTCGTGACCCAGGTCAAGACGCTGCCCGCGGGCGCGACCGTCGGCTACGGGGCCGCCTGGCGCGCGGAGCGCGAGACCAGGGTGGCAACGGTCGCGATGGGCTACGCCGACGGCGTCCACCGGGCGCGCGGCGGCCGGGGCGAGGTGCTGGTCCGCGGCCGCCCGGCCCCGCTGATCGGGAGGGTCAGCATGGACGCCGTGACCCTCGACGTGTCTGCGATCCCTGAAGTCGCCGCCGGGGACGCAGCCACCTTCATAGGCCCCGACGGCGAGGCGCGGATCACGGCCGAAGAGGTCGCGGAATGGTCGGCAACCAACTCCTACGAAGTGCTGACTTCCATAGGGCCGCGAGTGCTGCGGCGCTATTCGGAATGAGGTGTTGGAGCGCCGGGTTCCACAAGTGGACGTGACTACACTGGTCGCGATGCCCGATCAAGAGACGGACAGCGCGGCCTTCAGCGAGGAGGCTCTCACCCATCTGGACACGCTTTATCGGGGCGCGCTTCGGCTCACCCGTGATCCCGACCGGGCACAGGACCTGGTCCAGGACACCTATGTGCGCGCCCTCCGCTACCAGCACAGCTACCAGGCGGGCACGAACATGAAGGCCTGGCTCTTCGCGATCATGCGCAATCTCTTCTGGGACCGTTTCAAGGGCGGCCGCCAGGAGGACCTCAGCCTGGACGACCTCGGTGATTTCGCGCTCTACGACACGCTCAAGGACACGTCCGCGATCCCCGAGACCCAAGTCCTGGACCGGATCGCGGCCGACGAGGTCGTGAAGGCGGTGGAGAAGCTGCCCCCGCTGCATCGCGAGGTGGTGCTCCTGGTCGACGTCGAGGGCTTCTCCTACAAGGACGCTGCGGAGATCATCGGAATCCCCATCGGGACCGTGATGTCGCGCCTGCACCGGGCCCGCCAGCAGCTGCAAAAACAGCTCTATGACTACGCCCTGGAGTCGGGTATTGTCCCCGCGGAGAAAACCGCATGAGCATCGGGATGACCTGTGACGAGTGCATGCAGCGGCTCGACGAGTTCGTCGACCGCGAGCTGACCGACGCCGAGATCCGCGAGGTCAAGCTCCACCTGGAGTTCTGCGGGCCCTGCGAGGAGCGCTTCCAGTTCCAGTCGGACTTCAAGCGCCTGGTGCGCGTCTGCTGTGAGCAGGACAAGGCGCCGGCGGCCCTCCGGGAGAAGCTGCACAAGATCCTCTTCTAGGGCGGGGGAGGGGGGTTGCGCCGGCGCATACCCTCGAAGCGCCGGCAGTCGGGGCGTTCAGCCGGCGTAACGGCTCCGAAGTGCCGGCAGGTGCCCGCCAACTAACCACTCTTGACGGCATAAGCGGTCAGTAACTCCGGTTCGTATCTCGTAGCGAGGGTGATCGATCAGGCCAACCGCGACATCGTGGCCTTTGCTCGGGCAGAGGCCGAGCGGCGCTACCGGACACGGCGCCACGCCGACACCGTGCGCGCCATCGACGCCGTCCTCTTCCAGCTCGAGGACCTGAACATCCAGGGCATCGACCGGGTTCCCGCGGTGCTCCGCCGGCACGCCGAGCGCATCCTGGACACGCTCCCCGCGCCCGAGAACGAGGAACAGGCGCAGGCGCTGCGCCTCCGCTACCGCGTCATGCCCCTGATGGAGGTCATGTTCAACGCGCAGGAGGTGCTGTTCCGCCTCCGCGACCCCGACCGCACCGTCCAGGGAGACGAGGAAGAGCTGGGCGCCTAGCGTGTACGAGCCGAACGTGCAGGGAAGGCCCGGCTACGCCGGGCCGTTTGGGTCCGTCATCAAGGCGTTGGGCACCTTGCGCGGCGGCAAAGGGAAGTAGGGTCCGGGGGAGGAACCGTAGGTTCTTCCCACGAGTCAGGTGCTGTTCCGCCTCCGCGACCCCGACCGCACCGTCCAGGACGGCGAGGAAGAGCTGGGCGCCTGACACCGCCGGCCCGCGGGCGGTGTATGAACGTGGCATGCAATTCGACCGCTACACCATCGCATTGGTGTTCCTGCGTCCGGACGCTCCCAAGCTCTCCGAAGAGGAGGCGGACGCCCTGCAGGACGCTCACATGGCACACCTCGCCGACCTCCACGACGCCGGCCACCTCCTGGTGGCGGGACCGGTGCTGGGGCCGCCCGAGCGGGAGCTGCGCGGTTTCTCGATCCTCAGGGTCGACCCGGAGCGGGCCCTGGAGCTGAAGCAGCAGGACCCGGGCGTACGCGCCGGCCGTTTCCGGATCGAGGTCCATCCATGGACGATGCCGGCGGGCTTGATCAGCTTTGCCCAGGGCCACCTTCCGCGCTCAATGGCGGAGGCAAGTGCCTAGGTTGGGGAGGTGGGGGACCGGGGGAGGAACCGTAGGTTCCTCCCCGAATTTCACGCGCAGTCCGAGAAGTCCTGGGTGAACATCTCCTCGTAGCCGGCCGCCCGGTAGACCCCGATCCCCACGCACCGGAAGTCCGGGTTGAGCAGGTTGGCGCGGTGGTCTGGGCTGGCCAGCAGGGACTGATCCGCCTGGTCGACATCCGGGGCGAAGGCGATGTTCTCGCCCGCGGTCACGAAGTGCGCGCCGTGCGCGCGCATGCGGTCGAAGGGGCTCTTCCCGTCCGGGGTCAGGTGTGAGAAGTAGTGGCGCTGGTACATGTCCAGGCTGTGCTCGCGGGCGGCCTCCTGGAGCAGAGGGTCCATGGTCAGCGCTTTCAGCCCGCTCTCCGCGCGGGTCTTGTTGACCAGCAGCAGCATCCGGTTCTCCGCGGGCAGGTCGAGCTGGGTGTCGAGCTGGTCGGGGAACTGCAGCCGGTAGAAGGCGTCCTCACCCGCATCGGGCGGCACCTTGGGCACGCTCACCAGGGGCTGCGCCTCCCGGTTCGCGGGCACCAGGAGCCGCGCCATGGGCGGCTGCAGGAACGACGACTCGTGCGTGATCGAGGAGCCGAGCGTGGAGCTCAACACCAGCGAGCGATAGGAGCCGGTCGGCAGCACGACCAGCGCGCTCAGGACCAGCGCCGAAACCAGCACCGCGACCCCGACCGCCGGCACCGCACCCGCCCGAGGCTCCAGGTGCAGCTTCCTGGAGAGCCAGCCCAGACGCCCCTGCAGGGATGCCTGCACGGCCCCGTGGGTGAGCACCAGCAGGATCAGAAAGACCCCGAACCCCGCCAGGCCGAGCGGCACGCCGAGAAATGTGTGCATGCCCGCGCTGATGGGATCGAAGAGCGCGAAGGCGACGCCCAGCGCCAGCGCGAAGGCCGTCAGCTCGGTGGCGTAGGTCGTGAACCCCCGCCTTGCCCCGTCCACCGCCGCCGCCGCCGCCAGCGCGACCAGCGCCAGGTCGACGAGATTGAAATGCAAGCGACGGCGAGTATACGTTGGGTGTTCTTGACGGCCCCCCCGGTTGACGAGCGCCGCGCGCGGCTGGCCGCCGCGCACCTCTACGCCATCACCGCCGACCAGGAGCCGGAGCGCGTGGCCGCGGTCGCCGGGGCCTGCCTGCGCGGTGGAGCCGACCTCCTGCAGCTGCGTCACAAGACGCTGTCCCGCGGCGCCCTGCTGGTGCTCGCCCAGCGCCTGCGCGAGGCCACCGCGGCCGCGGGCGCGCTCTTCATCGTCAACGACCACCTGGACATCGCGCTCCTGGCCGACGCCGACGGCGTGCACCTGGGCGACGACGACCTGTCGGTCGCCGAGGCGCGACGGCTGGCGGCGCCGGGCTTCTTGGTCGGCGCGTCCGCGTCAAACCCAGACGCGGCCCGCTTCGCGGTAACCGCCGGCGCGGACTACCTCGGGACGGGGCCGGCCTTCGCCACCCCGATCAAGGCGGCCAAGCCCGTGATCGGTCCCGCCGGGGTGGCCGCGGTCCAGCAGGCGGTCGGGATCCCCGTCTTCGGCATCGGCGGCGTCACACCGGAAAACGTGCACGAGCTGGTTGCCGCGGGCATCCGCCGCGCCTGCCTGATCCGCGGGCTCTTCGAGGCCAAGGACCCGGAATCCGCCGCGCGCCGCGTCAAGGCGGTGCTCGCCTCTTGACCACGCTCAGAGAGCTGGGCGAGCTGGGCCTGCTGGCGCGGCTGCTCCCGCATCTCTCGAAGCGTGGCGGGAGCGTGCTGATCGGCGCGGGCGAGGACGACGCGGCGGCCTGGCGGGAGGGTGACGGCTCGATGACCGTCGCCACCTGCGACACCTTCGTCGAGAGCGTCCACTTCGACCTCGGCTGGATGCCGCCCGAGACGGTGGGCTGGCGGGCCTGCGCCCTGACCCTGGCCGACCTGGCGGCCAAGGCCGCCCGCCCCACCTACGGCCTGGTGGCTCTCTCAGCGCCCGTGGAGGCCGACAGCGCGGTGGTCGAGGGCATCTACGCGGGCCTGGCCGAATGCGCCCGCGCATACGGGATGCGCCTGCTGGGAGGTGACACGACCTCCACGCCCGGCCCCCTCGCGGTCACCGTCTTCGCGCTCGGCCGCGCGACCTGGGAGCCGCTGCCGCGGTCCTCCGTGCGGGCGGGCTGGACGATCGCCGTCACCGGCGCCCTGGGTGCGGAGGCCGTGGCCTTGGCCGAGCGCCGGCCCACCCGGCCCCGCCCGCGCTTCGGCGAGCTGGCGCCCGGCTGCGTCTGCGGTGACGTCAGCGACGGCCTCCTGCGCGAGCTGCTCAAGTTCAAGGCCGCGGCCGGCGTGGGCGCGGCGATCGAGTCCGCCCGCGTCCCCATCGCGGCCGGCGCCACCCTCGAGCAGGCGCTGACGGGCGGGGAGGAGGTGGAGCTGCTGTGCGCCTGGCCGCGCGGAGCCCGTGAGCTGACGGTCATCGGCCACTTCACCGGCGACGGCAGGATCCTGGTCGACGGCGAGGAGCGCGAGGGCGGCTACGACCACTTCGGCTGATCTGGTCGCCCGCTCGCCCGAGGAGACCGAGGCGGCGGCCGAGGAGCTGGCGCGGCGGCTCCGGCGCGGCGACCTGCTGCTGCTGGAAGGACCGCTGGGCGCGGGTAAGACGACCTTCGTGCGCGGCCTGGCGCGGGGCCTGGGCAGCCGGGCGCAGGTCATGAGCCCGACCTTCCAGCTGGTGCGCATCTACGCGGGACCGCTGCAGCTTGCGCACGTCGACCTCTACCGGCTGGAGCCCGGCGCCGACCTGGCCGAGCTGGGCCTTGAGCAGCTGCTGGACGAAGGCGCCGTGGTCGTGGAGTGGGGCGACCGGCTGCCGGCGGCCGGAGGCATGCGCATCATCCTGGAGCCCCTGGACGAATCGACGCGGCGGCTGCGATGGACCTGGTGATCGACACCTCCTCGGTCCGGGCCGCGGTGGCCGTGCTGGAGGGTCGGGTGCTCGCTGAGGAGGTGCGCGATTCCGGCCGCGACCTCGACCTGCCAGGTTGGGTGCGGAGGCTGGTCGACCCGCGCGCCGTGGACCGGGTGCTGGTGGCGGTCGGGCCCGGATCGTTCACCGGCCTGCGCACCGGGGCCGCCTACGCGCTCGGCCTGGCGCTGGGCCGGCGGCTGCCGCTGCTGGGGTTCGGCAGCCTGGAGCTTCAGCAGGTGCGCGCGCCAGGCGAGCCGGTGACCGGCGTGGGCGAAGCCGGCCGGGGCCGGGTGTACTTCCGGACGCCGGGCGGGGAGGAGGGGATCGCCGAGGCCGGTGCGGTGCCCGGGGAGAGCCCGGCGGTGGGCTGGCTGCGGCCGGAGACTGCGTCCGCACTGCGCCTGTCTCTACTGCCCGAGACGAGGCTGAGCAGCTTCGGGGAGGCGGCTCTGGCGATCTCGGGAAGGGCGCAGAGCCTTGGCTATGATAGGTTCGGCCTGCGCTACGTCCAGTCGTTCGGGCCGGTGAACTGATGGTCCAGATTCGCGAGCAGCTGACGATCGAACCCATGCGCGAAGCCGACGTTCCGGCCGTGCAGATCATCGAGCGGGACATCTTCTCCACGCCCTGGCCGCGCAACGCGTACTACCGCGAGCTGGCGTCGCGCAACAGCGCGCACTACATCGTGCTCAGGCGCCAGGGGGGGCCGACGGGGGAAGGGCTGCGCCCGGCCGGCGGCTGGGGGGGGAGTCCCCCCGAAACAGACGAGATCGTCGGCTACGCGGGCATGTGGCGCATGTACGACGAGGCCCACGTCACCACCATCGGCGTGCGTCATGACGTGCAGCACAGCGGCTACGGCCGGGTGCTGTTCGCGGCCCTGGTCCAGGCCGCCTACGACATGGGCGCCAAGTGGGTCACGCTCGAGGTGCGGACCTCCAACGAGAACGCCATGCGCATGTACGAAGGGTTCGGGTTCAAGGTCATCGGTCGCCGCAAGGGCTACTACACCGACAACGGCGAGGACGCGATCGTGATGTGGTCCGACTCCATCTACTCCCCGCGCTTCCGGCGCGCCTTCGAGGAGAACCTCAGCCGCGTGCAGTCCGATGTGCAGGGCCTCCGCCGAGACCTTCTCCCGGGCTCGCGCTAGCGCTCACCCTCGGCATCGAGTCCAGCTGCGACGAGTCGTCGGTCGCCCTTGTGCGCGACCGCGTCATCCTCGCCAACCTGATCCACTCCCAGGAGGCGCTGCACGCGGGATTCGGCGGCGTGGTGCCCGAGGCGGCCGCCAGGGCCCACCTGGAGAAGCTGCCCGGCCTGGTCGACGCGGCGCTCGAGCGCGCGGGGGCCCGGCCGGAGGACGTCGACCTGCTGGCCGTCACCCGCGGCCCGGGCCTGATCGGGTGCCTCCTGGTGGGCACCGGGCTGGCCGCCGGCCTGGCCGCGGCCTGGGATCGGCCGCTGGCGGGCGTCAACCATCTCTGGGGACACGTCTACGCGGCACTGCTGGCCCGGCCCGACCTGGAGCCGCCGCTGCTGGCGCTGGTGGTCAGCGGCGCCCACGCGGACCTGGTCTGGATGCCGCGCCACGGCGAGTTCGAGGTTCTCGGCCGCACGCGCGACGACGCGGCGGGCGAAGCCTTCGACAAGGCCGCGCGCATGCTGGGGCTGGGCTACCCGGGCGGCCCGG
>Ga0207646_10007784_pt1 | contig 10837 bp, 12 predicted proteins | sample KBSK5502metaG_FD_184343 | JGI IMG/M metagenome (GOLD analysis project Ga0207646, IMG submission 184343) | Corn, switchgrass and miscanthus rhizosphere microbial communities from Kellogg Biological Station, Michigan, USA - KBS K5-50-2 metaG... | ecosystem: Host-associated > Plants > Roots >...
CGCGACGCCTTGGAGCGCTTGGCGGCGGCTTTACGCGCCTGACGCGCCAGGGCCGTCCTCGAGGCCGCGCTGCGACCTTCGCGCTTCAACGCTCGGCGCGTCGCCCGCGAGCGGGTCGAAGAGACTTTTCGCTGACCGCTCTTCCCTTTCGCGCTGTCGCGCGAAGCCTGTCGGCGTGTGCGCGACGACGCGGTCCCCTTCTTGGGCGCCGGGAGCTTGACGCCCGCGCGGCGAGCCTTCGACAGGCCAATCGCGATCGCCTGCTTGGTCGACCGCGCGCCGTGTTTGCCTTCGCGGATGTGATCCATCTCTTCGCGGACGAACTCCCCTGCCTGTGTGCTGGGAGATTTTCCTTCTCGTTTGTCTTCCTCAGCGCGTTCCAAGGTCTCTTTGTCTGGCATCAGAACTCCTTTCATGCGGACGTCCCCGCGTGGACGTCCGCCATATATCGCAGCAAGACTGGTGCCTCACACGTCGCTTCCGCTCGTTCGGGACCTGCGCCTATGGCGCAACGGCTCGCGGCTCGGCCAAAGGGCCTCGACCGCGACCCTGGTCCCTCGCTCGCTCTCGCTCCCGCAGCGCGAGGCTCCACCCCTCTGGGAGAGTCCTCGCGCTGCGACCGGGGTCCAGCAAGAAGCTGTATGAAAGGCTCTCGTCTTTGACTCTCGCGTTCCGAACCGGAGCAAGAACCGGAGAGAAAGCGTTACAGCAGACTGGACGCACTGGCGTCGGCGTAAATGGTCAGCCGAGGGTGGAGGGAGAGAAAGGAAGCCGGAAGCCGGGGAGAGACCGGACCTGTCAGCGCCCGCGAGAGCGGCCGTGCCTTATCTTCTCCCACCGCGACGAGCACGATCTCGCCGGCCTCGAGGATCGTCTCGATCCCCATTGTCAGCGCCTCCCGCGGCACCGGCTCGATCCCGTCCTCGGCCAGCCGCCGGCGTGTCGATACGGAGAGACGCACGGGCGAAGTCCGCGGGGGCAGAGCCTTTCCGGGCTCCAGATACGCGACATGGCCGTTGACGCCGATGCCGATGAGAGCCAGGTGCGGTCGGCCCGCCCCTGCGAGATCGCGCTCGAAGCGGCGGCACTCGCGCTGCCGGTCCGGGACGTCTCCGCGCAGGAAATGGATCCGCCCAGCAGCGAGATCGACCTTCGAAAAGAGGTGCTTCTCCATGAAGCTGCGGAAGCTCCTCGGATCCTCCGGCGCCACGGCGAGCTCGTCCAGATTCCAGGTCGCGCACCGGGAGAACGGCGCGCGGCCCGCCCGATGCAGCCGGACAAGCTCCCGATAAAGCGGCATCATCGTGCGTCCCGAAGCCAGCACCAACCGGCGCGGCCCCGGCCGCCGGAGGACCGCAGCCAGATACTCCGCGGCTGCCCCGGCCGTCGCCGCGGGAGTCGCGACCACTCGAATCGAAGGGAGGTCGTTTCCCCCACGCCCAGCGCCCAGCGCCGAGCGCCTGGCGCCCGGGCTCAAAGCCTGTCGAACCCGACCAGCTCGATCCCATGCCGGTCGAGCAACTGAGGGATCTCGGGATCGCAAAGGATTTCGATCTCTCGCGCGCGCTCCGTCGAGTAGGAGCTGCCTCGGAGCAAGTCATCGTCGACGTGGCCAGGATGACACATCAGTTCGCTCGTGCCGTCCGGCAGATTCTCGACCAGCATCTTCAGGTTCTCGCGGGTCGCTCCGTTGGCGTAGAAGGATTCCAGAAACCAGTCGGGCACGCGCAGACCGTCGGCGCGCAGGATTTCTCGGGCGCGGGCGCTCGCCGCGCGCACAGGCAGGCCGCGTTCGCGCGCGACATCGGCGAAGATGACCTGAACCGACGCATGAAGAGCCGAATGGTGATGCGAGTCAATGTGTGTCGGGGGACGGCCGGCGATCGCTTCGAAAACGGCCAGCTGAGCCGACAGCTCGCGCCGCACCTCATCACCCGGGAGGGTCAAGGGGAGCGCTTCCGCGTCCTTCACGAACCTGCCTCCGGGCGCGAGCGTCGGAACCGAAGATGGGGCCACCGCGGGGGTGCCTCCTCCGGTCAGAACGAAATGCAGACCCAAAGACAGGCGCGGCGCGCGATCCAGAACTTGACGGATGCCCTCCGGCGCGGCGCGCTCGAGGATCATGACGGTCGCCGACGTCACGATCCCCTTCAGGTGCGCCTCGAGCGTCCCCTCGTTGATGCCGGGGGTTCGTCCGTAGTCGTCCGCATTGACGATCAGGCGCTTCATGGACGGGTGATCAGTTTACAGTTTTCAGTCCTCAGTTCTGTGCCCTCAAACTGATAACTGATAACTGTCAACTCTTTTCCAGCTCCTCGATCGCGAGCCGGACCGCGCCCATCGCCGGCTCCGCGTCCAGACGGCGCACGCGGGCGTTGGGCGTCGCGAGGCGCCGGGCAACTTCCGCCTCGAGGCTTCTCAACACCGCGAACGTGCCTCCGGCGAGAACGACGTCGTAGGGGGCCGTCTCGAGCTCGAGCCGACCGATCACCGTGTGAGCGGCAAGGACCAGCTCCGCCGCGGCGGAGTCGAGGATCTCGGTCGCGACTGCATCTCCCTCCGAGGCTGCTCCTTCGACCTTCGAGGCGAAGGTCGCCACGCGGTGGCGTGGATACTCCCCGTCGTAGACCGCGGAGATCAGACCGTCGACGCCCGCGACCTCGAAGTGGTCGAAGAGGCGCTGCGTCAGCGCGGTCGACGGTCCGCGGCCGTCGACGGCGCGCAAAACGGAACGGATCGCCTCCTCGCCGATCCAGAATCCGGAGCCTTCGTCTCCGACATGCCACCCGCGGCCTCCGGATCGTGCGATCTCGCCGCGGGCGTTGCATCCCCAGGCGATCGATCCGGTTCCACAGACCAGAGCGAGCCCAACCCGATTGTCGGAGCCGGCCACAAAGGCGATGCGCGCGTCGTTGGTGATGACGACCCGGTTCTTGAACCCGATTCGCCGCAACACGCCGAGCAGAACGGCCTGGTCGTGCGGACGGTCGGCCCCCGCGATGCCGAGCGCGACCGCGTCGGGCCGGGATCCTCCCCGGCTCTCGGCGACTTCCGCGACATGATGGAGAACCTTTTCGACCTCGAGCTCGCCGTGCGTCTTCAGATTCGCGCCGCCGCCCAGAGCGGCTCCGATGACCTGCCCGGTCTCGTCGGCCAGCAGCGCCCGCGTCTTGGTGCCGCCGGCGTCGATGCCAAGGACGTAGCGCATGCGATAGAAGTTCTCAGTTGTCAGTTGTCAGTTGTCAGTTGTCAGTTCCGTTATTCTCAACTGAGAACTGAAAACTGAGAACTGAAAACTCACTGCTTCTCATCCGTCGCTTCGAGTCTCTTTCGCAGGAAAGGAATCAGCGCCAGGCCCGGAATCGCCAGTAGGAAGGTGTAAGCGAAGAAGGCGGCGTAACCCAGCCGCGCCGCGGCGAAGCCACTCGCCGCGCCGGAAATGTGCCGGGTGAGCGAAAACAGGGCCGAGATGAGCGCGTACTGCGTCGCGGCATGCTCGCGGTCGCAAAGGCGCATCATCAGAGTCAGCATCGCGGCCGTTCCGAGTCCCTGGCCGAAGGACTCGAGGACCGAGGCCGCGTAGATGGCGGGCCGACCCGCGTCGAGCGCGGCGCACACGGCGTAGCCCAGATTCGGTAGGACCTGGGCGATTCCCAGGATGAAGAGCGCCTTCAAGAGTCCCCACTTCGTCGTCAGCCATCCCCCGAGAAGTGCCCCCAGGACCGTGAAGACGATGCCCAGCGTCGTGGAGATGAGCCCGATCTCCGCCAGCGTCAAATGCCGGTCGACCCAGAAGGGCTTGATCATCGGAGTGATCGCCTGGTCACCGAGCTTGTAGAGAAGAACGAAAAGAAGGGCCGGGATTGCGCCCGGCCTCGACACCCAATCCAGAAGCGGACGAAAGAAGCGGCGCTTCTCTTCGACTCGCAGGGCCGCCGCCGGAGCGCGCAGGATCACCGGAGCCAAAAGCGCGAGCACGACCCCGCCCACGACCCACATCACCGGCCAGCCGAAGAAGCCCGCAGCCAGCACGATGCCGCCGCCGCTGGCGATCATCGCCGCTCGGTAGGCCGAGACCCGGATCCCGTTGGCCGCCCCCACCTCCTCCTTCGGGAGGAAGGCGATCGTGTGCGCGTCGATCGCGATGTCCTGTGTGGCGGACGCTAGGGTGAAGAGAAGCAGGATTCCCCAGAGCCCGATGGATGGATGGCTCGCGTCAAAGAGCGGATGGATCGTCAGGAGAGCTCCCATCGCGACCAGGCAACCGGCGATCCACTTGCGCCGGTCGCCGTAGCGATCGATCAGCGGCGCCCACAGAGGCTTGATCGTCCACGGAAGGCCCAGGAGATCCATCAGCCCGATCTCCTTCAACGAGACTCCCGCCGCCCGGAAATAGACCGACCAGACCTCCCGGAAGACACCGTATGGAAAGCCTTCCGCGAAGTAGAGGATCGTCACCCAGCGCATCCGAGAGCCGAAGCCGGGGGCCCGCGACGGCGTTTGCTGGTGCTTCAAGCGGCGTCAGTTTCGCCGACAGCCGGCCGGGCTGTCATCTAGAATCCCTCCATCGGGTGAGGTGACGATGAAGAAACTTTCGATAGCCGCCGTCTTGTCCATCGCCGCAAGCTCGCTATCCGCGCAAACGCCTCTTGGTCTCGACACTCTCTATCCCGAACTCGAGAAGCTCTACATCGACCTCCATCAGACTCCAGAGCTTTCGCGCCAGGAGGTCAAGACAGCGGCCAAGCTCGCGGAACGCTTCCGTCGTCTCGGCTACGAGGTCACCGAAAATGTCGGCGGCACCGGAGTGGTGGCGATCCTCCGCAACGGAAAAGGGCCGACGGTTCTCGTGCGGGAAGACATGGACGCGCTTCCGGTCGAAGAGCGGACGGGCCTGCCGTACGCGAGCAAGGTCACGGCGACCGACGAAAACGGCGCGACCGTGCCGGTGATGCACGCGTGCGGCCACGATGTGCACATGACATCGCTCGTGGGGGCGGCCACCCTGCTGATGCAGTCGAAGAGCCGTTGGCGCGGAACCGTAGTGCTCGTGGCCCAGCCGGCGGAGGAACGCGGGGGCGGCGCGATCGGGATGATCCGCGACGGTCTCTTCACGCGTTTTCCCAAGCCCGATTTCGCGATCGGGCTCCACGACAGCGCCAGGCTCCCAGCCGGGAAAGTCTCCTGGGTTTCGGGATTTGCGTGCGCGAACGTGGACTCCGTGGACGTGACGATCTTCGGCCGCGGCGGGCACGGAGCGTATCCGCACATGACGATCGACCCCATCGTCATCGCCGCGCGAACCGTCGTCGCCCTCCAGACGCTCGTCGCCCGCGAAAACGACCCGCTCGACCCCGCCGTGATCACCGTCGGCTCCTTTCACGGCGGCACCAAGCACAACATCATTCCGGACGAAGCAAAGCTGCAGCTGACGGTCCGCTCCTACAAGGACGACGTCCGAAAGCGACTCCTTGCCGGGATCGAGCGGGTCACCAAAGCCGAAGCCGCCGCCGCTGGCGCCGCGAAGGAGCCCTCGGTTCGTGTGAGCGAAGGGACTCCGGCGATGTACAACGATCCAGGACTGACGCACCGGATCGCCGGCGTCTTCGAGCGATCGTTCGGAAAGGAAAACGTGCTCGAGGATCAGCCGGTCATGGGAGGAGAGGACTTCTCCGAGTTCGGGCGCGCGGGCATTCCGTCGCTCCAGTTCAATCTCGGCGCGGTCGAGCCCGCAAAGTACGAGGCCGCCCGCAAGAACGGCACCCCCCTGCCGTCGCTCCACTCCTCGGAATGGGCTCCCAACCGGGAGACGACGCTCAAGATGGGCACCGCGACCTTGACCACCGCGGCGCTGGAGCTGTTGGGGAAGCCGTGAAGTGGGCGCTCGGCGTTGGCGCTGGGCGTCGGGAGAAGCCGGCTCTTTCCGCCTAGCGCCGCGCGCCTAGCGGCCAAGAGGCCACCGAAGCTGCAATCGCACTCGGGTGATGGAAAACATCCTGGACCGTCATCTCTTTTACCTCGGCGGTGCGAACGTCACCGCCGAGACCTTGGTCGAGTTTTTCGCGATCCTGGTTGGGTCTTATTTGCTGGCGCGCCTGGCCCGCAGGCTCATCGCCAACCGATTCATGCCGCATCGGCTGACGATGGGCGTGCGTTACGCCCTGGGCCGCTTCACAAGCTACTTCATCCTGTTGATGGGTATCGCCGCGGCGCTGGGGCAGCTCGGGGTGAAAATGACGGCCCTGACGGCCTTCGGCGCCGCGCTCGGCGTTGGCCTTGGATTCGGCCTGCAGGACATCGCGAAGAACTTCGTGTCGGGACTGATCCTCTTGATCGAGCGCCCGATCCAGGTCGGAGATCGCATCGAGCTCAGCAACGTTTCCGGCGACGTGGTGGAGATCCGCACGCGCGCGACCATCATTCGCACCAACGACGACGTTCACCTGATCATCCCCAACTCGAAGTTCATCTCCGAGACCGTGACGAACCGCAGCTACGGTCATCCGCGCGTGCGCTACCGCATTCCGATCGGAGTCGCCTGCGGCGCGGATCCTCGCGCGGCCGAAGCAGCGTTGCTCGAGGCGGCACGCGGAGTCGACGGCGTGCTCGCCGAGCCGCCGCCGACTGTTCTCTTCCGAGAGTTCGGGGAATCGTCGCTCCAGTTCGAGCTGCTCTGCTGGACCTCGAAGATGCTCCACCGGCCGGCGGCCTTTCGCAGCGAGCTGAACTTCGCGATTCACGCGGCCTTGAAGGCACGCGGCATCGAGATTCCTTTTCCCCAGCGGGATCTTCATATCCGGTCCGCCGAAGGGCTCGAACCCAATCTGCGGCAGGGAGAGGCACGAAAGCTGCAGAAACCGGAGAACGAGGAGGCACCATGAACCGCGACGAGCTCGAAGGCAAGAAAGAGAATCTCAAGGGTCGAGTCAAGGAAGCTGCCGGAGTCCTGACCGGAAACAAGGATCTCGAGGCCGAAGGGAGCGACGAGCGGGCCGGCGGAGCCGTCCAGGAAGATCTCGGCCGCGCCCGCAGGAAGGTCGGCGAGGCGATCGAGGACCTCGGCAAGAAGGTGAAGAGATAGCTGTCAGCTCACAGCTTTCAGCTTTCAGCTATCAGCTCTCAGCCGTGTCAGCCAACAGTTCACGGCTGACCGTTGTAAGGGTCGCCCTTCGCCCAGCGCCTAGCGCCCCGAGTTCCATTCCCTGCTAGCATCGCGCCCGATGGCCACCACCAAGCCGATCCGCAGGTCCTCGGTCGAGGCGGTTGCTCGTGCGCGTCCTCGGGAGCACCGGTTCGAGGACGCTGCGGCGCTCTACGGGATCCCGAACTGGGGAAAGGGCTTCTTCCAGATCTCGGAGGAGGGAGATCTCCTCGTGCGCCCGACACGCGAGGCAGCCCGCAGCGTTGCCCTGAAGACGATCGTTGATGAAGTGGCTCTGCGCGGGATCACGACGCCGATGATCATCCGGTTCCCGCAGATTCTCGCCTCGGCGGTCACCAACTTGAACGACGCCTTCGCCCGCGCCATCGAGGAGTTCGAATACGGCAACGTCTTCCGCGGCGTCTTCCCCATCAAAGTCAACCAGAAACGGGTCGTGGTCGAGAAGATCATCGAGGCGGGACGCCGCTATGGCTATGGCCTCGAGGCGGGCTCCAAGCCCGAGCTTCTGGCCGCAATCGCTGCCGACCTCTCCTCCGACTGCGTCATCACCTGCAACGGCTACAAGGACGAGTCCTTTGTCCGGATGGCCTTGAATGCCGTGCGCATGAAAAAGAAAGTCGTGCTGGTGCTCGAGAAAGTCTCCGAGCTCGACCGGATCCTGGCTGTCGCCAAGGAGCGCGGGGTGCGACCCTTGATGGGCATGCGCGCCAAGCTCTACGCGCGCGGCTCGGGGAAGTGGGCCAAGTCGGGCGGCGAGCAGGCGAAGTTCGGGCTCACGACTCCGGAGATGCTCGAGGCCATCAAGATCCTGAAGTCGCGCCGCATCCTCGACGCGATGGTGATGCTCCACTTCCACATCGGCTCGCAGATCACCGACATCCGCAAGATCAAGCTGGCGATCCGGGAAGCCGGGCGCGTCTACGCAAAGCTGCGCGCGCTCGGCGTGCCGATCCAATACCTGAACCTGGGAGGCGGACTGGGGGTTGACTACGACGGCTCAAAGACCGCCTTCGACTCCTCGATGAACTACTCCATCCAGGAGTACGCCAACGATGTCGTCTACACGATCAAGCAGATCTGCGACGAAGAGAGCGTGCCGCATCCGACGCTCGTGACCGAGTCGGGCCGGGCAGTGACGGCCTTCCACTCGGTCTTGATAACCAACGTGCTCGACGTGTCCGACCGGATCGACCAGGGGCGGAAGGTGCGCGTAACCGGGAACGACCCCCCCGTCATCCAGGAGCTGGCGGGAATCCTCGCGACGGCGAACGCGAAGAATCTGCGCGAGAGCTACCACGACGCAATGCAGTACAAGGAGGAGCTCTTTACGCTCTTCAACCTCGGCCATCTCTCGCTCGAAGACCGCTCGAAGGGCGAGATCCTGTTCTGGCGGATCTGCGAGCGCATCCATCGGGATTTGAAGACCTTGAAGGAGATCCCGGAAGAGTTCGAGGACATGGAGAAGATGCTGGCGGACACTTTCGTGTGCAACTTCTCCGTCTTTCAGTCGCTTCCCGATTCCTGGGCGATCGATCAGCTCTTTCCGATTCTGCCGATCCACCGGTTGAACGAGCGCCCGACCGAGTTCGCCACGCTGGCCGACATCACCTGCGACTCGGACGGAAAGATCGACAAGTTCATCGACTTGAGGGACATCAAGGAAACGCTGCCGCTGCACCCCTTCCGCCGCGACGAGCCTTACTACCTCGCCTTTTGCCTGATGGGCGCATACCAGGATGTGCTCGGAGACCTCCACAACCTCTTCGGCGAGGCTCACGAGGTCTTGGTCACCGTGGACGACGAAGGAAAGCCCCACGTCGAAGACGTATTGCCGGGCGAATCGTGCGAGCGCGTCCTCGAGTACATGAATTACGACAAGACGGAGATTCTCGACTCGATCGGGAGGCAGCTGCGCCGCGTCGCGAACCGGCCGATCAAGAAGGACGAGCTCCAGGCGATCTACCGCGAGTTCGAGGCGGTCTTCCCGCGGTACACGTATCTGGAGAGATAGTTGTCAGTGATCAGTTGTCAGTTATCAGTCCGGGGTTCAGAACTGAAAACTAAGAACTGAAAACTGAGGACTCAACGAATGTTGCCGGGCGAAGACCTGATCGAGCGCGGAATCGCCGATCTCAAGCGGGGCGCCGATTCCATCGAAGCGTTGCTCGTGTCGATCGGTGCGCCGAGGCTTCGCCGAATCGGGTTCGAGATTCCGCAGACGATTGCATCCCCGGAGACGACGCTCTACGAACGGCTGGCCGAGTCGGACCAGGACTCTGCACATTCGCGCTACAACGCTCTCGTCCGGCGTCTCGTGAGTTTCGAGCGGGCGGCGGAATGCGTCGTCCGCTAGACGAAGCACGTCTCCGCGACTTTCTGCGTCAGCTCGGTCAGCAAGCCAACGCCGATCTCCGCATCTACCTGACCGGAGGCGCAACTGCAGTGCTCATCGGATGGCGCAAGAGCACGGTCGACGTCGACCTAAAAATGGAACCGGAACGCGACGAGGTCTTTCAGGCGATCCCCCGGCTGAAGGAGGAGCTTCAGGTCAATGTCGAGCTCGCTTCACCGGACCAGTTCATTCCGGAGCTGCCCGGTTGGAAAGAGAGGAGTCCCTTCATCACGCGAGAGGGACACATCTCTTACTACCACTACGATCTCTACGCACAGGCTCTCGCAAAGATCGAGCGCGGCCACGAAAGAGACCTCACTGACGTGACGGAGATGCTGAACCGAGGATTAATCCAGGCTCCGGAGCTTCGGCGTCTGTTCGACGCGATCGAGCCCAATCTCTTCCGCTATCCGGCGATCAACCCCAATTCCTTCCGCGCCGCCGTAGCAGCGGCCGCGCGAAGCGCGACGAAGAAACCGTGAGGCGCCAGAACATCTCCTCCGGAACTCCCTGGGAACCGGTGGTCGGCTACTCCCGGGCCGTGCGCTCGGGCAATGTCGTGCACGTTTCGGGAACGACCGCGACGGGCCCGGACGGCAAGATCGTCGGGATCGGCGATGCTTACGCCCAGGCCGTCCAGGCGTTAAAGAACATCGAATCAGCGCTCTCGAAGGCGGGAGCGAAGCTCGAGGATGTGGTGCGCACGCGTATCTACGTCACGAACATGGAAGACTGGGAGAAAGTCGGCCGCGCGCACGGAGAGTTCTTCGGCTCCATCCGCCCGGCGACCACGATGGTCGAAGTCTCGCGCCTGATCACCGCCGAGATGTTGGTAGAAATAGAGGCGGAAGCGATCGTTACGACTGGCGATTGACCCTATCGAACCGGCCGGCGAGGATGCGCGTTACGACGTCTCGCTGCACGGAGACGATATTTCCATACTTTCGTCTCAGGCGAATCGAACAGACCGTCTTGAGTGCGGGGAGCAGCAACACAAGCCGCATGACCTCCTGGAAGTCGTATGTTTTCCTGTAACCACGTCGAGAGTCCGACGTCAGCCATCCCGCTCGTTCCAAAAAACTGAGGGCGGCCCGAGTGAAACCCCAGTCTCTAAGAAGCTCGGCCCGGGTGACGCGGCGCGGCGCCAAGGTCTGAATCGTTTCGAGCAATTCCCCCTTTAGCTCCTCCAAAGCCCGGATGTCGTCTCGCAAATCACGAGCTTTTTCAGATCTCTCTAGCACCGGTCTGTAACCCTTCTTCATGGACGTGACTCCTCCTTCGCG
>Ga0207646_10007786_pt1 | contig 10834 bp, 9 predicted proteins | sample KBSK5502metaG_FD_184343 | JGI IMG/M metagenome (GOLD analysis project Ga0207646, IMG submission 184343) | Corn, switchgrass and miscanthus rhizosphere microbial communities from Kellogg Biological Station, Michigan, USA - KBS K5-50-2 metaG... | ecosystem: Host-associated > Plants > Roots >...
TGTAAGCCCTCGGATGTCAGTTCATTCCCGCGCGATGCAACTGAACCTAAATTTCTCATTGCCGAACGCATTTCTATTATCACTAAGCGTAGGCGCCACCGCGCTGTTAGTTAACGCACTTAATGCTGAGGAGGTTCCGTGGATCTACAGGGCTCGTCCATTATACATTGGAAAAGTTGGACATACACCGGTTGGTGTCATTTGGGCAGCCCCGGGTGCGCCACTAACTGCTGTCGTGATGGAGGATATGATTGCCGCAGGCGCTACAACCTTCATTGGAGTCGGTACGCTCGGTGCAATTCAATCATACGTAAGGACAGGCGACCTGATTGTGCCGTCTCTTGCAGTGAGAGACGAAGGGACCTCATATCACTATTTGCCAAGAGACAAAGTTGCTCGCCCGTCAAGGAAAACATTCAATGCAATTGTAGATTCATGCAAAAAATCCGCTCTGAGACACCACGTTGGGCCAGTCTGGACTACTGACGCCCCCTATAGGGAGACACGATCAAAGATTCGACATTTCAAGCGGGAGGGAGTTCTGGGCGTTGATATGGAAACTTCCATCATTTTCTCTCTGGGTATACGTCGAAGAGTCGAAGCTGGATGCGTATTAGTTGCAGGTGAGAACTTGAATCACCCAAACCCGCCTGGTCCCTTTTATCGAAGCGAGCTGAGAGAATCGATGTCCCAAGCGGTGAACCTTGCAGTGAAGTCGATTAGCAACTCACAACGGGTTACTTCGCAACGAATCTAACTCCAAAACGCTTGGTAATGTCCTCCCAATGCTGCGACGGCTCTTGCAGAGAGCATTGGTGAGAAAGCAAGAGTGGTCGAGGATCATGGCGATGGGTTCGTAGTATCCGACTGTTTTCGTGGTCTGTCTCGGGTTGACGTTGAGAACCAGTTCTGGCGCAAGTCCCGATGGTCCCGCGGCACGTCAATTGTCGTTACACCTGATGTAAGGTAACAACATCCTATTTTTCTTGAGATCGCAATTTCGGAAGAGACGCTCTAATGGATCAGTACCGATGTACCGCTCCTACATGTGAATTCATCGCAAAATCAGTAAGGATTGCCCACAGCCACAAAGAGCAAACGGGACATACTCTCGAACTGATGGGGAGCGGACCCCAGCCTGGTCCAGATTCAACGGGAGATTTTGGCCAATCGGTGCTAAACGACGGCCCATATCGATACTTTCTTACATTCACTGATGATCAAATGCTTTGGGAAAAACAAACCTGGGGTCCGAACTCTTCCAAGATCCCAGCAAGGGTCGAACACGACCAGATTTCCTATTCTAAAATCAAATCGATAACCTATGAAGAATTCGACCTCGGGCCGACGAGCCTCTTCAACCGAGAAAGGAGAGTCTGGAAAGGCTGGTACATCATTCTGACCAACGGTATGCGGTTCCCAGTTCCCGACGATGGAAAGAATGGGCAGATGATTGTTAGAATCAAAGAACGGATGAAACTGAACGATGGAAAAGGTACTGAAAAGTCATCTTCCGGGATTCCAACACGTGAGGTAATCAAAGAGTTCAGGGAGGTCGTCTTGATCCAATGCCGAAGCTGTGGTGCTCGTTATCAACAAGGAACACTCAGATGTCTGACTTGCGGAGCTAATCTCTAACTGAACAGTTTCGAATCGGGTACAGGCAATAGGCGTAGGCTCCAGGGGTGGCTGCGCTTTGCGTTATCACGAAATGCATTCGAGTTATGAGGGCTCTTGCTTGTAGTTCTCTGCGAGGGTTTCTTGAACTTGGGGAAAGGCGGTTCGGATCTTTGTAACTGCTTGACTTAGGTCTTGAGCGGTCGAGAAAGACAGTTCGTATTTAGTTCGGCCTCTGAGAACGATGACCTTAGGACTCTTCCATTCGATTATTTTCGGAAACATTGGGGCCCAATCTACGCCTGTTCGTACAACAATGGATCTGCCTTGGACCCTAATCCATCCTTGGGTTTCCCTTCGGGCTTTTACGAACGCTGTCCAGATAGGGATTCCAATATACGCTACGCCGAGCAATATTCCAATGCCTAGACCAAACAGGCCGAAAGATTCTAGCACCAGAATGATGAATAGTCCAACGACGATTCTCCAGAACAAGACGTAGAACTGAAGGATCGCATACCTTCCGGTAATGAGGAGTCGCACTTGGACGGGAAACTCCTCGATCGGAACCAGTGGTTCCTCTAGAAGAGAAGAACTGTGTCTGACAATCTCGGCGACTCTCGATGCTTCCTCGGAACTCTTGAATCTCAAGTAGCTCCGTTGGAACTTGGCGTTCGGGCCGACTCCTCCAACGACGAACGTGTCGGCCGTAATCCATCTCAGTCTCCGGGGGCGAAATTCGACGGCTCCCTCGCTCGCAAAGATTCGAATCCAGCCCTCGACCGGAGTGACAATCGCCGGGACCCAGAGTTTTCCTCCTTTAGTCGCAGCTTTCAGTATGTCTCGGATCGTAAACCATGATCGTTTGGATTCTGCTTCAAACGAATCCAGATGGGGACCTCTCGACGAGGTTCAGGAACGGGCAGATATTTGATAAGGCTAGAGCTTCCGGCGTCACAACTGGTACCATTTACGGTTACCAAACCCGTTACCAGCCGGGAAATGTGAAAAGTAGTTGCTGCTCGCGACACAAACCACGTGTTTGGGAAGTTTTTTCGTGTAGGAGCGTCGCTGGTTTCAATCTATCTCCCATCATCGCAGATAGCCGGAGTCATCGACCTGATTCCGCCTAGGAATCGCCTTGAAAACGGCTGAGGGAGCATGAAGATGTAAAGGTCCGCGAGAAACTAGGGATTGGTTATGCGGACTGGTTGAGCATTCTGCGTTAGAATTCTGCTGAGCTAACGACTCTCTGGAAAAAATGGGTATGCGTGTAGGTCTCGCGACGCAACTCGAACGCTTCGAGGGGAATTAGCTCTGGACGATGCCTCCTAGATAATCGCTTAAGTTTGCGCGGAGGAGGTAGTGTGCTGGTTAGATTCGCATGGTGAAGTCTGGTAAGAATCGTTCCGGGAAGAAGAAGTTGGATAGTCCCCATGCTGGGAACGAGGTTTTTGAAAAGCTTCGGAAAGAGAAGCGAAGATGCAACAGGAGCCAACGATGAACCGTTTCTCGCGGTTGCCTATTCTTTGCTCTGGCTACAGTCAGAAAAGAAATCGTAGATCCTCGTGAGGGAAAGGATCCGTATTCCTACCCCGGCGTGGTTTAGCGTCATCGTCCGACTGATCGTCCCAACAATCCACCAAAGGGTTCAGACTGAGCGTGGGCAAGTCTACACCATTCACAGGAACATGAACACAATATCCAGTAGACGGCTTCCATTATCAGGCCGTCCATTATCACGTCATGTTGATACGGGCATGGCTTGTCACGAATTGACGCTGGAAATTCCCTTTTCATTGTTTGCAACAGAGCCCGAGCAGTCATAAGGAGGTAATGGAACCAACCATCAAACAAGAAAATTCCGGTGAGACAAAACTCAGAGTTTGAGAGGGAATTAACAGACCGTAATGCCCCTTGTCCTCGCCGTCGGCGATTCTGGAGGATTGGTCTATTTTCTCATCTTGGAATAGTCCCAGGTGGAGAAGTAGAGTGGTGTAATCTCTACAATGACCTCTGAGCCATTCCTCACTCCGTCCATGATCCTCTTCGCCATCGGCGTGCTGAGGTCTCCAAGATACTTGGCCACTAGCTTCTCTGACATCGCCATTGACTCTTCAACATCCGTGAGAAGGACCGCGGTGCCTTTTCCTTTGACGCCTTTGTGAGGCTCCGCGTCCGTATCGACCGAGAAATAGACTGTCTTCTTCCCCCTAATGTTTCGAACCTTCCGGTTTTCCTTGATGCTCATGAGGTAGAGCTTGCCGTTCGAGTAGTGGAACCAGACGGGATGTATCATAGGATCACCCTTCGAATCAACGGTCCCCAGCCTCAACGGAGTCTTAGAAGTGGAGAGAAAAGCGTCGACCTCGGACTGTTCCATGCCGGGAGCGTTCGACATAGCCTTATGCACCCTCACCATTAACAATGACCGACTCGTCAAAACACCCAGATCCGTATTTCTTTCTTACCAGAAACCGGCTCTGGTAACTTAGACCCACACCGTTCTCCCTGTTAACTGGCCTGACACGGCAACTATTTTGTTCTGGTAACTTACCGAGACATGAAAAAAGGGATGTCGGTCAGAGCGACAAGCAAAAATTGGCTTCTAGGTCACGGCGCAATCGAAGAGAAAAGTATGCTGGCTTAGGGTTCTAGTCGGCTTCGGCAGGTCTAGGACTCGGCCGCTGTCTACGATGCTTCGACGATGACGGTACCTTGCATCCAGGAGTGGTATTGGCAGTAGTACGTGTAGGTCCCTGTTTGGGTGAAAGTGTGAGTATAAACCGCGCCGGCGTTCATGTTTCCCGAGTCAAAGCTCGCTGCACCAGATGGCACTGTCTTCGAAGTGACCGTGTGGGGAGCCGTGTCATCGTTGATCCAGGACACAGTATTGTTCAATCCGATCACTACCTTGATGTTTGCAGGCTGGAAGTTCAATGATTGACTCCCGCCCACCCCGGCTGGCATTATTACGTGGAATCCCGGAGCACCCGAACCGCTGGACGAGGCCCCTGTTGTAGAGGTTGGAGTGTAAAGATCAGCGGCTGTCGTTGCCAGATCCTGTCCCGTGACACCGCTACCGCAATAATTGCACGTATGAGGCAGCAAGCCACCAAACGCCAACGCCTTCCCGGTGCTAAGCAGAACCGACATAGCCCCTTCACCGTGCGGCACGGACATGTTTCCGGCCATAGCCCAGGTCCCCGAAGCCGGGTTGTAGAGTTCTGAGCTAGACTGTCCCTTTTCCGGCTGATAGTTCCCTCCCGGGACCAGGACCTGACCATGGTTTAGCATGACAATGTTCAGGCCGATTTCTCCTCTAGGAAGGTTCATGTCGCCCGTCATCTTCCAAGAGCCACTTGTAACATTGAATATTTCCGAGGTGTACAGATACTGTATCGTGTTATCCGCATCGTTGTAGGTTGTGTAGCCTCCAACGATTAGCACGCTACCGTTCTGCAACACTACACCGCCAGCGTCACCGTGTGGCGTGTTCAACGGTCCGGTCTGAGTCCAATTATTCGCAACGGGGTCATAGATTTCAGAGAGTAGCGTCTCTACCTTAGAAGTATGGCCGCCGGCTACCAAGACGTTGCCGTTAGGCAGTTTCACCGCGATCATGTCGGCTCGCGATAAGGGTTGAGGGGCGTCCGTCGTCCAGGTTCCGCTAGATGGATTATACGTCTCCGTGACGTTGTTTTCGGTTCCTCCGAAATCCCCACCGACAACAAACACCCTGCCGTCGTTGAGTGGGACGATCTGATGGTCGTATCTTGCCTGGCTCATGTTCCCTGTCATCGTCCAAGTTTTCGTGCTCGGGTTGTAGAGCTCGCAGGAGGTGAGGGCCCCCCCAGAACTGCCCAGTCCACCAGTAACAAGCACGTAACCATTGTTCAGGGTCGCCGCCAAGGCTCCGGCTCGCTCCATATGCATGGGGGCCGTCATTGTCCACTTGTTCGTGGCTGGATTGTACAGTTCAGCGGAAGAAATGATAGGATTCGCCACCGCACCGGCGAACCCACCCGCGACGAGCAGACTGCCATTAGGAAGCGTCGCAAAAGCGGAGAAAGATCTAGCCACATTCATAGGAGCTGCCGGTGTCCACGCATTGTTGCCTAGGGATACTGTGTTCTGAGGCTGGACTAAGATGCTCGCAAGTGAGTAGCCAAAGAGAGCGCACAGGAGACCGATTCCGAGCAGAATCGCACCAAATTTGCGGTAGGAGATACTGAGACTTCTGGCAGATACAGAGGGAACGGACAAATTTTATTCGACCTTAGTGGACTCGCTAATAAGAACCACCAGTATTTACAGAAGACGTGTTTTTTGCATCAATCTGAAGTGAAGTGTAGCCAAGAAACCCGGTTGTCCATAGTGAAAAATCGCCTACCTCTGAATCAAGACACGAGAAATTCGAGAAATCACGAGAGACCAGGTCGTCCGTAGCTCATCACAAATTTTTTTTGAGCCAGGAATATCAAATCTAGCTTCAATAGCCACGGAAGACCTCATAGTGCATGTCTTCCTCTGACACATCCATACGATGAAGTAGGTCAAAGCAAGCTGAGACCATTCCGGGGGTGCCGCAAAGATAGTAGTTGGGTCTTTCGAGTCCCTCGCTTGCTTTGAGAAGATATTCTCTGTCGATTCTTCCCCGTAATCCCTCCCAATCCTTTGAAACGTTCTCACCTGTTAGGGTGTGAAACACAGTGAATTTTGGATTGTGCTGCGCGAGTTCCTCCAGCTCAGGTCTGTAGGCGATTTCGTCTGGTGCGCGGTTGCTGTACAGCAAACGCATTGGGATCTGTAACTTTCTGTCTGCCGCATACTCCGCCATTCCTTTCAGGGGAGTAATTCCGATTCCTCCTGCGACGAGTACAGCTGGGCGTTTTTGATCCAGGATGAAATCTCCGTATGGCCCCTGCACCGTCACGTTGTCTCCAGGTTTGAGTGAGGCAAATGCCTTCTTGTAGAAAGAGTCCGACAGCCTTACGGCGTATTCGAGATTCGGCCGGGTGGGCGAAGTCGCAATCGACATCGGCCGGGTGTTCATCACTCCTTCCTCAGTTAGCAGCGAAAGAAACGTGAATTGAACCGGAAGGAATTTGAAAGTGTCAGGTTTTTTCAGAAGTATCTTGTGAATCGAAGGGGTGATCTGGCGCGACTCAACGACTTTCATTTCAAAGACTTCGCTCCCCATCCAGGATCCCTTGCCTATTCGCCGCGATAGGTTAGGACGGGCTCAATGCAGCATGTCTTACGGGCTGCGACTTGAATGACTGTTTCCAAGGAACTTCGAGGTTTCTCCATGATCGTCCCGAATCTTGAGAGATAAAGATCCCTCTGTTATTGCAGGCGTAGAATTCCCCGAGGGAGTCCTCGCTGGGAATAAGGAAGCTGGCTGTGGTCCCCTGCGGATTTGGCAGTCCGTCTGTAATCTCCACCCAACTCTCCTCTTCTTTCGATTTTCGATAAATGTGCGATTCCGCATTGGCTGAATTGTAGGCGTTCCATGGAGCGGGTGAACAGGAGACCAGCACAGTGTCGGGGTCTTTGGGATGAACTGCGACGCCGTACATGTAGCGTTGAGCCAACCCGCGCATTTTCCTCCGCCAGGTCTCCCCGTAATCGCTACTCTCATAATACCCATCACCTGCTGAGGAGTAAAGTTTGCCAGGTCCACTGCGACTCGCTGCCAAATTGTGCGTGTCGAATGGTCCTCCCTCTACTCTGTCTTTCCAGTGGGCGCCGCCGTCGAAGCTGCGGACTAGAGCGCCGGCCTCTATTGCCGCGTAGACCCTCTCCTCCTTCACCGGATCGCACAAAATCGTCCGGACGTGACTCGTGTCTGGTCTAGGAGGAAAGCTCCAACTGTTCGACGATGGCAGATGCTCAAGCTCAGACATGTGATTCCAGGTTTCGCCACCGTCGTTTGACCTGTAGATCTTGCTGGGCTCAGTTCCGACATAGATGCTCTTGGGACTCGCTCCGAGAGAGGTGATGCCTGCTGAGGGTGTCGGCGCGAAATTCTTGTTATTCTTCCAGTTCTCTCCGAGATCGTCTGAGACCCAGAGACCCTTCCCAAACGTTCCACAGTACATTCTGGTAGGTCTAGATGGGTCTAGTGCAACAACTTGGGGGTCTTTGCCTTGCAGCTCCTCTGCGACATGCCACTTTCCAGCGGAGTGTTCGAAAATAGCCAGAGCGTCGCCAATCACTACAAAAATTTTCGATATCTCTTTTCTCAACATGTCAGGACCCCGGCGATGTAACCAGAGGCCTTGATCCTTTCGGGGCCTTCAGGACCGCAAAATTCGTTATTCTCGGAGCGACGCACTTTTGCAGCTTCATTCCTGCGGTGCGAAAAAAAGGTGGTAGAGCAGGTCGTATTCATGGGTGCACATACGAGCCGTGTCCGAGATCGAGACGGATCGACTGCATCACCTGGAAAGTGGTGCTCTCCGTGAAGACGTCTGCGGCGGCGAGCTTGCCGGTGTACTTTTCGATCACAGGCTTCGCTGCGGTCCGCGCTATCTCGTCTAAGAGACCTTTGAGTCCCGCCCATGAGTTTTGGCTGTACTTTACGAAGTAGGGTGTCGCGTCGACGCTGAGGATCGCCTTCCGGGAGCTCTCAACTATGTCGGCCATGTACTGTTGGTGAAGCGTTATGTCGTCTCGCGTGCCAATCCGGCCGTTGTGACCGCCGATGTAGTGCTTCCACGAGTATGTCAGCGCTTTCGCAGGCGCCTCAAGGTAGCCAGGGATGTCTTCGGTTAGGTTGGAGAGGTAGATTGGCGCCCAGCCCGGATTCACGATATCGATGAGCATCAGCGTGTTGTGATCGGGCAGGTGGATGAAGGTGTTGTCTGGGGTGTGGTTGGCGCCGTCCCATGCAAGGTCGATACGTTCGCCCCCGATCTTGAGCGTACGTTTGTCCTGAAACGTTTCCTCGTTCGGAGGCCGCGCAGGATCATTATCGCGTAGTAACAGCCGCCGCGTTTCTTCATTGCCGATGCGTGTCACGCTCTTGTCGAAGAGGGACGAAGCCCCTGCGTGGTCCGCGTGGTGGTGCGAGTAGATGAGGTAGCTGACCTTATTGCTCACGTGGTTCGCCGCTGCGATTTCGTCGACGGCCCGCTGGATGTTGTGGCCGATCGTGGGAGGTGCGTCGAAAAGGACGACTCCGTCTGATGTTGTCAGGAACGCTGACTGGTATACGCCGTCGGTGATGTAGTAGAGGTTCCGTTCGACGCGGCCGACGTGGTAGCCGTACTTGTTGAGTGTGGGGCCCATCGCCGATTGCGGGATGGGTGCGTAGTCCGGCAATCTGATAGTTTCAGTTGTGCTCATTGTCTTCTTCCGCTCCTTCTATGATTCCTCGAAGTGAACTTGCGCTGAGTAGAATGTTGTTTTGTCATCTGGACTACTAGAGTTGCTCTGCACACCATGCATACCTATCAGGCCGCCTGTTCCGTCGCCAAGAGAGGCGTGGCCTACCACTACCCCATTAGCATTGAAAGTTGCTGAGAAGCTCTCGACATAGGTTCCTGTTCTGCCAAGGATCGTGGCGTGGCCCTGACACTTCCCGTGGATATTCCCCGAGCCATCCGCGTGGATTGTTACTGTGGTGGGTATGATGTCTACGCAGGTTCCGACTACGCCGCCTGTTAGTATATCGGTCCGGTTTACCTGTATGATCGTGTTGCCGCTGTTTTCGACGCGTGTGCTTAGAATCTGAAGAGAACCCTGAGATAAGCTGCCGTTCACGGTCGTAGATGTTGATGCGTTCGCCAATGGAATCGCAGCAAAGAGTAGGGATGCGGCTATGAGGAGTGTAGCTGATGAGAGTGCCAGAGGCATTATTCTTGTTCTCGTTTTGCTCATAGCCGTCAATATGAGAGCCGCGAGTATTTAGTGAGGACGTGTTTCTTGCATCAATCTGCAGTGAAGTGTAATCAGGAAAGGATGAAACAGAGACATTGAGGTATTGCTGTTGACTGCAAAAAATACCGGCCAGTGAAATACTACTAAACTCCAGCAAGTGTGTAGAGGGAAGAAAAACAGTGGAGAAGAAAGTAGCGAGCGCTATGGTTCGTTTCGGAAACGGAAATCAGATCCAGGATAGCTTCCGTCGCATGGAAGAAGCAAGGGAGGCAATCATCAAGCTGAATGGAGTGCTAAAAGTCGATACCAATCATGTGACTCTCATGTTTTACGTCGAGTACGATCCAGAAAAGATCAGTTTCGAAAGGATACGTAAAGAAGTAAAGTCATACTCGAAGTGAGCGTCTTGCCAAGAATCCTGCTACTCAGCTGAGGGCTATGAATTTGGCAAGTCGATCATGACCGACTCATCGCTTACTTCGTAATTGATCGGGGCCGATCCCAACTTGTCCAGAACTGTTTTCATAAAGATGGCAGCGAATAGTGAATAGTTGCGACCGATGGGGTGAATGATGGTAAAGGTTCTCTTCCCCCTGTGATCGACTACGTCGCTGTACTCGAACCTGGCGTGGTTGGCGACCTTCTTCATCGTTTGTATTACCCCTTCGCGAGAAAATGAGCCGCTCATCTCAAGAATTTGCTGTTTGGTTAGGACGTTGTTTGCCCATGTCTTGGCAACGGTCATGATCTTCTCTTCTGGGACTGCATCGTGAATCAGCTTTAGCAGGGGACTAGGTAGGTCGAGGGGGTGAACCTTACTGGCATACCGATCAAATTCGGCATAATCTAGGAAAAGCTGGTTTACAAAGGTGTTCAGACTGACTTTTCCTCTAGCTGCGCCTTCTTCCAGCGCCTTGTACGCCTTCTCGCTTATCCTAAAGGATCGGTTTACAGTTTTGTCCGGTTTGACTACCCTAGACTCGAGTAGGGACATTCTGTGATTGAAAACATTCCACTAGCTCATATTCTTTGACCACGCTTGGAGCGTAGAGCTCTCGATTGCCTCGGACGTGCTTGGAGAATTCACGAAGTAATCGAGATCCTTGCGGCCCCCGGACGACTTTCGGGTCTCGGTCTATTGCGCGCTTAGCTCGTTGGGCTTCCAGCCTCCCGAAGCCCATGGTGGTTTCACATCTTTGAGTCGTAGAGCTATCAGGAAGCCCAAGACTCCGATGAGAGATGCTGTTACGATTGCTACTTGAAATCCTGCAACTATCCCGGCCGCCGAGGGAGGGCCTGCTGAAGGCGGATCGAAGGCTCCCGCCACGGT
>Ga0207646_10007788_pt1 | contig 10833 bp, 9 predicted proteins | sample KBSK5502metaG_FD_184343 | JGI IMG/M metagenome (GOLD analysis project Ga0207646, IMG submission 184343) | Corn, switchgrass and miscanthus rhizosphere microbial communities from Kellogg Biological Station, Michigan, USA - KBS K5-50-2 metaG... | ecosystem: Host-associated > Plants > Roots >...
GCCGGCAGTGCCGCAGGAACTCCGGCCCGGATCACTGTCACAACGCGATGCCGCCTGAAGATCGAGGTGCCGCACGTCACGCCCGGCGAGATCCCGCAGATCGAGACAAAGGATAAACCCCTCACCCGATCGGGTGAGGGGTTTGCGGTATGCGCTCCGAGATCAGCGCGACGTGTTGCCGCCGCCGCCCGCTCCCGCCGGAGGCGGTGTCGCCGGCTTCGAAATCGTCGCATCGTTGCGCGGCGACAGGCTCGATCCGACCGCGGTCTGCTGGCCCTCGACCCATTCGGGCATCTGCTTCAGTTCGGCGACTGTCGTGCCGAGTTTGAAGGCGCCCTTGTCGGCATCCCAGGAGAATTGCTCGACGGGGATTGCGACGCGATGGCCGCCGACCCCCAGAACGCCACCGGCGGTGACGACGAGGCGGTCGATCTTCTTGCTGCCCGGGTCCATCAGGGCGGTCGAGACATGGCCGATCTTGCCGTCATCGCTGCCGTAAACGGTGGTCCCTTCGATCTTGGAAACGTCCTCCTGCTTCAGCGGGTTTATCGCTGTTTCTTTCGGCATCGGCGCTGTCGTGGCGCTGGGAGCAGGCCGCGCCGGGCTGCTTGGTGTGGTCGACATTTGGGCAGAGGCGGCGCCGGTCATCAGCGCCAGTGCCGCGACTGCGGCGATCGGAAGCTTAGGCATGGAAAGACTCCACAGCTCGTCTCAGCTTTCCTGCCAACACGCCGTCTTCGAACCCGGTTCCGTGTGTCGTTCTCGCCTGAGCGCTGTCCAGCAAGTTGGCTATGGATTGTTACGTTATGTTTACTAATCGTTACATAATTAAAGGAATCGTCCAGTACTGCTTCTTTCAAATACCTTTCTCGACTGATATCGTCGTATCGGGGAATTCGTGATTTCTTGAATCTGGCGCAGGAAATATGCGCTCCAGGCTGCAACGAGAGAGCCCGCTCGATCTGCTGTTGCACACCGCGCTGGACGCGGTCGTCGTCATGGGCGCCGACGGCAGGATCGTCGAGTGGAACGAGCGTTCCGCCGAGATGTTCGGCTGGTCGCGTGAGGAAGCGGTCGGCCGCAACATGGCCGAGCTGATCATCCCCGAGCGTTATCGCGAAGCCCATGCCCGCGGGTTGCGGCGTTTCCTCGAGACCGGCGAGGAGCGTTATCTCGGGCGGCGCGTCGAGCTGCCGGGGTTGCACCGCAGCCGCGGGGAGTTTCCGGTCGAATTGCGGATTTCCCCGGTCGAGTTCGGCCGGGGCACCGCCTTTGTCGGCTGCCTGCGCGATGTTTCAGCGCGCCGGGCGCTGCAGCAGGAACTGGCGGAGTCGGAGCGCGAATTCCGGCTGCTGGTCAACGCGATAACCGATTACGCGATTTATATGCTCGATCCCGAGGGCCGGGTCGCCACTTGGAACAGCGGTGCCGAGCGCATCAAGGGTTACCGCGCCGACGAAATCATCGGACAGCATTTCTCCCGGTTCTACAGCGAGGAAGACCAGCGCGCCGGGCTGCCGCAGCGCATGCTGCGCGAGGCTGCGGAAGAGGGGAAAGTCTTCGCCGAAGGATGGCGCGTTCGAAAGGATCGCAGCCGCTTCGCCGCGAGCGTCGTCACCGAAGCGATCCGCGACGATGCCAGCAGGCTGATCGGCTTCGCCAGGATCACCCGCGATGTTACCGCCCAGCGGGAGTCGCAGGAGATGCTCGAGCGCGCCCGCGAGCAGCTGCTGCAGGCCGGCAAGATGGAGGCGATCGGCCAGCTCACCGGCGGCGTGGCGCACGATTTCAACAACCTGCTGACGATCATCATCGGCAATCTGACAATTGCCGGGCGCGAGGTCGCGGCATTGGAGAGCGGGCCGGCGACGCGTCTGCGCCGCGCAATCAGCAGCGCCGAGCGCGGCGCCGAGCGTGCCACCACGCTGACCCAGCGGCTGCTCGCCTTTTCGCGGCGTCAGCTGCTCGACCCCAGACCGCTCGACCTCAACAAGCTGCTCGCCGCCGAGGCGGAATTCCTGCGACGCACGCTGGGCGAGGTGATCGAGGTGGAGGCGGTCGGCAGCGGTGGGTTATGGCGCGTCGAGGTCGACGCCAACGAATTCGAAAGCGCGCTGCTCAACCTGGCGATCAATGCGCGCGATGCGATGCCCGATGGCGGCAAGCTGACGATCGAGGCCAGCAACACCTTTCTCGACCAGAATTACTGCCGCGCCAACCCGGAGGTCATGCCCGGGCAATATGTCATGATCGCGGTCACCGATAACGGCGGCGGCATGACCAAGGATGTTCTCGACCGCGCCTTCGAGCCGTTCTTCTCCACCAAGACCGTCGGTGCCGGCACCGGCCTCGGGCTCAGCCAGGTTTACGGCTTCATCAAACAGTCGGGCGGACATCTGAAGATCTACAGCGAGCAGGACGAAGGCACGACCGTCAAAATCTACCTGCCCCGCTACACCGGGGAGGCGCATCCGGACGACCAGGAAGACAGTGACACGGCCGAGGTCGAAGGTCATGTCGGCGAGACGATCCTGATCGTCGAGGACGATCCGGACGTGCGGACGTATCTGGTCGAGGCGTTGCGCGATCTGAACTACCGCACGCTCAACGCGCCCGATGCGGCGGCGGCATTGCGCATCATCGAGCAGCCGGACACGCGCATCGACCTGTTATTGAGCGATGTGGTGCTGCCTGGCATGAATGGCCGGGAGCTGATGGCCGAGGCGCGCTGCCACCGGCCGGAGCTCAAGGTGCTGTTCATGACCGGCTATTCGCGCAACGCGATCGTCCATCAGGGGCGGCTCGATCCCGGCATCGAGATGATCCAGAAGCCGATGAGCCAGCGCGAGCTCGCCGGCCGCATCCGCGACATGCTCGATGCCGCGCCGCGCAACAAGACCCTGCCGCGGCGCCGCGGAGCAAGGCGGTGAACGATATCGCGCCGCCTTATATCGGACGCTCGCTGCGGCGCCGCGAAGACCGGCGCCTGCTGACCGGCCAGGGCCAGTTCATCGCCGATCTCGTGCTGCCGCGCATGCTGCATGCGGTGCTGGTGCGCAGCCCGCTGGCGCATGCCCGCATCCGCGGCGTCGATCTGAGCCGTGCCAAGGCGTCGCCCGGCGTCGCGATCGCGCTGAACGGCGCCGACCTCTTGCAGCTGTTGCCGCCGGTTCCCGAGGGCCAGATCTCGGTGCCGCGCAAATGGGCCACCGCGATCCAGCACAAATTCCTCAACCCGCAGCAGCCGCTCCTGGCGCATGACAAGGTCAGGCATGTCGGCGAGGCGATCGCGATCATCGCCGCCGAGAGCCGCAACCAGGCGGAAGACGCCGCCGAGCTGGTCACCGGGGATCTCGAAGAACTGCCGGCGGTGGTCGATCCCGAGGCGGCGTTGCGGCAGGGCAGCCCGATCGTCCATGACCGCTTGGAAACAAACCTGATCGGGGAATTCACGGTCGGCCGCGGCGATCCCGACGGCGCGATGGCGCGCGCGCCGCACCGTCTGAAGCGGCGCTTCTATCACCACCGCTACGCCGCCGTGCCGATGGAATGCCGCGGCGTCGTCAGCCTCTACGATCGGCGCACCGACTCGGCGACGATCTGGTCCTCGACCCAGGTCGTGCATTGGGTGCGGCGCGAGGCCGCCGCGCTGCTCGGCCTGCCCGAGGCGCGGGTGCGCTGCGTCGCGCTCGATGTCGGCGGCGGCTTTGGCGGGAAGGGCCACGTTTATCCCGAGGATCTGCTGGTCACCTTCCTCGCCCACCGGCTCGGCCGGCCGGTGCGCTGGATCGAGGACCGCCGCGAGCATCTGATGAGCGCGACCCATTCGCGTGATCAGCTGCATGATGTCGAAGTCGGGTTCGACGATGACGGCCGCATCCTCGCCATCCGCGACGATTACCTCGTCGATTGCGGCGCCTGGAACCCGATCGGCTCTGGCGTCGCCTACAACACCGCCGTGCACCTGACCGGGCCCTACAAGATCGAAAATCTGGCGGCGTCGGGCAGGATCGCGGTCACCAACAAGGTGCCGAACGCGCCCTATCGCGGCGCCGGGCGTCCCGAAGCCGCCTTCGCGATGGAGCGCACGATCGATCTGGTGGCGCGCACTCTCGGCCTCGAACCGGCCGAGGTGCGCCGCCGCAACATGATCCGCGCCGACGAGATGCCGTACCGGGTTGGCATCCCCTATCGCGACGGCGAGCCGATCGTCTACGACAGCGGCGATTATCCCGGCGCGCTGCACAAGGCGCTCGACGCGATCGGCGGGGTCGAGGCGTTTCGCCGCCGCCAGGCCACAGCGCGCGATGAGGGCCGTTATCTCGGCCTCGGCATCGGCTGCTACATCGAAGGGACGGGGGTCGGGCCGTTCGAAAGCGCCTTCGTCCGCATCGACCCAACGGGCAAGGTGTACGTCACCTGCGGCGCCGCCCCGCAGGGCCAGGGCATGGAGACGATCTTCGCCCAGATCGTCGCCGATTTGTGGAAGGTGAAGCCCGACGAGGTTGTGCTGTCCTTCGCCGACACGGCCTCGATCGCCATCGGCTTCGGCACGATGGCGAGCCGCAGCACGGTGACTGCCTCCGGCGCGATGCACCAGGCGAGTGCGAAGCTGCGCGACAAGGTCTTCGCGATCGCCGCCAATGTGCTGGAGTGTTCGCCCGCAGACCTCGAACTGCGCGACGGCGGTGTCGGCGTGGTCGGCGTGCCGGGCGCGACGCTGAGCCTCTCGCGGATCGCGCAGGCGTCGCGGCCGGGCTGGGAGAACCCGCGCCCGCCGGGAGTCGATGCCGGCCTTGAAGAGACCGCCTACTGGCAGCCGCCGACCGTCACCTGGAGCTACGCCGTGCATGCCGCGATCGTCGCGGTCGACCGCGACACCGGCCGCATCACACTCGAAAACTACGCGGTCGCGCATGATTGCGGTGTCGTGGTCAACCCGATGCTGGTCGAGGGACAGATCATGGGCGGCGCCGTGCAGGGCCTCGGCGGCATTCTCGGCGAGGCGATCGCCTATGACTCGAACGGACAGCTTCTGAGCGGCTCTCTGATGGATTACGCGCTGCCGATCGCCGGCGACATCCCGCCGATGAAGATCGCGCACCAGCATTCGCCCTCGCCGCTCAACCCGCTCGGCGTCAAGGGGGTCGGCGAAGGCGGCGCGGTGGGGCCACCGGCGGCGGTTGCCAACGCAGTGTGCGATGCGCTCGCGCCGTTCGGCATCGAGGTCAACGCAACCCCGCTCCGGCCCGAGGAACTTGTCCGCCTCATCCGGCAGCCCTGATCGCGGTACCATGCGGCGCAGAGGCGGGAAGCGATGACCGATCATGATGCCGCGGCGCGCTTTCGCGCCAATCTGCAAGGCGAAGTCGATGGCGCCGCGCTCTACCGCGCGCTGGCCGATGCCGAAGCCGATCCCCGCCTCAAGGAAGTCTATGGCCGGCTCGCCGCGGTCGAGGAAGGGCATGCCGAGTTCTGGCGCAAGCAGCTCGACCGCATCGGCGCGCGCGCCGGGCGGCGCGGGCTCGGCTGGCGCACCCGCGCGCTCGCCTGGCTGGCGCGCCGCTTCGGGCCGCAATTCGTGTTGCCGACGATCAACACGCTGGAGCAGCGCGATAGCGGGCAATACGACGCGCAGACCGAGGCGGTGGCCGGCGGGCTGCCGGCTGCCGAGCGCTCCCATGCCCGCGTCGTGCAGGCGATCGAGAGCTCGACGCCGGGCGGGTTGCAGGGCAGCGCGCTGGCGCGGCTCGAAGGGCGGCACCGCGCGATGGGCGGCAATGCGCTGCGCGCCGCGGTGCTCGGCGCCAATGACGGGCTGGTGTCGAATTTGAGCCTCGTGATGGGGGTCGCTGGCGCTGCGGCCGCCGAGAACACCATTCTGCTGACCGGGCTCACCGGTCTGGTCGCCGGCGCCTGCTCGATGGCGATGGGCGAATGGCTGTCGGTGAACTCCTCGCGCGAGCTCTACCAAAAGCAGATCGACATCGAGAAATCCGAGCTCGAGCAGGCGCCGGAGGAGGAGATCGAGGAGATCGCGCTGATCTATGAGGCGAAAGGCCTGCCGCGGCCGCAGGCCGAGGCGCTCGCCCGCCAGATGATGGCAAACAAGGACACCGCGCTCGACACGCTGGTGCGCGAGGAGCTCGGCATCGACCCCGACCAGCTCGGCGGCTCGGCCTGGACCGCGGCCGCCTCCTCGTTTCTGCTGTTTTCGGTCGGCGCCGTGTTTCCGGTCGCGCCGTTTCTGTTTCTCGGCGGCCGCACGGCGGTCGTCGCGAGCGTGATCGCCAGCGGCATTGCTCTCGCCGCCATCGGCGCCGGGACATCGCTGTTCACCGGCCGCAGCGTCGCCTTCTCGGCCTTCCGTCAGCTCGTGATCGGCTATCTGGCCGCCGCGATCACCTATGCGATCGGCATGCTGGCCGGCGTGACGCTCGGCGGGTGATGCGGCGGCCAACCGAAGCGGCCTGATGTTCCCGCCGAGCCGGATCGTCTGTCTGACCGAGGAGACGGTCGAAACGCTTTATCTGCTCGGCGAACAGCACCGCATCGTGGGAATTTCCGGTTATGTCGTCCGCCCGCCGCAGGCGCGCCGCGAAAAGCCGCGGGTCAGCGCCTTCACCTCGGCCGATATCCCGAAGACCCTGGCGCTCGAACCGGATCTGGTTCTGGCGTTCTCCGATTTGCAGGCCGACATCGTCGCCGAGCTGGTCCGCCGCGGCATCGCCGTCCACGCGTTCAATCAGCGAACCATCACCGGCATCTTCGATATGATCCGCATGCTCGGCGCGATCGTCGGAGCCGGCGAACGGGCTGGCCGGCTGTCCGAGGAGCTCGCCGGGCGGCTCGCCGAAGCACGCGCGCGCAGCCAAAAGCTGCCATGCCATCCGAAGGTGTTTTTCGAGGAATGGGACGAGCCGCTGATCAGCGCGATCGGCTGGGTATCGGAGCTGATCGAGGCCGCCGGCGGCATCGACATTTTCGCCGACCGCTCCGGCTCGCCGCTCGCGAAGGATCGCATCGTGACCGCCGAAGACGTCGCCGCGCGCCGCCCCGATATCATCATCGGTTCATGGTGCGGCAAGAAATTCCGCCCCGAGCGGGTGCGGGCGCGGCCCGGCTTCGCCGAACTGCCTGCCGTGCGCGATGACGCAATCCATGAAATCAAATCGCCGCTGATCCTGCAGCCCGGCCCGGCCGCCCTGACCGACGGCCTCGCCGCGCTGCAGGAGATCATCGCGCGCTGGGCCGACGACCACACCTGATCGCAGAGCGGATTGCAGCTCAGCGAATCGCCTTTTATCCGTCATCCCCGGGCTTGACCCGGGGATCCACGGGTTTTTCGTGGATGGCCGGGTCAAGCCCGGCCATGACGCGTGGAGAACGCCTTCCGAACGGATTTGCTCAGGGGATTATGGCAGGCGCGGCAGGATCTTCTCGGTCAGCAGGCTGAAGGTCTTGTGGCTGAGCGGCGCGCACAGCAGATAGTCGAGGCCGATCTCCTCGCGCAGCCGCAGGATCTCGTCGAGGATCGCGTCCGGCGTACCGTGCAGGATCACGTCGTCGAGGTAGCGCTGTATCGGGTCGCTGCCGGGCGCGGTCGGGTCTTTGATGCCGACCGGATTGTGTTGCGCGCCGAAATAGGAACCCACCATCCACGCCGCGCCGCGCCGCGCCGTCTCGGTCGCCTCTTCCTGCGTATCGCCGAGCGCCAGCAGGCGCGCGATCGGTAATTCGCGCCCCTCGGTTGGATGACCCGCGGCCTTCAGCTTCTCGAAATAGTACTGCCGCTTGCGGCCGATATCGCGGTGCGCCGCATGCGGGTCCATCAGGATCGAGAAGCCGCGCCCGGCCGCCCAGTCGATCGCCGATTCCGAGGTCGCCGCCATCCAGACCGGCGGGTGCGGCTGCTGCATCGGCTTCGGCAATACCTCGACCCCGTCGAAATGGAAATGCTCGCCGGCGAAGGTGAGGCGCTCCTCGGTCCAGGCGCGCAAGACGATCTCGACCGCTTCGCGGAAGCGCGATGTGCTCTCCTCCGGCGGCACCCCGAAATTCTCGAACTCGACGCGGGCAAAGCCGCGCCCGGCGCCCCAATTGACCCGCCCGCCCGACAGCTGGTCGAGCAGCGCCACCTCCTCGGCGAGCCGCAGCGGATGATAGAACGGCGCCAATGAGACGCCGGTGCCGATGCGCAGCCGCGTCGTCCGGGCGGCGGCGAGCACCCCCACCATATGCACCGACGGGCACACGCTGAAGCTCGAAAAATGGTGCTCGGCGAGCCACACCGCGTCATAGCCGGTGCGGTCCATCGTCTCGATGCGCTGCAGCGCGCGGGCATAGACCTGGTCGAGCGCGACCCGCCGCTCCGGCCAGCTGAAGAATTGCAGGACCCCGATTTTCACTCCCACACCTCCGCTCGGCCGCGGCGTTCATCCGCTGCCCCCGTCAACAACGCCGGGACGCGAGAATGCCGGTCATCGGCATCATATTGTCAAATGAGCCTCGTGGGTGTTGATTTGCGGGCGAAGGAGCAAGGCCCGCGCGCCGCGCGGCAGGAGTTGACCCAATGATGACCCCACGGCAGGCGGCGTTCCGCAGCGACTACCGCGCCCGCATCTCGCCCTGGTACAGCGGGCTCGGGCATGTCCTGGTCATCGCCGCGCTGGGAGTCGCGACGATCTGGTATTGCGCCCGCCATATCCATGATCCGAGCTGGCTCGAGTGGCTGGTCGTGCCGGCCGCCTTCCTCGCCTGCAACATCTTCGAATGGGCGATGCACCGATTCATCATGCACCGGCCGGTCAAGGGCTTCATGGGCATCTACAAGCGCCACACCCTGGCGCACCACCAGTTCTTCACCGATCACGAGCCGAGGATCGACACGAGCCGCGACTTCCGGATCACCTTCTTCCCGCCCTATGCACTGACCACCTTCATCTGCATGTCGGCGGTCGGCGGGCTGGTGCTCGGTTGGCTATGGTCGGCCAATGCCGGCTGGCTGCTCGTCGCGACGACGACCGGCGTCTATCTCAATTACGAGCTGTTCCACTGGGGCTGCCATGTGAAGGACGACCGCATCGTCCGGCATATCCCCTTCATGAACACGATCCGCCGCCATCACATCGCGCATCACGATCAGGCGATCATGATGGGCACCAACATGAATCTGACGTACCCGATCGCCGACTGGCTGTTCGGCACCAGCGATCTCGACCGCGGCCTCCTCGGTCACATCTTCAACGGCTACGACAGCCGCTTCCGCAAGCAGAATTTGAAGAAGGTGCGCGCCACCGCGGCGGATTCGCGACTGGCCCCCGCCAAAGCGTGACCGGCATGGCGGAAGCGCACGTCAAACGCGCCCTGCCGTCGCTCATTGGCGGCATCTTCACCGCGATCGTCGCCTTTGTGCTGTGGCTGCTGCTGTTCGGCGCCGGCAGCGTGCCGCTGATCGTCCTCGGCGCGCTGGTCGCGATCGGTCTCGGCGCCTGGATCCGCCTCGCCGATCTCTGAGCCGTTAATGGTTACACAGACGAACTGTGGTGCGATGGCACCCAATGGCTCACGGCTTCTCTCGCTGGCGCAGAGCGCCCTCAGCGGCTCGTGGCGAGCGGTTCGGGGACCGCAGGTGTTTGGTATTACCAGTCATCCGCACTACGTCACGGATTTTCGGGACAATCTTCTTGAGTCCATTGAGCGCAATGATTTCGAGCAGGATCTACGGCGCGGAGACGGAAATGAATTCGGTTGGCGTAATCGCGGCCGCAGCCCGCCAAAATTCCACGCGGCGTACTCATCTTCGGCGCTACAGGTAAACACCTTCGCTCCGTTCCGGTCCCGGATCGGCGATCTCGTTCTATTCGGCGCTGGTCGGTTCGCGAGCCTTCGTTTTGAAGCGCAGCTGGCAACCGGCCTTGCACGCTCGCCGAACATCGACGTCCTGTGTGAGGGCGACGACGTCGTGGCAATCGAGTCGAAATGCCTCGAATTTTTATACCCTGGCGCCGCTAAGGATGCTCGGCGGAAGGCACCGCAACCCCCGTTTCGGCCAAGCTACGCCGCGATCGAACATCACCTGGACTCCAATTTCCGACAGCTCTACGACGAGATTCGAGCCGACCCTGGAATTTTTGCTCCGGTTGATGCCGCTCAACTCGTCAAACATTGCTTCGGTTTGCGTATGGCCTACGGGCGGCGACCGATCGTCCTGGCTTATCTGTTTTGGGAACCGAGCGACTCGGACCGATATGCGGTGTTCGCGCAGCACCGTCACCAGATCGCACGAGTAGCGCAAATTCTATCCGGATCGCCCGTTTCGTTTGCGGCGATGAGTTACGCCGAGCTGTTTCATACATGGCTCGATGCTTCTACACCGCAGTGGCTCGCCGATCACATCACCAAGCTGCAGCAGCGATACGATGTCCCTCTTACGCCAGCCAGCGCTTGCGGCGGCGGTAGAATTTGACGTCGCGGTAGCTTTTGCGGCCCGAGGCCGAGAGGCCCAGGTAGAATTCCTTGACGTCCTCGTTCTGGCGCAGCGCCGCCGCCTCGCCATCCATGACGACGCGGCCGTTTTCGAGGATGTAGCCGTAATTGGCATAGCGCAGCGCGATATTGGTGTTCTGCTCGGCGACGATAAATCCGACGCCGGTTTCGCGGTTGAGCCGCGCGACGATCTCGAAGATCTCCTCGACCAGCTGCGGTGCCAGGCCGAGTGACGGTTCATCGAGCAGAACGAGGCGCGGTTTCGCCATCAACGCGCGGCCGAGCGCCACCATCTGCTGCTCGCCGCCCGAGGTGTAGCCGGCGATCGTCCGGCGTCGCGTCTTC
>Ga0207646_10007790_pt1 | contig 10832 bp, 10 predicted proteins | sample KBSK5502metaG_FD_184343 | JGI IMG/M metagenome (GOLD analysis project Ga0207646, IMG submission 184343) | Corn, switchgrass and miscanthus rhizosphere microbial communities from Kellogg Biological Station, Michigan, USA - KBS K5-50-2 metaG... | ecosystem: Host-associated > Plants > Roots >...
GTTCGGCAATAGCAGTGGGCCAGCGCATTTTCCTACGCAAGCCAACTGCCCATGATCGCAAGGAATATGTTGCCCTTCGTCGCCGAAGCGCGTCGCTTCTCGCGCGTTGGGAGCCACGTCCTCCTAGGAGTCGTGTGGCGCGACAATTCACCGTGTGGCTGGCCTCTGGGCGGGACGAGCGACATGAGAAACTGTTGATCTGTCGCATAGAAGATGGATGTATTCTCGGTGCGATTAACCTGAACGAGATTGTGCGGGGTCCTGCGCAGAGTGCCTATCTAGGTTACTGGATCGGTGCGCCATATGCGAAACAGGGATATATGACCGAAGCCCTGCAACTCGCTTTGAGTCACGCATTCCGGGATCTCGGCCTGCATCGCGTGGAGGCGAACATCATGCCAGCCAACCGCGCGTCGCTCGCGCTGGTAAGGCGCGCTGGGTTTCGCCGCGAAGGCTACTCTCCACGATACCTAAAGATTGCCGGTCGCTGGACGGATCATGAGCGATGGGCTCTACTCGTGGAAGATTGGCACCCTGCCCCCCTCGGCTTCGCGCTCGCAGGGTCACGGTTTAGAGAGTAAACGGGGGGATGAGCGGAAGAGCTTTATGAGAGAGTGCCTGAAGCGGGAGAAGACCGTTTCCGCGACTGGCTCGAACGTCGGCTCCGCGTGACCGTCTGCGGCGCTCACCGGGCGAAGAGACACCGTTCGAGCCGAGTGAGGCGCTCGGCGCCACCCTCGGTGACGAGGACGGTCTCGCTGAAGGCCATGCCGCGGGCGCCGGTGTACATGTGGAAGACCATGCCGGGCTCCAGCGCCCACTCGGCAGTAGGCACGAAGGCCCGGGTGAAGTCGCTCGTCCGCGGTGGGTGCGTCGCGCCGTAGTAGCCGAGCGTGTAGCCGGTGAAGTTGTCGTAATTCTCGCGGAGGCCCGCACCCAGGACCCGCGAGCGGCACACGCGATCGACGTCCTGCGCCACCGCACCGGGCTTCATCGCCGCGATCTGGTCGTCTTGGATCTCGATCAGTTGCGCCGCCGTGTCCGCTTGGTCCGTCGAAGGCGGGCCGATCACTGTCGGCCGCATGAGCCGGGCACTGTAGCCGTTTACGGACGGGACCAGCTCCATATGGAGGAGGTCCCCCCGGCTCAACCGATGGTCGCCGAGGAGACCATGTAGCGTTCCCGAGCGCGCGCCGGCGGTGATCGGGCCGGTGCGGGCAGTGTCGGCCCCGAGGCGAAGAAAGGTCCCGCTGGCCGCGACGGCCGCCTCGCGCTCGCTCAGGCCCTCCCCGACCGCGCCGACGGCGTCGCGCATCGCCTGATCGGCAATGCCCGCGGCTTGGCGGAGGTACTCGATCTCGCGCGGCGATTTCCGGAGCCGCAGCTCGCGGAGCACCGTCGCGAAATCCACGAGCGTGGCGCGCGGCAGCGCCCGCCGCAGCGCCTCGTAGGTCTGCACGGTGAGGTAGTGCGAGTCGGTCTCGACCCCGAGGCGAACGGCCGCCCAGCCCCGTGCGGTGATGGTCCCGACGACGGCCTCGACCGGGTCCTCGCTATCCGGGAAGCAGACATGGTCGCGCAGCCAACTCCGCTCCAGAAACGCCGGCTCGTCGAGTTGGCGGAACACCATCACGGGGTCGCCGTCCGACGGCACGAGGCAACCGTGATACCGCGACCCCGAGGCGTGCCACCCCGCGAGGTAGGCGAGGTGCTCCGTCTCGTCCACGAGCAAAACATCGATGCGACGGGCGGCCATCTCGTGGCGCACCGCCCGCAGACGGCCCTCATACTCGGCCCGCGGGAAGACAAGCCGTGTGTCGTCGTTCACGTTCGGACCTCCCCCTCGACCAGGGTCGGAGCTATGCCAAGGTCGCAGCCATGATAGTAGGCGCGCGCGTCAGTCGCAATCGCGCCAGCTCGGGACGCTCGTCCCATCGCGCAGCACCGCGCCGGCCACCGTCGGGAGGTCGGCTTGACAGCGGGCGAAGCGGCATGCTACCACCGGACACACTCTGCGAGCGTGTGAGACGCCGAACACACTCGAGCTGCACACGTGGAAGGCAACCGACGACGCCTGCACGTCTAGCCGCGGGCCGGAGCATCACCACTCGCAAGGAGGACAGGATGACGGATCGCATCGACGAACACGGCGGGAGACCAGCCCTCGGCCCTGACGGCGGATCGGACGTGCGGTTCACGCGGCGGACCTGGTTGACGGGCGCAGCAGCCGTGGCCGCGACGGCCACCGGCCCGTTCGTCTGGACACGACGAGCGGGGGCGGCGGCTAAGGTCGTCATCCGAACAATCGGCGGCGCCTACGAGGAGGCCAACGTGAAGGCGATCTTCGAGCCCTTCACGAAGGCGACGGGGATCGAGGTTGTCAAGGCGCCGGCCACCCTCGGCAAGCTCCTGGCCATGTTCGAGGCGGGGAGCATGGAGTTGGACCTCGTCGACGCGGGCGAGCTCGGCATGCTCTCGCTCAGCCAGAAGGGCGCGCTGGACAAGATCAACTACAAAGGCTGGAAGCTCACCAACCCCGAGGACATGGACCACCGACGGGACGACATGGTGGCCGACATCTACTTCTCGACGGTCCTCGGCTACAACACCCAGGTCTTCCCGACCGGCAAGCACCCGAAGAACTGGGCCGAGTTCTGGGACGTGAAGAAGTTCCCCGGCCCCCGGACGCTCACCGACCTGGCCGCGGGAGCGGTCGACCTGGAGTTCGCGCTGCTCGCCGACGGCGTGCCGAAGGACAAGCTCTATCCGATCGACCTCGACCGCTCCTTCAAGTCGCTCGACCGCGTACGCCCGTCGATCCGGAAGTTCTGGGACACCGGCGCCCTGTCGGCTCAGATGCTCGCGGACAAGGAAGTCGTGTTGGGATCGATCTGGAACGGGCGGCTTCAGGCCATCGCCGACAAGGGTGCTCCGTTGGCGATCGAGTGGAACGAGGCCGCGCTCCAGGTGCAGTTCTGGGGTCCCTTGAAAGGGGCCAAGAATGCCGAGAACGCCCAGCGCTTCATCGACTTCGCCTGCCAGCCGCAGATTCAGGCCGCTCACGCCGGACTCATCCCCTACGGGCCCACGAATCGGCAGGCCTTCAAGCACATCCCGGCCGACGTGGCGGCGCGGCTGCCGTCGAGCCCCGAGCACAAGCCGAAGGCGTTCCTCCACAGCGCCCAGTGGTGGGCGGACAACCGGTCGAAGGTGAGCGAGCGCTGGTCGCAGTGGCTCCTGCAGAAGGGGTAGGTAGCGGGGCCGAAGTTCGACTCCACGAGCTGACGAAGACCTTCGGGTCGGTGGTCGCGGTAGAGGACGTCTCCGCGACCATCGACCCGGGCTCGTTCTTCACGCTGCTCGGCCCCAGCGGCTCGGGGAAAACGACCACCCTGATGATGGTGGCGGGCTTCGCCTACCCCACCCGAGGCGAAGTGTTCGTGGACGGAAGCCCGGTGGCCGGCCTACCACCCCAAAAGCGCGACCTCGGCATGGTCTTTCAGAGCTACGCTGTGTTCCCGCATTTGTCCGTCTTCGACAACATCGCGTTCCCCCTGGAGATCCGGCGGGCGCGGCGGGCCGAGATCCGCCAGCGAGTGGGCGAAGCGCTGGAGCTGGTGCGGCTTCAAGGCTACGACCAGCGGCTGCCGCGCCAGCTCTCGGGCGGTGAGCAGCAGCGAGTGGCCCTGGCCCGGGCCCTCGTATTCCGTCCCCGGGTCCTCTTGATGGACGAGCCGCTCGGGGCGCTCGACAAGAAGCTTCGGGCCCACATGCAGCTCGAACTGAAGCACATCCAGCGGCACCTGCACGTGACGGTGATCTACGTCACCCACGATCAGGAAGAAGCACTCACGATGTCCGATCGCGTGGCGGTGTTGCACCGCGGGCGGATCGAGCAGATCGGCACGCCGACCGAGCTGTACGAGGCACCGGCCAGTCGATTCGTGGCGGACTTCCTCGGCGAGTCGAACTTCGTGGACGGCGTGGTCGTCGGCGTATCCACCGCCGGCCGCTGGCTGGTCCGCGCGGCTGGCGGGCTCGAGTTCCGCGGCGTCGGCGCGGCGCCGCTTCAGGCGGGCCAGGCGGTGACCGCGGCCATCCGGCCCGAGAAGCTCGTGCCGCTGGAGGAGCCGGCCGTCGTGACGGAGACCGACGCGGTCAACACGTGCAAGGGTATGGTCGAAGAGGCGATCTACGTGGGCGACGCGACCCGATACCGGGTGGCCCTGGGCGCCGACGGCGCGGTGACGGTGAAGGTGCCGAACCGCCTGGGCCTGCGCCAGCACGCCGAGGGCGACGCTGTGGCGCTCGCCTGGTCGCCCGACGAGACGCGGCTCTTTGCCCGCGGCGAGGCATGAGCTCCACGCCCGTGGCGGCGTCCGACGCGTCGGAACCGGTCGATGCGTCGCTCGCACCCGAGCGACGTGACACCGTCCGCTATCTGCTCGTCCTGCTCCCGGCCGCCCTGGTGCTGCTGGCGCTGTTCGTGTACCCGCTCCTCGGCCTTGTCGACCGGAGCGTCTACAAGCGCGGGGCCGGATACACCCTGGAGTTCTACGGCCAGATCTGGCGGGTCCCGGTCTATCTCCAAGTCATCGGGCGGACGTTCCGGACCTCTGCCCTCGTGACGCTCATGTGCCTGGCCCTCGGCTATCCGCTCGCCTACCTGCTGGCCACGCTGCGCCCGCGGGTGGCCCGCCTGCTGATGATCGTAGTGATCCTGCCATTCTTCACAAGCATCATCGTGCGGACCTACGCCTGGATGGTCCTGCTCGGGCGCAACGGGGTGGTGAACCAGTACCTGACGTGGCTCGGCCTCAGTGACACGCCGCTGCCGCTCCTCTACAACCAGGGCGGCGTCCTTATCGGCATGACCTACGTGCTCCTCCCCTACATGGTCTTGACGATCTACAGCGTCATGCAGGGGATCGAGCCCGCGTTCATCCGCGCCGCTCACAGCCTTGGAGCATCGCGCTGGCAGGCCTTCCGGCTGGTATTCCTGCCGCTGTCACTCCCCGGGATCGCCGGGGGCACGCTCCTGGTGTTCATCCTCAGCCTGGGCTTCTTCATCACGCCGGCCCTGATGGGCGGGCCCTCGGACGTGATGATCGCCATGCTCATCGAGCGAGAGGTCGAGTTCACCCTCAACTGGTCCTTCGCCTCGGCGCTCGCGGTGATCCTCCTGGTGCTGACCCTGATCGGGTTCGTCGGCTACAACCGAATCGTTCGCCTCGAGCGTGTCTTCGAGGCGCGCAGTTGATGGGCGACGAAGGCCAGCGGACGGGGCCGGGCGCCGTGGCGGTGGCCGCGCTCGCCGGCGCCGTGCTCCTGTTCCTCATCGCCCCGGTGGTCATCATCCTGATCGTCTCGTTCAGCGGCGCCGACTACCTGCGCTTCCCGCCGCCCAGCCTGTCGCTCCGGTGGTACCAGCGCTTCTTCGGCATTGCCGCCTGGCGGCAGGCCATCGGGGTCAGCACCCAGGTCGCGTTCCTCACCATGGTGTTCGCCACCGCGCTCGGGTTCCTCGCGGCGCTGGCCCTGGTGCGTGGCCGCTTCCGTGGCAAGGGGGCGATCTACGCGTTCCTGCTCTCACCGATGATCGTGCCGACGATCATCACGGCGATCGGCCTCTACTTCTTCTTCGTGCGGCTCAAGGCTACCGGCAGCATCTTGGCGATGGCCTTGGGCCACACGGTGCTGGCGCTGCCCGTCGTAGTGATCATCATCGCCGCCACCCTGCAGGGGTTCGACGTCCGGTTCGAGCAGGCCGCGCTCAGCCTTGGGGCGAGCCGGTTCACGGCGCTCCGGCGGGTGACGCTGCCGCTCATCATGCCCGGCGTTCTGTCGGCGGCGCTTTTCGCGTTTCTCACCTCGTTCGACGAGCTGCTGATCCCGCTGTTCCTCTCCGGAGTCGAAGTCCAGACGCTGACCGTGAGGGTGTGGAACAGCCTCCTCCTGGAGGTCGATCCGACCATCGCCGCGGTCAGCTCGTTCCTGATCGGCGTCACTACCGCCGTCCTCGGCGCCAGCGCCCTGCTGCGGGGGCGCAGCGGGACGCCGGGGATCTGAGGTCCGGCCCATGGCCTTGCACTTCAACAAGACGGAACTCGCAGACCGGCGGCGTCGCACCTGCCGGGCGATGATCGCGCGCGGCCTCGAGGGGCTCCTGCTCTTCCGGCAGGAGAGCATGTACTACCTGACCGGCTACGACACGAGCGGCTACAGCATGTTCCAGGGCATGTACCTGGGCGCGGACGGCTCACTGGCCCTCTGCACGCGCTCGGCCGACCTCCGGCAGGCGCACATCACGTCCGTCGTCGAGGACGTACGGATCTGGCGCGACCGGCAGGGGGCGACCCCGGGCGAGGATCTTCGCGACATGCTGGAGAGCCATGGGTGCCGCGGCAAGCGGATCGGCGTCGAGTATCACGCGTACGGGCTGACCGCGCAGCGAGGCCAGATGGTCGACGCTGCCCTCCATGGCTTCTGCCGCACCGAGGACGCGAGCGACCTCGTCCGGCTCCTGCGCCTTGTCAAGAGCCCGCCGGAGCTCACGTACGTGCGGCGCGCTGGTCAGCTCGCGGACGCGGCGCTGGCGGTGGCCAACCGGCTCACGGTGCCGCGCGCGGCGCCCGGAGCGATCTACGGTGAGATGATGAAGACCATCCTGTCCGGCGACGGTGACCCATCGGCCAGCCGGTGGCCGATGGGAAGCGGGCGCGAGGCTCTGCTGGTCCGCTACCACACCGGTCACAGGCCCATCGGCCGCCGCGACCAGGTGACGTTCGAGTTCGCCGCCGCCTACCGCCACTACCACGCGTGCCTCATGAACGTGGTCGTCACCGGCCGTGTCGATCCACGCCACCGGGACATGTTCCGCGCCTGCCGGGAGGCGCTCACCGCCTGCGAGGTGACCCTTCGCCCGGGCCGCTCGGTCGGCGACATCTTCGCCGCCCACGCTCGGGTCCTGACGCGAGCGGGCTACAAGGACCACATGCTCAACGCCTGCGGCTACACGCTCGGAGCGACCTACCCACCGACCTGGATGGACGAGCCGATGATCTACGCCGATCATCCGCAGGTGCTGGCGCCCGGCATGGTCTTCTTCGTCCACATGATTCTGCTCAACAGCCGCACGGGGCTCTCCATGTCGCTGGGCGAGACGTCGATCATCACGGCGCGGGGGGCCGAGCTGGTCACCCATGCCCCGCGCGAGCTGGTCGCGAACTGAGGAGCCGCCCCGATTATCCCGAGAGGTAGTCGAAGGCCGACAGCACGTGCATGCGGACGATGTGCAGGTACTCCTCGACCTCGACGTGCTCATCGGCCTGGGCCATGCCGCGGGGGAACGGGCCGTGAACGAGGCCGGGGATGCCGCGCTGCCGCCAGAGCCGCGCGTCCGTGCCTCCGAGGCTGACGATGGGGGCCGGCTCGGGCCGGCCCAGCGCCCGGGCGTTGGCGCGGAGGATGCGCACCATCGCATGGTTCGGATCGCACACGCTGGGTGCCGAGAAGTTGATCTCCTCCATGGTGGCCTCCGGGTGGCGCGCTGCAATCGCGTGCACCCGCGCCATGACCGCGTCCTTGGCAACGCCAGGCGGCAGGCGAATGTCCACCTCGAACCAGCACGTCCCGGGGACCATGTTGACCTTCTGGCCGCCGTGGATCACCCCGATATTCACGGTCACCCGCAGCAGGATGTCCTTGGCCCCGGGGCCCTGCGCCTCGTCGATGGCCGCGGCGGCGCCGGCCAGGGTGTCGGCGACGTCGATGGGCACGGCCGCCGGGACGGTGGTCAGGTCCTCGAGGTCGACGATGATCCGCGCGGCGATCTTGGTGGCGCTCGGTGTCAGGTGCGTGTACGCGCCGTGGGCGCCTAGCGTGCGCACGGTGAACCGGAGCCACAGCGGGCCCTTCTCGCCGAAGCGGATGGTTAAGGGGCTGCTCGGCTCGCCGTTCAGCAGGCAGTCGCCGTGAACCTCCGGGTGATGCTCCATCAGGTAACGGGCACCCCAAGGGCCGAAGGTCTCCTCGTCGGAGACGGCGGTGAGCGTCAGCCGTCCGGCGAGGCGCTCGCGCAGCCGGTGGAGATAGCGATAGGTGAAGATCGAGGCCGACGTCCCCGCCTTCATGTCGGCCACCCCGCGGCCGTAGATCTTGCCCTCGGCGATCACCCCGCTCCACGGGCCATGCGTCCAGCGCTCGTTGGGCTCGTCAGCCGGGAACACGTCGATGTGGCCGTTGAGGACCAGGTGGTGTCCAGGGCGCGCTCCCTCGAACGAGGCGACGATGTTAGGCATGGTCGCCTGGGGCGCGATGAGCCGGAAGGGGAGCTGGTTCCGCTCCAGGAACCGAGTGACGTGGGCCGCGGCCAGGGTCGTGTCCCCGGGCGGGTTCGGGCTCTTGGCCCGGACGAAGTCGCAGAGGAATCCGACGATCTCTTCACGGTCCTCGTCGATCCAGCGCAGGAGCTGAGCCTTGGTGTCGTCCATCCCGGTCACCTCGCGGGCGAAGGTGCTTGCGAGCTTACCTCAGTTCGCGGGGCCTGCGCGATGATGAGATCGAAGTGGGCCCTGGCGTGACGTCGGTCTGTCAGCGCTCGCAAATGGTGCTCGTAGGCGATCCGGCGACCACGGGCATCGTCGAGAAGCGGTGGCGAGAGTGCCGGCTGCGATGACGATGAGACCGATCACGCGGGCGGCAAGCTCCGGCCTGGCGCGAGCCGCAAGCAGCGTGGAAGGGTTGGACACGCGGTTCATTCGCGAAAAGGTTCGTCCGTCCTGGGAGCGTTGGGCGCCTGCTCGTCGAGTGATTGGCGATACCTGATACATCCTCGCAAGAACTGCGGCCAATCCGGCACGGCAGGCAGCGGATCTGACTGCTCGGGCAGTAGCGACCACAGCGCTGGGTGGTGCCAGCACAACTCGTGGCCCGTGCTGTCGCGATGCTCCCGAATACCACGTCTTAGTCTCTTGACCTCGGCCAGGAGCTGCTCGCGCGACATATGGGCAAGATCGCTATCCATGCTGCCTCCTTCATTGGCGCAGAGAGTCTTCCTCCGGAGAACCCCTGCCCGATCGCTATCCGAGCTTCTCGAGAAGCGCGCCGAGGCCAGCGATCGGCTGGCTCACGCCGAGCTTTCGAAAGGCGGCCCAAATGGTCGCCTGGTTCGCTGTAACGACGGGGATGCCGAGACGCCGCTCCAACTCGCCCGCTGCCTCCAGCGCTCGCCACATCGTGCAGGAGATGAGGAGCGCGTCGGCCCGTGACTCGCACACGCGGACACAGAACTCCACGACATCATTGGGCTCCTGATCTGACATCACAGGGAATCCACCCGCGGCAGCCCGTGGTTCCCCTGCCACGTTGAGCACCTGGAATCCGGCGGCTTCGAGGTATGCACGTAACCGCTGGTTGTTCCACTCTGGGTACGGGCTAGTCACAGTCAGCCGTCGGGCTCCGAAGGTGCGCAACGCGTCGACCATGGCGGGGCTCGTCGCGACGGTGGGTACTCCGGTTGCCTTCTGCAGGCGCTCCAGGAGGCGAGCGGCGTAGTCCAGGCCTCGATAGAAGCTACCCGTGGCAAATCCATAGGCGATCACATCGACTCGGGCAGCAGCGAGGTTGCTGGCCGCTTCTTCGACTCTCGCGTTCATGCGGTCCACGATCGCTTCGTCCTCGGTGAGATTCTTCGCCTCCCACCCGATACGGTTCGCATGGACCGTTACGTGCTTCGGTGCCGCGAGAACGAAATCAGGCTCGACCGTGCTGTTCGCGGAAGGTACGAGGACGCCGACACGTCGTCTGGCTACCAAGTTGCTCTCACTTTCGCGCGACAGATCGAAGCGGCGCCGACCAGTACTGTGTGCCGCGAGCGGCCCAACGCCGCGCATGAACCGCGCGCGTCAGCACGCCGGCTCCACCGAGCTCCATCCCGTTACTCGAGCAGGATCGCATCGTCTCGGTGGGTTCGCAGCGACCGCGCATATCGTTCGCAAAGCTTCTGGATCGTTCCCGCATCTGCCAAGCCCTGCGCTTCAAGTCCGAAGACGGCTTTCGTGAACCCCAGGGCTCGGAGCTGCGCATGGACGGCGGGGGCCTCATGGGGAGGGTAGATCGTGGCCGGATCCCCTAAGGCAATGTGGCCAATGGGCACACCGGTTCCAGCGAGACACCGTGTGCCTACGTGGACAACCGCGTTGATCGCCACCACCACGCCTTGCTCGAGGACGGCGCCGTTGAAGACCGAGGCACCAGTCGCAACAAACGCGCAGCCGTTGAGGGTGGCGCCAGCGATATGTGCATGAGGGCCGACCAGGACATGACTTCCTAGGATGCACGGGTACTTGCCCGCGCCTCGAAGCACCGCATTCTCCATCACGATGCAGTGCTGTCCGATGCGCACTGGCGCCCCCTGGGAAGCGATCACCGCACCGGCCAAGACTACAGATCCGGACCCGATGTGGACGTCACCAGAAATGACCGCAGTCGGAGCGATGACGGCTTCGGGATCGACAATCGGTCGCTTTCCGAGATGCTCAGCAAGCATGTGCTCCCCTCGGCCGCTTTAGTGGGCCGCCGGCGCATAAGAGGCTGAGGCGAATGTTGGGCGCGCGTCGTCGGGGCTCATCGGGTGGTGGTGATCTCGTCGATGAGCCCGTAGTCGAGCGCTTCCCCGGCGTCGAGGTAGCGCCCGCGTCGCATGTCCTCGGCGATCTCCTCGGCGGGCCGGCGCGTGAGCTGGGCGAGGCGAGCGTGGAGTCTCCAGAGTAGCTCCTGTTGCTGGCGACTGTGCGAGGCGATCTGGTCTGGCGTCCCCGAGAACTGCCCCG
>Ga0207646_10007791_pt1 | contig 10832 bp, 10 predicted proteins | sample KBSK5502metaG_FD_184343 | JGI IMG/M metagenome (GOLD analysis project Ga0207646, IMG submission 184343) | Corn, switchgrass and miscanthus rhizosphere microbial communities from Kellogg Biological Station, Michigan, USA - KBS K5-50-2 metaG... | ecosystem: Host-associated > Plants > Roots >...
GACGAGCTGGTGTTGGGCTGTACGCACTTCCCCGCCATGAGCGCGGTCTTCGCGCGCGTTGCCGGTCCGGCGGTCGAGGTGATCGACTCGGGCGCCGCGGTGGCTCGGCAGGCGCGGCGTGTGCTCGCGGAGCGTGATCTATTGGCGCCGCCGGGTGGCGGCCCATTGGCGGCGCCCCGTGCCGTGCGCGCCAGCGACGAGTTCTGGAGCAGCGGCGAAGCGGTAGGGTTCGCGCGCACCGCCCAGGCAATCTTGGGGGAGCCAATCCACGCGCGCCACGCGAGCGGCATGGTCATGTCGCCTGCAAAGCCTGCGTAGTGTGGCGCACGCCACAGCCGGGCCCATTGCCTGGCACGCTGCCTACGTCTATACTAGCCGCGTCTCGCTCGTGTGATGGCGCCCATCCGCCAGGATGCTCCTTACCCTCGGAGTGGCGCCGGATGCCTGTAGGCGACGCAGTCAGCTACTGAGGGGATGGTTCAGCACTTATGAGACCTACTTCCTGGCGTCTACGCGGGCGGGCGCTCGTGCTGGCGCTGGCGCTATCAGTGCCCGCGCTGGCGCTGGTGGCGCTGCGTGGCGCCCCGGTGGCACAGGCTGCGGGAGCCTGCGCCTCCGCCACTGGGGCGTGCATCCAGTGGGGCGGTGCGATGATCTACGCCGGCCAGAACAACGGCAATCCTGAGGGGCCGGTGGGCGAGCATGCGTTGGTTCATGGCACGAAATTCACCCCTGGCACGTATACGCTCGCGGTCGTCAAGGGCGATGTGAACACCTCTGGCCAGAGCCCGGTCGAGTTCTGCAAGCTGTCGCAGAAGGTCGCGGTCGGCGGCAGCGTGACGGCGGCGGGCGACGGTACCTTCGACGCGCCGTTCGACTGGCCGGCTGGTGCCAGCAGCGGCCAGTGGAGCATCTGCGCCTATGATTCGGCGACGAGCATGCCGCCGCTCAACGGCAACGTAGACGACGGGCCGTTTAGCGTGCTGTCGTCCCACTCGCCGGCGATTTCGATCTCGTCGGCCTCGATCACCCCCGGCGGCACCCTGACGGTGACAGGTCACTACTGGCTGCCCGCGCAGGGCGGGATCTTGGTCTACGTCGGGTCGTGCGCGGACTGCGACGCCCAGCCGGTCACCAGTACGCAAGCCACATCTGGCCCCGACGGCTCGTTTACCGCCACGCTGCCCATTCCCTCAGGTGCGGCGGCGGGCAGCTTTGTCGTGAGCGCCAACGCGCACAGCGGCGTGCTGGATGTGGGCCAGGCGAACGCCAAGCACGTTACTATCGTCGCACCGAAGCCCACGGCCACAACGCAGCCCAGCCCGACGGTGACCGCCGCCACCACCGCCCTCGCGCCGACGCCACCCAGCAATTCGAGCGGCGATAACTCCAGCTTGATCATCGCGCTGGTGATCGGCGTGGTCATCTTGCTGGCCGCGCTGGCGGGGCTGCTGGCCTACGTCCTGACGCGACGCAAGCCAACGCCGGACGCTCCTGGCTACGGCGCGCCCGGAGGCTACGATCGCCCAGCGGGATACGGCGGTGGCGGCTACGGTTCGCAGCCCGACTATGGCACACCCTATGGCGCGCCGCCCCCGCCGCCCAATCGCGGCAATCTGTGGGGAGGCGATTGGGACCCAGAATCAACGTCCGTATTCCCTGGCGGCGGGCAAACCGGCCAAACCCAGCAGGCCAGGACACGCCAAGCTAATCCCTATCCAGACGACTCGCCGACGAATCCAGGGAATCAGCCGCCGGACGATCCCTGGGGCAGGTAGAGCCGTGGGCCAGCGAGTGGCTAGTGACCAGGCGCGCGGAGAGAGGATAGGCGACCATGTGGGAGGATGTGACGGCGCTGCTGACGCGGCCGGCTGTCGAGCTGGCGGAGCTTGTGCGCACGGGCCAGGTGCGCTCACGCGAGCTGGTGGAGGCGGCGCTGCGGCAGATCGAGCGGCATGCGGACCTGAACGCCTTCACCCTGGTGGAGGCCGAGCAGGCGCTGGCCGCGGCGGATGCCGTGCCATCAGGCGACCCACGTCCTTTCGCCGGTGTGCCGATTGCTATCAAGGAGCTGAACCCGGTGGTGGGCCAGCGCCTGACCTTCGGCTCCGATCTGTTCGACGAGTATCGTCCCGGCTACGATGGCTACGCCGTGCGCAGGCTGCGCGACGCCGGCTTTGTCTTCGTCGGGCGCACGTCGGCGCCCGAATTCGGCATCGTGCCCGTCACGGAGCCGCGGCGTTTCGGCCCCACGCGCAATCCGTGGGATCGCGAGCGCACGCCGGGCGGGTCCTCAGGTGGCGCGGCGGCGGCGGTGGCGGCAGGCATCCTGCCCGTGGCCCAGGGGAGCGACGGCGGCGGCTCGATCCGCGTGCCGGCGGCGTGTTGCGGCCTGGTCGGGCTGAAAGCGAGCCGGGGCCGCGTCTCCTCCGGGCCGGACGGGGGGGATAACTTTCTCGCGACGAATGGCGCGCTGACACGCGGCATTGCCGATGCCGCCGCCCTGCTGGACGTGCTGGCCGGCTACGAGCCGGGCGACGCCACCTGGGCGCCAGCGCCGGCGGAGGCTTTCGCCGCCAGCGCCAGGCGCGAACCGGGACGCCTGCGCATCGCCATGACCACCGCCTCTCCCATTGGCACGCCGGTGGACCCCATCTGCGCGCGCGCCGTGCACGCCGCCGCGCAGCTGCTGGCCTCACTCGGCCACGAGATCGTTGAGGTGACGCCGCCGGATTGGGTCTCGCCGCAGCTAGAGCCGGCCTTTCTGGTGCTCTATGCGGCGGGCATCGCGAGTGGCGTGCGCTTCGGGGCCTCTTTGCGCCGGCGCCCGCCCCAGCCGGACGACGTCGAATCGCTCACTTGGATGTTCTACGAGCAGGGCATCCGCTATTCCGCGGCCGAGCTAGTGGAGGCGATGGCGCGCTTGCAAGGGCACGCACGGAGCCTGGTCGCCTTCCTCGCGGGCTACGATGCGCTGCTCACCCCGCCACTGGCCCAGCGCCCGCTGCGCATCGGCGAGCTGGATACCTGCGGAGCGGACCCACGGGCCGAGTTCCAGAAAGCTGAGGTCTTTGCGCCCTTCGCTGCTGTCTTCAACTCTCTGGGGCCAAGAGTCCCCTGCCTTTAGGCATGGGGAGGAATGGCCTCATCCTTCACAGATACTGGTAGTCTGCCCATCCTGTGAATATGTAATATACTGCTTGGTATGAAACAGCTCATCACGGCCAAACTGAAACTGCATCCTGAGGCTGTCCAGTTCCAAGCGTTGCGACGCGCCCAACTGGCGTACCGTGATGCCTTGAACGCCGTCAGTCGCTCTGCGTTTGCACATGGCAAGATGAGCAACCAGCAAGCCTTGCAGCGTGCCTGCTATGAGCAGATGCGGACCGAGTACGGCTTGCCAGCGCAGATGGCTTGCACTGTACCGCGTCAGGTCGGGGCGACGTACAAAACGCTCTGGACAAAGGTCAAGGCCAACGCGGCGGCTCGCAACGCCGGCCATACCTCGCAACGCCGGCCATACCAAGAAACGCTACAAGGGCCTGGACCAACCGCCGAAGTACGTCTCGCCCACGCTCACGTACAACTACCACCGTGACTTCAGCCTGAAGGTTGAGCAACGGGTGAGCATGCTGACGTTGGACGGGCGCGTGATCCTACCCTACACTGGCTATGCCCGGCACGTGGCACTCATGCGACAGTCCGCTCAAATCGGAGCGGCCAAACTCTGGTATGACAAGCCCTGCAAGCAGTTCTATCTGCTGGTGAGCCTGGAGCTTGAGGTGGCTGATCCGATGCCACAGGCCCATCAGTGCATCGTGGGGGTCGACGTGGGCCAGCGATACTTGGCCGTGGCCACGGACACACAGAACAAGACGACCTTCTTTCCTGGCAAACAGGTACGCGCGAAGGCGGACCACTACGCGCGACTGCGGAAGCGATTGCAGCAGAAAGGCACTCGCGCAGCGACACAACGCCTCGTCGTGATTGCGGGGCGAGAGAGACGGGTGAAGCAAGATCGCGACCACCTGATCAGTCGGCGCATTGTGGACGCCTACCCGCACAGCCTCATCGGCTTGGAGGACCTGACCAACATCCGTGAGCGGACGCGCCGCAAGCGGGGCAAGCGTGCGAGCGCAAAGCAGCGCAGAGCGAATCGGCACGCCTCGGCCTGGGCATTCTCGGAGGTGCAGAGCTACCTCGCCTACAAAGCCGTGCTCGCTGGCAGCATGGCGGTGAAGGTGGACGCCTACCACACGAGCCAGGCGTGTCCCCGCTGTGGATACACGTCGCCAGACAATCGCCCTGAGAAGGGGTTGGTGTTTATGTGCCAGGCGTGCCACTTTACCCTCCATGCCGATCTCGTTGGTGCACGGAACATCACCCTAAGAACGCTTCTCGCTCGGCAAGACTGGGTGAGAACGGGCGTCTTGTCAGCACGCCCTGAAGTGTCAGACGCTGAAGCCAAAGCGGCACGGCGGCAACGCTATGCCGAGGTGCGGTGGAGTCTAGACACAAGCCCCGCCCTTTAGGGCTGGGGTGTCTGACGACGATTCTTCTCGTCTTCCCAGAACTGGACCACCGCGATGCGCCGGCGCTCGTCGACGCTGTGCAGCGCCGGCTCAAGCCCGCATTCGTCGCGCGGGGGCTGATGCTCGGCCAATTCCACCGCACCTGCGACGAGCCGGGGCTGTGGAACCCGGCGTTCCGGCCACTGCGGTCACCGGTGCCGCTGCTGGCGATCCGCCATCTGGTGCCCACCGACTTTCCCTTTTTGGCGCACGATCCGCGCTGTGTCGCATCGTACCTGCGTATCATCGGCGGCGAGACCCCGGCGCGGTTACGGCGAGTCGTGCGCGAGGCAGCGGCGCGCTTCGGCCTGCGCTGCCCCGTGCCGCTGGGCGAGGAGCAGGGGTGATCACCGTGCATCCACAAGTGAGGGCCGCGCTGGAGCACAGTGGCGTGCGGTTTGTCGAGCGGCGCCACGCAGAGTACGCGCAGCCCATCCACACCCCTGGCGACTTTGCCGCTGCATTGGGCTACGCGCCACAGCGCATCGCCAAGACGCTGCTATTACGCGGAGGGGCCCCGCCGCGCTTTGCGCTCGCCGTGTGCCCGACGCTCGATCGCCTCGATCTGGCCGCCGTCGCCCATGAGATGGGCTGGCGGCGTGCGCAATTCGCCAGCACGGAAGAGCTGGCGGTACTCACCGGCTACCCAGCGACCGGGGTGTCGCCGCTGGGTGTCTCCGGCATGCGCGTCTTGCTGGCGGAGGCGCTCGCCGCCTACGAGACGGTGCTGGTGGGCGGCGGCGCGGTTGGCATAGAGGTCGAGCTGGCGCCCGCTGACCTGCTGCGGCTGACGGGAGGCACGGTGCTGCCGCTGGTGATCGGTGCAGCGCCACCGCCGCCTAGCGATGGCGACACCTCGGAGTAGGAAGCGCTTGCCGCCGCTGGGTGACGTCCATCCCCATCACGCGCCTGGCACGTTACGCGACACCATAGCTCACGGCGCGGCCGCGCACAAACACGCCACAATTCCTCTCGCGAGTAAAGAGTACTTGACAATAAGTACAGTTTGCTTTACAATCAGCATGTCAACCGTCGTTGACCTGTCGAGTGAGGAGCTGGAGCAATGAGCACAACCATGAACAAGGCCGGACGTGACTACGTGGTGCAGTTCGGCGGCGCGATGGCCGCCTATGTCGTCGTCTTGATCGCGTCGATCGTCGTCATGCAGCATACGCAGCTCGCGCCACCCATACGCGCGCTGGTTGCCGTGTCGCCGGCCGTTCCCACCGTCTTCGCGCTGCTGGCGTTTCTGCGCTTTCTCACGCGGATGGACGAGCTGCAACGGCGCATACATCTTGAGGCACTGGGATTCGCCTTCGGCGCCACCGCCATCCTGACATTCGCCTACGGCTTTCTGGAGAATGCCGGCCTGCCGCGCCTCAGCTACATCTGGATCTTGCCAGCGATGGTGGTGTTGTGGGGTGTGGGCGCTGCTGTGGCGTCGTGGCGCTATCGCTAGGCGCACACCATGAAGAACCGATTACGCGTGCTGCGGGCCGAGCGCGACTGGTCGCAGGGTGAGCTCGCTGAGCAGTTGGGGGTCTCGCGCCAAACGGTCAACGCGCTCGAGACCGGCAAGTACGATCCGAGCCTGCCGCTCGCATTCAAGATCGCGTCGGTCTTTGGCCAGCGCATCGAGGACATTTTTCAGCCGGACGGGCACGAACTCGCGGCGTCAGAGGTCCCTGGCAGAGAATAGACCTGCTCTGCCCCCTCCCGTGCCGATGGGAAGGGGGATAGAGCATGAGGTGCCCAGCCCGCGGGGCGCTACCAGCTCGGCGGCTGGCTCTCCGGTGGGGCGAACCACGGATTGTCCGGCTCAGCGGACTCAGCAGGCTCCTGGCCTTGCTGCGGGCGTTGCGCGGGTGGTTGCGGTGGGTACTGTGCGTTGGGCTGCTGCGGTGAAAACTGTGAGTTAGGCTGCTGTGGCGAACCTGGCGCAAGGGGCCCGGAGTTCACCCAGCCAGGGCCAAACGGCGCGCCGGCGGGCATCTGACCCTGGGTTGAAGGCGCGAATGGCGGCATCTGAGATGGCATCGAAGGCGCGGACGGCGGCATCTGTGGTGGCCAGGGCGACTGCGAGAACGGCGGCTGTGCGGGGAAATGCCTAGAGTTCTGCGGTGACAGCTGCGGTGACGGGCCCATCAGGGGCGCCGGCTGTGCCGGGCGGCTACGCCCGGTGATGCGCTCGATGATGAGGTCAGCTGCGGTGCCGGTTGGGGCAGGCCAGATGGGGCGGCGGCCCGCCTGGGCATCATCTATGGCCCCAGCAAGGCGACGCAGCTCATCTTCCGTACGGCGCAGCTGGTGGTCGGACTGCGCGGACTTCTGTAGCCGCGCGAGCAGGTTGTTGAGCGACGCCGCCACCTGCCAGAGGATATTGTCCTGCACGACAGGCGCGCGGGCCGCGAAGTCGCCATTGGCCACGCGTACGTGTGTCTCGAGAATCTGTTGCGCACCAACCTCGAGCTGGCGGCGCTGCTCAGCCACCGCGTGCTCCAGCGCAGCCAACTCTTCCGCGCGGTCCGCGCGGGCAATCGCATTATCCACAGACCGTGCGCCGAGCCAACCAAAGAACGCCGCGAACACATTGAGAGCGATGTGACGATTGATGGTGCCCCACGAAGAGAAATTATCAATCTCGAACTGGACGCCGTCAAAGAGGATGGGCTTGCCGTCAGCGCCTTTGCCCAGGGGATATACGAAGTGCGGTTGTAAGGAGAAATCGACAACAATGAAGAGGACGGCGAGCGCACCAAAAATCCAGGGAGACCGACGATCGCCGATCAACGAAACCAGAAAGATTGGCAGCACGAAAAGATCGTACACAGGGAGCGCAATGAGATCGAGCCCCGGTCCCGCAGCCACCACCGCGGCCAACAGCAGCATCAGCAACGATGGGATGAGGTATGCAGCCGTGCGTGTCCTGCCTATGCGGTTGAGGAACGCGGCAATCAGCAGGCCGATGGCCATTATGATGACAGCTTCAGCCGTCGTTGGGTCTGAGAGGCTGTTTGACGTCAGCGCAATGAGAAACAGAAAAACGGCCAGGATACTATAGCTAGTCAGCTCAGCCTTACGCAGACGCTCTCGCTCGGTTACTGGCACAATTCGGTCTGGCAGCGGTGGAGCCGTCAAATCTAGCCACCACGCCATGAAGCCGGTCCGCCGCACATGTGCAGAAGGTATTCTGTAGCCCGGACCCATGCTTTGCCCCCGATTCTTCCCCAACACTCGTGACTACCTCTTCGAACGAACATCGGCGACATTATACACTGCCTATGCCAATCTGCCTAAGTGGTGCCTCCGGCGCGTAGATGGCGGCGTGACGAATCGCGGCGAGCTGCTGCTTCATGCGACATCACGCACGATGGTGGGACGTGTCAAGCAAGGAGCAGCAGACCGTGGGGCAACACGTGCGCAGTCACGTGGGTGCAGGTCGAGCAGGTGGTCAGTCGCTATGATCGCCGGGCGGCCGCACCTGGGGTGCGCACGGTCTCTCTAGGGCGGCGTCGTGAAGGGCGAGGTCGAGGCCGGACGCGAGGACTGGGCATGCGCGGGCGTCCATCTCTGCGAGCGCGGCGGGAGATCAAGTACGCGCCAGAGATCCAGTGGATTGATCCGCCTTCAAACGGCCGCCTTCTGCGCACACGCAAAGAACAGCGGCACCAACGCGAAAAACGCTCCGGAGTCTGCTGCGTCGCGTAACGATCTCAACCAGGATTCCAATTCAGCCGCCAGCGGCGGGTCTTCCTCGGCGAGCAAGTGCGCGGACTCCGAGATGAGCAACAACGAATCTACTGGCTGCCAGTCGGTAAAACTATAGCCTTCAACGCGGATATCCACAAAGGACCAGGCATCGCCAGCCACCTCGTGGAGCAGCGAGCGCAACCGTCGTCCAATGAGCGCCTGAGAAATGTCGCGCTGAATCCACTCGAGCAGGCGCACGAACGTGCTATCGTCGTTGCCCCCACCCGCGCTCGCAGGATAGAGCGCGACTGCCTTCCAATCCGGCTCGATGACGGTGAGTATCCCTCCGGGGCGTAGCACACGCCACATCTCCGCCACCGCTTGGCGCGGATGCCGCATATGCTGGATGGTGCGATCCGCGCGCACACGGTCAAACAGTCCACTGGGAAAGGTCAGCCGCTCGGCATTGCCCTGGAACACGATGGCATTCGCAATACCGGCCTGGTCCAGGCTCTGGCGCGCGATGGCAACCAGCTCAGCATCAAGGTCGAGGCCGATGGCACGCCCGCCTGGGCCAACCTGGGCACTCAGTGTGGCAAGATCCAGCCCAATGCCACACCCCACATCCAGGACACTCATGCCCGCTTTCAGATCGAGTAGGCGGTGGCTCAGCGCCTTATAGTCGCTGGCAGCCGACCTGCCCTCACGCATGACCGTGCGCAGGTATTCCACATTCACATCAGTCACTGACGCACCCTGGCGTGCCGAAAATGCGAGCGCGGACGGTCGCTCGTCTAGCGCGTCCCTGGCAGGCGCTGGACCTGACTCGCCAGGCCCACCTATGCTGCTCGCCGATTGCGCCGCAGCCGACGCTGGCGGCACACTGGCCGCGTCGCTCGCGCGCAGTTCAGCCACTTTGCGCGCGAGATCCCGATGCGCCTGGCGCATCGCATGAAACACCAGGTCATTCATCTCGCTGCGCAGCGCAACTCTCCGCAGCCGCAACGCAAGCCGCTGCTTGAGGTCTGCCTCAAAGCGGGCGCGGCTGATCTCATACAGCTCTGGCAGGGCCTGAAGCCCTCTGGGCCGCAGCGACAAGAACTGCTGCCAGCGGTCGTTGGTCTCGTTCCAGCCAAGGACGTCGCGAGAGTAGGTGTAGTGATAGGGAGGCAGAACGTCAGGGATCGTCGCCAACAGCAAGCTCATGAACCCCATACGCGGAAATATCCACAACCACTCGATGCCAAGGTCCTTCGCCACAGAGATGGTCAACGCCACAATGTTATCGATCACATCGAGCAAATTCACCCGATCCAACGCGGTGGGTGTCGCGAATCCGCCGATCTCGGCGGCCTGCCCATGGGTAAGGGCCACCGCCGCGATGGAACCGGGCCGCAGCCGCATGCAGGACTCAGTGAAGGTGCCACCAGAAAGCTCGAGTCGTGCGGCACCCAACAAGGTGCCCGGCGCCAAGTAGTGGTCTTCGTTCGGTATCGGCACGGTGTTGCGAACAGCGATCGCGAGGGTGAGATCAGGAGCATAGTCGGTTATTTGGAGATAGGCGTCGCCTGCCGCTGGTCGTGGCTTCACCGTTGGCCCAAAACGCAACGCTTGCAGCCGAAGCGTGTCTGCATACAACGATGAATCCCTGGACACCACCTGCGCTTCGATGCCCGGAATGACGCTGATATGAGTGCCTTCTTTGATGCTAGCAAGAGACATCCTATTCTCCTTGGACCTAGGGATGCAGATTAGGCAAGGCGCTACAGCGGAACGTACGCAGCCGAGCACAGCCAACGGCGCCTGTACATCCGGCAACAGGGGATGAGCATGGATGCACTCGCAAGAGCCAGGCATGGTGCTGCCCACCAGGGGTAACAGCCCGAGCTGCAAACGCCCTCTCAGCCAGGTCTCTATATGCTCCCTCGGCAATCATGCACTGTTTTCGAGCCAATCCCGCGAGAGCAATATGCCTTCGCCAGCGATTGATTCTCAACTATCCATGCAAGACGAGCCCTGCAAGAAACGCTCTTGCAGGGCTTCCGTGGCCCATCCTTCCTAAAGCAAGGAACGTCTATCCGTGAAGCATGGGCGTATTCTACCGGCCTATGAGCCATCTGTCAACAACTCAAGCACCACACCATACAGCTGGTATAATCATCGCCGGCCGCAGTTGGGGGGTCATCGTCCATCTTGGCATCGTTCTCACTTTGCACAGCCCGTCACGTTAGCTCACTGGAGGGCATCTTTACCGAGCGCTTGAGTGGCCTAGGGGCAAAGCAGAGCGCTGAAAAGACGAAAGGCACCAGACTGACGAGCAGGAAGCCGCGAGTTGAACCGGTCCACGTAATCGCCGCACCAGACGCCAGCGGGCCAACCAGAATGCCACCTGCATACGCGAGGTTGTACAACGCGTAGATCATGCCATAGGCTGATCCGCCAGCACCGGCGATTTCCTTTTGCCCAAACGTCGTCAGCAGCTCAAGCGAGGGGGCCAGAACGCATGCCAGCGACACCGCCAATAACAGCAGCGCCACGAAGGTAAGCGGGAATGCACCACTCGCCCCAACG
>Ga0207646_10007792_pt1 | contig 10832 bp, 7 predicted proteins | sample KBSK5502metaG_FD_184343 | JGI IMG/M metagenome (GOLD analysis project Ga0207646, IMG submission 184343) | Corn, switchgrass and miscanthus rhizosphere microbial communities from Kellogg Biological Station, Michigan, USA - KBS K5-50-2 metaG... | ecosystem: Host-associated > Plants > Roots >...
AAGTAAACGTTGCCGATTCCGAATCCCACGGACAGAAACGCGACAACTAAGGCCGGACCAACTGCCGCTGCAGCCACTTCTCCCCTGCCGACCGGGCCCAGTGCCCTCGCGATCACCACGCTCGACACTGCCCCTAGTAGCAGCAGCAACGGTTGCGAGGCCAAGGTGAGAGCCGTCTGGCTCAGAAAGGCCGCATTTTGGGGAGCGTTCGCCGCGTCTCTTTCTGTCATGGGGCATCCCGCTCCCCTGCTGAAGGTCGAGCGATTCTCCATTGGACAGACAACCTTGATCCAGCAGCCCTGTCCCGTTGCGTTGCGCTCACCGTCTGTCCCGCAATGGCGTGGTTTCATGGAATAAGTCGGCCATCTGCCGTGCCGTCTTTTCCACATTCCAGACCTCATTGATTAGCTCGAAAGCGTGATCAGCCCGCTCCAGGGCTTCTAGTGGCGAAGTCAGCGAAGCTAGGATGGCCTGGGCCAGCGTCGAAGGGGAATTTGGCTCACAAGGCCATCCCGTGCTCTTCGTTACCAATTCCGACGTCGCTCCAGACATAGTCGCAACAATCGGCAGACGGCGGGCGGCAGCCTCCAGGAGCACGACGGGAACGCCCTCTTCTAGGCCGCTGGACCCACTGATACTTGAATGCACAATAGCGTTGTAGTCATCGGACATGAGGTTGAGCACCTCCCGATGGCTCAATTGACCGAGGAATCGGATTCTCCCCTGGAGCCTCGGGGCGCGCGACGCCTGCGTCTGCAAGTGATGCAATTCCGGTCCACTCCCCACGAGGTCGAGTTTCAGCGGGAGTCCCTCGTCGACTATGAGCTCCAGCGCAGAAAGCAGCACAGAGTGCCCTTTGACGGGAAACAAATTACCTACTGCCAATAAGCGTGGCGGTCCCGGGGAAAGCGGGCGCTTGGCAGGCGCCGGAACGTCGACTCCGACATGGACGATCTTCACAAGCTCACGATGCTTGGGCATTAGCTGAACAAGTAGGTCCGCGCCCCGCGATGAAATCGCTCGAATGAATGACGCCCGGTCGGCTTTTGCAGCCAGCAACTGTCGCGCATAAATATCCCAGCGGTGACCTGTGAAGCTGAACGGGATGCTCCATCTGGCTGCTAGAAGCACGGCAACCGTGGCCGGCGCGGATGCCCAATACGCGTGAACAGCGTCGAAGTTCGCGCTCAGGAGGTCGCTCGCGAAGCCGGCCGCCTGGAGTGCGGCCATCCAGTTTTTTAGCCTTGTCTTCGCATCCAGATTAGATCGGTCGATAGCTAGCCGGCGAAACGCACCGAGCACACCGCGGCCACCTAACACCATGCTGATCGGGCTCGGCCAATCCGTCAGGTCGCGCAAGCCCCGCACCTCAACGTATACCCCGCAGGTTCCCAGTCTCTGTACCTCGGGTCTAAGGAAAGTCTCGGCTCGACGGCTGGTGGTCGTGTAAAGGACGCGCACGGCCTCAAGGCTCTCTTTTAAGAGCGAGGGCCCGGAGTTGGACTTGCGATTCGTGAACAGGCTGCGTTGCAGAGGGCCGTGTCCCCGAATTAAGCTCCGTAAAGATCAATCGGGATTGCGGCAAGTCGCCTATCATATTAAGGTCGGTGAGCGACGACCAAACCGCGGGGAAGAGCGCCAACAGGAATCTCGGTATCGCGCATATCGACGTAAGCGAGGCGGAGATCGCCCGAGTCGTCGCGGTCCTGCGCTCGGGAAAGTTGAGACAGGGAAGCCTCTGCCGCGAGTTCGAGGAAAAGTTCGCCTCAGCAGTCGGCGCCGAATACGCCATAGCCGTAAGTTCGGGGACTGCAGCTCTTCACCTTGCGTGGGTCGCACTAATTGAGCCCGGTGATGAGGTTCTCGTCCCTGCCTTCACCTTTTTTGCTACGGCAAGTTCGGTGCTTATGGCAGGCGGTCGGCCCGTTTTCTGTGACGTTGAACTCGACGGAGGCTCGATTGACGTAGCTGATGCGCGCCGCCGCGTCGGGCCGAGGACGACGGGTATCGCCCCCGTGCATCTCTACGGAGGGGTTTGCGATGTCGATGGAGTTAAGCAACTCGCTAAGGAGCATGGCTTAAAGATCGTTTGGGATGCCGCCCAGGCGCATGGTGCGCAGTTTCGCGGGCTTGATGTCGGCAGCCTGAATGACACAGCCTGTTACTCCTTCTACGCAACGAAGACAATCACGACAGGCGAGGGCGGCATGATCACGACCAACAGTGAACCACTGGCCGCTCGGCTCCGGCTCCTGCGAAGCCATGGGGAAACCAGCCGGTACGTCCACTCTCAGCTTGGCTATAACTATCGCCTGACCGACATCCAGGCTGCGATAGGCATCGGCCAGCTCGATCAGCTTTCTGAGAATGTACGGGCACGCCGACGAAATGCTGGCGTTCTGAACAATCGGCTCGCGCAACTGCCGGGTCTGACTTTGCCCTTCGAGCGAGAAGGGAGCGCACACTCCTACCATCAATACACGATCCAAGTTGACCCCGGCCTCGCCGGCCATTCGAGGGATGAGTTAGCGGAATCACTTGCGGCTTTGGGCATCGAGACGGCGATTCATTATCCACGACCGATGCACCGCCAGCCTATCTTTGCCGATAAGGGTCCTACGGAAAGTCTCCCAGTCAGCGAACAATTGGCCGAGCGCGTGCTATCGCTCCCAATTCATCCGTGGCTTACATCGGAAGATGTCCAGAGAATCGCCTCTGCCGTTTATCGCTTCATTCCCGCCAGGTCGACCGCTTAGAGCCGCCGATCTGAATGCAAGCAGCTGAGCTTACACGCCACTAGCGGCCGAATGAATCTATTCTTGGGCATTTGGAGACTTTGAGTTGCGACCATGTCCGGCTTGTTCGGAAAGTACAGTCCGGGGCGATGGCTCACTTAACGGTTGGAAGATTGCCCATTGCCCAAGGTGCGGGCTCCGGTACACGATCGATGTGCCCAGCGACAACCAGCTGAAGGCGCTCTATGAGCGCATGTATGCCCCTGGGCATGACTATCAGATGTACCGTAACGAGATCCGCCAGATACTGCACTCGCGAAAGGCCGTGGGTGTGGGCTTTTACCGATCGAGCGTTTTCTTGAATAGGTATAAGCCTTCGCCCGGGGACCGGCTTCTAGAAATTGGCTGCGGGGTGGGCACGTTCCTCCTCGCCGCGCATCGCACAGGCTGGCAGGTGGAGGGTATCGACATATCGGAGACGGCGCTTGCGGCGTCCCGGGAAGTTCATCACCTGCCAGTGCGACAAGGGAACTTTGATGATCTGCTCTTTGACGAGGGAGTGTTCCGCGTGGTTGCATGCTGGGAAGTTATGGAGCACCTCGCCCACCCGGCGCAATTCCTAGCGCGGGTGCGTCCGCTTCTGCGACCGGATGGAGTGCTTGTCTGCTCGGTGCCCAACAACAGCTCGCGGAGCAGGGTTGGGAGCCGGGTCTCGGGGGCTGGGCCTCCGTTACATCTCAACTTCTGGGACGAGGGGTCTTTACGGGCGTTTTTTACCGTGAATGGGTGGAGGCCAATACGCGTAGTAGTGCCTCGGAGCATGCTGTCAACGGTGAACCCGCTCCGACAACCCATGAAGTTCGCACTGCGCCAGGCAGGAGCTCTTATCGGCATGTACGAGGGACCACACTTGTACGCAGTCGCCGCCCCTGCTGAGGCGGCGGTGACTGCGTAATTCCGTCGACGGCCTCTTCTCAACAAACCAGTCACCTTGATGAGCTTCACTCGACCGCATTTGACCGGTGGTTTCCCATTTGAGACGACACTTCCGAAGCGTTCATGACGGTTGGCTCGACCCAATCGATCCCAGGCCGTAGCCCGACTGGACAACCCTTGAGCCAAAGAGAATTCGCTAGTACGTGCATGGAAATCAGTCAACGGTCGTCGTCTTATCTAGGTGTCTGTCGCCTCGAAAACTGACGATGCTAAACTCTCGCCGACCTCGGAGCGGCTTGACCATTCCCATAACTAATGCCTTGTCGCCTATGAGTGACCTCCGAGCTGTAATGATGTTGCCGATTCAACTCTCCGTTCGAGACGCAAACCAGGAATGGCGTGGAGGCGGTCGCAGCCAGTCCCATTCGAGACAAAACGATGTTCAGTGTGCTCAGGGATGGCTAAAAAGACATAAAGTGAGCTTCCGCAGCACCAAATGAACCGGCTCGTGCAAGTCGTCCTTACGAGTGCGGCCATCTCGGCGTGCGGGATGACCGCAAGCTGCGCTCCTGCGCACTCAGTTTCATCAATTCATCCGGGTCCTTCTACGAATCACAACGCGAATCCAATAATCATGGAAAATCTGAAACCCGGCGACCCTAACTGGAGAGTACCCACGACCGGGGATATAACCGGCTACAGCGAAACCAGCAGCGTCAACAGCGGCGACACAATTCGCTTTGCTGTAAGCACCACCGGTACCGCCTTTAACTTGGCAGTCTATCGGTTGGGATGGTACGGCGGCGACGGAGGCCGCCTGTTATTTTCCGTCAAGAGCGTAACCGCGAAAGACCAAGGCAACTGGATGCCGAACTCATTCGGCGTTGCGCGTTGTCCCACGTGCCAAGTCGACGTCCTTACTGGCATGATCGCCGCTGACTGGACATGGAGTTATTCCTTGCAAGTACCTCGTTCATGGATCAGCGGGGTCTATGTTGCTCGTCTTGAAACGACTGAAGGAGGCAAGGGCTCAATTCCGTTCATTGTTCGCGATGATTCCCGCCAGACAGGCATATTGGCGGTCCTGCCAGTCAACACCTGGCAGGCATACAACGGATGGGGCGGCAAATCTATCTACTCTTCCGGTAGCTTCGGGGCACTCACGATCAGCGGTGAGAGGCGCGCCGTTAAGGTCTCCTTTGATCGACCATACTCGCTCGCGCTTCCATCCGAACTCGACACCAGCTTGATCTCGTTCCTCGAACGTGTTGGCTATGACGTGTCCTATGCGACTGATGTCGACGTAGACCGCGACCCACAACTCATCCTCAACCATCGGGTCTATGTCGCAGTCGCACACGACGAATATTGGACGGAAGGCATGCGCGGGAACGTCGAGACGGCACGCGACCGAGGAGTTAGCCTAGCCTTCATTGGAGGGAATGACGTCTTTTGGCAGGCTCGGTACGAACCGGACATCGAAGGGATTCCTCGGCGCACCCTTGTCGCTTACAAATACGCTTCTATCGATCCACTGACCTTTACGGCTCCGCAGAAGGTGACGGTCCGCTGGGAATCACCGCCGGTCAGTTATCCACAGAATGCCCTGACCGGCACTGGGGGCGTCATTGACTATCCGCCAGTAGCTGAACCATGGATAGTTGCACCCAATGCACCCATATGGATGTTGGCTGGAACAGGGCTGCACCCCGGAGACATCATCCAAGGGCTTGTGAGTATGGAATGCGACGCTGCGCTTGCCAATAGGGTTTCTCCTCCGGGGCTGCTCGTAGTCGGAAGCTCACGCTTCCGAGCAAAGGGCGGTCAAGACGTTCGATGCGATTCCACCTGGTATCCGACCGGCCACAACTCGGAAGTCTTTAGCGCGGGCGACATGGGCTGGTCTAACCTCCTAGCGGGAGCTGACGCGGACTGGCGAGTCATAAGACTGACTCGCAATGTCCTTGATCGATTCGTCTCCATCTGGACAAATTGAACACGGCGGCGCTCCTGTTTCCCCGGCCGGATTGGCGACCATCGAATCGTCAGGTAGTTAAAAGCCTCACCCGCTTTCCGCGCAGATAGCGCCGTTTGCAATTTGGGCATTTAAGGCGCGATCCCTCTTCCACAAGCTTCCGAGCGCAGACGCAGGCGTAGCCGACGATACGACCCGGCAGACCCATTACCAGGCAATGGTCGGGAACGTCCGAGGCGACCACTGAGCCGGCGGCCACTAGCGCCCAGCGGCCGATGCTAATGCCGGACAGAATCGTGGCGTTTGCGCCAAGCGAAGCGCCGTACCTCACCAGCGTTGGCAGGACTGTCCAATCTTCGGCGCTTTTCGATAAGCCGTCTTCGCTGATAGCACGCGGGTACTTGTCGTTCGTGAAACAAACATGTGGCCCCACAAACACCCCGTCCTCCAGTCGGACCCCTCGAAATACCGACACATTGTTCTGAATCTTTACGCGCTTGCCGATGACAACGTTTTCGCCGACGTAGACGCCCTGTCCCAGCACGCAATCGGACCCGATCCGGGCGCCCGACTGTATATGGCTGAAGTGCCAGATCTTGGTGCCCGATCCGATTCGAACGCCCGGATCTACGACCGCGGACGGATGGACGAAAACATCTCTCATTCTGCTGACGGTAGTATCTCCGAAAGTGTCAAGCCGCAGCGAGTTTCTGCCGTTCTCCCCGCCGCTTATCGGACAGGAGGAAATCGATGAAGTGACCGAGAGCCTTCGCTCCGGGTGGATTACGACCGGTCCCAAGGCCGCTCGGTTCGAAGACGAGTTTCGAAAGCTCGTAGGCGCCGAAGGCGCTCTGGCGCTGAACTCGGGCACTGCCGCGCTCCACCTCGGGCTCATTGCGCTGGGGGTTGGGGCAAACGACACCGTCATCAGTACCCCGATGACCTTCTCCTCCTGCATCCATGTCATCGAGCACACGGGCGCCCGGCCGCTTTTGGTTGATGTCGACCCGGAGACCCTCAATATCGACCTCGCGGCTGTCGAGAAGGCGCTAGCTGGAAGTGGGGCCCGCCGGGTCAAGGCGATGATCCCCGTCCATCTCTACGGCCAACCTTGTGACATGGACGCGCTGCTAAGCCTGGCCGACTCGCACAATGCTGGGGTCGTCGAGGACGCGGCCCACTCGCTGCCTGCCTCTTACAAGGGCCAGATGATCGGCGCCGCTGACGCGAGGCATCCGAAAAGGCTGGTGGCCTTCTCCTTCTATGCGACGAAGAACCTGACGACGGGCGAGGGCGGCATGCTGACCGGACCGCAAGACCTAATCGACACCGCCCGAATCTGGAGCCTGCATGGGATGAGTCGCGATGCTTATAAGCGGTACTCGGCTGAGGGCTCCTGGTACTACGAGGTCGTAGCTCCCGGCTTCAAATACAACATCAGCGACATCCAGGCAGCAATTGGAATTCAGCAACTAGCTCGGCTTGGAGCAATGCAGCAACGCCGCCGCGAGATCGTCCGGCTGTACCAGGCCGGCTTGGAAGATCTGGATGCTTTGACGTTGCCGCTCGTGCGGCCAGGCATCGAGCATGCCTGGCATCTCTACGTGATTCGTCTCAATCTGGACCGTCTCACCATCGATCGCTCGAGATTCATCGAGGAACTGAGGGGGCGCAACATTGGCACGAGCGTGCATTTCATCCCAGTCCACCTTCACCCGTTCTATCGCGATAAGTACGGGTATAAGCCTGACGATTTCCCCGTGGCCTACCGCGAGTACCAGCGCATCGTTTCGCTGCCGCTCTATCCGCGCATGACCGACTGCGATGCTGGCGACGTCGTCGAGGCAGTCCGAGATCTCGTAAAGGCCTTTCGACGGTAGGCCCGCTCAGTCCCTCGAGGCGGCTACTGGGTGCGGAGCTGGAGCGGCGCGGCCTGCGCCGTTCCCATCGGCACTGCCCGCGAGTCGCATCAATTCAGTCACTAAGCCGCCTGGATTTCCGTTGGTCGAGAGCTGGAGCAGACGGTGAATGCCTTCCTGAAGATGACCGTTCCCATCATCGTTAGGTGATGACTTGACGCGATGGACAAGGGGATGGTCAGTCGGCTCCCGACCCTCCTCGGGGAAGACGAGCTCCTCGTGCAACTTCTCGCCCGGGCGCACGCCCGTGTACACGATGCCAATGTCAACCTCCGGCCGTAGCCCGCGCATGCGAATCATCTTTCGCGCTAGGTCGTCTACGCGGATCCTCTCCCCCATCTCCAACATGAACAGGTCGCCGCCCTGTGTGTAGCTCGCCGCCTGGATGATGAGCCCGGCTGCCTCGGAAACGTCCATGAAGTACCGGGTCATGTCTGGGTGCGTAACTGTCACCGGGCCGCCCAAATCGATCTGCTTCGCGAACGTCGGCACCACACTGCCGCGGCTGCCGAGCACGTTTCCGAACCGCACGGCCGTGCACCGCGTTGCTTCGCCTGATCCGGTTCCGTTACGCTCGCCGCCCACGACCAGCATCTCGGCGATGCGTTTGGTCGCGCCCATGACGGAGTGAGGCTCGACCGCCTTGTCAGTTGAGACCAGTACAAAGTATCGGGCGCCGTAGCGGCGCGCCATCTCGAGGACGACAGCGCTGCCGCCAACGTTGACCTTCACCGCCTCCTGGGGGAAGCGCTCCATCAGCGGCACGTGTTTGTACGCGGCCGCGTGAAAGATCACCTGCGGCTTGACCTCGTGGAACACGGCGTCCATGCGCGCCGCATCCGTCACATCGCCAACAACGATGCTGACGCTGAGTTGGCGAAACGAAGCCCGCAAGGCGAGCTCGAGATCGTAAAGCCCAGTTTCATTGTTATCGAGGACCACCAGTTGTTTCGGCTGGAACCGCGCAACCTGGCGACATAACTCGCTGCCCACGGAGCCGCAACCACCGGTGATCAGGACCACCTGGTCCAGAAGGACACGCTCGCATGCCTGGCGGTCCAATTGGACGGCCTGCCGACCAAGCAGATCTTCGACGCGCACCTCGCGGAGAAATGGCGCCGTGTTGGCGACGCTCACCACCTCGAAGACATTGGGGATGATCCGGATCTGGGCGGATGTCTTTTGGGCCGCCGTTAGGATCTGGCGTAGGTCTTCACCGCGCACATTGTTGATGGCGATGATGATCAGGTCGATCCGTTGCCGCTCCACAATGCGAGCCAGCTCGTGCCGGCCTCCCAGGACCGGCAGGCCGTGAATCCGTTGGCCCCGCTTTCGTGGGTCGTCGTCTGCGAAACCCACTACGTCATATATTTCCCCGGACTGATTGGTAAGGAAGCGGAGCGCGAGGTGTTGCCCAGCGTCTCCGGCTCCGTAGATGATCGCGCGCGTGCCGTCACCGTCCGCCCGATTTCTTGGGGAGAGCCCACGCAACAGGCGGGAGCGATATCGGATCAGGACCATCCCGCAGGCCGCGAAAAACCCGCCGAGCAACAACACGCCGAGTGGCAACGATCGCGGCCCCTTGTTCGCACTGTAGAGATCGATGCCCATGGCGATCGCAGTTGCCGTCAGACTGGCGCCGAAAATGGGCCGCACGTCGGCCGCTGTGGCAAAGCGCCAGAGGCGGCGGTGCACGCCCCAGAGCGAGGTCATGAGGAGGTATAGCGCAACCAGAGGGACTATCCAGGTAGTCATCGATGACAGGTAGCCGCCCAGCTCCGAAGTCGGGTAATCCAGGAGCCGAAGAAAGAGGGCCGTGTAGAAGGCCAACGCGATCACCGGCGCATCGAGCAGCAGCCAGGGGACGTAGCGGCGCACGGACCGTGCCAGCCACCGGAAAGCGAAGGAGTCGAGGCCGAAGACGGCGCCAACTGTCTGCCCGATGATCCTCAGGTCCGTCCAAAAACTGCGGTGGAGCAGATAGCGAAGGTCGATTGCGAGTTTGTCCGGAAGAATGACGTCCGCATACCTCGCGGCATTCGACCCGATCTCCTTCTCCTCGTTCCTGTATGCGAGCGACGCCGGGCTCGTCATGCCAGGCCGAAGCGCAAGGAGACGACGGAAGAGCGGTGGGTAACGGTCCACCATCTCCTGGATCTCCGGGCGCGGCCCGACCAGGCTCATCTCGCCCCGGGCGACGTTGATCAGTTGGGGCAGTTCGTCGAGTTTCGATCGGCGAAGGCGGCGACCCAGAACGGTAATCCGCGGATCATCCTGCGCGGTGATACCCGGCCCACGACGATCGGCGTCGGACACCATCGTCCGGAATTTGTAGATCCGAAAACGCCTCCCGTTCCTCCCGACGCGCTCGCCGCGGTAAAACACGGGCCCCCGGGAGTCGCGCTTGATCAGGATGGCAATCAGAAAGAAGAGTGGCGCCAGCACAACGAGTGAAACGGCGGAAACCGCCAGGTCGAACCCTCGCTTCACCATGGACCCGACCTACCCCCTGCTGCCCGCTGCCGGGGTCTCCTTTTCAGCGGGCGATGGCTTCGCGGTTTCGATTGGGGCCTTTCCATTGGGATGGCCGTAGTTGTAGTCGTACGCGTAGTAGTAGTAGTTGCCGCCGGCAGCCTTCATCTTGTTCATCACGGATCCGAGCACGGTGCCACCCACCCGTTCCAGCGCCTGCTTCGCATGCTGTACGGCTGGATACGTTGCTTTATTTGTGTCAATTACAAGGATGGCCGCATCGACGCCGGCGGCTAGAACCGAGGCATCGGTCACGGCGTTAACCGGCGGCGTATCGATCACGACGTAGTCGAAACCCTTTCGGAACCTCGCCAGCAGTGCCTTCATGTGTGCTGAGCCCAGCACCTCCGATGGATTTGGCGGTGTCGGTCCTGACGCCAGAATGACGAGATCCTTGACCTGCTCGTCCGACACGAACAGGGTCGATTCCGGCATGTCCTGGACAATCAGGTTGGAGAGGCCAACGTTGCGAACCTTCCCAAACATTCGGTGCTGTGACGGGCGCCGGAAGTCCGCGTCGACGAGGAGCGTCGGGTGCCCAGCTTGGGCCAGCACGATGGCGAGGTTGGCCGCCGTCCGCGACTTGCCCTCATCCGGTACAGCGGAGGTAATGACAACCGTCTTCACCTCTTTGTCGACGCTCGAGAAAAGGAGGTTGGTCCGCAGTGCCTTGTACGCCTCAACGACCGGAGAGTCTCCACCAAGCGCGACCAGTTCGCCTCGCCGCTCAGGCTT
>Ga0207646_10007794_pt1 | contig 10831 bp, 4 predicted proteins | sample KBSK5502metaG_FD_184343 | JGI IMG/M metagenome (GOLD analysis project Ga0207646, IMG submission 184343) | Corn, switchgrass and miscanthus rhizosphere microbial communities from Kellogg Biological Station, Michigan, USA - KBS K5-50-2 metaG... | ecosystem: Host-associated > Plants > Roots >...
CGCGAACACGGCTGGCAGGCCTGGGCTGTCCGGCGTGCCGGTCTCCCACACCTCTGCGGTCGCGAACCCGGTCCGGCGGAGGTGACCGGCCAGCCATTCCGCGGACCGCCGCACGTCCGCACCGCGTTCGGGGTCGGCGGAGATCGACGGGATCGTCAGCCAGTCCTCCAGCGCGTCGAAGAACTCGCGCGCGTGGGCGTCGATGTAGCCGCGGACGTCAGCGTCCATGGTCGCGTCACCTCGGGTTGTTGCTGCGGCTCCAGATGCCGGTGATCCCGTAGGGGAACTCTAGCCGCTCCGGCCGAGCTCGCACCGCTCGCATGTCGCCGCGCCTGCCCGGCCCTGCTCAGACCGGCGCCGGCCGCTTCCGGCCAAGACCGCAGTGGACTTTTCACGACTTCGGGTTAGCTTGGCGCCCGAGATGCCGGTTTTGCGGAGCCACAACTCGTGATATCTCAGCGGCAGGCCAACGCGGCCGGGCACCTCGCGCCCGCAGGCTCCGAGAATTCGGGCATACGGGACTAGCTATCGGTTCGCGACCATCCGAATCTTGACCGCGTTCCTTCCGGGCGCCGGCGCTAGGCGTCGACGGGGACGTCCTCGATCAGCGCTGCCAGGCCAGCCGCGTCGAGCAGGTCGGCCGGGCGCACGGTCAGGTTCTCGCGCACGTAGTAGAACGCGGCCCGCACCTGCTCGACCGGCACGCCCGCCAGCGCCGCCCAGGCGAGCCGGTACGCCGCCAGCTGCACGGCGACGGCGCGCTCCGGTCGGCCCGGCTTGGGCGGCCGCCCGGTCTTCCAGTCGACTACGTCGAACCCGCCGCCGGGGTCGTCCGCGAAGATCGCGTCGATCCGGCCCCTAACCAGCCGGTCGCCGACCTTCGTCTCGAAGGGCATCTCGGCCTCGGCCGGCCAGCGCCGGCCCCACTCCCCCGCCTCGAACCGCGACTTGAGCTCGGCGAGGTCGGCGTCATCGGCGACCAGGTCGGCGTCGACCGCTCCCTCAAGGTCGTCGGCGTCGATCAGGCGCATCTGGCCGAATCGTTCCTCGAGCCAGCGGTGGAAGGCGGTGCCGCGTTCGGCCCGTGGCGCTGGCGGCCGGGGCATCGGCCGCCTGATCTGGGCGGCGAGCTCGGCCGGGTCCCTGGCCATCTGGACGAGCGCCGAGACGCCGAACCGCCTGGGCAGGCTGACGGGGACCGGCCCGTCGGGACGCCGCCGCGCGCGCTCGGCGAGCAGCAGGTCCGCGTCGGCCGCCCAGCCCTCGACCAGCTTCGCGTACCGAGCGGGCACCGCCTCCGCGGCCTCCCCCGAGGCCGCGGCCTCGGGGCCCGCGCCCGCGCCCGCGGCGCGCACCAGGTCGGCGGCCTCGCGGATCGCGTCGTACCCGCGCCCCTCCGGCGCCTGCGGCCAGGACGCGGTGAGCGGCTCAGCCAGCGCGGGGTTCTCCGCCCCCGCTTCCGGCTGGTCCGCCCAGCGCGCGACCGCGCCCGCGCCGTCCCTGCAGCTCGCGGCCACCTCCTCGAGGAACGGCGAAGGGCCGAGCGGGCTCTTGCCCGTCGCCCCCCACCAGTAGCCGCTGCACGCCAGCCAGTAGGCGGCCCGGGTCACGGCGACGTAGGCAAGCCGCCGTTCCTCGGCAAGGTTCCGGTCGGCGCAGGCCTGGCCGAACGCCGCAAGCGAGTCGGGATCGAGCCCGGCCAGCGCTGGCAGGTCCGCCTCATCGCCGCGCAGCCAGAACGGAAGCAGCCGCGGGTTGTCCGTCCACCGGGTGCTCAGCCGCGGCCTGGCAGGGAAGTTCTGCGCTCTGGTGCCGGCGGAAAGCCCGGGCACCACGATCGCGGGCCACTGCAGGCCCTTGGCCGAGTGCACGGTCGCGAGCTTGACCGCGTCGGCGTCGCTGACCTGGCCAGCTTCCAGGCCGAACTCCTCGGTCTCGGCCGCGGTCAGGTACGCGAGGAACGCGCCGAGCGTCGGCTCCTGTGCGTCCCCGGCGAACGCCGCCGCGGCGTCGGCGAAGGCGTCGAGATCGGCGCGCGCCGCGGCCTGGCTGGCCACTGCTCGCGCAGAAACCTCCACGTCCAGGCCGAGCGCACGCTCGACCTCCGTCACCAGCTCGGGCAGCGGCCGGCCGGCGTGCCTGCGCAGCGAGCGCAGCTCGGCGGCGAGCGCCTGCAGCCGCGGCCGGCCCTCGTCGGAATAGACCGCCGCGGGGCCGAGGTCGTCGAGCGCCTCGACCAGGCTGCCGGTCTCGGCGGTGAAGTCCGCGACGGCGCGGGTGAGGTGATCTTCAGGTTCAACGAACTCCCCGGAGTCCTGCCGGCCCGCGGCGTCGGCCTGGTCGCCGGCGAGCCGACGCGCCCTGACCCCGAGCGCGACCAGGTCCCGCGGTCCGACTCGCCAGCGCGGCGAGGTCAGCAGCCTGACGAGCGAATCCGACGCCGCCGGGCTGTGCAGCACGCGGAGCGTGGCGACGATGTCTGAGACCTCGGGCACGGTCAGCAGCCCGCCGAGCCCGACGACCTCGACGGGGATCCCCTCGGCCTCGAGTGCTGTCCGAAGCGGCCCGAACTGGCTCCGCCTCCGGCACAGCACCGCGATGTCGGACGGGCGCACGGCGTCGGTCCGGCCGCCCGGCCACGGCCGCCCGTCCGGCGCGACCCCGGCGGGCAGCCTGAGCAGCGCCGCAACCTGCCCGGCGACCCATCTCGCCTCCTCCTCGCTGGTCTCGAGCAAGGCGCAGACGACGGCGCCGCGCTCGGCCCGGTCGGGCGGCGCGATCAGCCTGGGCACCTCCGGCGCGATCTGGCGCAGGTCGCGCTGGATCACAGCGGCGGCATCGAGCACCCGGCCGGTGTTGCGGAAGCTCGTCGAGAGCAGCCTGACCTCGGCGCGCCCAGACCCGGATCCCCCTGACCGGAAGTTCTCAGCGAACCGCAGCATGTTCCCCGCGCTCGCGCCGCGCCAGCCGTAGATCGACTGGCAGGGGTCGCCGACCGCGGTGACCGGATGCCCGCCGCCGAACAGCGCCCGCATCAGCTCGAGCTGCGCGTGGCTGGTGTCCTGGAACTCGTCGAGCAGGACGACCTGGTACCGCGCCCGCTCCGCGGCCCCGACCTCCGGGTGCCGCCCGGCAATCCTCGCGGCGAGCGCGATCTGGTCGCCGTAGTCGATGACCTCGCGCTCGGCCTTGGCCGCGGCGTACGCCCGCACCAGCGGCAGCAGCTGCTCGCGGACGCGCTGTGACTTCAGCACGACCTCCGCCCTGCCCGTCCGGCCCGCCGGGACGTCCGCATGCCGGCGCCGCAGCCAGTCACCCGCCGCGAGCACGTCGTCCGGGCCGCGCAGGTGCTCGGCAAGCTCGCCTGACAGCTCGATCACCGCCGCGGTCACCGTGACCGGCGCCCAGTCGACGGCGTCCATCGGGCCGTCGTAGCCGGCCACGACCCTCGCCGCGAGCTGCCACGCCACAGCGGGCGTGATCAGCCGCATTGTCGGTTCCAGCGCCTCGCGCAGCGCGTGGTCGGCGATCAGCCGTCCGGCGTAGGCGTGGTAGGTCGCGATCACCGGGTCGCCGTCCAGATCGGGATCGCCGTTCGCCGGATCCCGATCCGTCGTCGGCCGGACCAGGCCGACCCGGCGCAGCCCGTCGAGCCGCGCCCTGACCCGGTTCGCCAGCTCGGCCGCGGCCTTGCGGGTGAACGTGAGCCCGAGGACGCGCTCGGGCCGAACGGAGCCGTTGGCGACCAGCCAGACCACCCTGGCGGCCATCGTCTCGCTCTTGCCGGAACCCGCCCCCGCGATCACCGCCATCGGCGCAAGCGGCGCGCCGATCACGGCCGACTGCTCGGGCGTCGGCTCGTCGATCCCGAGCATCCTGGCGAGCTGCGCGGGGCTGAACCGGGGGGCGCCGCGGGCCCCCGCCGCGGCCGGGGCCCGCGGCTGCTCGTCTTCCCAGAGCGTCAGTTGAGTGAGCGTTTCCGGTTCGCCCGGCTCCGGGGCGTCCTTCGCCTCGCTCACGGGGTCACCTGGCCGCCTCGTTCGTCGACCGGGCAGCTCGTCGCCGCCGGACACTGCCGGCAGCGATCGTTGACGGTCGCCTTGAACTGAGGGCCGGGCATCGCCGCGGCGACCTCCTTGACGAGCGTCTGCGCCCAGCCGGGATCGGGATCGGTGGCCAGCGCGCGCTGGCTCTGCACGGACGCCTGCTTCGCCTTCGCGGCCTTGCCGACCTGGACCAGCTCGGCGCCGCCCGGCTCGGCCGCGCCGAGCTCGGCGAACGCGCCGAGCAGGACCGCGAGCTGGTAGACGCCGAGCTGCGGGTTTCGGTCAAGCTCGGCTGCCGACGGCTTCGACGATCCGGTCTTCAGGTCGACGACGACCGCCCGGCCGTGCTCGTCCCGCTCGAGCCGGTCGACCTGCCCGGAGATCAGCACGTCGTCGATCCTGACCCGCAGCTTCTGCTCGACGGCGACGAGTTCCCTGTCGTCGCGGCGCTGCCAGTCGATGAACCGGTCGATCATCTGCTGCGCGTTCTCGCGCTGCTTGACGGAGTACCAGACGCTGCCGAAGTCCAGCCGGTGCCAGATCTCGTCGATCCGCCGCGCGATGTCCGCCTGATCAGCGCCCTCGGCGACCAGCGCCGCGGCCGCGTGGATCACGGTGCCGAGATGCCCGGCGACGGGCGGCGAGCTCGCGCCGACCGCCGACTCGATCAGCCAGCGCAACCCGCAGGTGACGAACTTGTCCACCTGCGACGGCGAGATCCGCACCTCGCCGTCGCTGATCGGCCCGGTTCCCGACCACCGGGTGAGCGCGTACCACTGGTCCGGGCTCGCCCCGTTGACCCCGGCCGCTGCCAGCCTGGCCAGTTGGGCGGCGGCCGCCCGGCGGACCGAGGCCGGCAGCGCCAGGTCGGCGGTTGCGCGGCGGAGGTCGGCGGTCAGCGCGGGCAGTGACAGCCAGCGCCGGCCCGTCCTGGCCGCCTCCTCGATCGGGATCTCGTCGCCGGCCAGCTCTGCCAGGAACCTGGACGGCCGTTCCTCGCTGTCGTCCCCGCCGACCGCGGTCACGACCAGCGACCGGCGTGCCCGCGTGATCGCGACGTAGAACAGCCGCCGCTCCTCGTCAAGCAGCTTCGAGGCAAGCGCCGCCGCGGCCGCGTCGTGGCCCGGCTGCCGGTCCTGGCCCGCGGTGAGGCCGCGATCCGCCGCGTCGACGAGCTCGTCCATGCTGAGCAGGGAGCCGCGCAGTCGCAGGTCGGGCCAGACGCCCTCCTGGGCGCCCGCGACCACGACCACCTCCCATTCCAGCCCCTTGGCGCGGTGCGCGGTTGAGATCGTCACGGTTTCGCCGGGCTGCGCCCGCTCGGCGAGCGTCTCGCCGGCGATCTCCTGGCTGGTCAGACCGTCGAGGAAGAGCGGCATCGAGCCCGGCGGCATCCGCGTATCGAACCTGGCCGCCGCATCGAACAGCGCGAGCACAGCATCCAGGTCGGCGTCCGCGGTCGCTCCGCTGGTGCCGCCGACGGCGCTGGCCTCCTGCCACCGGCCGGCCAGGCCGCTGGCATCCCAGACCGCCCAGAGCACCTCCTGCGCTGTGCCGGTCGCTGCCGCTGTTCGCGCCACGTCGATGAGCCGGGCAACGTGCCGCGCGGCGGCCAGCGCGTCGGTCGCGGCGGCCAGTGCCCTGCCCGGTCGCCAGCCTGCCGGGGCGAGCCGGCTCGGATCGCGCAGCGCCGCCGCCAGCGGCCCCGGCTCGGAATCTTGCCCCGACTCGGCGTCCGGCCCCGACTCGGCGTCCGGCCCCGGCTCGGCGTCCGGCTCGGACCTGGGCTGCCTGAGCAGCCGCAGCAGCCGCCGCACGCCGAGCGCATCGGTTCCGCCGAGCGGCCCGGTCAGCAGGTCCGCCGCGACCTCCTCGGTCAGCGCGCGCTCGTCGAGCGCACAGCCGATCAGCCGCAGCAGCGGCCGCGTCGCCGGGTCCTCGGCAAGTGGCAGCTCGTCCCCGGCGACGGCGACCGGGACCCCGGCGCCCGACAGCGCTCGCTGCAGCGCGGGAACCTGGCGCACCGCGGAACGGACCAGCACGGCCATCGACGACCAGGGAACCTGGTCGATCAGGTGAGCTCGGCGCAGGACGTCGGCGATCAGCGCGGCCTCCTGCCGCTCGCTCGCGGCGATGGCGACCCGCGCCTCGCCGAGGCCGGCCGAGGGAAGCGGGACCAGCGCGCGGTGGTCTCGTTGCGAAATCAAATCTGAGCTGGCCCTGGCCTCGGCAAGCCGCACGGCGGGCAGCCTGGCGGCCACCCGGCGCGACGCCGCGAGCAGCACGGCCCCGCTGCGACGCGAGGTGCGCAGCGCAATCACCCGCGCCGGACGGCCGTCCGCGGTCAGGAACCTGGCGGGGAACCGCCCGATCGCGTCGGAATCGGCGCCGCGGAACGCGTAGATCGACTGGTCGGGGTCGCCGACCGCGATCAGCTCCCGGCCGTCCCCGGCGAGGGCGTGCAGCATGTCCTCCTGCGCCGGGTCGGTGTCCTGGTACTCGTCGACCAGGACGACGTCGTAGGCGAGCCGCTCGCGCTGCCTGACCTCCGGCCTTGCCAGCAATTGCGCGGCGATCCTGATGATCTCGGCGTAGTCATACGCAGGGACGGGGGCCAGGTCGAACCGGGCCGCGTACCTGGTCAGGAACCGGCCGGCGGCGACCCAGTCGTCGCGGCCTGACCGCTGGCCCACCCGGGCGAGGCCTGGCCCGTCAAGGCCGCGCTCTGCGGCGCGGAGCAGGAAGTCGCGCAGTTCGGCGGCGAACCCGCGGGCCGCCAGCAGCGGCCGGAGCCGCTGCGGCCAGCGCGCTGCGCCGTCGGATGCCTCGCCGCGAAGCAGCCGCGTGACCTCTTGCAGCTGCTCGGGCCCGGACAGCAGCACTGGCGGCTCCGCGCCCGCGAGCACCGACTCCCGCCTGACCAGGGCGTACGCGTAGCTGTGAAAGGTCAGCGCCAGCGGCTCGGTTGTCGTGCGGTCAAGCCGCAGCGTGATCCGCTCCCGCAGTTCCTGCGCGGCCTTGCGGCTGAACGTCAGCACGAGCACGCGGCCGGGGTCGAGCGCGCGCCCGGCGATCCTGTCGACCACGGACTCGACGATCGCGGTCGTCTTGCCCGTACCGGGGCCGGCGAGCACGAGCAGCGGTCCGCCGGCATGCCCGACGACCTGCGCCTGGGATGGATCGAGTGCGGGCGGCTCGGCGGCGCTGACCGGTCGGCGAACCAGCCGATAAGCGCGGGGGCGTTGCCTCTCCATGTCGTATCGCATTCCAGCACCCCGCACTGACACTGCGCTGGCGAGTTCGGCAGACAGCGACCCCTGGGGCTAATGGTGCACGGACACCTGGCTCAGCGCGTGATCGGCGCGCCGCCGTCGCTCACTCAGGCAGCCGGCTCGCCCGGCCAGCGGGCCCTGCGCATGTCGAGCGTGCCGGGCGAGCCGTCGGCTCCCGCCTTGAGCGGGGTCCCTTCGAACCGATAATGACGGAGCGCCTCGCGTTCGTGGCCGTTAAGCAGGCTGCCGTCGGCGTGCACGACCCGCCACCACGGGACGCCGGCGCCCCAGAGCGCCATCACCCGCCCGACCTGCCGCGGCCCGCCCTGGCCAATGTACTCGGCGATGTCGCCGTACGACATCACCCGGCCAGGCGGTATCGACTCGGCGACGTCAAGGACCCGGCTCGCGAATTCGCCCATCTCCGCCTCGGGCGGGACGCCTTCACCCTTGGTCATCACGGGAATCTTGAACGGGCGACGAAGCGGCCTGCTCGGCGCTCCCGGCCGGCTGCCCGACGTCCCAGATGCTCGGCAGCGGCTGCGACGGCTCGGCCTGCTGCCAACCGGCCCGCGGCGGCCGCGGGCGGCGCAGCGGCGCTGCCAGGTGCGTCTGCGGCTGCCGGCGCGGCAGCGGGGCCGGCCCGGCGGACGTCGACGGCGGGGAAGCCTGCGACGAGTCCTCGCCCGGCTGCCTGGAGATGCCGGTCGACGGGCTGTACCTCGGCAGCGTTGGCGAGCCGGACGAGTCCGCGGCAGGCTCGGCGGCCGCCGGCGCCGGCTGCCCGCCCCGGTCGGTTCGCCGCCACGTCGCTGGCAGATGCGACAGCCCAGGTTGCCAGGTCGGGGCCGAGGAGCCAAGCGGCGCCGGAGGCGGCGGGCCCGGCGGGAGGTGTGGTTCAGCCGCTGCCGGGCTCGCCGAGGCTCCCGAGTTCCTGACCACCGGCTCCCACACGGATCGGTAAGCAGGCTCAGCGGGCTCGGCGGCCTGGCCGAGGTCGGCCGGGCTGGCCTCGTTGCCCGTGCTGGCCTGACCCTCGTCGTCGCCTGGCAGGCCGAGCGGCATCCTGGCCGGCAGCACGGACGACCGCCAGGACGGCTCGCCGGGCGCAGGCCCGGTCACCGGCCGGGTCACGCTCGTCCAGCTTGGTCCGTCACCTGGCCGATCGAATGCCCACGATCGGGTAGCACGCTCCTCGCCATCCAGCGGCAGCCGGGCGGACCCGGCTGGCAGTTCCTGATTTGCCGCAGCCTCCCCGACCCCGGCACCGGCGCCGGCCTCCGGCGCAGCGCCGCCGACCGCGGGCTGAGCATCCGCGTCGGGCTCGGCGGCGGGCTCGGGCCACGCGGCGACCGACGGTTCGCCGGCTACCTCGGTCGCCGCGGCGTCGCGTAGGGCGTCCGCCTGAGCCTGCTGCCTGGCCTTCGCGGCCGCCTCAAGGCGGTCTGACAGGCTGGACGACCAGCGGCCGACGGCAGGCGCCGTCGGCCGGGTCTGGCCCGGCTGAGCGGCGGCGCGATCATCCTGGTCGAACCACCACTCGTCGTCACCGGGCGCGGCAGGCAAGCTCGGAGCTGCCGACTGGTAGGACGGCGTCGCGGCTGCCTGGCCCGGGGAAGCCGTGCCCGGCCAGGGCGGGACCCGATCACCGAACGCGGCCGCCGGCCCGAGCTGGCCAGGCCCCCGCGGCAGCGGGTCCCTGTATCCGGCGGGCGACTGAACCGGCCCTGGCGCGGTCTGGCCGGTGCTACCTGGACCGGGCGGGAACTGCCCTGAGTAGCCGATAGCGGGCGGGAACTGCCCTGGATGGCCGGATGCCGGCGGCTGACCTGCGCCGGGACCCGGCAGGCCATATCCCGCGTAGCCAGGGCCCGGCGGGACCTGCCCGGCGTGCCGGCCCAGATGGCCGGGGTCGGGCCGCCCCTGCCGGTAGGGCTGAGCGGGGTAGATCTGGGTCGGGTAGAGCCCAGTTCCCTCTCCGGCGCCGGAGCCTGGCGATCCGAGCGTCGCCGGCGGCCCGGTCGGCGCGGGATTCACGGCCGCCGCGGCCCGCCGCCGGCCGCGGCCGGCGATCAGCCGCCACAGCGCGGCGATGACGAGAAGCAGGCAGGCCGCGGAGATCCCGAGCAGCACGAGCAGCTTGTCCCGGCTGCGCCGCGGCACGGGGAAGGGCGGCACCCCGGCCTGGCCGTGCCCGAAATGGCCGGACGCCGCCGCCTTGCCGGCCGCGGTGCTCCCGCCAGGCACCTGCCTGGCCAGGCGGCCAGCCGTCCGCAGCGCCGCAGCGGCATCCACGGTGCCGAACCCGACGTGATCGTCATAACCCGGCTTGGGCTGATGGGACGCCGACAGCGTGATCGCGCTTCGCACCTGCGCCGCGTTCAGCTGCCGGTACTTTGACTTGATGAGTGCCGCGACGCCTGCGGTCAGCGCGCAGGCCGGGCTGGTCCCGCTGACAAGCCAGTACTTGCTGCCACGGCCCTGCGCGGGAACGTCGACGCCCGGCGCGGCGACCTGGACGGACAAGTTCTCGCTGGAGAAGTAGGCCGACTGGCGGGTCTCGCTGACCGCCGCGACCCCGAGGACGCCGGGATAGTCGGCAGGGAAGGAGTAGGGCGCGACGTGCCCGTGCGTAGTCTGCGAGGTTCCCGAATTGCCGGAAGACGCGACCACGACCACCTTGCGCGCCAGCGCGTACTGGAGCGCGGCCCTGACAACCACGCTCGACGCCTGGTAGCCCAGCGACATGCTGATCACCGCGGCCTTGTGGTTCACCGCGTACCTGATCGCCTTGGCCAGCTGGAGCTGTGCCCGCGACACCGCTTCGGCGCGGTACTCGTGGTAGCCGGGATCAGACGGATCCGTGATGACCCTGATCGACAGGATGTGGGACCGGGGGGCGACCCCCAGTATCCCGTCGCTGTTTCCCTTGCCGTGGCCGTGCCCCGCGATCAGCGACGCCATCCAGGTTCCGTGCGCGCCCCAGTTCGGGTTGGACGGTGACGTGTTGACGCCGGTGAGGTTGGGGCCGGACGTCACCGATCCGGTCAGGTCAGACACGTTCGGGTCGACGCCGCTGTCGATGACCGCGACGGTCACGCCTTGCCCCTGCGTGATGTGCCACGCCGCCGGAACGTCAAGCGCGGCGAGCACCCACTGCTCCCGCTGCCGCGCTTGGTCAGCGCTCGCGGGGCCCGCCGCTGCGAGCGGCAGGCCGATCGCGCCGGCCAGCGCGACGGCCGGAGCCATGCGCCGGAGAAGGCGACGGGCGGTCCTCGCGACGCGGCGGCCGCCACCAGGCACAGTGTGCTCGAAGTCTGGCCTCGAGCCGTGGATCAGCATGCGGGAACTCCAGGGCAAGCCGGTTCGGGCGGGACGGCAGCCAGCGGCGCGGCCACGCGAACGGCGACGCGACGGGCCAGGTTCATCATCTCCTGCCAGACATAACCGTCGTCCCTAATCTGCACGCGCGGCCTGCCGTCCGCGTAACCGACGGTCGCCATGACGAGGTAG
>Ga0207646_10007798_pt1 | contig 10828 bp, 7 predicted proteins | sample KBSK5502metaG_FD_184343 | JGI IMG/M metagenome (GOLD analysis project Ga0207646, IMG submission 184343) | Corn, switchgrass and miscanthus rhizosphere microbial communities from Kellogg Biological Station, Michigan, USA - KBS K5-50-2 metaG... | ecosystem: Host-associated > Plants > Roots >...
GTGCCGCACGGGCACGTTTTCATCATGCTCATCAGTCGCCGCGCGCGCTCGTCGTCGCCACCAGGATCCCCGGCCAGCGGGATTGCGCGCTTGTAGCCGCGGCCGGCACCGGGTTCCGGCAGTGGCCGCAGGACGGACGCGGCAAGCCGCAGGGAGATGCCGCACGTCGGACACGGCAGGCCGTGACCGAGGGTGGTTTCGGCGACCGTGCCCATGGTGCGGCATGCAGGACACCGCAGGAACAAGGCACCGTCGGCCTCGTGGGCTGTGACGATCACCGGTCCAGGATCCAGGCCCATCAGTTGGACACGGTGCAACCATCCGGCGTGGTCGCCAAGGGCCACGACGAGCCGCCAAGGGTGGAACGCCAGCGCGGTAAGGCTGACCGGATGTTCGAAGCGCATCTGCTCGCGTCCGGATTCGGTGCTCCACACGCGCAGGGAACCGTCCCAACTCGCCGACGCGACGACCCGCGCGTCAGGGCTGACCGCAACACCCCAGACTGCATCAGAGTGCCCCTTGAGCAGGTGACGTTGACGAAACGTCTTGGCGTCCCAGATCCGCACTGTGCGGTCGGCTCCGCCGGAGACGATGAAGGTACCGTCCGGGCTGACCGCGCACACTCCCGCCGTATCGGTGTGGCCGTTAAGTGTCGCCCGTTTATCGCCGCTTTCGCTGTCGTAGAGGGTCAGCGTGCCGTCGCCGCCGGACGTCACCGCCCAGGATGCGTCCGGGCTGAAGGCACACCGCCAAGTCTCGGTCTGCTGCGATTCGTACGCCATGAGGTGCTGGCCCGTCTGTAGGTCCCACTTTGCGGGGCGCTCGCCCCAGCTGAACAGGACGGCACCGCCGTCGGGCCGCGCGGCGCACCCCCACACCGGGTGGCGCGCTGTGAACGTGCGCTGCGGCATGCCGTTGCGGGCGTCCCATACCCGGACCGTCCCGTCCCGGGAGGTGGAGACGAGCTGCCTGCCGTCCGGAGTGAAGGCACAGTCCTGCATGACGTCGTCGTGCCCCTCCAGGGACGCGATGTGGTGCCGCCCGCGCGCATCCCACACCACTAGGATGCTGTCTGCTGCTGCGGATGCCAGGCGCTCTCCGGCCGGATCGAAGCGGCATGCCGTGATCCGTTTGCCGTGCCCCTCCAGGGACTCCTGCTCGCCGCGGGCGCGCGCGTCCCACAGCCGGATCCCGTCATCAGCTCGGGACGCGATGATGGTTGCGTCGGGGCTTACCGCACACGCGTATACGGGACCGGTGTGGCCGCTCAGGGCGCAGAGCTGCGCTCCGCTGGACGCGTCCCACACGCGGAGGTCCCCGCGCTCCCCGCCCGAGACGACGAGAATCCCGTCGGGGCTGACGGCGCAGGACTTGGCACCGCCCACATGCTGGTCGGACCAGCGGATCTGCCCGCTGGGCAGGTCCCATACGGTGACCATGTCCTCGCTGACCCCGGCGAGGAACGAGGCGTCAGGGCCGATGGCACATCCGTTAACCGGGCCGACCCGCAGCTCCTCAGGCCCGGTACCTGCCCCGGCCGGGTCCTCGACGCTGCGGTCTGCCGCAGAGCCGGGCGACGACGCGGGGTCGCGCCGACGGCCGCCGTGAAAGACGGCGAAGATCGTCCCGAGCCACCCGGTCGCCGGGTCCCACAGCCTTACCGTGCCGTCCGCTGATGCCGAGACGACCAACGATCCGTCCGCGCTGACCGCGCAGGCGGTTACCTGTTCGGTGTGGCCGGTGAATGCCGCACGCGGCTGCCCTGTGGCTGCGTCCCAGATCCTGACCGCGTGGTCAGGGCCGGTGCCGACCACAAATGATGCATCCGGGCTGACGGCGCAGGGTAGGCCCGTCTGCGACACATCCAGATGCGACGGGCCGGGACGCCTACCAGATGCGCCGCTATTGGCGCCTTCATCGTCCGCCAGGTCGCCGACCTCGAGCGTGTTTAGGAGCTGTCCGGTGGGCAGGAGCCTCAATTGGAGGCCCTGCACGGTCGCAGTGACTATGAAGGAGCCGTCCGGGCTGACCGCACAGCTGGGAACAACCGGCCGTCCTGCGGTGCCGTCGAGTTCCACTGTACGGGTCGGCATGCCGGTAAGGAGGTTTAGGTACCGGAGGATGCCGCCGTCCGTGACGATCAACATGGACCCGTCGGGCGTGAAGGCGAAGGCAGAGCCGGTGTTAGCGAGCATTCCCATCAGGGCCAGTGACTCCGTGGGCGGGGACTGCAACCAGAACCAGGTCCGTGCCGACGGCTGCCGCCGCCGTTCCCGGTCCAGCAAGTCGGTGGCGACGCTGCCTGCCCACTGGACGCGGTTGTGCAGTTGCTGCCAGGTGAGTTCCGGGTGGACAGCCAGCGCCTCGACCTCACGCCGGAGCGCACGGCGGATGGCGGCCAGCAAATCCCGGCGCTCGGCGTCCTCCACGGCCGTCACCTCCCTGCCGCCACAAGGCTGCTTCCGTCCCTGCCAGGGGCGGTACGGCGGGTGGGCGCGGATGAACGTGGCCCGATGCCCGCAGCACGGCGATCCGCTGGACAGGACCAGTGACGCGGCCGAGGGTAGTGTTCGTTACTGTACTGTCTTGCCGGGCGCGGGGCGGAGCGATCATGACGGAGGCGTCCAGACAGGTTCGCGTGTTCATCTCGTCGACGTTCCGGGACATGCACGCCGAGCGCGATCACTTGGTCGCTGCGGTGTTCCCGGAGCTGCGGGAGCGGCTGGACCGTCTCGGGTTGGAGTTCTACGATGTCGATCTCCGTTGGGGGGTGCCGGAGACCGGATGGGACGGTGAGCGGGCGAATCCCTGGCAGTACTGCAAGCGCTGGATCGAGCTCGTGGAGCCTTTTTCATCTGCATCTTGGGCCAGCGCTACGGCCTCGTGCTCGCTCCCGCCGAGACCGGCGGGCAGGAGGAACGGCAGGCGTACGAAGGGCTGTCGATCACCGAGATGGAGGTACGCCATGCGGTGCTCGACGGCCGGCTGCGGCGCCGTAGCTTCTTCTACCTCCGCTCGACGCCGGTGCCTGAGACCGCGCCGCAGGATATCTACGCGGAGTACGTGGACCGTGTCCAGCAAAGCCGCCTCGATGCGCTCAGTAGACGGATTGAGGCATCGGGAAGGCCAGTTCGCCGGTACGAGTGCCGGTGGAGCGGCTCGGGTTTCTCATCCCTGGAGGGCTTTGGCCGGATTGTGCTCGAGGACCTGTGGTCGGGTGTCCTGCGCGACCAGCGGTACGTCGCCAAGGAGGCATGGCGGCGCGTTCTCGGGCACGACCCCGACGACGATCCTGTCTACACCGACGAGTCGCAGCCGATTCCCGAAAGTCTCTGGAGTCGGCTTATCCAGGCGGCCAGACCGCGCCCTCCCGATCCGCTGGCCGCGGAAACTCAGGAAATGACCGGCTACGCGGCCGGGCGGCTGCAGAGATTCACCGGCCGAGCGGACCAACTGCGTACGCTCACGCAGTTCGTGCACGACGATCTGCCCGTTGACGACAGCCGCCTGTGCGTCGTCCAGGCGCCAGCGGGTCAGGGCAAGTCCGCGCTACTGGCCAGGCTCGCCGCAGACCTGGCAGGCACGCGTCATCATGCCCTGAGCCATTTCGTGGGGGCCACCGAGCGGTCGGCTAACGTCCGGGCCATACTCGCCCGGCTCACCGGTGAACTCGACCGTGCGGGAATTCCCGGTCCGGAACCTGTAGGTCCCGCGGCGGATCTAGAGATCCTGAGCAGGTCCCTCGCCGCCCGCCTGAGGGATTACGAGAACGAAAGCCGGATCGTCCTACTCATCGACGCCGTCGACCAGCTGGCCGGCGGTCAGGACCTGGCTTGGTTGCCATACCAGCTGGGCGGCGGCGTACGCATTGTCCTCACCTGCACCGACGCGGGACCTGCCGGCGATACCGCCGCACCGCTCGCGTCGGCACTTCGTGCACGCAGACCGCAGCCCCGGCTGGTGAAGCTGCCCGGGCTCACCGAGCAGGACATCCGTCAGATCGTCGCCGGATACCTGGAGGAGTACTGCAAAGAACTAGAACCGACGGAGATCAACAGGATCTGCTGGATGGAGCAAGCGAAGAATCCGTTGTACCTCCTGGTGATGCTCAACGAGCTGCGCGCGCTGGGTGGCAACGACATGCAGCGGATAGTCCGTTCGCTCATCGCCGAGCTCCCACGAACGCGACCGGACACGGTCAGCCTCTTCGAATGGCGATTGGAGTCTCTTGAGAGGGCTTTCGGAGCGGACCAGGTACGGGACTGGTGTTCATACCTGTGCCTGGGCCGGGTAGGCATGTCCAGCATCGAACTGCGCGAGCTCATCGCCACCAGTGACGGAGAACAGGCCGAATCTGCGGCGCCGCTCATCGAACGAGGCATCCGCCAGTACCTCCAGCGGCGCGGCGGCCAGCTGGACTTCTTCCACACCCAGCTCCGCCAGGCAGTGGAGAAGAGGTACCTCCATCTCGAAGAGGCACACCAGAGGGCGCATACAGTAATCGCGGCCTACTTCCGGCGGACGGCCGACCCGCGCGGTGAGAAGGACTGGACCGGCGGTCACGACCGCGCGCTCAGTGAACTGCCCTATCACCTCGCGGAAGGCGAGCGACTCGATGAGCTATTCGAGGTACTCACGGACTTCCGCTTCCTGGAGCGCAAGGCAGCCGAGGTAGCCGTGATGGAACATACGGATGCCCAGGGGCGGGTCAGGAAGACGCACACGGGAGTCTTCGCGCTCCAGGACGACCTCGACTTGGCCATCGCCAAGCTCCGAAACGCGCCGGGCGCCGTTTCGCGTCCGCTCATCGTCACAGCCTTCGACGTCGGCGGCGGGCTTGCTATCCGCTGCCCGTGGTGCACTGCCATATACCCACCGAAGGAGGAGCAACTCGGTACGGAAATGCTCTGCCCACACTGCACGGGGCGGTTGAAAGTGAATCCCTTCGCCGTCAAGAACAGAGGCGGCCTTCCCGCCAGCCGAGCCAAACACCACGCTACTGAACGATCAGAATGAAGAACGCTCTGTGACTCAATATGCAGCGGCGGCGATGAATGCAGCCAGGTAGGTCGCGGCAAAGATGAGGGGCACCCACTGCTCCAGATGAGTCATCGGCCAGTACTTCGCCTTGTCTTTCCCTTCGCCGAGTGCTTTCCATTCGGCATTCCAGTACGGCGATGCCGGCAGCCGCTCTTCAAGGACTCCGATGACGGTGTATTTGGCCGAGTTGAGCTGGCGGTATGAACGGACCAGGAAGAACCACGCACTGCATTGAACTAGCAACGCCACTAGCGGGAACACAAGCAACCATGCTGGAAATGTGAGTCGGCCTTTCCACACTGCCCCAATGGCGGCGAAGATCGCTGTGTTGAGCGTGAGAAAGAAGGTGTTCGTCAGGCCACGGCGCGCGCTGATCCGGTCGGCCATCTCGACGTAGAGCTTATATTGCTCCAGGGTCACGGTGCGGTCCTTGTCGCTGTCGGGGGGACCGGCAGCCGTGTTCCACACAGTGGGGCGCACGTCCTCGATCGGCGTTGTCTCGGTGCCGAAGTATCTGCTGAGAATCAAGAGCGCATCCATCACATCAAGGTGGCCACGCTGCCACGGAGCCGTCAGATGACCTGTCAAGAGTAGCGGTTCAGCTCAGCCGGTCCCGGCTCTCGCCTGAGCTCCTATGCTGTGGGGTTCCAAAACTCGGCCACTGGTCTTGACCCGGTCTTCTATGCGGCCCGCTCATACTCATTGATGAGGCCGCCGAGGACAGGCCGGCGTTTGATCCGCTTCTGGGAGAGGTCGGCGACAGCGTGTGGGGTGCCAGAAGTCTGCCTGGCCTGTGAGCTGCGGCGATGGCCAGGGTCAGCGGTAGGGCATCATGATCATCCGTGTCCTTGCGTCTGCTCTATCTCATCTTCGTCCGGCTCTGTGGCTGGCTGGTCCTGCTCGGCCGGTCATCGGCATCCAAGGACGCCGAGCTGCTCGTGCTCCGGCACGAGGTCGCCGTGCTACGGCGGATCAATCCGCGGCCCCGGCTCGACTGGGCCGACCGGGCGGTCCTCGCCGCGCTGATCCGGCTGCTGCCGGCACGGCTGCGGGTGCATCGCCTGGTCACTCCTGGTACCGTCCTGCGGTGGCACCGCCGCCTGGTCGCCCGCAAGTGGACTTATCCGTATCGGGCGGGACGGCCGAGGGTCAGCGCCGAGATCGCCGCGCTGATCGAGCGGCTCGCCACCGAGAACCACGGCTGGGGATACCAGCGGGTCCAAGGCGAACTGCTGAAACTCGGCTATCGAGTCAGCTCGTCCACGATCCGCCGGGTCCTCAGGGCGCTGAAGATCCCTCCGGCACCGCAACGGCGCACCGACACGACGTGGCGGAAGTTCCTGCGCACTCAGGCAGCCACGATGTTCGCCACCGACTTCTTCCACGTGGACTGCGCGGTGACCTTGCGGCGCCTGTACTGCCTGTTCGTCATGGAGGTCGGCTCCCGCTACGTGCACATCCTCGGGATCACCGCGAACCCGGACGGGCCGTGGACCACACAGCAGATCCGCAATCTGCTGATGGACCTGGGTGATCGCGCCGCGGACTTCCGGTTCCTGGTCCGGGACCGGGCCGGGCAGTTCACCGGCACGTTCGATGCGGTGCTGGCTGATGCCGGGATCGAGGCGGTGAAGATCCCGCCGCGGAGTCCGAGGGCGAATGCTTATGCGGAACGGTTCGTGCTTACTGTCCGGACCGAGGTCACCGACCGGATGCTGATCTTTGGCGAGCGGCATCTGCGAACGATTCTGGCCGAGTATGAGGCCCATTACAACGGGCGCCGCCCTCATCGCAGCCGCCAGCTCCGCCCGCCGCGGCCGAATCACCCCATCGCAGACCTCTCCCAGGAGCGAATCAGACGCCGGCCCGTCGTCGGCGGCCTCGTCAACGAATATGAGCGTTCCGCATAGAAGCCCAGGTCAGGACCAGTGGCCGAGTTCTGAAACCCCGCACGCACTCTCAGGCGCATGCCGTCTGACCAGGAGACCGGACAAGTTACTGGCCAGTCACCGCAATATTGACGTGCACTCATTCTGCGGTGCGAGTGTCGGTATCCGGTGCCATCCTGTCTACGTGGCACAGTCATATCCCGCATTCCCCGCACCGGCACCCGTGCAGTCGCATGAGGTTACCCCGGTAACCCGCAGGGACCTTTTCGACTTCCTGCGAGACGAGGCAGAGCCGTGGTGGGGACGGCTCGATGACATCAGCTTCCTTGATCATCTTTACGATCTTGACTCGCTGCCGTCGACTGACCGCCGCCACGCCACCGCCAGGGAGGACATCGGCCGGCACCGGCTTGCCAATGACGACTGGGACGACGCCTGGGTCTTCACCGACCCGCGGTTTCAGCTCGCCGACGGGCCGGACCAGGTGCTGCTCGACTTCCTCGCCTACATGGCGCACCCGGTGGTCCAGCCGGATACCGGGAAGGCCATGGCCCTGGTCACCCGCCTGAACAGCCTGCTGTCACCCGACGGGTGGGAACTACGGGCCACCGGGTTCATCTCCGGCCGGCCCGTGTACGCGGCGGTCCGGATCCCGGGAGGACCAGGCCGGATGATCCGCCTGGAGATCGACGACGGGGACCTCGGCAAGCTCGACCTGGTGCTAGGGCAGGCGTGCCAGATCCTCGGCGACGGCGGCCACGCCCTCGCCCAGGGACTCATCACTGCCGCCACCTTGACGCTCCGCCCGGACGGCGGCTACTACCACCCGACCCCAGGGGACAACTGGACCGAGTCAAGCAGCGAAGCCGTTCTGACCGTTGATCCCCGGATCACGGCCGAGTTCACCGACGAAGTCCGGGACCGCATCTGGCAGGTGCTGAGGACGGTCCTCGTCCACCATGGCCGCGACGACGTGGTATCGCTCGCGATCGAGCCGACCACGCCGGCATTGCCAGCCCTCACGGCAGACTGGCGGGCGGGCGCTGCCAGGGTCCTGGAGCAGCCGGTAGGCAACCAGCCCGGCTCGAGCGCGCCGACGGCGGGCATCCCAGCGAGGACGGCCTCATGTTCGCCAGCCGCGCGGAGCTTGCCCTCTACCGGATCCTCAAGGACCTCCAGCGGGAGTCCCCCGTGCAGAACACGATCGCCGTGCTGCCGCTGCCCGGGGCCAGGCTCCGCGACGCTGGCGTGCGCACCCCGGACTTCGTCGTGATCGGCAACGGCCGCGCCGTCGTCGTCGAGGTCGACGGACCGCATCACTTCGGCGCGACCCGCAAGGCCGACGACCACACTCGCGACCGCCACTGGGACCGCTGCGGCGTCCGCACCATCCGCATCCCCAGCGAGCACGCAGACGACCCGGCGTCACTGAAGGACCTGCTCCGGGAAGACCTCAGGCGCAGGCTCTGGACACCCTGACCGGGTGAACCTTCCCGGCCCCCGCCCAGGCCACGAGCGGCCGGGGACCGGTCCCCGGCATTCCGCCGCGCGGATAAGGACGCCGCCGAGAAATGCGCTGCCACAGGCGCCTACTTCCGGCGCCACTGACTGAGTCACGATCAGAGCATCAGTCACGCTTGGGCGCGGTGGCGAGCGCATGTTCCTGCCGCTCGCCCTTCAGGTGCCTGGCAAGTCCCGGACATCATCCACCGCTGACTCGTCCCCTATCGGCCCCGCTCTGGGCCCTATGGCCTTTCGCCCGTGCTTGGCCTCGCCGCCGGACCGTGAGCGCCCGGGATGCTGCGCCGGGTAGCTGGGGCCCGTGCTCGTCACGGTGGCGGGGCATGAGGGCGAGTGCACGGAGGATGGCCGGCCGCTCAGCGGGCTGGGTGCCTTTGAGGGAGACGAGCGCGATCGCCAGGAAAGTGACGGCAGGGGCGAGGACGCCGGCCAGGATGGCTATTGAGAAAATGACGGCAGCCATAAGAAGCCTTTTCAGGGCATCCATGGCGCTCAACTCATGGGGACGGCGACTCACGCCGAGCACTGTGAAGCGACTCTAGCATGCGCTCCCGCGCGCTCTGGCAGATCTGCCGGCAGCGGCGGGACGTGCGCCCGGCCGCGCTCGCCCGGACGGCGCGGCGCGGCGGCCCGGGCGATCAGCGAGTGCAGGTCGAGGTAGTACTGCTGCCGGCAGCCGCACGACACCTTGGTGACCAGGAACTGCGGGCCTGCTAACACGGTGATCCCGAATCCGGTCTGGTACCGGACCGGGGCAGCGGACCAGACGCGGACCGGAGTGACCGCCGGGCGGGCGACCGGCCGGACGTCCGCCTCGAGTGCCCGGCTGGCCGCGGCGTAGCACGCCTGCCGCTCGCTGTGGCTGCTGCAATCGTCGAGCGCGTCCAGGTAGAGCGCGGCCGCCTTCCGCCGTGCGGCCTCGGGCGGTTCCCGGTTCCCTGCCGACCATGCCCACAGCCCGTCAGGGAGCCTGAAGATCGCGCCGAGGCGGCGGCCGTCCTGCGCGGGCACCGTGTCTCAGACGGGCATGGCAGGTGCCTGCCGTGCAGCCTGACGGCCTGCAGCACCTGCTCGGCGCGGTCAGCGTCGCTCCTGAAGATCAATGACGAGCCTCCCGCCGCCGTCGAAGGAGTAGATGTCTTCACCGGGTTCCTGCGGCCTGCGCGGGAGGCCGGGCGGCGGGCAGGCCAGCGGCCGCACCCAGGTGCCGGGCCGGGCCTGCCCGGTCGCCACCCGGATGCCGGCGTAGATGAGCGCGAGCACCGGCAGCATGTAATGAGTGCGGCACGCGCAGGTGACGGTGCGGTGCGTTGCCACGCCGGGACACGGCTCGGGGGAGTGCCTGCCCCAGGTCATGATCGGCTCGTCATCTGACGAGGGCAGCGGAACCTTCAGCACGACCGGGTCCCACTGAAGGCGCCCGCCCCACTCGGGGAGCTCATCATCGGCATGCTTCGCGGCGAGCTCAAAGGTGTCGCTGTCCCAGTCGCTCTCGTCGAGCATGTCGAAGTACTCCGACCTGAACTCCTCCCAGGACGCCGACGGAGACATGCGGGCGCCGGCGATCCAGGCCCAAAGGCCGTCAGGCAGCAGGCACGCGGCGCCCAGCAGGCCGCCACAGTCACCCTTCGGGCAGCGGGAAGAAGCCAGGAGCTGCAGTTTCCGGCGGCGGTCACGGAACAGGCCGCGCACCTGCGTCTCGCGCTCCAGGAACCAGTCAGGCGCGCTGGGAAGGTCGCTCATCAACGCTCACGCTATCGCCGAAGCGGTGCTGCTGCGCCGCGTCGGCAGGCCGCCGAGGGCACATGGATTGGCCAGGGCGCCAGAGGCGCGTATCAGGGGCCGTATTCCGTGCGTATCTCGCGCAGGAAGGAGGCATGCTCATGCAGCGCGGTCAGCACGCCGCCGTGGATGATGGCGAACGCGGCGCGGAACCGCTCTACGAGCCGGGGAACGTCGACATGGCTGGCGCTGGTCTTGAGCTGCCCGTCGTACCGGAAGGACTCTCCGGCAGGGTCAAGCTGGTGCAGGTCCCGGAGCAAGCGCGAGGTGTCCGGCGGCAGCTGGCCCAGGTTCAGTTCGGCCAGCATCCCGGCGAGCTGCTGGGCGAGCGGGCCGAGGCGGTGCCGCTGCTTCTGCTTGAAGTGCGCTTCCAGGGCCTGGGCGGTCAGTCCCGGATCGCCGCCGTTGAGCTGGCAGCACTCCACGGCCTGGCGGATGCCCTGCTTCAGCGCAAGTTCCAGCGCGTGCCGGTAGTTGTAGGCGATCGGAAGAAGAAGGCGGTCACTAGGGCACCCTCTTTCTCACGGGCACCGATAGGGTGCTCGTCGTTCGGACTCGGCGGGAGCCGGGGTGACGGTCTGTGGCGGTCGCTCGTG
>Ga0207646_10007799_pt1 | contig 10826 bp, 8 predicted proteins | sample KBSK5502metaG_FD_184343 | JGI IMG/M metagenome (GOLD analysis project Ga0207646, IMG submission 184343) | Corn, switchgrass and miscanthus rhizosphere microbial communities from Kellogg Biological Station, Michigan, USA - KBS K5-50-2 metaG... | ecosystem: Host-associated > Plants > Roots >...
CGAACGCGTTTGAGATTCCCGGCTTTGTGCCGGAATACATTCGCCCGCTTTTCTGTGAAGGCAAGGGTCCGTTTCGCTGGGTCGCCTTGTCAGGCGAGGCCGAAGACATCCGCAAGACTGACGATCTCGCGCTGGAACTTTTTCCTGAAGACCAGACGTTGAATCGCTGGCTGCGTTTGGCGCGCGAACGGATTCAGTTTCAGGGACTGCCCGCGCGCATCTGCTGGCTTGGCTATGGCGAACGAGCTGAGATGGGCGAAGCGATCAATGAACTGGTTCGACGCGGAGATTTGAAAGCCCCGATCGCGATTGGCCGCGATCATCTGGATACCGGATCGGTGGCCTCGCCTTTTCGTGAAACTGAAGGGATGAAAGACGGATCGGACGCAGTTGCTGACTGGCCCATCCTCAATGCGCTCCTGAACACGGCGAGCGGGGCCAGTTGGGTTTCGTTTCATCATGGCGGGGGAGTCGGCATCGGTTACAGCTTACATGCCGGCCAGGTTTCAGTGGCCGACGGCACTGACGAAGCCGCCAAGCGTCTGAATCGCGTGCTCACAAACGATCCGGGAATCGGTATCGCACGTCACGTTGATGCAGGTTACGAAGAGGCGGTTGAAACCGCATGTCGGAACCACGTCAAAATCCCGATGCTTGCGCCTGCAATAGAGTAGCAAGCCTTATCCCTGGGGAGGTGCACATGCAAAATTTACTTTTACGAATGTTCATTCCGATCGCCTTTACTCTGCTGGTCACCCTACCGGCGCACGCGCAGGATTGCTCTCCACCACAACTTGCCGGCGCGTCAAAGAATTACAACATCTTTTCTCCCGAACAGGAGATGATCCTCGGCGATCTCACCTACGAGCGGATGGCTAGGGACATGCGGTTCGTTAACGACCCGCGGCTCCTTAGTTACATGAATACTATCGGAGAAAAATTGATACGGCATTTGCCGCCCACCGGCATAAAGTTCAAGTTCTTCATTGTGGACCTTCCCGAAGCTAACGCCTTCGATGTTGCCGGCGGCTATATTTTCATCTCGCGAAAGCTGATTGCATTTGCCAACAATGAAGATGAGCTAGCCGCTGTAATGGCGCACGAGTTGGGTCATGGAGTGGTTCGACATGGCGCCACCGGATTCTCTGAACTGTTCCGGAAGATTCTTAACGTGACGCAAGTTGGAGATCGAAAAGATATCGCGGATAAGTACAACCTGCTGATCGAGCGGCGTAGGACAAAAAACATTTCGCTGGGTTCGGGTGAAGAAAATGAGCATCAACTGCAGGCGGATCGGGTCGGTCTGTATGCACTGACGGCGGCTGGATACGATCCGAATGCCTTCGCGTCGTTTTTTGATCGCCTGGTCGAAACAAAAGGCCAAACCGGAAGCTGGTTTACTGATCTTTTTGGACAGCCAAAGCCCGAGCAGAAACGTTTGCGCGAGATGATTAAGATCAGCGCGCAGCTTCCCGCAACGTGTCGTCAGTCGCGGGTAGCAAGCGCCACGCAAGATTTTCTCAAGTGGCAAGCTGAGGTCGTGGCTTACCACGGAAGAAGTAAGAATGAAGACCTTCCGGGGTTGCTGTGGAAAAAAGACCTGTCGCCTAAACTGCGCAGCGATATCTCGCATTTCGCTTTTAGTTCCGACGGAAAATACTCCCTGGCGCAGGACGATTTCGCCATTACAGTTATTCAGCGTGATCCATTGCAGGCGCTGTTTCAGATTCCGGTCACCGACGCGGATCGCGCCTGGTTCACGCCTGATGGACGATTTGTCGTTTTTGGCACCGCGGGACTTCGCTATGAAAAGTGGAGCATCGCTGAACAACAGCCGGTTCAGATTCGCGAGTTGGTTGTACGCCGGGACTGCTGGGAACACTCGCTCTCGCCAGACGGTAAATATCTCGCGTGCGTTGACTACAGCTTGAATTTGAGTGTGCTGGATACGCAGACGGGAAACAAGGTCTACGAGAAGAAAGACTTCTATCGATTGAGTGTTTGGGAAGTACTGAATTGGATTGCCACCGAGACCGTCGCTGTTGAGCGCGAGCAAAGGCGATTCTTTAACATGCAGTTTTCGCCTGACTCCGAATTTCTAGTCGTGGCCCGTACCAGCAGGTTCCGGTTCAGATTCAACGTTGCGGCCGTTAACTATGACTCACAGGACACGTTACTGGCCCTGGATATGACAACTCTGAAACCATTGAAAACTGGCGATGATCTCAAGAAAGTTACCAGAAGAGCTTTCATTTTTGTTGATTCAAAGCGAATTCTGGGAATGGCCGCCAGCAGCATTGACGACTCGGGCATTTTCTCTTTCCCCGAAGGAAAGCGGCTGGCGAGATTCACCTTTGGGGCAGAAGAGATCGAAAGAACAGGAAATCCAAATTATGTGATAGTGAAGCCTTTGGCCCAAGCAAAGTTGGGAGTTTTTGACTTAGCAAGAAACCAGATCGTGTTAGCCTCAGACAAACGCGATGTGAGCATGTGGGGCGACCTCATGGTTTTTGAGTCCATCGCGGGTAAGGTGGCAGTGGCCACAACCCACTATGATGAGAATAAGAAATCACTCGACTCAGGCGTGCTGACCACGATCGATATTCCCGTAGGTCCGATAGGGCGACTCTATGCCTCAGACCTTTCGGGGAATCTTCAGTGGTTGGCCCTGTCTACAAATTCCCGCGGAGCCTTGTGGAACCTCTCATCTGGTGAACAAAGAATCTTCGTGAGGGGATTTCGCGGAGCCCTGGTTGCCGACGACGGCGCGGGTATCGCGGAGTTTCCAACGCAGGATTCAAATAAACACACGCTGGCGTTTTTGAATCCCGTCGCAAAGGACGTGAGGCCCCTCCGCGAGATCCCAGAGACGGGAATTCATCAATATCGCGAATTTCTTCTGGTACGTCGGAGTTTGAAAGAGTCTGAAAGTAAATCGGTCGACAAGAATCAAAATGAAAGCGAACCGGTGACTGAAACACCTTTAACAAGAGAAGTTCGATTCGAACTGCGCAGCGTCATCAACGACAAGGTCGTTTGGTCGCGTGAATTTCAAAAAGAAGCACCCTATCATTTCTTCGATGCTTACTCAGGCCGGCTGATCTTCTACTGGACTCTGGGTAGCGACGTCGGTAAAGCAAGATTGAAAGAAGATTCAGCTCTGGCCGAGCAGGCCAAGGAGCTTTCAAATCTTGGTGACGATTACTTAATTGAAGTTGTCGATGCATTCGCCGGGAAGACGGTTGGCACGCTCCTGTTAGACACAGGTAAGCGCTCCTTTTATCTGAAGTCAGCCGTGTCCGAAAGTAATTGGTTGGTCCTGCACGATTCGCAAAATCGGGTGTTGGTTTATTCATTGAAAGATAAAGATCTGCACTACCGATTTTTTGGCGCCAACGCGGCAATCAGCCCTACGCAGGATCGAGTGGTGGTCGAAAATTATCCGGGCGAACTTACTTTCTATAATTTGAAAAGCGGTGACAAGGAAGGTCGCCTAGTCTTCTCGAGTGCTGCCGCCTTTACGAGGTTCAGTCTGGATGGGAAGAAACTATTTGTGTTAAGCAAAGAGCAAACGGCATATGCTATCGATGTGGACATGGCGCTCGCAAAAGCGTCTGTCGGAGTGCCATGAACCCGCCTCTGGTGATGAGCCAACCAGCTTTGGATCAGATCTTAAAGCCTGACGGCATGACGTTTTCTCTTGAGTGCGAGCGACTCGCCGAATTGCACTCAGTTAAGTGGACCCCAAGCGCACGGAGCAGGCCTGGTTGCAGCGGTCCTCGTTCATGATGTATTGGAACTCTTCATTTCAATGCAGAAGACTTCGGAGTCGACAACGAAATCATGGTAATTAGTTCCACCGAACATTAGCTGAGGTTAAACGAACATGCGTCATATCAACCTGCTGCTTTGCCTGATATTTGTCTCCTTCCCGACAGCTATTGCGGCTAAAATCACAACCACTGAAGACTTAGTCCAAGCCATGCAGAAGAAATACGCGAAGTCGTGGTACAAGACGGCGACGTTTGTGCAGAAAACTACGAACATCGACAAGGATGGAAACAAGAGGGTTGAGACGTGGTACGAAGCGATGTCACTGCCCGGCTCGCTGCGAATAGATTTCACGCCGGTCAAGGATGGCAATGGAATTCTGTTCACTGACAATAAGATCTGTATCTTCAAGAACGGCAAGCTTGATACGAATCGGCCATATGTTCATCCCTTGATGATCCTGGGCTTTGATATCTATCGCTTGACGCAGGCTGATGCCTTGGAAAAATTGAAGGGTCTCAAGTTCGATCTTTCGATTCTGCGCGAAGACATCTGGCAAGGCAGATCGGTCTACGTTGTCGGCGCGAAGCAGGGCGACGTGCATTCGCCGCAATTCTGGATCGACAAGAAAAATTTGTACTTTGTGCGAATGATTCGACCGGCCGGCAAAGACGGCGCACAAACGCAGGAGACGCAATTCAACAAGTACGTGAAGCTCGGCGGCGGCTGGATGGCGCCGGAAGTAATCTTCACGGTTGACGGTAAGACCGTCACGACTGAGGAGTATTCTGAAATGCGCGCCAACGTTGCGCTCGACAGCAAGCTATTTGATCCGCAGTACTGGATGAATGTGCACTGGAAGGAATGAAGTTACGCAAGTTGCTAACTTGCGAACACGAGACGACTCGAAACCCGCAGGCTAACGACTTGCGCCACAAGATGACTAGAGAATTTGAGCACATCAGGTTCCAGATCGACGACCGAGTCGCGCGCGTTACCTTCATGCGGCCGCCGCTCAATATCTTCAACATTGCGATGATGGGCGAGATTGGCGACGCCTTGAACGATTGCGCGCAAGCGTCGGGTCTGGGCGCGATTGTTTTTGACGCCGCGCCGGACGCGCGCGCATTCAGCGCCGGCGTAGCTGTGGAAGAGCACGTGCCGGAAACGGTCTTTCAAATGCTCGACTCGTTTCATTCAATCTTTCGCCTGCTGGCACAAATATCAAAGCCGGTGATTGCGGTAGTTGATGGCCCGGCGTTGGGCGGCGGTTGCGAATTGGTGGCGGCGTGCGACATCGTGATCGCCAGCGAGCGGGCGCGATTTGGCCAACCGGAAATCAAGCTCGGCGTATTTCCGCCGGTGGCCGCGATCCTTCTGCCCCGGATTATCGGCGAAAAGCGCGCCCGCGAGTTAATTCTGACGGGTGATATGATCGACTCGGAAGAGGCCTTGCGATTAGGTCTGGTCAGCCATGTCACCACCAGTGCGGAGTTGGAGCAAAAGACACAGAGCGTGCTCGGCAAACTGCGCGAGCTTTCTGCTTCGTCGCTCGGGTTGACGCGGGCGGCCCTCGAGCTCGGCCGGGGCCAGAGCTTTGAATCGGCGCTGGCTGAGGTGGAAGATCTCTACCTGCATGAACTGATGAAGACCGAAGACGCAAACGAAGGCGTGCGCGCGTTTATGGAAAAGCGGAAACCTGAGTGGCGGAATAAGTAATGAAAAGCCAGACACGCAGACAGCGGGACGAGGAGACGGGGCGAGTTATATTCGGCCCGCATCTTTTTCCCAGCGTCCCCCCGTCTCTGCGTCGCCGCGTCATTTCTTTCGATCGCTCAGCCTTCATTCTTTTCATCGCGGTTCTGTCCTTATCTGTTTACGTCGCCACAAATTCAGCCGGGGCCCAAACTCCTCAATCTCGCAATGGCGCGCATTCCGGCCGAGCGCGAGAAGGTTTCACCGCTGCCGAAAGGCGTCTGGTTGAGCGCGCCATCGGCGCCACCTGCACTGAGCGCTTGCGCGATCCTTCGGGCAGCACGCCGATTGACGCAATGCAGTCGCGGCCGTCTTTGCCCGTGAGCCATCCGGAAGCGGTGGCCGGCTGGCGCCGTGCTGAACGCCTGCTGCCCACGACCCGGAAGTTGGTAACCAATGCCATCGTCAAACTAGCCAGGGAGTACGATTTGTATGGCAGTGCGGCTATGCGTGCTCGTATCAACGCGGCCAACGCACGCGTCGAAGCCGTTAGACGAGTCAAGCCTGATGTGGATGCGCGCGACAATGCTTCAGTACTTCTACGCGAGCCGCGCACGATCGAGTTTGGGACTATTTTCCTCTCCGGGCTGCCCTCGGACGAAGCCATGATTAGCGTCCTGGCTCACGAGCTTACCCATATCGCCAGCGGGCAGGCAGACTCTCTCCGGCCATTGTTTCGCGCAATTGCCCGCCGCGCCGCGGCTCGGACCGGCTTACGCATACAGGGACAGCGGGCGGAAGAGCTGGCCTGCGATCTGGTAGGCCTAATCGCCGCCCGTGAATTCATCAGACAGACCGCGAGTTGGGAGCCGCTGCCGCGCCGGCTGGCCCGCGCGCTCGAGCACAACTGTGTCGATGACGACGCGTCTGACGAGGATCATCTGTCTCCGCGCAATACGATTCGTGCGCTCTTTGCGCTGGAAACGGGATTGGCGAGCGAAGTGCTCGTTGATGGTCCCGTGAGTGTGATCTCGATCCAGCGGAGAGACTATTTTGGTCTCCTCATACCGGTGTCGCGCCGAATGGTTGCGCCAGGACTTCTAACGATCGGGGCTCCCGACACGCAATCACGCTCAACCGTAACTGCCATGTGTTGACAGCCTCGTCAGGCCCTTCCTAAGATCACCTTCAGATGCTTGATGGCCCTAACACGATTAGAAGCTCTTCGTCGCCAATCCCAACTGGATTGATTCAACGCCCCGCGCAGTTAGCGCACCCTTTTTTTCCGCTGGCAATGTTCGTATCACTAATCTGTCTGGCCCTCCTTCTGTTAACGGCCGCCTGCCGCGATGATACCGATCAGCAGCGCGTGCGGCCGCGACAATTGCGCGACGTGCCCGCGCGGGCGCTGGCTTTCAATTTTCAGGCCGATGTCGAACCTCCGGCTGGGTTAACCGGCGAAGAAGCCAAAACTGTGGCCGCGATTCAGCAGGATTTTGATACGCGCCGAAAAGATGATGCGCTGCTGCGGACCGTAGTCTCGCCCGACGGTCACCGAGCTCTGGCCCTTTACGGAACTACGGATGAACCATCGCAAACATTTCGCATCGATCTCTATTCCGCCGACGGGAACTTTCTCCGCAATCTAACGCCGCCTGATCTCGCCGTTGTGTTTCAGGATTCAGTAGTCTGGTCGGCTGACAGCGGAATGATCGCGTTTATCGGGCGCAAGAGTTCAAAGCCTGAACCGAGCCCCACACCTTTGCCCGATGAAGAGCCGGTCCTGCCCTCGGCTTCCCCGGTTCCGACCGCATCTATCCTGCCCGCTTTTGCGCCACTGGCTGTTTTCAATACTGAACAGGTTTACCTTTGCAATCGCGATGGCTACGACCTGAAACCGCTGACCACCCGCGATGGTTTGATCTACTTCGCTCTTTCGTGGGCGCCGGATAATCACGCGCTGGCCGCACTGGCGTGCAGGGAAAACGAGTGGGAAAGACGCGAGAAGGAATTCAAGACGCCAGCCGGCCGGCCGCGCCTGATTTCGACCGATGGCCAGGAGCGTTTGCTGGACGACGAACTGGCCGAAGCGCCTCCGGTTTGGTCTCCTGATTCGTCGAAGGTTGCCACCGCCTTCGGCGTCAACCTCGGAATCTATGACGCTGCGGGCAAGTCGCCAACCCAGGCGCGCATCGTGCTGCGTGAGCGATTGTTGACGGCCTCGACCGCGTTTGACGAAAAATCACAGGCGGGAAAGAAAACACCGAACTCGCCATCAAACAAGCCCGCTGGAACTCAGCCACCAGCGACAACCGAAGTCGCGCTTCCTTTTTCTTTCAATCCAATAGTGCGTCTGGAGTGGCCAGCGCCCGACAAGCTCTACGTCGAAACTGCCTACATAAGTTTGCGGAGCGAACTGATCAAGACCTTCTCGCGCTGGCACTTGTTGATGCTGAGTCCGCAGGCGGCGGTGCTTAAATAAGCGCTAATAAACGCTGAGGTTCGCCCGAGAAACCGCCCGAACTTAATTGCTGGGAGCGCGGACGTCCCGTCCGCACTACCTCGCAGGCTGGCAATGTTTCAGATTGACTAATCTTCGCGCTGCGCGCTCAATGCGGACGGGACGTCCGCACTCCCAGCCGCCAACGATTCGTTACTCCGCGCCGGCCAGAGCCACGAAAACACCATCCCGATCGCCCACAGACCGACGGCTACAGTAGTGGTCAGAACAATCCAGAATTTCCAATAGCTGCTGAACGTGTTCTCCCAACCGGGTTGAATCCGGTGTGCGATATTAACGTTCATCGTGGTCGGAGTGGTCAGGCGTGAGACGAGTTGCATGAATAGATACCAGACGAAGGCATACGACCAGGCGATTCGATCCATGCGCACGCGACTGAGCACGATTAGCCCAACTATGATTCCGCCTACATGCGCCAGCGTCGATGAAAAGAAGTTGCCATTCGCCAGCAGCACGTACTGGAACCAAATCCCGAAGCCGGGAATCGTCCAGATGGCTGCGGCGCGAATAAGTTCCTGATGACTTAGAAACAGACCGATCGCCAGGAGCAGATTTCCGATGTTGCACATCCAAAGCAGATTGCCGGCGCCGCCGTTTCGCCAATAGTGAAGGGCCTGGGCTAGAAAAAAGGTCAGCGGTAGCAGTCCTATCAGCCGGAACCGGAAGCTCAATCGCTGTCCCATGTCGTAAGAATATCATGCGCATCGAAATGCCGGCCGGATGACTTCTCAACGTGTTGCAGGCTGGCCGGAGACGGATGAGGCATGTTGTTTGATTGAGCGCGGGACGGTGGCGGCTCATGGATCGCGCTCAAAAGGCTCATATTTTGAATCCAAAATGTAACATTGTCCGAGACCTAACCTGTGGACAGCCTTGCCCTTTTGGGTTAGATTAAGAGCCCCTTGGAAGAAATGTCGAATGCCCGTTTTGGGTGTACGACAAAGGCCCCGACGATGGAAGCGCTACCCCTGAGTTTTTCTTATTCCCCTTGGCATTCTTCCGCGACACTTCTAAAAGAGATGTTCGACAAAGACTATGCACTAACGGGGACAACCATCTCGACGCCTGCCGATCGCACGCAGTTTGACGATTCGCCGTCAGTTCTCAGTCTGACGAAACACGCAGTACCGCTCTCTCCGCATCAGGCGATTGCGAAACGCTCCACCAAGCCGGCTGTTTCCATGCGATCTGTGGCCCGCCGAAAAAAGCCACGGAGTTTGCCAAAGAACGTGCTGGTGGTCGACGATGTTCAAGACGTAACCGAAATGATTGCGCTTTTTCTAAAGCATGCCGGGTATCAAGTCGCCACCGCCGATTCAGCTTCGAGGGCGCTGCAACTTGCCGAGGAACGAAATTTTGATCTGATTATCTCAGACATCGGCATGCCGCAAATGAACGGGTATGAGTTAGCTGGAGAGTTGCGGCGTTGGTCGGAGTATCAAAGCATTCCCATCATAGCAGTCACCGGCTATAGCGAGTACGATGATCGCAGCCGAGCCCTGCAAGCTGGTTTTAGTGCCCACCTGACCAAACCAATCGATCCATCGCAGTTGTTGGATTTGATGAACCAACTGCTCGGCTGACCACGCTGTTTCCCGTTTTTTAGATCTCAAACTTCAAATATGAATTGTTGAATTACGAGTATCCAACTCGTCCTCTTATACCTGCTCGCAAGACTCGTCTTAGCTTCTCTTCATCAATCTGCTCGCCCTAGTGATCAGTGTTTTCACTCTTTCAGTGACGGTGATCAGAATCTCAGGATCTCAAATCTAAAATCTCAAATCTAAAATCAGTTGATTTGTTCCGTTCCTTCCGGCATTCTTTCATGTAAGTCATGGAGGAAATCCAATCATCAACCGACGACGCTGGTTCCAAATCGAAATCAAACATCGCCAAATGGATCAAATCTGATTCGGCTGTCCGCGCGACTGATCTGCTGGCGGGGGCGGCTGCGATTGGCCTGGTATTTTGGTGGTTACAATATTCCACCACTGCAATTTGCTGCGGTGATTTTGACGGCTATTACCACATTAAGTGGGCGCGCATGCTGTGGGACAACATGCGCGCGAAGCATCTTTTTCCGCCCTCGTTCATTTGGCTGCCGCTGACGACGCTCAATCCTCGAGACTATGTCGATCATCATCTCCTGTATCACATCATCCTGATTCCCTTTACCTGGTTTCGCGATTTGCAGACGGGGGCCAAGATTGCCGCGATTCTCTTCGGCAGCCTGGCCGTTTTTTCGTGCTATTGGCTAATCGTCCGGTACGAAATACGTTACCGTCTGATTTGGTTGCTGGCGCTGCTGGGTAGTTCGGCGCCTTTTTTGTATCGCCTGAACATGGGTAAAGCACCTCCCTTCGCCATCATCTTTCTGGCGATCGGCATCTACCTGCTGTTTGAAAGGAAGTTCTGGCCGCTGCTGCCGCTGGCTTTTGTCTTTGCGCTGACCTATGACATGTTCGTGCTTTTGGTGCTGGCGGTCATCATCTGGACAGTCGTGATCGCCTGGACTGAAGAGCGTTTCGAATGGCGTCCGCTGGCCTGGGTCGCGCTGGGATCGGTTCTGGGTTTGGTGATCAATCCCTACTTTCCGCACAACCTTTATCTTCTCTACGAACACGCGCGCATGAAGATCACCGCGACGGAGTTCGCAACCAAAGTCGGCCAGGAATGGGACCCCTACAACACGCAGGAGTTCGTCGCGAATTGTCTGGTCGCGCTGGCCGCGATGCTGACCGGGTATCTGGCCTTTGGTGGAATCGATCGCAAGCGTTCGGAGCGGCCGCTATTTTTTCTGATCCTCTCTACCGCGCTGATGTTGATGACCGCGCGCTGG
>Ga0207646_10007800_pt1 | contig 10823 bp, 7 predicted proteins | sample KBSK5502metaG_FD_184343 | JGI IMG/M metagenome (GOLD analysis project Ga0207646, IMG submission 184343) | Corn, switchgrass and miscanthus rhizosphere microbial communities from Kellogg Biological Station, Michigan, USA - KBS K5-50-2 metaG... | ecosystem: Host-associated > Plants > Roots >...
AGCCCTGACGAGGATTTTCGAACTCCTGCCGAAACAACCTCCGTTTTAGCGCAGCAGCTCGTAAGCAGATAGGTTGACGAATGCGAGCCGCGTGCTGCTGCCGATAAATGCAGCGACGCGCGGACTGTCATCGTCAGGTTGCTTGCCGGCGAATCGGCAGCTTACTTCATCTCACCCGCATGTTGCATTGCCGCAGCGACATGAAGCGATGGCCGAACACGCAAAAAAAGTTCGAATGCGTAGCCCGGGCCGCTGCCATAGTATCGGTCCAGGCCGTTAGGCCAAAAGTTGATCGTCACCTGTCCGCCTAGTCCAACGTCGATTCCGCTGCGCTGGGACAAATCGCGCACATAACCGATGGTTGCCGCGTTGACCGCAAAAATTCTTCCCTGATCGTTGCGGGCAAGAACAAGCTCGTGTCCGGATTTTTCCACGCGTTCCCACCGCGCATAAGCGGTGTCGCGGCCACGCTGATAATTTGTCTCGAGCAGAAATGACTGAGTTTTCTCGCCTGAATCGTTGTTCCGTCCCCAGACAAAAGTTGTCGCCCAGTTTGAATCGCGACCAAGCGGCTGATTGTAAATGGCGGATGCCGTGGTGCGATGTCGGTTAACATCCGGCTCAAGGGCTTCTGGACTTTTGATGTAGCCATGTGAGACCTGAAGCGCCAGATTCTGGGTCGGATTCCAGGAGATCCGGCCGCTGAACGAATCGAAGCGCGGTCGATCAAAATCGTAACGATTTTCATCCGGCTCGCGGCCGGTGAACGCGCTTCCTTCAATTTTCATCCCGCCGTAGCGGGACCATTGCAATCCAGCGGTCGCGACACCGAAGCTCACGTGGGTGGAGTCCTGCCAATGATGCCCGATCGGCGCGTCCGGATCATCCATCGCGCTCAAACGATGCATGAACGTAGGCGGTCCGAGCGCTGGTTCACCTGGATAACCAAAATAGAAATACCCGCTGAACTCAGCAGCGAGTTTTTGTGAAAGTGAAAACGACAATTCGTCGAACAGATCGTGCGGGTGCTGGCGATCGTGCAAGGGCTGGCCGTGCCACGATTCGCCGCTTTGCAAGAGGAGCGGATAACCGCGCCCGCCTTCGGTTAATGGATCGAAGCTCATCATTGCGCGGAAACCGAGCTGGGTGTTTTCGCCTAACGAATGTGAAAACATTGCCATGATCCAGTTCGGCGCATCGATCCGATCATCGCCTCGCGGGGTGCTCACGTTGGTGTAGCGGGGAAAAATCGCGCCATGCAACATCAGCATGTCATCACCGAACATGAACATCTTGCCATACATCGGCGTTGAATCAGGAACCCACGCCGTGCCCGAGCTTTCCCGGTTCATCGGATCGGCAAGGTTGATGGACGATTGCATTTGCATCTCATGGGTCGAATAGGATGGATGGGCCGGATGCGTTTCGTTGGACGTTGGACGTTGGACGTTGAGCGTTGAGCGTTTGCTTTCCTTCATCGCCACCAGTTTCATCCCGCACTTGGGACAATTCCCCGGATGATCCATCACGACGTCAGGATGCATCACACAGGTGTATCTCAGCCTGTCCTGCTTGCCTGGCACGCCGTCGGCCGCCGCTGCGAGCGGAGGCGGGTGCTCGTGATCGATCTGCTGTGCAATCGTACCGCTCGCTCCGAGCGCGATTCCGGCGATCAAAACTAAAATGTGCTTGTACATTGTGTATTGAACGATTTCTGTAGTGGCAGCAGTGCCGGTTGCAGGCCATTGGGAGCGCAGGCGACACGCCTGCCGCCACAGCGATTCGTGGTAGGGACGGCGCGTCGCGCCGTCCGGACATCGCAGCGCGATGTCCCTACCCGAGTGATGGTGGAGCGTGTGGTCGAATGCTCCCGATCAATTCAGCAAACAACGTCTTGCCTGGCGGACCAGTATCCGACGCGACCAAGCCCAAACAGATTGTCGGCGGCGCGAAAACTATCAACCGTGCAAATGCGAGATCAACATCGGCGAGATGGGCAACTGCGGGTGCACAACTTTTAGCTCCGGTGGAAAGCACCGCCCGCAAGATTTTACAACACGGTTGCGCGTCTGAGTCTTTCTGTTTGGCCGGTTTCGGTGAGTGCGAATGGAAGGGACACTCACTTGGTGGTGGTTGATCTGGGGTAACCGCGACGGCAAGCGCGCAATGATTTGAAATCGCGAACCACGACATGGCCGCCATCAGGCCAATCGGACATCGCGCAGCAATCACCGTCGCCTTCACGCGACGTTCAATCGTTTAGGCGCGGCGAATGCTCAAATGTTTTCTTTCGGATCGATCCCAGGAGCGATACCTGGGCTGATTCCGCCCTGCGGCACGAGTTCTTCGCCCGCAGTCTGTTCTTTGCCGGTTCGAGCAAACTGCGGTTGTTCCAGCCGTGTCGCGAGCAACATCGCGGCGAACAACAGCACTGCCGCAACATAGTATGGTGCGCCTGGCATGTAGATCGCGTGTTTTGAATCGATAAACCAGGAAAACGTGCGCGAAAAAAGGAACGGCCCGATAATGAACGCGATCGAGCGGAGGCTCTGAATCGCGCCTTGCAACTCACCTTGCTCGCGTTCGCTCACCCGATGCGTCATCAGGCCCTGGGCGGCTGGGAAGGAAATATTCCAGAGTGAAATTATCGGAATTGAGGCGAGGTAAACGGTGCCGGTTCGCGCGATGCCGGCCATGACCATTCCGACCGCGCCAAAGAATTGACCGATGTAAAGGGTGCGGCGTTCGCCCAGCCAAGCGACGATTCGTCCCGTTAGTCCACCGGAAATAGCGGCGGTGCAGATGCCAACGATGGCAAGTGAAATGCCGACGGTGCTTTGGCTCCAGGCATAGCGATAGATGGCATAAAGCGCCCAGATCACGAAGACTTCGTGCGAGACGTAAGCGAGAAATTGCAGGGTAGTGAGTTTCCACAGCTCCGGGTGCGAGCGCAGCAAGACGAGCGAGCCGACCGGATTGGCGCGGCGCCAGTCGTAGGTCTTACGATATTCCGGGCGCAGCGATTCCGGGACAAAAATGTAACCGTAAAGCCAATTCGTTAGGCTGAAACCGGCAGCCACCCAAAACGGCAGACGGGGGTTGATATCGGCGAGCGGACCACCGATCCCAGGTCCGAGAATGAATCCGAGGCCAAAGGCGACGCCAATCATGCCGAACGCGCCAGCGCGTTTCTCCTTTGGGACGACATCCGCAATGTAAGCCATGCTGGTGGGAATGCTTGAAGCAGTGACGCCCGAAATGATTCGCCCCAGAAAAAGCCAGCCGATCGTCGGAGCGAGCGCCATGACAATGTAATCGAGGCCCAGTCCGAGATTCGATAACAAGATGACCGGACGCCGGCCAAAGCGGTCGGAAATCACGCCGAGAATTGGAGAAAAGAAAAATTGCATCAGCGCAAAAATGGTGCCGAACCATCCCAACCAATTGGCCGCGCTTACCGAATCGCCGCCGCGGAAATCGAGAATCAATTTCGGCAAGACCGGGGTGATCAAACCGAGCGCCAGCATGTCGAGCATGACCGTGACGAAGATGAAGGCGGTTGCGGCCTGGCGGTTTTTCATTGTTAAATCCGCATCACGATTTACAAATCACGAGTCACGAACAGAGACTAGGTGTGGGTTAATCGCTGGCAAGATGCTTCCTCTCTCCTACCGCTCGCCGAAAACCGAAGTGGACGAGAGCAAAATTCATGGGCGTGGATTGTTTGCGACCACCGATATCGCGAAAAATGAGATCGTTGCGGTCAAGGGCGGTCACATCATCGATCGTGAGACGTTACGCCGGGAGGTCACGCCGCGGCTCGGGCCGGTCGAGATTCAAATCGATGACGATTTGTTCATCGCGCCGATGACCGATGAAGAGCGCGAATTGTCGATGTTGTACTCGAACCATTCCTGCAGCCCAAATCTCGGGATCCGCGGCGAAATCACATTTGTGGCCATGCGCGACATCCGGACGGGCGAAGAGCTCACTCACGACTGGGCGATGACCGATGAGGACGATTATTCCGTGGAATGTAACTGCGGCACCGCAAACTGCCGGAAGATTCTGACCGGCAAAGATTGGCAGCGCCTGGAATTGCAAGCGCGCTACGCCGGATATTTTTCCACGTACCTGGCAAGGAAAATTGTGCGATTAGGCAGTGAAACTTCAACCGCTGACGTCGCAGATTGAAACGGATAGCAAGCGCAAGATTCTGATCTCCTGATCAGACAGTATCCGTGATATCCGCGTAATCTGCGGCTCAGATCTCGTCGAAGAACTCTCTCAGCTTCGTCGGTGCAAAATTCTGTAAAATCCTATCGCCCCGCGAGTCCGACGGTTTTTCGAGCATGCTTTTTTGCTCTGCGCTCGCGAAGATTTCGGTCAGGCTTAGCGCTGTCTGTTGGGTTGCGCAAGCCAACTTAAAAGTATTCTCAGGCGGCGCCGCGGAATTTCTGCGTCTGCGAAATAAGTTCATAATCAAGGAGACTTGTAGAGGCACGTCATTTATTGATTAAGCTTAGGACATGCCACCTCTAGGGGATCGGCTTGACCTGGTGGGCGCATCCGGCTTATCAAGGTGGCAACACCCTTTCACTCATGAGTAAATCGTATTTTCCAACAGACCGCGTTGGCCAAATCGAATGGCACAACAATTTCGCAAAAGAATTTCCCAAGGTCGGAAAGCAGCTCGGATTCAGCGATGCGGAAATCGCCAATGCAATGAATGATTCCAGATATGCCGTTTACATTTTAGAAACGCTCGGTCCGGAAATTGAATCGAACCCCGGCCATGCGGCGAATGCGGTGCTGGAAGGGCAAACCTCGGGCGAATTTGTCGACCTTCCTTCCAAATCCGGTGCGCCCCCGGCGGTGCGACCCGGCATTGACACTCGTCGGCAGGCGCGGGTGGAACGGATCAAGCGGCATGACGCCTACAATGACGCGATTCGCCAACAGCTTAAGATTGGAGTACCTGCGCTCGATGAGAAAGGTTACCAAGCCGAGCTCGGTCGGGCGCGACAAACTGGTCCCACGGTCACGATCCCTTTCCGCAAAGCCGGTGGCAAAGTTTCCGGAATCAATCTTTATCGCCAGGGCAAGGGCGATAAGTCGCCGCAGAAGGTGGGGTTTTTCATGCGCACACCCGCGATAGATACCGCGCCGGGAAAAGGCGAACTCATTTATACCGGCCGCGCCGTAGTGGACGAAAAAGAGATCGGCCAACCGAGCGACGCAGTAACTGTGACGGTGACCTGATCTTCCACGAATCAGCCGCACAGCCGTATCTATTTGGCCAACAGCCCGCCGCCCACGCCGAGGCTTCGGCGTTCTGTGAGCGGTCGGTCCGCCTTCACCCGCCAAAGTGGATCGAGATATTCCCTGGCACGCCATGCGACTCACGTTCGCGTGACACGCCATCTCCGGAGTGGTCCAGCTGAACTCGATCTTTCTTATGTTTCAACTGTTCATCCCCTTTCCGACCGCACTCTTAGGCGGGTACCCAATGGTGACTGCCAGCTGGTTCATCTGCATGTCGCCTTCGCCTTTACAGGCTCACGCCGCTCTTCTTTATCACCCCATCAGGAGGTCGCTGACTCATTCGATATTGGATGTTGAGCGTTGAGCGTTGAATGTTGAACGTTTAGGTTCTTCACTAATGAACTTCCGGAAATACAAAAACACCGACCTGACCGTGAGCGAGGTCGGCTTCGGGCTCTGGACGATTTCGACTGGCTGGTGGGGGAATTTTACCGAGGGCGAGGCGCTCGCACTCATGCATAAGGCGTTCGATCTTGGAATGACGCTGTTCGACGCGGCCGACACCTACGGAAATGGATTGAGCGAGGAACTCATCGCGAAAGCCTTTCCGAAACAGCGCGATGAAATCGTGATTGCAACAAAGGTTGGTTACGATTTTGTGCATCACGGTAACGCGCGCGGCCGTGGGCAACGGGAAATTCCGCAAGATTTTTCGCCGGAAGCGGTCACGCGCGCGACGGAGGCGGCGTTAAAGCGGCTCAAAACAGATCACGTCGATCTTTTGCAGCTGCACAACATCCGGATGGAGCAGGTCTACGACGACGCGCTCTGGACGGTGCTGGAAAAGCTGAAGAGCACGGGGAAGATTCGCTGCTACGGCATCGCCCTCGGGCCCGCGATTGGTTGGCTCTACGAAGGCATCAATTGCATTCGCGAGCGCGATATCACCAGTGTCCAACACATTTACAACATGCTCGAGCAACATCCCGGCCGCGCCATGCACGACGCCGCGACCGAGGTGGATAAAGACACGATGTTTCTAATCCGGGTGACGCATTCATCCGGGATGCTGGAGGGCAAGTACACGGTCGAAACGGTTTTTCCACCGACTGATCATCGCAGCCACCGTCCGCGCAGTTGGCTCCTCAATGGTATCAAGAAGGTCGACAAGTTGCGCTTCCTCGAGACGGCGGAGCGGTCGTTAGGCCAGGCTGCTTTGCAATGGCTACTGGTCGACGGTCGGGTCGCATCGGCCTTGCCAAACATTTACAATGAGGAACAGCTGGTTGAATTCGCCAAAGCACCGCAATGTCCGCCGCTCAGTGCCGATGATCTGACCAAGATTGACGATCTCTACGCTGACAATTTCGGAATCGAAGAAGAACCGCCGAAATTCAAAGGTACCATGGTCGTGTCGAAGGAAACAGCAGCGGCGTAAGCTAGGGGAGCGCACGCGCCCCGCGTGCAGCATTTGGCGCCCTCGCCGAATGCACAACGAGCGTCCGAGAGATTCGTCAGTCCAAAGAAAGTTTGCGGCGAGGGCGCCGCAAACCGCAAGCGAGAGCGCGTGCGCTCCCGAGCAGAAATTTAATCCGACTGATCCTCTTCCACCGGCTGGGCGCGCCGCACGGTTGTGACTTCGCGCGCCCTATTTTGTCTTCGCCCGTTGGCCAGTTGGCCTTTATAGACCTCTTTAAAAATATCGGCCACCATGGGTGCGGCCACGGTGCCGCCGTGGACTTTGCTGCCGACGTCACCTTCGTAAAGCGCCGCGAATGCGTACTGCGGTTGATCGGCTGGCACGAATCCGGCGAACCACGCCGCCGTCCGCTCCTTGTTTTTCGGGCCCCATTGCGCTGTCCCGGTCTTGCCTGCGACTTCGACATTGCCGAGTTCAGCCTCGTGCGCGGTGCCGCCGGGACCGTTCACGACATCGATCAATCCAGTGCGCAATTGGTCCATTGTCTCGGCCGAAACATTGAGCATTCGTTTCTCGCGCACCTGATAGGCGCTCACAATTTCGTTGTCGATGCTCTGGACCTGTTGCACGAGCCGCGTTTGGTAAAATTTGCCACCGTTCGCAATGATGCCCATCGCCTGTGCCATTTGCAGGGGCGTAACTAGCGTGTCGCCTTGGCCGATCGACAAGTTGGCGATGTCGCCGTTGAGTAATTTGCGGCCGTGCGTTGCCTTCATGTACTGATCGTTGGGCACGCGGCCTTCTACTTCGCCCCGCAGGGGAATCCCGCACTTCGCGCCAAAACCAAGGTTTAAGGCCCAGTTGATGATCGGTTCGGCGCCGGTTTTAATTCCGACTTGATAAAACCAGGTGTCGCACGATTCGGTCAAGGCCTGGACGAAGTTCATCGCGCCCCGGTCGCCCTTTTTCCAATTGTGAAATGTGAGATTGCCGATCTCAATCGCGGGCACGCATTCGTATTCGTCGTTAGGCTGCACCGCGCCACTCTCCAGGGCCGCGATCCCGACTGCGACCTTAAATGTTGATCCTGGCGGATAAGACGAACGGAACGCGCGGGGCAAAAGCGGGATATCGGGATCATCCTGCAAGCGCTTGAATCTCTCGGCTGAGATTGTGGGGATGAAAAGATTGGGATCGTAAGTCGGCCAGGAGGCCAATGCGAGAATATCGCCGCTGTTTGGATCAACAATAACTAGTCCGCCGCGTTTGGCTTTGGCAGCGAGCGCTTTCTCGGCCAACTCTTGCAGACGAACATCGAGTGTCGTGATCACGTTATAGCCCGGAACGGGTGGCGTGATCAGCTTCTCGGAAGTTTTGCGGCCGTCCTTATCGAAAGTGAGTTTATATTCGCCGTGCTTACCGGTGAGCATTTGATTGAAGGTTTGCTCGAGTCCTTCTCGCCCTTCCGTTTCCGGCCAGAGAGTTTCATGATTATCGATGATGCCATCGAGGTTACGGCCGGTCTTTCCAGTGTAACCGATAACTTGGCCAGCCATCTTGCCATTCGGATACGTCCGAATGTAAATCGGCCGCACTACCATCATCGATTCTTTCGTGCGGTCCTTGACTGCTTCGTACTCATCGGGGCTCAAATTTTGCGCGATCTCGAACGGCAAAATCCCGCGGTTGTGATAGTGACGCAGAATCGCGTCGTCCGAAATTTTGATCGAGCGTCCAATTAATTTTGCCGCCCTATCGATCTTTTCCCGCGTGAAGCTGATTGCCCGCGCATCGGAAAAATCCAGTGGCGTGGGGAAATTGATCGCCAAATTGTAGCTAAGTTTGTTTTGCGCCAGGGCCACGCCGTTTCTGTCGGTAATCTGTCCGCGCGGTGCCGGCAGATCGAGAATGTAAGTACGGGCGAGCTTTTGCGTCTCGAACGTTGGGATGATCGTCTCCTCTTCCGGTTGCGGAGTCGCGCTTGATTCCGGAGGCGGTGACGAAGTCTGCGCCGAAACCGAGAGCGAACTGGAAAAGAGCGTGAGTCCAACCAGCAGATTACACAGATGGTGACGGATTCGGGAAAAGATCATTCGGGGAGCTAATCTGCGTTAATCTGCTGAATCTGTGGATAAATCAATGCCACCGCAAAAAGCGATGGACTTCCTCCGCCGCTTCGGCCCAATTCCCTCGGTCTCGGCAATTTCTTCAACGGTGGCTTTGCGAAGCCGGTTAACGGATCCAAATTTTCGCAGCAGCAAATTCTTTCGGTTTTGGCTGACGCCTGGGCAATCATCGAGGATGCTTTCCTCAACACGCTTCTTCAAAAGCAATTGATGATAAGCATTGGCGAAACGATGTGCCTCATCTCGAATCCGCTGTAAGAGGCGCAGCGCGCCGGAATCAAGCGGAAGTCGCAATGGCAGGGCCCGCCCCGGCCGATAAATCTCCTCGTGCTCCTTGGCCAAACCGACTATGGGCAGGTCGTAGAGTCCAAGTCGCTGCAGCTCGCGGCAGGCGGCTGATAATTGACCTTTCCCGCCGTCGACGATGATCAGGTCGGGTAGTCGGATGGGCGCGGGAAATTTCTGCTCGTCTAATTGGGCGTTGGGTGTTGCCGTGTTCGATGTTTGTTTTTGGAGCCGCTGCAGCCCTTCAACCGCTTGTTCCTGCGAGAACTCGACCGCGTCCGGATTTGTCTCGCGTACTTCCAGCAAGACGCGGGAGTACCTTCGCCTAACGACTTCGGCCATGCTCGCGAAATCGTCCTGGCCCTGCACCGTCCGCACGCGATATCGACGGTAACAATTCTTGTCTGGCAGACCTTGGCGAAAACAAACCATGGAGGCAACCACGTGCGTCGCGGAAATATTCGAGATGTCGAAACATTCCATGGCCTGCGGCGGCCGCGGAAGCTGTAACGCATCGGCCAGCGCTTTCACATCCGCCATCGGATCGATCGCGCTCGGCAAACTCCCACGGGTGAAGCGGCGTGTCGGCTTGGTCGTCTGGCGAACGTCGTTAATCATATTGCGTAACTCGGCCGCCTTTTCGAAATCCATTTTCCCGGCGGCCTGGTGCATTTGTTCTTCCAACGCATCGATCATTTCCCGCGAATGACCTTCCAGAAATTCGCAAGCTTGCGCGACGCGTTCGCGATATTGCGCCGCCGTAATTTCGCTCAGCCGCATTGGAACTTGATATGTTGCCGACTTCAGCTCGCGGTCGGTCGGCGCACCCCGGCCAAAAGTGAGGACACCGAATTTCTTACGCATTAAGTTGAGCGTTTGTCGCAGGGCGCCGGCATGTGCATATGGTCCGAAATAACGCGCGCCGTCGTCTTTCTTGAATCGCGCCAGCCGAAAACGCGGCCACGCCTCCGACATGTCTACCTTGACCAGTAGAAACCGTTTATCGTCGCGAAACGAAACATTGTACCGCGGCCGATACTCTTTGATCAGCTTGCCTTCCAGCAAAAGCGATTCGGTTTCGCTGCGGACAATGTGCGTCTCGAAATCCCACGTCGCCTCCAGCATGGCGCGTGTTTTCAAATCGGCCTGCGCGATTTTCGACGGGAGAAAATACGAGCTCACCCGTTTGCGCAGGTCGCGCGCTTTGCCCACGTAAATGACGCGATTAAACCGGTCGCGCATGAGATACACACCCGGCTTGTGCGGCACCTCTTGAACTTTCTTTTGCAGATCCGGCTTCTGTTTTGTCGGCATTTCCTCAAATATCCACAATCGCGCTGCCGGAATTGCAGGGCAAGCGCCTCGCTGGTCGTCAGTGCTGAAGGAGCGGCCTCTTCCCAGCCGCCGACTGATTGAACGGCGATCTGGATATCATCGCCCCCTGAGGCTCAGGCCGCGCGGCGCCGCGGCAGGGCCGATTGGACCATCATCAATTCGCTCACGTTTTCCGGCGTGAGCAAACCGACCAACCGCTTCATGCTGTCGAGCACCGGCACCGCTGGACAATTGCACTCCTGCATGATCCGAAACGCCTCTTCGAAGCGGGTCCCGGTTGTGACGGTGGGGATATCACGCCGCATCACATCGCCCACGCGGATGCCTGGGTCATCTTTGCGCAGAGCGGCAATCAGATCGTGGCGCGTCAATACGCCCGCCACATTTCCGTT
>Ga0207646_10007801_pt1 | contig 10823 bp, 8 predicted proteins | sample KBSK5502metaG_FD_184343 | JGI IMG/M metagenome (GOLD analysis project Ga0207646, IMG submission 184343) | Corn, switchgrass and miscanthus rhizosphere microbial communities from Kellogg Biological Station, Michigan, USA - KBS K5-50-2 metaG... | ecosystem: Host-associated > Plants > Roots >...
CTGGACGGCTTCGTGCTCGATGTCCTTGGCGATATCGCGTAGTTCGGCCAGAGTTTTGTGTTTGAGTTCTTTATGTGTGTATTCCATTTGTGTGTGTCCTCACATGGAAAGATAATAGCTCTGCATTGGTAATGACCTACTGAGATACCACGTCGAGGCTGCGTATGTCGAGTCAGACTACAAGACGAATCATCAAGATTGTAATTCGGGTCATTGGCCTGCTGCTGGTGCTGCTGATCGGCGGCGTGGTCCTTGATCTTTACTATCCGCGCACTACGAAGATGCGCGAATTCGATCCGGACGAAGTAGCCCGTCTGGAAACAGCCATGTGGCGCTCGTACTATGAAAAGGAGCAAGTGCGCCTTTTTAATCAGTTAACGGAATTATTGCGCACTCAATATCATATGCCGTTGGTCAGGTCGAATCAGGTTGCCTACTATGCGGCGAACGCGGCCTTCGTTTTCAAGAATGGAAGGGAACGTCAGGATTATGAGAAAGCCCTGCCCGATCTAATTAAGTTTTACGCCGAGATTCGAAAGCTGAGCGACATTCCTTTCGATGTCGATCAGGTGGCGCGGCTCGAATTGGAATGGTGGATTATTCACCGCCAGCGCACCGAACATAAGCCCGGCGATCTGGAAAAGGCGCTGGCTGAATTGCAGGCGGAAATCTATCGGGTGCCGCTTGAGCGGATGATCGAGCATGGACGCCTGCGGGCCGAGGCGATGACGATTCGCGACACCAAAGCTGAAGCCGGCGGAGTTTCCGAAGCAGACTGGGCCAGGATCAACGAACTACTGAAAGAGTCGTGGCGTTCGCTGGCGAAAGCTGTGAAAGCATAGCCTCCCTGGCCAACGACGATAGCTCCCACGTCGGGGCGGCGTCTTTCGGATTGTGACGTGGGTCGGGTCGATGTAGTTTCCCTTTAAGGAGCACTCTTCGTGGCAGTTTCGTCTGATCTCGTGGATTTCCCCGGGCAGTGAATGGGATCCACTAAATCACACGAATCACAAAAATCAAAGTCCTTTTTTCAATCATGAAAACATTTACGGGGAAAGACTAACGGAGAATGCTCACGTCGCCGTGGGTGTCTGGACTGTTGCCAGCAACGCGGTCAACGCGTCCAGATCGACTGGCTTGACCAGATGATGATCAAAGCCGGCCTGCTTCGAACGCTGCCGGTCGACATCTTCTCCCCAACCGGTTACCGCAATCATCACCGCCTGCCTGGCCCACGGCTGTTCTCTAATCTTTCGCGCGGCTTCATAGCCATTGAGTGTAGGCAGCCCGATGTCCAGCAGCACGACCCGTGGTTGAAATTCATTCGCTACTTCCACTGCGGTCTGGCCATCGTGAACAACCCTGACCTCATTGCCCACCAGTTCCAGCAACAGTCCTAAACTGTCGGCAGAGTCATGATTGTCATCCACAACCAGAATGCGAACATGCGCTGGTTTATGAGGCAATGCTTCACGCGCCGGCTTCACTGATTCAACTTCAGCTGGCAGTTCCTGATCAAACATAGGCAGGGTAATAATGAACTCGCTGCCCTTACCGGGACCATCACTGCGAACCGTGATCGTGCCGCCGTGCATCTGCACCAGACGTCTAACCAGGGTCAAACCAATTCCCAATCCGCCCGGTGACCCGCTCATCGCGCGGTCAGCTTGGGTGAACATCTCAAAGATGCGGGGCAGCACCTCAGGTGTAATTCCCATTCCCGTGTCGCGAACACTGACGACAGCGTTACTCCCTTCCTTTGCCGCTGTTAACCAAATGCGGCCGCCGCGTTCAGTGTACTTGGCGGCGTTGTTGAGTAGATTCGCAACAACCTGGGCCAGTCGAACCATGTCGCCATCCAGATAAATCGGTTCGCCTGATGTTTCGACAGTTAGTTCGTGTCGGCGCTGTTCTATCAGCGGCTGGCTGGTTTCTACTGCGGCCTTCAGAACATCGCGCAACTCGATCCGCTCTCTCCGCAGCTCGAGTTTGTTGCTGGTGATGCGCGCGATGTCCAGCAGATCGTCAATCAGCCGCGTCATTTGCCGCGTCTGGCGATCGATTACATCCAAAGCCGATTGCGACTCAGGTGTGGCCTTGGCTTTAAGCTGCAGAATCTTCACGGCCGCGCGAATCGGCGCCAGGGGGTTGCGCAACTCGTGCGCGAGCGTGGCCAGAAATTCATTCTTCGAACGGTCGGCTTCCTTAAGAGCATCCTCGGCGCGCTTGCGATCGCTGATGTCCACCAGCACGTTCACGGCCCCGATTAACCTGCCCGTCTCATCGTTGATCGGATTTGCATAGGCCAGCGTCGTGCGCCGCTGTCCGTCCGGGCGCTCGATGATAATTTCGTGGCCGTTGTACTCGAGGCAGTTCTTCAGGGCCAGCGCCATCCAGCATTGATCATGCGAGATCGGCGAGCCGTCGATCGCGTACAACTTAAACGAGCCGCAGAAACGATCTGCCGGATCGTTTAAGCTGGGTGATCGCCCCCAAAGCTGCACCGCGTGCTGGTTGTAATAGGTTATCAGGCCATTGGGATCGCAGGTATATGCGCCGGCTGGCAGCTTTTCCAGCAACCCACGAAAACGCAGCTCGCTATTAAGGGTCAGCGGGCCGGATGGCAGTCCCTGACGTACCTTTAGCATCGTCTGATCCAACATGGCACCTTCCTTTCGCTGGCCACGGGCAAAAGGGGGTCGGGTCCAGGTTATCGGGGGATTGGGTCAAAGTTAAATGGGGATGGAAGTTATTGTACTCAACGCGAGAAAAGAAGCAACCGGAGAAACTAGAATGACCAGCGGCGGCCAAGATTACATTTCTGTTGCTGCTTTGCCATAGACACATCATTATTCCCTAATCCGCTGCCTTTCCTTTTTTCCGCGCCAGGCTGTTACCATGTCTGGGCACATGAGCAATCCCGCATTCAAAGCGAAACGCCATCTCCGAGGCATCCTGCTTACAAGCGGCCTGCTGCTTTCAGGGGCTGCAGGACATCCTGTTCAGCGTAGTCACGCGTCTGGAGATTGGCCGAGTCACCACCGCAGCCAAGAGCTTTGATAAAGACGCCTTCATTGTGATTCATCCGCTGGCAGCGGCCGAAGGAGGCGTGGTCAAGCGTCTGGCATTGCATGCTTAAGATTCATCGTGTCAGAAGCCCGACCCTGAGGGAGGGCAACCTGAGCCGATTTCTACAGAAAACTTGTTGGCGCCTCTCTGGTCTGCGTGTCCCAGACTAGTTCGACCGAGTCCCACTCGTTTAGCCACAGGCCCAGCACGCGCACGTTCAAATGGTGTGAAAGAACAACACTAACACCGTCAAGAATCTGTTCAAGATGTTCCGCTTTGTCGGCATCATTCGCTGCGCAGTCATGGTGGCCGGTCACGGCCACCACTGGCGAATAGTGATGGCGAACAGAAAAACGTGTCCGGCGAATAATATCTTCGATCAAGTGCGACGGTCCGCTGCTGAGGACTCTATCCGGTCCTGGTTCCGTGACCAAATCGACGTAGTGCACGTTCGTGTTCAACTTCATCCAATCAGAGATTGGTTGCTGCACGCGGCCATCGATACAGGTTATCGCGGTGGCAAATTTGTCTCGTGGCATGCACTGACGATTTTATCCGATTGTCCAGAGATTCGTGAGTGCCTTCAAGTGCGGGAGGTACAGGGAATGAAATAACTTTGCGCCTTTGCGTGAAACATGAGAGTAGCGAACCATAACAACTCACGCTAAGGCGCAAAGTCGCAAAGAGAGGCGCGTAACCAGTAACCAGCTAAACTCTGAAACACTGAATCTCTTACTCATAACTCAACGCATCAACCGCATCCTGACGGGCGGCGCGCATTGCGGGATAGAGTGCCCCGATCGAGCCGCCAATCAAGCCGACCACCAGAGAGATCGCGATCCATTTCGGTTCGACGTCAACCACCAGCGTGGTTGAGCGCATCACAAAGAACCGCACCAGCAGGGTCAACAGCACACCGGCAAAGACGCCCAGCACACTGACGAAAATTGCTTCTTGTTCGATCACCCAGGCAATCGAACGCTTCGACATGCCGAGGGATTTGAGGATGCCGATCTGGCGCGTGCGCTCTGTGACGGTTGTGTACATCGCGAGCAGAATCACCAGCGTGCTGATAGTGGCGGCAACGCCGACCACTACGTTGAGAAAAATATTAAAGACAGGCACGCTGGACATGTAAAGCTCAGGCAGTTCGCGTGTGAGAATGATTTGATCGTCAGGATATTTCTGCTTGATGCGCGCCGCCACTTCTTCCTGCTTTGCCGGATCGATCGCCGCGACCAGAATCGTGTTACAGCGGTTTTCGCTGCCAACCTGATCCTGTATCGTTGAGAGCGGAATTTTTATGCGGCCGCCGCCCGGTGGCTCGTAGACACCGACCAAACGGAAAGGACGCTCGTAAATCTCAATCGTCGATCCCACCGCCACGTTGCGCTCCTGTTGCCAGGCTGAATCGACAATGACTTCGTCGCCCTTCTGTAGCCCTCGGCCTTCCTTGATCGTTAATCCATTCAGCGCCGCGTACTGGTCAAACGGGATTCCTTCAATCAGGCGCGAACCCATACCGGAATCGCTCTTGTCCAGACTCTGGCCGATGGGTACGGCCGCGCGCACGCCTTCGATGCGCGTCAGTTCGGTTGCGTGAGCGACGGGCACAGTGAAGGTCTGCGCCTCGCTCAGTCCGATCATGCCGGGAGGGCGCACCATGATCTGGGCGCCAATGTTTGCTTCGCGTTTGCCGCGTTCGCGCAGCATGCCGTGGGCTAGACCCACGGTGAACACGACCAGCAAGACGCCGATGGCAATGCCGGCAACACTGACGGCGGTGCGCGCGGGACGATGCGCGAGGTTTGAAAGTACGAGGCTGTCCATAAGTTTCCTTAGACGCGGGCTGCGGTCGAGCACGCCCGCCCACATGTTGGGTAGCGTGCGCCAGGTGATAACGAAAACACCTATGACGGTCCAGAAGATGATGGCGGCTTTGCGCACGATGGCCAGGGCCACGCCAATCGCCGTGGTATAGCCGAGAGTCCGCAAAATTATGCCGTTGCCGGTTTCATAGACGCCGATGGTTCCCGGCACAAAACCAAACGCGAAGTTAATGACTTTGGTAAGCGATTCGATGATGTAAGCAGCGGCGACCTGTGGCTCGAGGCCGAGCAGCTTCAAGGTGATATAAACTTCCAGCACGCTGGCCGCGTGCGACGTCAGGTCAAGTCCAATCATCGAAAAGAAAGCCGCCCGCCTCCGCTTGTAAAAGCCATAGACGGTCAGCTCGACGCGATAGATGTGATGGCGTCGCGTGCGCAAAAACTTCGGTCGAAAACCGCGCCGGCCAAGGCTGTCTATAAGTTTGGTAAGCAGGGTAACGCGCTTCCGTGTCGCCAGCGCCGTGGCCAGAAGGCCGAGAAACGCCACCACCGCAATCAGGATGAGCACCTCTCTGGCCACCGGCGGCAGAGGATAGGAGAAGAGCATCAGACACGCGCCGCCAAAAATTATCAGTACTACTGAAAGGTTATAGAGGAGATTGTCGACGACCAGCGCCGGGACACCGTGGACCAGGGGAACGCGCTTGCGCAGCATCGCTACTTTCGTTGCTTCGCCCAAGAGAGGACCGGCGAACGTCAGGAAGCTCATCGACTCGCCGCCCAGTCGGGCCGCAAACGCCTGAAAGAATGTAAAACGACGGTGTTCGGGCGAAACGGAAAGACTCATGGCAATCGTACGCAGCACGTGCCGCAGTCCGTTGAGGGCCACGACCAGGAAGAAGCCAAAACCGACGCGTCCCAGAGCGGTAAAAATTGTCTGGACTCCGACCTTGCGAATCACCCAGACCAACAGCAGCGCGCCCAGGACGAAAGCAGCGCCCTGTGCCCAGGCGACAGTACGCTTCGCATGCGAAGGTTTTGTCACTGAGTGCGCCTCGGGTGCTTCAGTGAGCGCGCGGTCGTCGAAATGTTTCTCTGTGATACTCAAAATCTATGGCTCTGCTTCATGAACTGCTCGTGCAGCCCAATGAACCCATTAGAGTATTGTGTCTTGTGCAGCGCGCGCAACCATTCCAGGTCCGCATGCCACTCGCTGAGCCAGGCGACGCCCTGGGGCACATCAAGGCGCGCATCTTCCAGCATTCGCAGCGGCAGAGTAGACTTCCAAGCCACGCGGATTCGCGAATCGAAAAAAACGCTCCATCGAGAGCGACGTTCCGGCAGCCTTCTTTCAACTCTTACTGCACTTTGTCGTCGTTTTCTTGCACTGGAGAACCTAGTATGCCACGTTCGCCGTGGACACAGCACATCGCGTACCAAAGTTTGAATTCTAAAAGATTGAAGTCGGCAACTGATCTATATCGTCGCCTGGGGGCGTGGGTGCCCTCGCGCCGATCCAACGATTCTGGTTGGCGCCGCTCCAACATAAGAGACCAGTTCACATAAGCTCAATGTGGTGTCCACGATCAACGAGCCGCGAAGCGGCGACAGAATTTAGCCCCGGGTGAGCGAACGTTAGTGAGCGTAACCCGGGGATCGCCTCTCTAAGGATCCCAAGCCCGCGAAGCGGGCGACAGAACGGTTGAATCCGGCGATCAAGTTGAGTTTCTGATCCGGTCGCTACCGCTCCCGGTTCTGACCCAATGCGCAACCCAGCGATCGCTATCATGACGAGTTTGAGTGTCGATTCGTTAACCGTCATAACCCTTTTCTATTTCGCGATACGTTGCTGAGGCTCTTGGCTTCGTCTAACATCGAGTACAAGGAACTCACAAGTTTAAAGTGAACATCAATGGCTGCCTTTACGCGATCCCTTGATGATCTTGTAGTCAATTCCCGGAACATGGGAACCTCCGCTACTTTCTGTTCCATCTATCGTGTGGCGCATGAAATACACGGTCTGCGCCAAATCGCCAAATGAAATTTCAATCGTGGTTCCAAGCCGATCAACTTGATCTCGTGTAAATCCCGGCACAGACCACTTCAGCCAACCTGAAACCCGCGCACCAGGCGCGACTGGCTGAAGCGTCGTTTTTTGAAACAAAATATCCTCCGGCTTGTAGATACGATCTTCAGGAAAACCGAGCATCTTTACCTCTTTGCCACTGCCCCACTCGGGAAACAATTCACGGGTTTGGCCGACGCCCGGCATCGTGATCTTAAGTCGAAATCCTTCAGCTATACTAGGCGCGGCATCTGGAGCATTATCAATGCTCGCTTCCACCCACAACACAGTGGTTCCGTCTCGGGCTGTTCCGGCGCTATAGTTTTCAATCCATCCGGTAAATAATGGTCGGCGCGGCTTCTCTAACTCCCGCACTTTCGCCTGTAATTGGTCAATCACGGTCTGTTCTTGCTTTACTGTTTCTTTTAACTGACCCTGAGTCTCTTGCGCGACTCTGGTTGCATTCAGTTGGTCACGCCATGCAAAGAAAAATGAAACGAGGAGAAACGTTCCAACGAAAAGAGCGGCAAACGCCCTCTTGGTCAGTTGCCAGCCGCTAAGGCGCTCAACCAGATAGACAGTGCCCGTCACGACACCTCCCGTGACGTAGCTTTGCCAGTAGCTCAGGATCGTATAAAGGAAAAGTCCGATGTCGGAGAAGAGGCTACCCATCTACACAAGCCCACCTTTCTCTGATCCGAGTCGGATAGATAGATACAGCTTGTGCGCCATGATTAAAGGGCAAGCGTGAAGGAAATACGCCATGAGGAGTGATACTTTGGTTTTTATCAGCTTCTTTTTTTCGATTCAGAAAACCTGAGCGGGCTTCTGCCCGCTGTCGGACAGGATGTCCGCGCTCCATAATCCTCACCGTGAATTTGTGTTACTGGAATTCGCTGCTTCTTTTTGCTCGGCCTCCGGCGTCGCGGGAGCTGTCCACCCGGATTTCTCAAGTAGAGTAACTGCGTACCGAATGGGCACGCCAAAGTTTGACGCCGCATTTTCGGTAAAGATTGCGAAGGTCACGCCGATCACGCGGGCCGAAGGGCCGAACAGAGGTCCGCCGGACCCTCCTTCACCCGTGCGCGCATCATAGACGACTCGCCGCGCTTCCAGATCGGTAATGTTGCCCTGCGTTGTCAATGGCTGGACCAGCTTCTTCTCGGCCAGGTAGCCGAGCATCGAATCAAGCGACCCATACCGTTGTTGAATCCAGCGAGCTTCGCTCTCATCCAACAGCGCCAGCAAACGATCCGGACCGGAAGGATAACCCATCGTCACGACAATCTTGCCGACTGCCACAGAACCCGAATCTTTTTCCAGCGGCAACACGGGAAGTTTAGGGGGCAGATCCTTCGCATCAATCACGCATACGGCCACATCTTCACGCTGCGCCGCTTGTTTGTATTTCAAAACGATGGGTTGGGTATTATTCGGAAAGAAGGCCACCAACTTTTTTAAGCGCGGCTGGCCCCTCACGCTGCTGTTCAAGCTCTGGGCGCGCTCATCGGTCAGCCACGGCTGGGCGACGTGGCGATTCGTCAGCACGAACCCGTCGCCGACGTGAAAGCCGGTGCCGACGAACTCGTACTCGGCGATGGCGCCATGACCCTCCGGAGTCAGCGCCGGCGTTTCAGTGCCGTTTTGAATTGTGCTTCCCGAATCAGTCGATTGCGTCTCGGGATAGCGCAGTGGCCGTCCGGTGCCGGCTTCGACGAACATATACGAGCCCGCAATCAGACAGACTCCGCCCCCATAGTTAACGCGCAGCATTTCACCCAGCGAGATAGTGTTCTGAATTCTTCGGTTAGACTCGACCACTTCGCCCAGTTGGTCGTTCGCGCGCTGCAACTGCTGCTGTTGGAGAGCGAGTTGGGCTTGCTGGTCGGCGATCGTGCGGCGGCTGCGTCTGGTTTCATTAAACTGCAGGAACCCGATATAGAGCGCCCCTAAGACTGCCGCAATCAAGATCGCAAAGGTAAAAATCTTGGTCGAAGGATTAATCTCGCGCACTAGTTCGCGGGTGAACTCGCGGAGAAAAATCTTGGCATCGTCACGGCGCGCAGTCGCCGACGCCTCCATCGCGGCTTGCTCGATGAAGGGCGCCACGTGCGCGCCTCCGCGTCGACCGGGAACCAGTGCCGCACTCGAAGCGATCGGAAAGAAATGTATCGAAGGACCGGAGGGTCCGATCCAAATTTCGTCTCCGTCGTTAATCCCTTTATTGGATTTTACCGGCCGGCCGTTGAACTTTATCTCGACGTTTGGATCCAAACTCGCGATGCGGTAAACGCCATTCAATCGGGCCAGTTCGATGAGCGGCTCGTTCGAAGTCGCCTCGGCACCCTGGAGCGCGCGGATCTTCACGTCGCAATCCTCGCTTGCGCCGATGGTGATGCGATCCAGCATCACCACTTCAGTCGAGCGATCATTCAGCGACGAGATGTGTATTACCAGCCCGTTTGTGTTCTGTTCCGCCATTTTCCGGGGTTACAGTCCTTGTGCGTAATATCAAACAAGGCGCCCGCCGTCCGTCACCGCTGAGAAAGCGTTGCGGTCGGTCAAGCGGTCGCCCGTTCAAAAGCAATCTTACAATGAATTCAATGGCGAGCAAAGACTGTGGTTGTGGCACGCGCATCTTGCGCGTGATTCACGGGCGAGACGCCCGTGCCACCTTTCAGAACTGAACCAGTACGCAGTTTTTCCGGCCGCTAATTAATACGACTGTCCCGTGCTAGCATAGAAAGCTCATGGCGGAACCGAAATTCATTGAAGATGTGGACGAGTTATGCGAGCTGGCGCCCGTCACCACCGCGCCCATCCGGCATCACGTTTTTGTCTGTACCGGCAAATCCTGTTCATCCGTGGGCAGCGCGGAAGTGCGAGAGGCCTTTGAACGCGAACTCAAAGCACGCGGCATTTTGTTTGGCAAAGAAGCGAAGGGGAAGAATCCCAAAGGCAGCATCGTGGTGACCGAATGCGCCTCGGTTGGTTTTTGCGCGATCGGCGCGGCCGTGATGGTCTATCCCGATGGCGTCTGGTATGCCCAGGTGCGCGCGGCGGACGTTCCCGAGATTATCGAGCAACACCTTCTGAATGGCCGGATAGTCGAGCGGCTGGCGCTGCTGAAAGTTCCGGCAGAGGGGCTGATAGAACAATCGTCAACCAACGCCGATTGGGAAGCGTAGAAGTTTGGGCGGCGGCTTTGGCGCTTGATGTGCGGAAGGCCTACGCCCTTCCGGTCTAGCCTGTTTGATTAATTTGGGGCTATGCCCCAATTCGGGGCGCAGCCCGGGAAGATAAAGTGGACTTTCGGAAAGGCACAGCCCCTTCCGCACATCAAGAAGGCAAAGCCGCAAACCGCACGGCACAGGAAGATCAGAGCACCCCTTCGTTCACTTAATCGAAATCGTCAGCGTGTACGAAGCGTTCCCGCGTCTGCCGCCGACCACGATTACGTAATCATTATCAGCCGGCAGCGCGCCTGACCAATTAGTTGCATCGTCCTCTTCGCCGGCGCCTTCCTGCGATTCCTGCTCGCCTGAAAAATAGATCTCAAAGGCCGCGTTGTTCTCGCGCGAAGTGATCTTCACAGACATCGTCTGGCCTCTTTTAGCCTTCACGTAATAACGATCGCGATCGCCGCGCACTACCGCGCCGTGGATCGTCGCAGATGAGGTGCCTCGAGCAAAGCGGACCTTTTGTTTCACTCCCTGCGCAAAGGTTGAGCTGGAGGCCATCGCGCAGATGAAGACCGTCGCAATAACCGGTCGAACGAATCGTGCCGGGCGAGATTCTTTATACATTAGAAGTGTCCTCCTGATTCGCGAAGTAACGGTCAAGACCCGGCCGGTCCCTAG
>Ga0207646_10007802_pt1 | contig 10822 bp, 8 predicted proteins | sample KBSK5502metaG_FD_184343 | JGI IMG/M metagenome (GOLD analysis project Ga0207646, IMG submission 184343) | Corn, switchgrass and miscanthus rhizosphere microbial communities from Kellogg Biological Station, Michigan, USA - KBS K5-50-2 metaG... | ecosystem: Host-associated > Plants > Roots >...
CGTACCTTCGCGTGGTTGAACCAGTTCCGTCGTCTTCGCCTGCGGTATGAGAAAAGAGCAGATATGCACAAGGCGCTTCTATCGCCCGCGTGCGCTCTGATCTGCTGGAATTTCCTACAGGGTTACTTTCCGTGATCCGCATCTTCCAAACCGACAAGCTGCAAATGAGGAAATTGAGGCGCGTTTCTTTTCATGGTTGTTAGTTCCGAGCTCCGTGATCCATGCACAAGCCCGAGAAGCGCCGCTAATCAGGCCGCAAAGGAAATCGCTGCTAGGAGTACCAAGACGTACAGCCATGTAGTGGCAGGCCGTAGCCGCGGTCCCTTCCGGCTGCTTTTATGAATCCAAGTTTCTAAGTTGCGTTTACTGATTTTCTAGTTGACACGCTGGGTGCAGGAGCGCAGAGTGCTTCCGGTTATCCTCATCTTCCCTTCTCAGTTTTTTTCTCAGGGTTACTAAATCAGTATTTTCGGGACCCCGGGGCCCTTTTTGTTTCGCAAGGAGTACAAACATGAAAATAGTATCGAAATGGATTTTAGCAAGCGCGGTCGTGCCTTTGGCGGGGTTGTTGTGCATGACAGTTGGTCTCCCAGCGGTGCAAGGAGCAGCTGACCATGTGCGCTGGGATATCATCCACTTAGACGCAACAACCACACCTCCGACAATTAGTGCAGGTGGTGTCGGATTCGCTTCAGCCAGGAATCCCAGTAGTCTATCGATAAAGCTCACGGGTTCTGGGACGTTTGTTGCGCCCGCAAGCGGCGGGACGTCCGGCGCGGTCACGGGTGGCGGGACCTGGGAAACATTCAGCGGTACCACATCGACCGGAAGCGGCACCTTTGAGGTCGTGGGGCTTACACACTGGACATTTTCCAATCTTCAGCCCCCGGTGCTTATTAACCTGATCGATGATGGCGCTGCGGCTAATGGCGTTGCGGTATTCCGAATCCGCTACTCCGACGGTAGCGAGGGCGTCCTGGGCGTCGGTTGCCACGGCCCTGGAGCACCTGACGGAGCAGTGGAAGGCGTAATCGCCTCGAAAGGTCATGTGACCTATTGGGACGCGCAGGCGCCTGTGGGTGGCGTGGACGCGGACCGGACGGTATTCCACGTCAGGTGAGCCAGGTCGAGTGGCTGGGCTTCAGAGAAAATCTGGCGGGCACGCGCCGGATGCTCGGCCGGGCGCCTTCGGTTGCCGCTCATGAAAGTCAGTCGATGTAGAGATGTAGAAAGGTGCAAACCCTTGTCAGCACAGACCACTTGAGCCGACGGCAGGTGTGCACTCAGACGGTCACGCAAAGGAGGAACGCATGCGAGGACTTGAAAAACGATGGCTTGTGGGTCTGATGTTCTTGACAGCAGCGATTGGATTAGCCGCCTTCTTTCTGCCGCGATTAGCCTCGGGAAATGAATCTCCTGATGACAAAACGATTATCCGTGGCGGCGGGACGACTATCATCCATGGTGGAACAGGACCGGCCGGCGGATTCATACCTGTTCTGACGACTATCGCCTTTCATGCCGAAAGGATTGGTGGCGCCGTGACCGGATCATTCGAGTGTCTTGCTCTGGCGCCGGAGGCAGGAACGGGCTCGAAGAGCGCTCAGTTCACCGTGAATGCCATGTATGTCACTGGGCAGATCACCGGAGCGACGGTGCACGGCGATACTGCGACTTTGACTGGCACTTCAAACATTACCGGGCTCGGAGCCGGCTCCAACGTTCCGTTTACGTTCGTGGTGCAAAGAGGCGGGCCAGGTGCCACTTCGGTGCTGACGGTAAACACTTTGCTCGCGTCTCCATTCAACGAGATTCTCGTGCAGGGCGCGTTCGAAGTCCACGAGCAGGATTAAGCCTGTCCTCAGGCGTATTGCTACTAACTCGGAAACTATGCCGATGTGTCCGAGTACCCCGTGGGAACGAAGCCGCCCGTAATCGGCGGCGAGCACGGATATTCGGCTTGCCACGGCGCGGTCAATCCGCAGCGAGAGTGGGTGATTCGCATAGATTCGATGGTCCAAGATAGCTCGGAGGAACTGTCCCAATGGCCGCGAGTATGCCCTTGCCATCCATGTCGGAATCTAAGCACTCTAGATATTTTCGATGCTTACTTGCCATTGCTGTTCTGATTTGGCCGGTAGGCGTAGTGGGCCAATCCAGTGTGAGCGATAACGTGGTGGTGCGATGGGACGCCGCCGCATTGCAGGGGGTTCGCGATTCCCGCATTGGCCCGCCGATGGTGGCCCGGGCCCTGGCGATAGCGCATACGTGCATGTTCGACGCCTGGACAGCGTACGACAAGAAAGCGCTGGGCACGCGGTTGGGGGGCGACCTGCGGCGACCCAAGACAGAACGCACATTGGCCAACAAGAATGAAGCGATCAGCTTTGCAGCCTATCGTGCGCTTGTGGATCTTTTCGCGCTCGACAAGGCTAGCGTCTTTGATCCACTCATGGCTAGTTTGGGCTACGATCCGAATAATCTAACGATCAATACAGACACTCCGGCAGGGATTGGGAATGTGGCCTGTGCTGCAGTTCTCGCGTTTCGACATGGCGACGGTTCAAACCAGCTCGGCGATCTGCATCCAGGGGCGTACTCCGATTGGACCGGATACGTTTCGGTGAATCCCGCGAGCACCGTGCCGGTCAATCCAGCATTTGTGCTCGATCCTAACCATTGGCAGCCATTGACGTATGACGACGGCGCAACGGCGCCGACGCCGCACATTGTCACTCAACCATTTGTGGGAGCGCAGTGGTACCGCGTGGCCCCGTTCGCCATGACCTCGCCTGACCAGTTTCGATCATTCGTCGCGCAGTTCGGTCCGGCTTTGTTCGGCTCGGAGACTTACCTGCAACAATCGAGCGACCTGATCACCATCAGCGCCGACCTCACAGACGAACAAAAGATGATTGCCGAGTATTGGGCGAACGGACCGCACACGGAACTCCCACCCGGGCGCTGGGCGCTGTTCGGCGAGTTTGTCTCACGCCGCGACAATCACACGGTCGATGACGACGCCAAGATGTTCTTTGCTTTGACTAACGCCGTCTTCGACGCCGGTATCGCCGCCTGGGATGCAAAGCGCGCTTTCGATTCCGTGCGTCCCGTTACCGGCATCCCTTACCTCTTTCATGGTCAGCAGATCAAAGCTTGGCGTCCTTTCCAAGAAACACAAACCTTTGATGGTTCACTGTGGATTCCCTACCAGAGAACTACGTTTCCGACGCCACCTTTCCCCGAATACATCTCTGGTCACAGCGCCTTCAGCGCCGCTGGCGCCCAGATTCTTAAGCGCTTTACCCACAGTGACAAATTCGGAGATTCCGTTACGTTTCCCGCAGGAAGCTCCAACATCGAGCCGGGTTTAACGCCAAGGCAAGAAGTCACCCTTTCCTGGGCCACTTATACAGAAGCTGCAAACCAGGCTGGAATATCCCGCAGGTATGGCGGAATTCATTTCGAGCTTGCAGATCTCGTAGGAAGAGCCACGGGGCGTCAAGTCGCGGATCAGGCTTGGGAAAAGGCACTGACCTTTATTAAAGGTAAGAGTGAAGACGACGATTCCTTTCAGGACAAAGATGATGAAGATTAGGTTTCTCCAGAACTCGGGGATTTTGCAACCGCAACAAATCTCCGTGGGGTTGTATTTGTGGAAATCCTAAATAACCCGCCAGAACATCGCGTCGAGCTCGGCCCACACCCGTCAGCGCGCGATCGACTGTAGTAGACGCGACCGGTCTCAATCGTTTCCTCCAGCCAGACCGCCGCGTGCCTCTTCAGGGAGTCATCGCGGAACTTGCTGCGCAAGAGACGTCGCAGTGGAATCCAAGTTCTCGTTCCAAGACCGAATCAACGATGGCGACTGAGGCTCTTTCCGCGCTGCTTGCCATGCCTGGGAAGTCGGCTTCATCTCAAATGTGCGCCGCTCACCGGTCGCGCGACGACTATCCGTAGAAGTGGCGGCACTCGGCATTTCCATTCGAACCACCACGCGACTTCCGGATGGTTGGCAAGCCCGAAGTTAATTAACTGCGGCGCACCGGGCTCCAGGGGTGGCTTGTGAGTCTCGCAAGGGTTTTGTTACACGCTCTAAATCAAATATTAGGCCGGAAGCTGTTTGGTGCGGTCCCTTCTGGATTGCCAGATCCAGTTCGGGAGGATGAGAAGCCCCATCTTTACTTGCTGTCACATGGGATGGTGTGGCATGCAAGCATCCCACGCTCGCCAGAAACCCTGCATCTCTTCCGCGAGGCCAAGCGACACGCGAATGTGCTTTTCGTAAGCAGCATGACCGGCGGTGACGAGCACGCCTTTCGCGCCCAGCATACCTACTACTTCCTCGCCGGACCTTCCGGTGGCCATCAATATAAAATTGGTATGGGAATCGAGGGAACGCAACATGCGGGCATTTGCCTGGTTGAAGAACTCTTGGCGATCGTCAGAGTTTAGCGAGGCGATTCTGCTAACGTAAGCCTGGTCGGAGAGTGCGGCGAGTGCGACACGAGCGGCGACGACGCTGACATCCATTGGAAGACGCCGGGCGGCAAGGCGCTTGGCCATTTCCGCGGAGGACACGGCGTAGCCGACGCGAAGCCCGGCAAGTCCGTACGCCTTCGAGAAAGTCCGCGTCACGATGAGATGCGGATCGACCGCGGCGCGTGCGGCCCAGGAGGCGTAGGTACCAGTCGGGGTCACATAGTCGTGGTAAGCCTCGTCCACGAGCAGCGTGACGTTGGAAGGCACTTTAGCAAAGAAGGCCTCCAAGTCGGCCTTGGGAGTGAGCGTGCCGGTCGGATTGTTGGGATTGCAGATATAGAGGACTCCAGTGGTGGCGTCGGTTCGAGCGAGCATGACGTCAAGATCATGAGCATGGACGCGGTTCAGCTGGACGCTGCGTACCTCAGCTCCAGTGAGCTGCGCCGCTTGCGCGATGGCGCCAAATGCAGGAGAAGCCATGACGAGGGATTTTCCTGGGCCGAGCCAAACGTCCGCGGCCATACGCAATAATTCCCTTGAGCCGCAGCCTAGGGTGATGTTCTCTGATCGAACGCCGTGGAGAGCGGCGAGAGTAGCGCGAAGGTCTTCCACATCTTGACCGGGATAACGGCCCGCTTCCGCGACGGCTTGGTGGAAAGCGGTCTTCGCTTTTTCGCAAGGACCGTAGGCACTCTCGTTGCGATTTAGCCGGACCAGCGACGCAGACACGTCTGTTGCCGCGGCGGATTCCAGAAGAGATGGCAGGGCAGCAGTGGCCGCTGCTACGACGCCAAATTGCTGGAACAATTGTCGCCGATCGAGGTGCACTGTTTCGATTCCCTTTCGTGCGTACGGTCTCGCTGAAAAAAAGCACCTTAGAATGCGGAGTAAGGTCTCCGGAGAACGCGTTCCGCAACCTCAGGTAGCCCTAAAAATGCAACTTACTTCACTGTCAGCGTCAAAGGTACCGAGTGGGCAAGGCTGCCGCTCACACCCGTAATTGTCAGATTGTACGTATCCGGTCGCGCGGGCTTATTCACACGGATGGTCAAGAGCGAAGAGCCCGAACCCGTCACCGTGGACGGACTCCAGGAGGCAGAAGTACGGGGAGGCAAACCGCTGAGGCTCAGCAAAACTGTACCCGTAAAGCCCTGGAGTGCCGCGACGGAAACAGTCGACGATCCGTTGCCACCTCGTGCGATCTGAAGGGTCGTCGGAGAATCGGAGAGCGAGAAGTCGCCCCCCGAGGCGACGTTCAACGTCACATTGATCGAATGATTGAGCGTGGCAGTCGAGCCGGTAACGGTTAGCGTATAACTGCCGACAGGAGTGCTGGCGGAGGTAGTGACCGTCAGGGTTGAAGAGCCCGATCCGGTGACGGACGCAGGAACAAAAGAGGCTGAAGCATTCGCTGGCAGACCGCCGACGGAAAAGTTTACAGTGCCGGTGAAGCCATTTAAGGCGCTGATGGACACTGAGTATGGAGCATTGCCACCTTGCACCGTAGATCGGGATGACGGCGACGCAGAGAGGGAGAAGTCCGGCGCGGGATTGACGGTAATTTTGCGTGAAGGAGGATTCGGATCGGTCAAGTTCGCGTTGTCGGTGACCGTAAGAGCGGCGGTGAAGGCACCCGGGTTCGAGTAGATCACGTTCCCGGGAGTAGCGAGTGAACTGTTGGTGGGACTGCCGCCAGGGAATGTCCAGGAATAGGCGGAAATGGTTCCGTCGGGATCGCTGCCCGAGCCTGAGAAATAAACGGATTGTCCGGCGGTAATCGTGACATCGGTGGTAGGGTTAGTGATCGTGCCGGAGGGTGGGATATCAGCCGGGGCGGGAGTCAACTGGACGAACCGAGCGATAGAAGGCACGCCTGAAGAATTTAAAAGGAAGAGCATGTAATAACCGGGAGGGGCAATGCTGCCGTTCGAAGGCGCAGTTACATTGAGTACGCCGCTTCCCGCTGAGAAGGTTAGCGCTACCAGTCGCTGCTCCATGTCAAAGGCGTGCGTTGGAGCCCCGGGCCGCAGGAGCACGACGGAAGCGATGCTTGCGGCATCGGGCGTCTGGACTTGAAATGAGGTACCGAAGCCGATGGCGGCGGAAGGTACGCCAGCGATGGTCGGGCGCGCTGCGGGAGAGCCATCCGAATTGAAAAGGTAACTAGGCGTGTAGATTTCAATATGCGGCTCATATGTTCCGCGGGCGGGGTTGCCGCCAATCACTAAAACCGTAGCATCCGGGAGCAGAAGAGAATTGGAGTGATAAAGCCGGGCATAAGCGTTCTGGCCGGCGGAACTAAAGGTGTTGGACCCGGGATCATAAAGATCGGCATTGAGACTGGCGGTGCCCGTGTCTTCGTCATTTAGCGAACCGCCGAGTGCGAGAACCTTTCCGCTAGGGAGAATCGTGGCGTTCATTTCGATGCGGGGCTGCGACATATTTGGACCGAACGTCCACTGGGGCGACGCCGCGGAAAGATCGATGAGCTCCGTGGTGTTCGTTGCGGGACTCCCACCGCCCATAATCATGACCACGGGCTTGTAGTTATTGGAGGGAGTGAGGGGAAGCAAGACGGACGTGCCATAAGTCCGCGTACCGCTGAACTGAGTGGTGGCCACGACTCCCGACCAGGTGTGTGCGACTGGATCAAAGTAGCGCGAACTGGTGGTTGAGCCGGAATAGAAAACCTTTCCGTTGGGGATAAGATGCATCCGTGGATAGAGAGGAGGAGTGAACGGAGAGCCGTACGCGATGCTCCATCCGGAACCAACCGTATAGATTTCCACAGTTGAGTTCGTATTGCCTTGTTCATCAAGACCAGAAAAGGTCATCAGAGATCCATCTTTGAGACCGGTGACGGTGGGGTACCAGCGGCCATGCGCCATGGTCTGAAGGTCGGTGAATTGGCCGGTGGAAGGATCGTAAACGGCGCTGCGCAGCTCTCCGTGAAATGGGTCGTATTGCAGAGTGCCGCCGTTGACGAAGGCGCGGCCATCGGGAAGTACGAGCATGCCGTTGCAGAACATGTCCCAATTGACGGGTTGCGTCGTGACGGTCCTGGTTGCCGGGTCGAAAATGGCAGCCTGCAGGTTTGTGTTCGTGGGCAGATTGCCCGAGCCGGAAACGATAAGAACCTTGCCGTTGTGAAGGAGTGCGGCGTGGACAGGATTGATAGGCATCTGATTGGGGAGGGTCTGCCATTGGCCCTGCACTCCGCTTTGGGCAGCGGCGCGAGGCGAGTTTGCCAGCCAGATCGTCCCCAGGAGTGCGATGACAGTTACGGATCGGGCCGCGGGACGGCAACGCGAGCGTGCGATCCACTCAAAACCGGATTGGCTCATGGGAACGTCCTCCTGGGCAAAAGACGTGACTCCATGCGAAGTCGGCTATTAACTACCGTTTAGACCGGAGGCGCGCAGGTTAAACATCTGGAAGCCGGGACCGAAGCGCCTCAAAAACAATTGAGGGGACTAGAGCAACTGCGCAGCACCTGGGCAGCCAAATCCGGAATTTGACCAAGTCGATTGTTTTCTGATAGCTCCACTGGCCTAAGGACGAGTGGAAAGTGCTAGGACCTGAAATCGTTTGCGCAACTTTGAGCTTTGAGCGGCGGTCTTAACCATTCAGTTACACACTCGGGCCCGTGGATGAAACAGGAAACGGAACTACAGGCTGGACAGTACCAACGCGAAAGGGAATTGCCATGAATGGCTTTTCCGCCAAAGACACAAGGGAAAAAAGATGAAATGGAAACGCCAAAAGGCGCCAGTTCATCGCCAACCTCCCCTCGGAGGCTTGCATGATTTTCACGCCGGTTTTGGCGTGGTGACTGGCAGGTCTTCGGACTTGCAGGCATGGCCGATCAAAATGTGATCGGTGTCGATCCTGCATACCGCTGCGGGGAGTCCGCTCGATACGTATTCTTCCCATGAATAGTCCGGGCAGGCAATGGTCCGGTTTGGCGTTTATCGAGCAATAGAACGACTCTCCAGTTTATCTGCCCTCCGGGCGCGTCGGCCACCGAATGCGTGAATAGTTCGAGTGCCAGCGACTGGTTCACCACCATGCCACAGTCCCTTGGGGACAAAATACTCCTCACCAGCTTTCACGGGAATGCGCTGTCCATCGATGATCAGGGTATAGCAACCCTGGACGACGAGCATGTATTCGTCAAAGTCGTGCACATGCGGAATGGAGGCTGCCGTTTCGCGACAGGTCCAGAACGCCATCTGACTCCCGTCCGCACCGTCAAACACGTAGCCTTCGACTCCTGGCGTCGCCTGGCTTGTCGCGGCGATCCGGTTTGCTGGATTCTTCATGAAATCTGGGAAATCGTTCATGCCCGTTTCTCCGTTTCGCGAGCTTTGATTGAGGTGCTCCCTAACGCGGAGCGTGAGTTTTCCCTCAAGCAGCGTGGATTATATCTAAGCGGGGCAACGGAGAAGTACATGTCCGATTTGCGCGTTTCTCAAAGACAGTGCCGTTGTGTTTGAAACATCGCATAGGGTTTGTAACGGACGTTTCGTCTCTAACGTACCGTAAGATCGCTTACGTGGACTGTAGAAAGAAGGAGGCTGCACAGTTCTGCATTTACCTAGATAACTTTTTTGACGTAGTGTCGAGCAGCCGAGCCGCAAATTCAGGATAGTCTTGCTTGATAGATTCGGCGAAATCGGTCTTCATTTTTGTTCTGTTGCTTCAGGCCAAAAGTTCAGGTCGCTCACTGCCGCGTCGAACTGCCGGCAGAAAACGTGGTGTAAGGCTCTCGAAAGCAAGGCGCTGACAATTTCTTCATTCTCCACGCCGGTATTCCCGGTTGACTGCAAGACCTTGATGTTTTCGGGCGCGAGATCGATGTTCCAAGCTCTGTAATCTTCATTCCTGTCGCTGAAGATTCGGGAACAGAATTCCGGCGTGGCATCCACGAATTTGCCCTCACGGACGCGAAACACTTTTTCGGCGAACGGCGCACGGGCCATAGAAGTGAATCCGTAGGGACCCGCGGTCCGCTGCCAGATGACCATTTTTCCTTGACTGTCTTTCTCGAATCGGACGGCACCTGGCGCATCGATGTCGAAGAGCTTGTGTGGTTTCGGGGAAAGGGAAATGACGTTGTAGGCCCAGCAGCAGTGATTGCCGCCGCCCGTGTCGGTGATGAAGACGACTTCCGGTTTGCCGTCGCCGTCGAAGTCTTGGCCAGTGTGATTCTCGTCAAAAATCACGCTAAACCCGCTTGTGCGGAACACGACACGTCCGGCACTGTTGTAGATCGCCGCAGTGCATTCGTCGCCGCCGCCTTGGCTGTTGTGGGCAGGGCCGAGCGAAATCTCGTATCCGTCCCACAGTTTCTTCGTGTAGGGCTGGTCCTCAGGTTTAGACAAGCCAGCGGCGTGGCAGGAAACCTTGCCTAGCATGTCCTGGGCGCAGAGCGCTGGTGAAAAATACGAAGCCATGACTATTGCTAAGACTATTCGTCGCATGCGAGGAGTATAGGCCTACCCTAGAAGCAGGCGTCCGGGAAAACAGGAAAAAGTTCCCTAACAATCAGGGGCTTGCCAAGGGTAAACCGAATTGGGCTGACGTCGTAGTTGCGTCCCGCCGATTATGATTGCGTCACAGCCGTACTGATGGTCTATTGCCGAACGATCTTCCTAACAACAACCTTGGACGATTCACATTCAGCTGGAGTCGGGGGAATCTGCCTTGTCGAACTTCTTTTTCAACACGCTGTGGCCTGGTTTGACAGTCTGGTGTGTTCTCTACATTTCTGATTACGTCCTCACCATAACGTGCGCTCGCCTGTATCGGGCTGGGGTGAGCGAGAAACTTGCGCTCGAAGGAAGTTACGAAATCACGCCGTACTTTCAACAAGATATTGATTCCCTGAGACTAGAACCTATCTCATAAATCGGATTCGGGTACCGATGGTACGTTCGCTGCCGGATAGTTTCCGGTTCCTGGTCATCCACTCGGAACGACATCGCCTAAGCGCCAACCTCATCAGTAAACACTAGCCGACTTCCCAATACTGATCGCACGTGCCCCGAATGGAACTCAAGATAATGGCCACAATACTAGATGAAACGGGCGTTGACAGCGGCGGCATTCTCATGGGAGTTGCTCGTCGCTCGGGATGAAAAGGCATACCCGCATTCGATGTGAAGACTGGCCGCTAGCCGACGCGTGGGTACTTGGCATCACGTAATTCTCCTGCGGACTTTCACGTCAGTGTTCAGTCGGGAGATCAGGCGTGCCGTCCGACCACTTGCGCACCGGAATCATGAATTCGGTCACTGGCTCCGGAGCACCATTAAAGTGTGGATTCAGCAGAACCGGG
>Ga0207646_10007803_pt1 | contig 10820 bp, 8 predicted proteins | sample KBSK5502metaG_FD_184343 | JGI IMG/M metagenome (GOLD analysis project Ga0207646, IMG submission 184343) | Corn, switchgrass and miscanthus rhizosphere microbial communities from Kellogg Biological Station, Michigan, USA - KBS K5-50-2 metaG... | ecosystem: Host-associated > Plants > Roots >...
CCTGGGAACGATGCTTGCTGATCTTATGCCGGGCCGGGTAGAGCCACCGTTCCTACTTCGCCTCTTTCGCAACGAGTTCAGGTTCAGCAGCAGTTTCCAGGTTCTCTTCCATCTTGTTCTCAACCGGAACCGGGAGAGATGTGTCCTCCGTTGAAGCCTCGGGCGAAGCAGAGACCGGCTCACCCGCTGTCTCCTCCTCAACTTCTTGCGGCTCGGCATCCTTCTGCTGAGCTTCTAGTTCGCGACGCCCCTCGATGACAGCATCGGCGATTTTGGAACTCAGCAAGCGGACGGCGCGAATGGCATCATCATTGGCAGGAATAGGGTAATCAATCTCATCAGGATCGCTGTTTGTATCGGCAAGAGCGATGATGGGGATTTCGAGGCGTCGAGCTTCTAATACGGCGGTGCGTTCCTTGCGTGTATCAATGATGAAGACTGCATTCGGCAGGCGCCGCATATCTTTGATACCGCCCAGAGTGCGCTCGAGGCGTGTTATGTCATCCTGCAAATGCTGCGCTTCTTTTTTGGGCAGGCGTTCGAAATCACCCCGATCACGGCGGGCTTCCAGGTCGCGCAAATAGCGGATGCGCAACTGAATGGTCTGGAAGTTGGTGAGCATACCACCCAACCAGCGCTGATTGACGTAGTACATGCCACAACGCCTGGCCTCTTCCGCTACAGCTTCCTGCGCCTGCTTCTTGGTACCCACAAACAATATAGTCCCGCCCTGGGCGGCGAGTTGTTCAACAAACTTGTACGCCTCGTTCAGGCGCGTCACCGTCTGCTGCAGGTCGATGATATGGATGCCGTTGCGATCCATAAAGATAAACGGCGCCATCTTGGGATTCCAGCGACGGGTCTGGTGCCCGAAATGTACGCCGGCCTCAAGAAGCTGCTTCATTGAGACAATGTTTGCCAAAAATCAGATCCTCCCTTTTTGTTCCTCCGCTCTTTTCTTATCAACGCAAGGGTTCCCATATATAGGTCATTGACCCCTACCTACCACCGTATCTCCAATTAGTTAGATCGAGGTGTACCAGGGCTTTCGTTGATCAAAGAGCGTGCGTATTTACATGATTGCATAAGCGAGAAAGTCGTCTCTCGCTAGCATGAGAGTATATCACAGAGCAGGAGAAGACGCAAGAAAATTGGCGGGCAAATAGCCTGGCGAGGCTTGCCCTCGCCAGGCTACCCTACCGCTTACTGGCAAGCGTCGCGATTGGAATAACTGCCGGCATCTCCGACTCGCGCATTAATCCATTGAAAGCAGCCACATCGGTATCGATGATCTCTTGCAGCCGCTGAATTTGCACATCGATACGCCCGGCAAGATCCGCATAGAGTTCGTACTGCTGTCGTGTAGGCGCAGCCTGGGCGCTGGCAACCACGCCGGCCAGCCACGCCAGTTTGCCATTGAGCTTGGCCGGAAAGTTCATCGTATCCTGGCGAGTCTTCGCCCTGGACTGGGTGAGTTCGTCCTCGATGGGCGACAGCTTCTCCTTCAGTGATCTGGCAGCACTGGACACTGCCTCGTGATCCTTCCTATCGCGCGTGCGTCTTTCCCAATCTTCCACCTGCTGGCGGATGTTTCTGAGCGTGTTAATAGCATCGTGAGTTTCCGAGAGCTTGTCCCGTACCTTCAGAAGCAATTTGAATTGGGAATCCAGGTCTTCCTGCGTAGCCGGTACTCGTGGGTCCTTCTGGATCTCGAAAGCCTCGGTAAGGGTCTGATCTGCAACCGTCAACTGTACGTGGTAGGTACCCGGAGCGGCGACCGGACCTGCCATCACTGCCTCAGATGCCACGTATCCATCTACTTTCTTTGGATCGGGATAGCGCGTATTCCAGAGAAAGCGGTTCATACCAGCCTCTTTGGGCACACGGGGATCTTTTTTCTCTCTATCTTCCTCTTCATCCGGCGTCTCAGGCGGCGCGTCTTCCGCCTTTGGTGATTGACTCTGTGCCTGTTCGCTGGTGAAAGCCTTGATCTGCTCACCCTGTGCATCAAGGAAAGTCAGCTTCACTTCACCCTCCGGCTTCTGTTTGAGAGAATAATACACCAGCACCCCATCAGGTGGATTCTCCCCGGCATTCAAGTTGCGATCTACCATCTCCCCGCCGGGCTTCAGTTCGCGCCGGGCAGTAATCATAATATCACCCGTATTGCGATAGAAAATTCCGGGAGCAGATGCACGCGAGTATCCCCAACTGGTTATGAAGCGAACAGCGGGACGCGGCTTGAATAAGTAGACTGGGGCATCCTGTACCTGTTCGCTGATGTAACGCAGTGGCGTTATATCATCCAGGATCCAGAATGATCGCCCATGGGTTGCTGCCACGAGGTCGGTATCCTTGATTACGAGGTCGTGGATAGGCACTGCCGGCAAGTTCAACCGTAGTGACTGCCAGTGTTCCCCGTCGTCAAACGAAACATGTACGCCGGTCTCGGTCCCGGCATATAACAGTCCCCGCCGAACCGGGTCTTCGCGAATTGCGCGCGTGAAGTCGTTCTCCGCGATGCCCGTTGTAATCTTCGTCCAGGTCGCCCCATAATCGTTGGTCTTGTAAAGGTAGGGATGAAAGTCGTCCAACTTATAGCGATTCGCAGCGACATAGGCGGTCGCGGGGTCATGAGGAGACGGCTCGATGATGCTGACGAGCGCCCACTCGGGTAAATCCGGGGGCGTTATATTCCTCCATGTCTCCCCACCGTCCTGAGAGATGTGTAGCAGGCCATCATCCGAACCGGCCCAGAACAACCCGCGTTTTAGCGGTGATTCGGCAAAGGCAAAGATTGTGCAGTAGCATTCCGTGCCCGTGTTATCTCTCGTGGGTGGGCCGCCGGATGCTTCCATCTTCGTGATATCGTTGCGTGTAAGGTCCGGGCTGATAATTTGCCAGCTGTTCCCCTCGTCGGTTGAGCGGAATACATGGTTGCCAGTGACGTAGAGCACGTTTGGATCGTGAGGTGAGAGCAGGATTGGGAATGTCCACTGGAAGCGGTACTTCTGGTCCTTTGCCCCCCAGCCGGTAGCAAGCTCAGGCCATACGGCGATATTGCGTTCCTGGCGACTGCGGTGGTCATAGCGGGTAAGATACCCAAGATAGTTCCCGGCATAGACAATATTGGTGTCATCAGGACGAACGGCGATGTAGCCACTTTCTCCCCCTCCTACATCATAGATGTCGGATTGGGTAATACCTGCGAGAGCCGAACGGCTGGGCACGGTGATGGTCGAGTTGTCCTGTTGAGCGCCATAGACCCTATAAGGAACCTGGTCATCAGTCGTTACATGGTACATCTCCGCCGTAGGCTGGTTGTAGATCGAGGACCAGCTAGCGCCGCCATTGAAGGACACACAGGCACCGCCGTCATTCCCCTCGATCATGCGCTGGGGGTCGTGCGGATCGATCCACAGATCATGATTATCTCCATGAGGCACCTGTACCTCGAAAAAGGTGCGTCCTCCATCGACCGACTTCCAGCACTGGACATTCAGTGCCCAGATAGTTTCTGGGTCCTTGGGATCAGCGTAGATGTGCTGGTAATACCACGGGCGTGCCCAGAGGTTACGATCCTCGCTCAACCTTTCCCAGTTCTCGCCGCCGTCATTGGATCGAAAGAGCGCGCCATCCTCCGCGTCGATGATAGCCCAGACACGGTCCTCTTTAGCGAGCGACACAGCCAGGCCGATTTTCCCTAGCACTCCTGTCGGCAGGCCCGGTTTGCGCGTAATTTCAGTCCAGTTGTCGCCACCGTCGGTAGACTTGAAAATGCCACAGTCCTCGCCCCCGCTGACAAGCGTATACGGCTTGCGCTGAGCTTCCCAGATAGCTGCATAGAGGATACGGGGGTTGTTCGGGTCCATGGCGAGGTCAATAGCCCCGGCTTTATCGCTGCGAAACAGGATCTGCTCCCAGGTCTTACCGCCATCGCGCGAACGATAGACTCCTCGCTCGGGATTCGGCCCATGCGCGTGTCCTAGTGCCGCGACATACACCAGGTCGGGATTTTGAGGATGGATGCGAACTTTAGCGATATTCCTGGTATCCGCCAGTCCCAGGTGTGTCCAGGTCTTGCCTCCATCAGTAGACTTGTACACGCCATCGCCGTGAGAGACATTGCCACGGATGGTCGTCTCGCCCATACCGGCATAGATCACGTTGGGATCAGAAGTCGAGACGGCGATCGCACCAACCGATGCGCGTTTAAAGGAGCCGTCGGACACATTTTCCCAGATGATGCCGCCATCGGTGGTCTTCCAGATGCCACCACCCGTCGAGCCAAAATAGAATACCTGCGTATGCACAGGATCGCCGGCCACTGCCACGACTCGCCCTCCACGAAATGGGCCGATCAGGCGCCATTGAAGCGAGTGCAGCATGGCAGAATCGATCACCGCAGCAGCCCCCTCGTCGGAGACTCGGGTTCCCCGGGGATTCACTGAGCCATTGTCTTTTTCCATAAAGCATCAACTCATTTCTGTGCGCTCGTGCTTTTATATGCGTACACTGAAGTGGCGCCTGCATGCAGCCGCCAGGTTTGATGCAGATTGAGGTCAGCAATCGTGAGCGCAATCGATATGCCGCACCCGAAAGAAGTGCTTTTAACAAGTGTATCATAACTAGTGGGCAGTCCGCTTTGCTTGTAGGGGGGTAGTGGGTCAGTCTGCCCTCTGTTTTCATAGCCGTCTTCTGACGAGGACAATGCCTACCTAAGTAGCTACTTATAACTTATCTTTATATTTTTGATACAATTTTTCTCCTCCAAAGATACCCCCACCAAAACGAAGAAATCAATAAGTCCGATAATCGCATAAATAGAAGAAATATCATGATGTGTGACCATTGCCAATGCAACCATGTAGCCAACTACGACCGTCGTGATCGGGACGCTCAAAAGCCAGCACTGAAATCTCGTGGAGTTCATAAGTTCAACAATCTCTTCTCTTTGAAGACATAGACAATGTGCATCAAAGTTAGTATAGTACCTAGCTTCCCTACAAGCAAAGCGGACTGACTACTAGCGCAGGATTCTGGGAATATTCTGCCCTGGCCCCATACTCATTCACTTTCGACTTCATAATCGCGCATCCTCAATTCCTTTAGCTTTCGCTTTAGGCTTGTAACATCCTTTCCCCGTGCTTGAGTCGATTGGGGACGCGGAACTCCTTCGGTTTTTTTGATCGCGTCTTCCAATAGGAAGCGTACTAGCTCGGCAAATTCCGTGTAGGTACTTGCATATGTTTGCTCGTAATCATCAAATTTCATTGATTGCACTTTCTAAAAAATCCGTAAAGGTTAGATTCGCGCAGGCGGCAGGAATGGGAAGTGTTATATCATCGAGGCTACTGTAGCTGGTCGCAACTTTATGGATGGCTGTCTTCATAGATTTGGCGACAATCTTGTTCTTCCTTACTAACTAGCTCCTGTATGTGAGTGATCAGACGTTCGTCAGCACTCAACGGATAAAATCGGGATGGACACGGTGCGACTAATCTTTCCGTCGTAACTGGTGTTGCGCGGTCATCGATTAAGAATAGGACATCTCCTTCCGACGAAAGGGGTGATGCTTTGGTTCTGGATGGAACGGAGTTATATCGATCAAATAGCCATTTGGGGCGTGCCACACGGCGTGATGTACGGCGATCAGATACCCCGGCCCCGGAATGTCAGCAACAACCCGATAATGAAACATCCAACCAAATCGCGCTCGGCCACCATCCTCTTGCACCTTGCGCCTGACATTTTCAAAGCAATTTGTCGGCTGTCCCCAAACTTCAGGACGGTAACGCGCAAGGCCAAGCGGCTGATTGCTAATTGTTGCCGCGAACTCTTTGATATGTCTTGGCTCACATTCCGAATGGTTAAAAGTCGTTATTACTAAATTTACCTCTACGATCTTTCAAACCTTGCCTATGTTATCACAGCCTTGTCCTTTGCCATATTTTCTACCGGTGTTGGCATTGCTGGGTCAATTATACAGGAACCCCCTATGAACGCACAAGCAAAGATGCCATCACGAATTTTGTGTAACGATATGCAGTGGGAAGGCGTTAAAACCAGTCCAGACCTAGCTTCTAGGCTTTTATGCTAAGCCCCATTACACAAAATTCGTGATGGCATCTGAGTGTGCGCGAAGTTCGCCACTTGGAATGAGGATAGAGAAATAGCGGATAACAGTGGCCAGTCTTTGCGCTCTGCGGGCCTGAGATTCACGATGTAGATTGAGATGAACACGCCGGTACAGGTATCGAAGTGGTTGCTTGTAGCCACGCCATTTCGATACCTGTACTGCTGAAGGCCCCTTACCCCAAAGCTTCCCGTCCTGCCTCGACCGGCAGACGCTCTTCCACGTCGTAATCGGTTGGCGAGGTCACATCGCGTCCGCGCCGCAGGCCAATCACATTGAAGATTGGCGTCAGAATGATCGCCAGCACAAGGTTCAGGACGATCATCGAGAAGGCGATGTACATGGCGGGAAAGCTAAAGCTGCCGATAGAGATCGTATAGAGCGACTTGAGTCCCGCCTGGACGAAGAAGGTAGTGCCCAGCACTTCTGCGACAAGCCAACCAATCAGCAAGGCCCAGCGATTGAACCAGTGAGTGTAGAGGCCCAGGAAGACCGACGGGAGCGTCTGGAGAATCCAGATACCTCCGAGCAGCTGGAAGTTGATGACCTGCTGCGTAGGGATATAAACGATGAAGAGCACCGCACCAAACTTTAAGACGAACGAAGCCCACCTTGCTACAGTGGTTTCCTCGCGCTCCCGGGCACCCCTGTGAAGGTACTCTTTGTAGATGTTGCGGGTAAACAGGTTGGCGGCGGCAATCGACATAACTGAGGCAGGAACCAGCGCGCCAATCGAGATGGCGGCAAAGGCAAAACCCGCGAACCAGTTCGGGAACTCCTGGTTGATGAGGGCCGGGACTGCACCATTCGCTCCGAAGGGGGCCAGGGGTTTCACATGCGCCGCAATCGCCATGTACCCTGTCAGGGCCAGCAGTCCGAGCATCAGCGAGTAGATAGGCAACAACGCAGTATTGCGCTTAACCACATTCTTGCTATTGCTGCTCAAGACACCTGTCATTGAGTGCGGGTAGAGGAACAGGGCCAGGGCGGAGCCGAGCGCCAGCGTGATATAGGCCCAGGTCTGTTTCGGACTTAAGAATTCGAAGAATGTGGTGGTGTTCGCGGCATGTTTGGCGCTGACCGCGCTGAAGATCGCACCAAATCCTCCAAGCTTGGAAGGTATGACGATCAGCACAGCGATCAGCACTGTGAAGATCATGAGATCCTTCACCAGGGCGATCATGGCGGGTGCGCGCAGCCCGCTTGTATAGGTGTAAGCTGCCAGGATGAGGAAGGCGATCAGCAGTGGCAGGTCTATTTGCAGGCTGCCAAGCGATACGGTGAGTGGGATGCCGAGCGCGGCTAGCGATACCTGAATACCAAACATCTGAAGGGCGATGTACGGCAGCGTTGCTACGATACCTGTGAGTGCGACCGCGAAGGACAGGGTGTTGCTGCCGAAGCGATCTTTCACGAAGTCGGCGGAGGTAACATAGCCACGCTGTTTGCACACCGACCAGAACTTGGGCATCAGGATATAGATAATCGGATAGACCAGAGCAGTGTAGGGGACCGCGAACCAGCCGTTCAAAGCGCCCAGGCCAAACATAGCAGCGGGGACCGCGATGAAGGTATACGCGGTGTAAAGATCGCCACCCAGCAGGAACCATGTAACAACTGTGCCGAAGCGGCGTCCCGCCAGGCCCCATTCTTGAATCAGGTTGAGATCGCCTCGACGCCAGCGCGCAGCTACAAAACCAAGCACGGTGACAAGCAGGAAAAAGAAAATGAAGACGCCTAACGCTACCCCGTTAATCATGGATGATTCCTTACCTTTCTCGAAACTTTAATCCTCAACGAAAAGGAAAGCCATCACGCGTTGTCGCGTGATACATACCCGTCGCCCGTTTACCTAGGCGCCCGCGAAGTAGACGATAGCCGTGATAATGGCTGTGATGATGATCCAGAGAAGCTGGAACCAGTAAAAGAAAGGGATGCCTATGAACTCCGGATCCTTAAAGTTGTAGAATGGAGGATAGAGCAAGGCGATGAAAGGGATGAGCAGCAACAAAAGGATCCAGGAGCGCCTCTTTCTCTGAGGGGTGATCATGACTATTCTCCTTTCGCATGTTATGCAAACTAACACATAACCGGGGGAAACCGACAGGAAATATCTCGATGTCCAGACTACGAGGCCCCGCCTTATGTGGGGCCTTACCAGCACATGAAATTGCAGAGATATGCACGATGCCGTTCATTATGTATACCCCTACCATAAAATGCATGTGCTAATCTACTATAAACGTACACTATACCATGGCGAGATGTCAATAGAAGCGCGTTGAGGATATTGTTCACAGTTAGCCTAAAGGATTTGGCTGGGAAAGGGTAGCCAGGCAGTGGAAGAACGGATTGAGTCGCCTCCGCCGCCCAGGAGCCAAAGAGACTGAAGAGCGCCATCCGCGTGTGGGAGCCGTGAGGGCTACGTGTGCCGCCACTGATTTTGCGCGCGATGACCAGCGGGCGCACACTGCGTTCCGCCGGGTTATTGTGCGCTGGAACCTCGGGCCTCGCCACGAAGACGAACAACTCGGGTAAGAAGCGCTCGACGCGCTCACACAGCGTATGCAAAGGCGAGGGCGTGTGCGCCGTATGCGCACACGCCTGCCACAGGTCCTGCTCAAACGCTGCTGTTGCTTGCGCCGTGCGGGCTCTTGCTTGGCCGCAGGCAAGCTCGGATCAGGCCCTGGGTAGGCGACGGCCCGGTCATAGAGCGCTTTGCCGTCCTTGGCCCGAGGCTCGCACGTCGGCGTCAGCGGGATACTGCTCTGTGAGCTCGTGGCGGTCGCGTAACAGATGCACCCAACAGCGTTGATGCAGGCCCTGATAGATAGTGTAGGAGGCGTAGAAGTCAGAGCCCAAGACCCCCTCGAAGCTCGCGCCGAGCACCTGTTTGACCACCTCGCTGCCTCGCGAGTGATGGTACTCGTAACAGCGCACCTGCGGCGTACAGGCACACCACACATAGCCATTGCTCCCCTCTTCGCGCCACCCCGTTTCATCCATCTGCACCGCCGGGCTGGCGCGAATCTGCTGCTTGAGCGCTGCCACCAGTGGCTCCAGCTGTGCTTTGGCCCGGTGCAACAGTTCGACGATCTCCCCGCTACTGATCTTGAGCCCATGCAGTGTGGCTAAATAGGCTTGGATCTGCCGCACGGGTAAGCGCATCACCGTGCGCAGATACGCAATCACACTGGTGAGCTTTACCCCCGTGCGTCCTTGCCCGATCACCTCGGCACTCACATCCAAGGGCACTTCTCGCCACGTCCCCGACTTCCTGCACCAGCCATGATAGACCACATGCTCGGTCACCTCGATGGGTGGCGGCGGCGCGAGTTCAATCACTTGCCGACGGCGCGCCCGACTTCACCCTCCCAGCGCGCTTGTACACACCGGGCAGTGCTTGATCGGATGCTCCACGATCCGCGTCGGCTCTTCCCGACGCCGTGCACGATTATACTTGGCATCGCGCTTCTTGCGCGGCTTTTTGGTGTCCTCTGGTGGCTTGACGACATTGGCCTTCACAAAGGCCGGGGGCGGCGTTTTCTGCTTTTCCAGTTCCTCGATGCGCTTGTGGGCCGAGGCCCTGGGCGCTTGCAGCGTGTGGTTTTCGGCCTGTTCCGCGCTCAGCTGCTCCAACAGATGCCTTTCCCGTTCCTGGACCTGGCTCAGTTGCTCAGCTACCGCGCTGAATTGCTCCAACACTTCCCGAAGTTGCTCTTTCAACTGGGCGAGTTCTTCTTCTTGCGTCATGTCCTCAGTAGAGCAGACAAGGGTCTTTGTGAACAGTATCTGTAGCCCTCCTCCTCATTCGCATCAGTAGCTGGACAATACGACTAGCCCAAAATTACCATGCTCCATGTTTTATTGCTGAAGTTGGTTTTGTATGATACGATTCTTCAAGTTTTGGATATCTATCAGTGGTGCAACAGCGGGCCGGCATTGCAAAGAGATATACCACATGCCCTGGGAAAAGCGCTCAACACTACGTCTCGAAGCCGTTTTTTGACGAGAGAAGTTTTTTGACATCACCGTTTCATGCAGCACCTTTCATCCTTCACAGTAACATTGACAGATTGCTCGTCTATCGTGTGTGGTGTAGCGTAAGGACTGGCCATTGCCTGGAGTCGACGTATGTCCCAGCAGCAAGAACTGTTGACAGACCGCCTGGTGCACGTCATTTCCTCGATCCAACGTGGAAGAAGGAGCGGTGTGCTCACGGCTAAACGAGGGCAAGGAATCGCACTTGAAGAAGGCACCATTGTCTTTGCCAATGGGCAGGTCTCCCAGGCGAGCGTCGGTCGACGTCGTGGCTCAGAAGCACTGAACTGGCTGAGTACCTGGGGACGCTGTCGCTTCATGTTTGTGCCGGCGTCTTCAGAGGCCGGAGTTCACGCTGACCAGCCGTCTTTGCCTGCAAAGGGGAATTCTACCAGCCCGCTGGCGCTCGGATCTCCTCTGCACACCACAAACACGCCATGGCCAGACCCGCAGGCACCGGGTCCTTCTTCCCCCGGTGGGCAAGAAGGACCACGGCGAGCAGGCGAAGGGCTGCAAAGAAGCATAGACACACCTGCTTCTGCAGCGCCCTATCCTATCCAGCCCCTCGATGCGGCTCTGCGCTTGATCGAGCAGCATGGGCTTTCACGTGTCCACCGGCAGCTGTTCTGCTTAGTTGATGGAC
>Ga0207646_10007806_pt1 | contig 10818 bp, 8 predicted proteins | sample KBSK5502metaG_FD_184343 | JGI IMG/M metagenome (GOLD analysis project Ga0207646, IMG submission 184343) | Corn, switchgrass and miscanthus rhizosphere microbial communities from Kellogg Biological Station, Michigan, USA - KBS K5-50-2 metaG... | ecosystem: Host-associated > Plants > Roots >...
TCGACGGGCTCGCGAGGCACGCCCGGAGGCTCCACCAAGCAAGACTGACGAGTATTCTTTTCAAAGCGGGGAACGCGGGGAGCCGAGGTGGCCCCCGCGTTTTCGTTTAGGAGGCGGCTAACGCCGCGGACGGAGAGGGGTGCAGGGGATACCTCCCCTGCCAAGAACAGGAGGAAGGCAAACTGGACAGCGCGACCATCCGGGAACGATTCATCTCCTTCTTTGAGGAGAGGGGGCACACCCGTATGCCCAGCTGGCCGCTCATCCTGAAGGACGACCCGAGCGTCCTGTTCACGAGCGCCGGCATGCAGCCCCTGGTGCCCTATTTCCTCGGGAAGAAGCAGCCGCCCGCCAAGCGGATCGTTGCGGTGCAGAAGGTCTTCCGGGCGACCGACATCGACGAAGTCGGCAAGGACGGCTACCACCAGACCTTCTTCGAGATGCTCGGCAACTTCTCGATAGGCGATTACGGAAAAAAGGAAGCCATCGAGTGGGGCTGGGAGCTCTTAACGTCGGTCTTTGGGTTCGATGGCAAGAAGCTCGTGGCCACGGTGCACACGAGCGACGACGAGGCGTACGACCTTTGGACGAAGACGCTGAAGCTGCTCCCCCCGGAGAAGGTCTTCCGCCTCGGCGATGAGAGCAACTTCTGGGCGCCAGGGGCGACCGGGCTCAGCGGCCCGGACAGCGAGGTCTTCATCGACAACGGGCCACAGCCGGGCGTGCCCGAGCACGACTGCAATCCGGGCGAGAGCTGCGGCCGGTACCTCGAGATCTGGAACTTCGTCTTCCAGCAATACGACCGCAAGGCCGACGGCACGCTCACCCCGCTTCCCAAGAAGAACATCGACACGGGCGCCGGTCTCGAGCGAATCGCGCAAGTCCTTCAAGGCGTGCCTGGCGACGTGTATCGGACCGACGTATTCCAACCGCTCGTCAAGAAGATCGAATCACTCTCGGAGAAAACGTATCGCGACAGCAGGTCCACCGACGTCTCGATCCGCATCGTGGCCGAGCACTCGCGCGCCGCCGCGTTCCTCATCGCCGACGGCATCTCACCGTCGAACGAGTTCCGCGGCTACGTCCTGCGCCGCCTCATCCGCCGTGCTGCGATGCACGGGAGGCGCCTCGGGCTTAAGACCGGCTCGCTGTCGCAGCTCGGCGGCGAGGTCGTGAAGACAATGCAGCGCCACTACCACGAGCTCACGTCGGCGCGCGATCGCATCACGCAGGTCATCCTCGAGGAAGAGGAGAAGTTCGAGCGCACGCTCGCGCAGGGGCTCACGATGATCAACGAGGCGATCGCGCGCGCGACCGCGCAGGGCCAGAGGTGGATCGACGCGGACACCGCGTTCCGCCTCTCCGACACGTACGGCTTTCCTCTGGAGATGACCAAGGAGATCGCGACCGCGGCTGGGCTCTCGGTCGACGAGCGCGGTTTCCGCGAGCTTCTCGAGGGGCAGCGCAGCCGCAGCCGCGCGACCGCGAAGTTCAGCCAGGACGCGATGCGCTTCGGCCAGTTCTACACGGGCCTCCGCGAGAACGAGAAGCTCAAGAGCGAGTTCACCGGATACGACGAGCTCGAGACGGACGGGACGATCTCCTCGCTCGTGCTCGGAGGCTCACGCGTCGAGGCCGCCCACGAGGGAACCGACGTCGAGATCGTGCTGGACCGCACCCCTTTCTATCCGGAGGGCGGCGGCCAGGTAGGCGACCGCGGGACGATCACCACCGACGAGGGTCGCGCCATGGTCGCGGACACGCAGACCGGCGCGCCGGGCGTGATCGTGATGAGCGCGAAGGTCGTCGACGGGGTGCTGCGACTGCGATCGCACGCGCACGCCGCGGTCGACGAAGAGGCTCGCCGCGACACGATGCGCAACCACACCGCGACGCACCTCCTCCACGCGACACTCCGAAATCTCCTCGGCGAGGACGTGCATCAGGCCGGTTCGCTCGTTCACGCGCCGAACCTGCGATTCGACTTCACGTTCGGCCGGGCGCTGACGCCGGAGGAGCTGCGGCGCGTCGAGGACGAGGTCAACCGCGCGATCCTCGCGAACGCGGACGTGCACGCCCGGACGATGCCCCTACAGGAGGCGCTCGCGACCGGCGCGATGGCGCTCTTCGGCGAAACGTACGGCGACGTCGTGCGCGTCGTCGAGGCGGGTCCGTCGCGCGAGCTCTGCGGCGGAACGCACTGTCACTGCACCGGCGATATCGGGCTCTTCCTGATCACGAAAGAGGAGTCCATCGGCGCCGGCGTGCGGCGGCTCGAGGCCGTGACCGGAGTCGGCGCGTTGCGTGAGGTGCGCGAGATGCGCGATCGGTCGGCGAGAGCCGCCGCCACCTTGCGCGTACCCCCGTCGCGGCTGCCCGAGGCGGTCGCCCAGCTCGTTGAATCCCGCGAGCGTCTCGACAAGGAGCGTCTCGCGCTCCAGCGGAGCGGCGCCGACTCGGTCGCATCGTCGCTCCTCGCGAAGGCGGAACAGCTCGGGAACGTGAAAGTGGTCGCCGAGAACGTCGGCGAGGCCGATCTCAAGCATCTCCAAGCCTTGGCCGACCGTGTGCGCGAAGGGCTCGGCACCGGCGTGGTCATCCTCGGTGGGCATCGGGACGGCAAAGCTGCTCTCCTGGTCACGGTCACGAAGGACGTGACCCAGAGGGTCAGCGCCGACTCCGTCATCAAGGCGGTGCAGGGCGTTTTCGAGGCGAAGGGTGGCGGGCGGCCAGAGAGCGCCTCGGCGGGCGGCGGAACGCCGACACGCCTCGGCGACGCCGTCGCCGCGGCACGGAGTGCGGTCCGGGAGCGTTTAGACGGGGGTGGCTAGAGACCGGGCGCGCGAGGCGGCGAGCGGACCTCGCGTCGCGGGCATCGAACTCGCGGCGGGTGTGGTCCGCGCGGTCGTCGCGCGCGCCGAGGGTGGACGGCTTCGCGTCGTCGGCCGCGGCGAGACCGCGCTCGCCGCGGACGCGATCGCAGGCGGCCTGGTCGTCGAGCCCGAGGCCGTGACCGCGGCGGTCGCGACCGCCCTCGCAGCGGCGGAGCGCGGCCTTCCGACCGACCGTACCGTGATCGCGATCGACGGCGATGACTTGCGGACGTATCACGTGAGGACGCCGTTCGACCGCGAAGAGTCGGCGACCCCGATCGTCCGTGCCGAAGCCGATCGCGCGGTGCGCGAGGCCCGAGAGGAAGCGGGGCGGGTCGCGCAGACCGCGGTCGCGGACGATCCCGCGCTGCGTGGCGTCGCGACCGCGCGCATGACGGACGCCGTCGCGGCGCTCGTCCTCGACGGTCGGGACCTCGACTCCATCGAGGGTTACCACGGCCGAGCCCTCGAAGTGCACACCGACGTCGCTGTGGCGCCACTCGTGCTTTCCGGCGCAGCGCTCGCGACCGTCGCTCCGCGGCGCCACCCGACGGCGGTGCCCGGCGTCTACGCGCTCGCGCGTCTCGTCGGCGCCTCAGGCATCGCCGACGCCGGCGTGGTGCGGGTCGGTGCGGACGTGACGGCGCTCGCGATCGTGCGCGAGCGTCGCGTCGTCGGTACCCGTGTGTTTGGCCTCGGCCGCGACGCGTTCGCGGCGCGCGAGGAGACGCGCGAGGACGACGCGCGTGTGTGGGCCGAGATCGTCGCCCTACCGCTCGCCGACGAGGCGCAGCCGCCAGAGCGGTGGCTCTTCCTCGGTGTCCCCGAGGCGATGCTTGCGCTGCCGAACGCCCTCGCGAAGATCGTCGGCGAGGCACGCGGCGGCTCGGCGCGGATCGGCCCGCTCATGCCGAGCGTGACGAGCCGGGTCTTCTCGGACGTGCCGCTGAACGCCGAGGATCTCGTTTCCGCCGGCGCGGCCGCTCTCGCGACCGAGGTGTACTCGTGAGCGTGGAGACGGCACCCGCTCGCCGATTGATCATCGATCTCGGTGGCGACGCGACCATTCTCGACGCGGCGCGCCGCCTCGCTGCGGCGGCCGAGTCCTCGGACGTCGTTTTCGTCGTTCCCTCGGGGGCGCCGCTGACGCGCAACGCGATCTTCCTGGAGGCGCTGCGGCGGCGGGCCGGCGATCGGCGCATCGTCCTCGTGTCGCCGGAAGCGCGCGCGCGTTCCCTTGCGTCGTCGGTGCACATGAAGGCGTTCTCGAGCATCTCCGCGCTTGACCGGCACGAGCTCGACGCGACCGAGCACCTCACCGAGGCACGCCGGGCCGCGATGTCGACCTATGTCCGTCGCGCTGCCCCGCGCCGCGGAACGTCTCCGCTCCGCGCGCTCGCCGTGTTCATGAGCCTCGTGACAGCCGCCGGCATTCTGCTCGCGGTCGTCGGCCCGTCCGCGACGATCGTCATCGCCGCGACTCCGACGCCGCTCGGTCCGTTCGAGTATGACCTCCGCGCCGGACCGAACGGCGGCGACATCAGAGCGACGACGCTGTTCGACGACAAGCTCACCGCGAAGACGACCGGCACAGCCACGGGGACGAAGCCCGACGAGACGAAGGCGACGGGACAGGAGCTGTTCAAGAACCTCACGACAAATGACATCCGTATTCCGACGGGCACGCTCGTTCAGACCACGGATAGCCCGCCGGTCCGCTTTCTCACAACCGAAGAGAAAGTCCTCCCGCGAAGCAGCATCCTCCCGATCCCCACGGTCGGGACGGCGCTCATCAACATCCAGGCGTTCGAGGTTGGACCGAAGGGCAACGTCGCGGCTGACAAGATCACCCGAAGCACGAGTAGCGAGTACCTCGTCACGAACCCGGCGGCGACCGCCGGCGGCAAAGCCGACCAGATCCCGGTCGTGACGCAGGCGGATTACGACAAGGCCGTCAGCCAGTCCGATAGCGACGTGAAGGCGAGGGCCGAACAGCGCACGCTGGAGTGGAAGGCCGGCGCCGCCAAGGGAACGAATGTGTACGGCGTCCTCTGGAAGCGCACTGGCGTGGTCACGCCGGCGAGCGACGTCGTGGCGAAGGAGCTGACCAAAGACAAGCCCACGTTCGAGATCACCGTGACCGCGAGCGCGACGGCGTACGCAGTGATCGCCGACGAGCCGAAGACGACCGCGGTCGCGAAGCTCCGGCAGGAGCTGGCCTCGGGGATGGAGCTCGATGTGACGAGCGCCGTCGTCGACCAGGTGATCGGGGCCTCCGTCGCCGACGACGGCGTGCACTGGCGCGTCCGCGCCCAGGGCAAGCAGGTGCCGCAGCCGAAGACGACGCAAATGACCGCGGCGCTTGCCGGGCGCGAGTACGAGGCGGTCGGCCCGCTCGCCGAACAGCTTGGGTTCAAGCTGCGGAGCATCACGCCGTGGCCGGAGTGGTGGCCGCGCCTTCCGGTCCTCGACTCGCGGATCACGATCGTGGTCGAGTCGCTGCCGCCGGCCGCGACCTCGCCCTAACGGGTGCGTTATCTGGCACTTGACATCGGCGATCGCCGCATCGGCCTCGCCGTGGGCGATGACGCGCACGGTCTGTCGCGACCGCTCCGGACCCTCGTCCGGCGCAGCGTCGTCAAGGATCTCGCGGAGATCGAGCGCATCGCGCGCGAGGAAGCGGTCGATGCACTGGTCATCGGACTCCCTCTGACCCTGAATGGCGAGGAAGGCCACCAGGCCAAACGCACCAGGCGCTTCGCGACCGCGTCGGAGAAGCTCGGGCTCCCCGTCCGCCTCTACGACGAGCGCCACACGTCGAGCGAGGCCGAGATTCGCGGCGCGCGCGACCTCGACGCGGGCGCGGCGACGATCCTTCTCGAGGACTTTCTCGCGCAGCGTGCTCGCTGATGGGGATCCGCGCGCCGCGCCCAGCTCGCCAGCGCTCCGCGGCGGGGCCGTTCCTTTTCGTTTTGGTCGTCGTCGGTCTGCTGGTCGGAGGCTTCGTTGTCGGACGTCCCATCGCCGAGGATGCGATCGTCGCGCAGGTCGAGCAGCACGACACGCTCCTCAAGCAGGCGATCATCCGCGGCCTCGTCGCCGATCGCGTCGGGTCCGAACCGGATCTCGCCAAGGATCCGAAGGCGGAATCGCGCACCTTCGTGATCACGCGCGGCGAAACTGCGGGCGGGGTCGCGCAGCGGCTTCAGGAGGCCGGCTTCATCCGCTCGGCGCTCGCGTTCTCCTTCCTTCTATATGACACCGGCCGCGAGACCTCGCTCCAGTCCGGGACGTACACGATCTCGGCGGCGCTCACGCCACGAGAGCTCGCGCGAGTGTTCGAGAAAGCTCCCAGCGAGCAGGCGGTGCTGCGGATCATCGAGGGCTGGCGTCTGACCGAGACGGCGGCCGCCGTGAGGAAGGTCTTCCCGTCGATCACGGCGGACGACTTCATGAAAGCCGCGGTCGTCGGGGAGCGCCAGAACACGGTCCTCGCCGGCCTTCCTGCCGACACCTCGCTCGAAGGTTTTCTTTTCCCGGACACGTATTTCTTCAAGCCGACCGCGACTGCGACGGAGATCATCGACGCGCTGCTCGACCAGTTCGAGCTTCGAGTTGGTCAGACGCTCCGGCAGGCGGCCGTCGATCGAAAGACGACGATCTACGACATCGTGAAGCTCGGCTCGATCGTCGAGCGAGAGGCGCGCGATCGCAAGGAGAGCCCGACGATTGCGGGCGTCTACGCGAACCGGCTCAACATCGGCATGAAGCTCGACGCCGACCCGACCATCCAATACGCGCTCGGCGACTGGCGAGAGCTGAGCCTCGCCGACCTCGAAGTCGACTCGCCGTACAACACCTACCGCGTCGCGGGTCTACCTCCGACTCCGATCTGCAGCCCCGGGGCGGTGGCGCTCGAAGCGGCCGCGAAGCCCGCGCAGGTCCCGTACTTCTATTTCGTCGCCAAGAACGACGGCACCGGCGACCACGCGTTTGCGACGACACTCGCGGAGCACGAGGCCAACAGAATCAAGTACGGAAATAAGTGAGGAGCGGCTTTGCCGCGACAAGCGAATCCACCAGCACCTGAGCGTGTCTCGGCGAAGCCGAGATTGAGCGAATACGGAAACAAGTAGGGCGTGAGTCAGGTCTGGCTCATCGGACGGCCCGTGGCGCACTCGCTCTCGCCCGCGATGCACAACGCCGCGTTCGCGAAGCTGGGTCTGCCGCATCACTACGAGCTCAAGGAGACCGCGGACGCAGAGCTCTCCGCGACGCTTGATCGCATGCGACGCGAGGAGGACGTGCTCGGCGCGAACGTGACGATCCCGCACAAGGAGACCGCGCTGCGGCTGCTGGATGAGGTCGACGACGTGGCACGGCGGATCGGCGCGGTGAACACGATCGTCTCCCGCGGAGCTCGTCTCATCGGCTACAACACTGACAAGTACGGATTCGAGACGGCCCTCGAGACGCAACAGCCGGACGGTTCGTCGGCGGGATTCCCTTTTTTTGACGACCGGATCCTGATTCTCGGAGCGGGTGGCGTCGCCCGCGCGTGCGCCCTCGCCCTGCTGGAGCACGGGAACAGCGTCGACGTCGCCAATCGCGACCCGGCTCGTGCGGAAGCGCTCGCGCGCTCCATCGAGGTGAACGGTCGGCATCCTCAAGTCGTTCCGTGGCCGAGGGGGCCCGAGCCCGGCGACGCCGTCGTCAACGCGACACCGCTCGGCCTCAACGGTGAAGAGGTCCTCGAGGACGTCCAGTTGCCGAGGTGGGTGATCGATCTCGTCCCGACCGTCACTGAGACGCCGCTCGTCAAGCGCGCGAAAGCAACTGACAATGTCACCGTCGTGGACGGCCTCAGCATGCTTTTGCATCAAGCCGCGCGCTCGTTCGAGCTCTGGACGGGTGTGCCCGCGCCGCTTGAGGTCATGCGCGCCGCCCTGCCGCGCGACGTATGAGGCTCCTGACCGCGGGCGAGTCGCATGGCCCGGGCGTGATCGCGGTCCTCGACGGCGTGCCGGCCGGTCTCGCGGTGTCGCCGGCGGACATCGACGTGGATCTGCGGCGCCGCCAGCTTGGTTACGGGCGGGGGGCACGGCAGAAGATCGAGCGCGACGAAGTCCGCATCACCGGCGGTGTCCGTCAGGGACGCACCACCGGCGCGCCGATCGCGCTTCAGATCTTGAACCGCGACGCGGTGAACTGGGAGCGCGTGATGAGCGTCGAGCCGGTCGCCGAACCGCCGGATGCGATCACGCGACTTCGTCCGGGGCACGCCGATCTCGCCGGTGCCTTGAAGTTCGGCCACGAGGACGTCCGCGACGTCATCGAGCGCGCGAGTGCGCGCGAGACCGCGGCGCGTGTCGCCGCTGGCGGAGTGGCGAAGGCGCTGCTGCGCGTTGTCGGAACGGACGTGCTGAGCGAGACGAAGTCGATCGGCGATGTGACCGGGGAGCCGATTTTCGACCGCGACGCGATCGAGGCGAGCGAGGTCCGGAGCTCCGACGCTGAGCGGAGCCGTGCGATGGTCGCGGCGATCGCCGCCGCGCGCGAGGCGGGGGACACCCTCGGCGGCGTCGTGGCGGTGCGCGCGAGCGGGGTGGTTCCGGGGCTCGGCTCGTTCGCGGAATGGGACCGGCGCCTGGACGGCCGGATCGCCCAGGCGCTTATGTCGATCCAGAGCGCGAAGGGCGTCCAGTTCGCCGACGCGTTCGCCGCATCGCATGAGCGCGGCAGCGCGGTGCACGACCCGATCGCCGTGCGCGACGGGGCGTTCGTGCGGACTCGCAACCGGGCGGGCGGTCTCGAAGGCGGCGTCACGAACGGCGAGGACATCGTCCTTGAGGTCGCGTTCAAGCCGATCTCGACGTTGATGAAGCCACTCCCCTCCGCGGATCTTCGTACCGGCGCGCCGTCGCCGGCGCACGTCGAACGCAGCGACGTGTGCGTCGTGCCCGCGGCCGGTGTCGTCGCCGAGGCGATGCTGGCGCTGGTGCTGGCCGACGCGCTCTGCGAGAAATTCGGGGACGACAGCGTCGACGACATCTGCGCCGCGGTCGAGCGGTATCGCCAGCGCCTGCGCCCCATCGACGCTCGGTAGTGCACCTCTTCGTGGTCGGCCCGCCGGGCATCGGGAAGTCTGCCGTGGCGCCGGCGCTCGCACGGCACTTCGGAGCGTCGGTGGTGGAGCTCGATCGCGAGATCGAGCGGCGTGCCGGCAAGACGTGTAAGGACCTCATCGAGCAGAACGGGATGGACCGTTTCCGCGAAATCGAATCGACCGTGCTGCAGAAGCTCGCGCCGACCCCATCCTGGGTGGTGGTGGACACCGGCGGCGGCGCGCCGATCCGCGAGGACAACCGCGCGTTCATGCGGCAGCGCGGGTTGATCGTCGGGCTCCGCGGGTCGCTCGATCGTGTCACCTCGGGCATCGCGGCGACGATGGCGAAGCGACCGAATCAGAGCGTGTCGCCGGGCGAGCGCGCGCGAGCGGTGCTTCGCGAGCGCAAAGCGGCGTACGCCGACACCGATGTGACCTTCGACGTCGATGGCGCGACCACAGAGGAGACCGCGCGCGCGATCGCCGCGTGGCTCGTCTCCGCGCGCGGCGTACGCATCGACGTGGCCGGTCCGGAACGGCCCTGTCGCGTGCTCATCCGCGCCGGAGTGCTCGACCACGTCGGGTCCCACCTCGCCGACCTCGGATGGCGCGGTCAGGTGGCTGTCGTGAGCGACGCTCCCACGGCGGCGCGCTACGAGCCTGACCTCCTGCGGTCGCTCGCATCGGTCGGTCTGAAGGCCGTGACGCTCCGCGTGCCTGCCGGGGAGCGCGGAAAGCAATTCAGGGTCGCCGCCCGGCTCTGGGCGTCCCTTGCGAGCTACCGCGTCGGCCGGGACGGCGGGATCATCGCGCTCGGTGGGGGCAGCGTCGGCGACGTCGCCGGCTTCGTCGCGGCTACGTACCTGCGCGGCATTCGCCTCGCGCAGGTCCCGACGACTCTGCTCGGCATGGCTGACGCCTCGATCGGCGGAAAGACCGCCATCGACATCGCGGCGGGGAAGAACCTCGTCGGCGCATTCCACTCCCCCGACGCGGTGTTCGCGGATCTCGCCGTCCTCGCGACGCTGCCCGCGCGGCAGATATCCTCGGGTCTCGCCGAGGTCACAAAGTGCGCGTTCCTCGCCGATCGTGAATCGGTCACGCAGCTGGCGCGCTCGCTCGACAGCGTGCGCGCCGGCGATCTCGGTGCCATCCTCGCAGCGGTCGCGATCGCGGCCGAGGTCAAGGGCGGCATCGTGAGCCAGGATCCGCGCGAGTCGGGCCTGCGCGAGCTCCTGAATTTTGGGCACACCATGGGGCACGCGTACGAGGCCGCGTCTGGCTATCGCGCAACGCACGGCGAGGCGGTGGCGATCGGCATGGTCTACGCGACGGCGCTCGCCGAAGAGCTCGAGCTCACCGCGGCCGCAGTCCGACCCGAGCTCGAGAACCTGCTGCAGCGCGCAGACCTACCGACACGGGCGCGGCTTCCGAAGGCCGTCTGGGGCTATGTGCTTCGTGACAAGAAGGCCCGGGCGGGCAAGCTCCGCTGGATCCTGCCGCGCCGCATTGGGCAGTTCAGCGAAGTGACCGACGTGGGCGAATCCGCGCTTCGTGGTGCCGCCCGGGTCGTGGAGCGCGCGGCGTGAAGCTCCTCTTCATGAACGGGCCGAACCTCAACCTGCTCGGCACCCGCGACCCGGAGATCTACGGGCGAACGACGCTGAAGGAGGTCGAGGCGCGCTGCAGGGAGATCGCGCGTGAGGCGGGGTGCGACCTCGTGGCGTTCCAGTCGAACCACGAGGGCGCCCTCATCGACTTCCTGCAGCAGCACCGCGATGCGCGAGGTGCCATCATCAATCCTGGCGGGCTCGCGCACACCTCGATCGTGCTGCGCGA
>Ga0207646_10007807_pt1 | contig 10816 bp, 9 predicted proteins | sample KBSK5502metaG_FD_184343 | JGI IMG/M metagenome (GOLD analysis project Ga0207646, IMG submission 184343) | Corn, switchgrass and miscanthus rhizosphere microbial communities from Kellogg Biological Station, Michigan, USA - KBS K5-50-2 metaG... | ecosystem: Host-associated > Plants > Roots >...
CCGGCGGCAGCCGCCGCATTGGTTTCGATAAATTATTTGCGACGATCGCCGGCAAACCGGTGATCGCGCATTCAATCGATGCATTCGAGCGCACTGCTTCCGTCAGCGAAATCATTGTCGTCGCTCGCGAAGATCGACATGGTGAGGTCAAAGAGATCGTCGGCAATGAGAATTTCGAAAAGGTCCGCTCAATCATCGCTGGCGGCGAACATCGACAAGATTCCGTTCGCGCTGGTCTGAGTCGCCTCAGTACGGACGCAAAATATGTCGCCGCGCATGACGCGGCGCGTCCGCTGATTACAGCAGACCAAATCGAGCGTGTCTTCGAACAATGTCAGATTCACGGCGCCGCCGCCTTGGCTGAGCCAGTCAAAGATACCATCAAACGCGCCGGCGCCGACCTTCTGGTTAGCGGCTCAGTAGACCGGCATCAACTTTATGCGATGCAAACGCCGCAGATTTTCGAGCGTGCGTTACTCGAACAAGCTTATCGCGCTGTCTATGCAGAAAATGTTTCAGTGACCGACGAAGTTTCTGCGGTCGAGGAACTCGGTCGCAAAGTTGTTCTCGTGGTGAACGACGACTTCAATTTCAAAATCACTTATTCGCGAGATTTGCCGCTGGCTGAATTTCTTCTGAAGCAACGGACAAAGCCTGCTCCAAATGATAGGGCGCGACCGTCGAGCGCGCCGAGAAAAGCTTTAGGGCATCGTTCTCGATGACTTCTTCGTTGTAGCCGTCTGTGGTGACCGCGGAGGTCTCTCGTAGCAGAATTGAATAAGAGCGCAAAAAGGTTCTTGTTTGGTTTCGAAAAGTATCAGGTCGTCGAGTCGATATCTAGGGATGGAATCCTATAAGGCCCACCTCGCAGGCGCTGAGAAAAGCCGCCCTTTAGGTAGGCAAGGTCTTCGCTCAACCGGTAACGATTGACTTTCGTAACCGGTAGAGAAAAGAAATAGAGTTCGACGTTATCTTTACAACGCTTTTCTTTGCGCCAGTTCAGGGCTGGATTTCGACGCGAATCAGGCCGGTCGAACCTTCACGCGTCATGAAGCCGCTTGCCCAGCCATTACCCGGATAGAAGTACTGTTCGTAACGCCAAAGCATTTCCAGCGTCGCGCCATTAGGCTTCCTCCAGCGAACTCGGTAGTACAAGTGCCGCTTCCATGACGGCGATTGGCCCGTCATGAAGTTGAATTCGAATGGCGTCGGCCAACTGAGAACGCTCCGGCGGATTTCGATGAGAGCATCGTCGTCTGCTGGCGGTACAGCGGCAATATTCTCCGTTTCTGATCGCGGTGGGCCGAAAGGGAAAACTTTCCCGCTGTTTGCCAGAGCAAGCTGATCATTTTTCGTTGTGCCGATGTTCGGAGTCGGGCCATTCTTGTCATTTAGGCCTAGCGCGAGATCGTTAATGTGAAGAATGCCACCAGTGCCGCTGCCTTCATAGACAATTGAATTAATCCGTGCTGAGCCGGTTTCAATCGTCCCGAAGCGATCGATGAACAACGAGACCTGGCGCCCGCGGAAAATCCAGGTCGCCAGAATGGCGACGATGCATATTACGAGAATTCCAAGTGTGGCCAGGATTCTTCGCATCTCTCAATAACTGCGGATTACGCTGATTTCGTGGATGAAGAAAAGATAACAGATTTTTGCTTCCTTCTTTTATCTGCGTCATCCGCGCAATCCGCGGTTCAATAGAGTCTATCCTTTCTTGTGCTGGATATAATCGTTGACTTGTTCTTCGAGAATCTCGAGCGGTAGCGCTCCATTCTTGAGGACAGCCTCGTGAAACTCACGCTGGTCGAATTTTTCTCCTAGTTCTTTCTCTGCTCGGGCCCTCAGCTCCTGAATCTTTAACATGCCAATCTTGTAGGCGCACGCCTGGCCGGGCGCGACTATGTAGCGTTCTATTTCCGATTTAACTTCTTTCTCGCCGATGCCAGTTTTCTCGCGCATGAATGCGATAGCCTGTTCGCGCGTCCAGCGCTTTGCATGAATTCCGGTATCAACGACCAATCGCACCGCGCGGAAGAGCTCGTCACGCAGACGTCCCAAATCGCCGAATGGGTCTTTGTCGTACCATCCAGCTTGTTTCGCCAGCCACTCACAATAAAGCGCCCAGCCTTCTATGTAGGCAGTGAACGGAATGATCTTTCTAAATTGCGGAAGGCTTTTCAGTTCTTCTACTGTTGAAATTTGCCAATGATGCCCGGGCACGCCTTCGTGATATGCCAGAGTCGGCATACTCCACTTGGGCACTTCATTCATGTCTCGCAGGTTCGCGAAGAAAATCCCTGGCCGGGTGCCATCCATCGCCGCAAAGTCGTAGTATGCGCCCGGCGCCGTCGCTTCTTTGAATTCCGGAACGCGTCGCACTTCGATCTTTGCGCGCGGGGTAGTCAAAAATAATTGCTTCGACGAGCGCTCCGTCGCCTGCGTGATCAGTCTCGCGTACTCCGCGAGCGCATCGGCGCGGCCTTTATCGTCATTGGGATAAAGAAAACGCGGATCTTTCGCGAGCTTGTCCATGGCTTCTCCGATTGGCTGGCCCGCAAAGCCATTCGCATCGAGAATTGTGCGCATCTCGCCCTCGATTCGCGCCACTTCGCGCAGACCAAGCTCGTGAACTTCATCTGGTTTGAGCGCGGTGGTCGTGTTTTGACGCAGCTGGTAAGCGTAGTAAGCGTCGCCGTCGGACAATTTCCAAACGCCGTCGTCGGTCGTCGTCTTCGCCAAAATTTCGCGGAAATAATCGATCAGTTTTTGATAAGCCGGATAAACCTTGGAGCTTATTTCTGTTTCCACGAGCGTTTGAAAATCGGCGCGCTGCGCGCCGGTTAGCTTGTCGATCTTAGCGGCGCGTGTTTTGAATGATGTCGCGAGAATATTTTCGGACGCCGGCGTGCCAATGAAATCGGTCATTTCCTTAAGCACTTCCTCGACAACGAAACGAGGTGGCAGGATTTGCTTTTCTTCGCGGACTTTGAGGTTGTCGAGGAGCTGATCGAATTTTTTCGGCAAGGCATCTAGCCGCATCAGGTAATACTCGCAATCTTTCCGGTTCAGCAGCCGGTGCGTGTTCGCCATGAAAGATGGGAATTGGTTCTGCACGCCGAAGAGCTGATTGACCGGATAATTGAGCCACTGCCATTTTTCGCCTTCGACCTGCATTTTTAAAAACCAATCCAGCACATGCGTGGAAAGCTCTTGTGATTGGGATTGGCGATCCAGCGGATACTGGCGCAGTTGCGTCAGATCGCGCTTCCACCTGTCGAATTCGCGTTTCTGATGTTCCGGCGATTCGTCGTCCAGCTTTCCATTATGACTGGTGATGCCGAACTGCTCGACCAAACCGAGCATCGAGAGCAGCTCCGGGTGGTCGAACAGGACTTCCGCGAAGACTTTGTCATAAAATAGATTCAGACTCCACGGCCGAAACCAAATCAGATTGATGAGAAATACGGCAACGGCAATCACGACGACTGCGAGAAGCGCGCCAAGCCATTTGAAAACGCGCTTAAACATTTGCTTATATCAACGTGGCAGTGCCGTCTGTTAATACAGATGCGGTAATACCCAGCGCTGGATTCGAGAATTTACTTCTTGGCTTTACAACTAAAACTTTGCAGGCAATGCGGGGATCCAAAGCTACGGCTCGCGTTGGCGATGAATCCCAGCTATAGCCCAATGTAATGAGCGACTCGGCACAGCACGTCGATAAGCCAGAGCCGCGCGGGCAGGCGCTTCTCGCATTTCTGGCGATCGGCGCAATTTATCTGGCGCTGCCGCGCAGTCTCATTATCGGCCCGATCTGGTTGTTGCCGACTTTGATTGTCGTTTTGCTCGTGCCAACGGTGGTGAGCCATCGCGTCGGAAAACGCTCCCTCAATCGCGCCCTCGGCATCATTATTAATGGAATCACCACGCTGGCGCTGATCGGATCGGTGATTCTGCTCGTGCGCGCGCTGCCTTCACACCGGGAGACGCCGTTACAGCTCCTGCGCTCAGGCGGACTACTCTGGCTGACGAATGTGATCGTCTTCGCGCTCTGGTATTGGCGGCTCGACGGCGGCGGGCCCACCTTGCGCCACGAGCAAAACAAATTCGGCAGCACCAGCTTTCTTTTCCCGCAGATGCAGGTCCCGCATGACGAGCGTGGCCAATTTGAATGTACGCGCTGGCGGCCGCGCTTCATCGATTATTTGTTCGTCGCCTTCACGCAGAGTTCTACATTTGGTCCGACCGACGCGCCGCTGCTGGCGCGCTGGGCAAAAGTTCTCGCGATGATTCAGATCTTTATCTCGCTCAGTATCGTCGTGCTGCTGATCTCGCGCGCAATTGGCGTTCTGTAACTGTTCCGTCGCATCGCGCTATCTGCCGATGAGAATCAAAATGCCGGCTGCGAGCGCCAAAACCCCGGTCACCACGACAGGGATGACGATATGAACGAGTACCGTAATTCCGACAATAATAAGGTAGATGGCGAGCAGAAGCATTCCGAGGTTTTTTGTGATATTCATGCCTCTTTTTTGAGACAATCCCGTTGGCTTTGCACGCTTTAAAAGAGCCAATCGTTGGTTTCGCCGCGTTAAATCGTTAAGTCGTGAATGCGACGGTGTGACGCATCACGGGGTTTGCCGAACGGCGTAACAAATCACGCTGAAAAAGATTCGTCGGCCCGACAGTCTCCTGCGCGCCAAAGTCGCTATGGCGGCGGAGCGAGTCTCGCTCTACAAGTTGTAGCGGCACGCTTGATTATTTGTCACTCCGAGCCGAGTTGAGGAATCTCTAACCGCTAACAATGAGAGATGTCCCGACTCATTCGAGTTCGCTCGACATGACAAGATGCCTTGGTGGAAAAGATCATTCCATCTCCGCCATTTCGGTTTGCGGCGGTGAAATTGACAAATTGAGCAGTAGCTAGACCTTAAGTGGATTCCACCTAACAAAGCCTCGAGCTATGGAACACGAAAGAATCATTTTCTTCCGGAACTTCTTCTTCCGCGCATTTATCATCGGCGTTCTATTCGCCATTTTCTATTTTATCGTTACCTATGCTTTTTGGGACACTTGGGCATCGTGGGCGACTCACGTCTTTAAAGTGGACGAAAAGGCACTTGGAAGACTGGTGCTAATGTTTTTCGTCGATCTGCGCGTCGTGCTGGTGTTTCTGTTTCTTGTGCCAGCCCTGGCGTTGCATTGGAGCGCACGGAAGAAGCAGTGAATCAATTGATTATTGGTTCACGTCGCTCTTGGTCATTCGAGCGCAGCCCATATCGCGAAAGCTAATCAGTACAAATTGTTTCGTCCAGCGGTCGAAGCGCGCCAGAGCCGACAAGGTCATTTCCTAGAAAGGCGATGAAATATGCGCCCCGCGCGGGGACGGGCGATAAATTGCCGAAGCGGAACACCAACATCAATTCGACCATAAAGACGACGAGCTTCGAGCGCGGCCTCTCGAAGAAGCGACATGGCTTGCGAACCCTGCGGATCGGTTGGCTCTATGCGAATACGTAGCTCGCTCACTTGGCAACCCTAATGAGAATGGAGCGGTTTGGAAGAGATCGCTCGCCGCTACAAGTCCTCGGCGGCTGATGTACTCTCACCGATTCGTGACGGCACGAGAATCGCATCGCGCATACCGTGCAAAAACTTCTTGTCTGCTGGAGCGATCGTCGCGAGAACGCCACGCAGTTTCACGCGATCCTGCTCGACAAAGAAATACGGACAAAGACGGACGCGACCTTTCATCGTTTTTAACTCGCCTGAATCCGGATCCCAGTATCCATGCTCGAACAATCGACCCTTGTGAAAGCGTTGCATGATGGTCGGAGACGATTCGAATGTCGCGAGCGCATTTTCGATGCTGCGTTGCCACTCCGCATGCGGCAAATCGCCGCCAAGCGCGATGCCGCGGCTGCCCCAGCCGAGGGGAGAAAATCCGCTCACTTTCAAAAGAAGATCACGATCTTTCTGGCTGAATTTGGCGGCCTCGTGCCAGTCGTGAATTTCCAAGCGAGGGATGACGGCATGCTGCGGCAAGGGCGTCGGATCGAGCAACCAGGAGTACGGAATCACTTCTTGTAACTTGATGAAATATTTCTCGCCCAGTTCGCGTCGCCAGAATTCTCGCAGGGGCTGCATCCAAAAAAGCGCGAACCACATCTTTTCTTCGAGATAGGGCTTTATAGGCGGTGTGATGGTGATACGTCCCTGGGCATTGGCGCGGAGCGTATTGCCGATGTTCGGGACGTTCGGCAGATCAAATAACTCGAAGAAGCGATAAAGGGTGCGGCCGTCCTGCGGCTCATAATTTTCGGCGGACACAACGCGCCAATCGAAATCACGATGTCGATCTTTCAATTGCGCAGCGATCCATTCCATCTCCGGTCGATAGGTTGCTGCTTCCTGCGAGATGACGATATCGCCGCCATTAGGCAAAACACTCTCGAATCCATCGAGCATGCCGTTCGCACCACCAACGACGTCGTTGTCGAACGCGGAATATGTTTGGTTGAGCCAACCCGTTAATCCGATTCCGCCTGGCACGGAATCGATCTCAGCAATGATGTAGCCTTCGTCGGTCAGAATCAGGTCCGGCCGGATTACCCGAGGCAAATCGTCGCGAATTTCCTTGCGCCGGGAAAACTCAATCAGCTCCCTCGGTTTACCCGCATCGAGATAACGCGCTACCCACTCGGGCTGCTTTCCTTTGACGCTCAATTGGTAGAGCTGATTACACGCACGCTGAAAAACAAACAGGCGATGTCCAAGCTGCTTGAGCTCGGCCAGAAATCTCTTGTCGATCGGAAATGCATCGGGCGAGAGCAGCCAGTCCTTTTCAGCAAAGAGGCCTTCCTTTGGAAACGCGTTCTGGATGACCTCAAATCTGTTGGTTTGTACGAGCATCGAGTTGCGCAGACTCTCAACTCTCAACACTCAACTCTCAACTTTCGATCATCGCCCCGCGGCCATGCGCTTCAACGCAAGCTTGACCAACTCTTCCGCTACCTTCGCTTGACCTTTCTCCTGCAATTCGCGCACTGCTTTATGTGCATCGATTTGTTTGTAACCAAGCGCAATCAACGCGAGCACCGCTTCATTTGCTTGTTCCTGATCAGGCGTGGGCGCGTGGATCGCGCTTGCCGCTTCCCAAGCCGCAGCCACACCCAGTTTGTCTTTTAATTCGAGGACAATTCGCTCGGCCGTCTTTTTGCCCAGACCGCTGATTTTCGAAAGCGACGCGACATCAGAGTTCACGACTGCGGCTTTGAAATTGTTGACGCTCATCCCGCTCAACACCGCGAGCGCCAGCTTCGGCCCGATGCCGCTCACATTATTAACGAGCAATCGAAAAAGATCGCGCTCAGCTGCGGTCATGAATCCGTAAAGGATGTGTGCATCTTCCCGCACATGAAGATGGGTGAGGATGCGAACGTCCTGCCCGGCCGCAGGAAGTTTGTCGTAACTCGAAAGCGGAATAAAAACTTCATAGCCGACGCCGTCGACATCGATAATCGCCTGGGTGGGCAACGCGTTGATAAGTTTGCCGCGGAGAAATGTAATCATGAGGATCGTCGCTGAATTGTTAAATCTATAAATCGTTGAGTCGTCAAATTCGGTCACTCCGGTTTTGACACGAGCGTCAGTTCTATGCGCTTTCCTTTCGCGATGTTGAAACCGCGTGTCGAAAACATTTTCCAAGTCTCAGGATGGTGCGCGAAAAGGGTCCTGACCAGCGAGGTTGGCATAATCACACAACGCGGCCCTGCTTCCGCCATAAACTCCATCGCGCGGTTGCGGTTCATCAGCGTAAGGAAACCGTGTACGCGGCTTCGGAAATACCAGACAAGACTTGGTTCGTCGAATTCCACCGAACCAAATTGCATGTCCGGTTGCAAATACCTCCGCGATTCTTGGAAAAGCTGATAGGCAGGGAAAAGCCGGGCTACCAATCGGGGAACGATCAGAGCGATGGCGAGATAACAAAATGCCGTTGCGACGGCGATGCGTTTGAACGACGACCACGCTACCCCTCCTTGCGGCAACCAATGGCGCGCGAGCAAGAGCGCCAGCAATGGAAATGCCGGCAGCGTGTAATGCGGCAGCTTGGTCTTTACCAGTGTGAAGATGATGAAGATGACCGCGACGCCCGTAATAAGATAATTGTCGATCTCGTCCCGGCCTCGCCACGCTTTCCTCGTCAACCAGGGAAGTTTGACCGACCACGGAAAAAAGCTGATAAAGATCGTTACGAAATAAAACGGCAGCAGGAGGAGATACATCCCGAAGGAGTTCGCGCCGTGACCTTCCATAGTGGCAAACGAACGGCCGACGACGTGTCGACCGATCCCCACGATGAAGAATTGACCGTGCGTTTGCGTGAGCGCCGGAATTCCCCAGAGTGCGACGATCGTCAGCATAAGCAAGGTGCCGCGCATGAATTTGAATCGCTGTGCGAGTTGCGGATTGGGCAGAAACAGTTTCGTTGCAACGACTGTCACCAGCGGGACCCATCCGATTGGCCCTTTTGCGAGAAACGCGAGAGCAAGCGCAAGATAAAACATCCACCACGAGGGAGATGTTTGATGTTTGGTGTTTGATGTTTGATCTGGTGACGGTGACAGCCGATTGCGCAGCAATTCGTAGCCGGCCCAATGGGCCAACGTAACGAACAGAACGAGCCACATGTCGGCAACGGCGGCCTTCGCGTGAAGAAACGTCTGCAGCGAAAGGGTAAAAATGATTGCCGCCCAAAAACCGACTCTGGCTTCGCCGATTTGTGCCTGCGACACTGAAGGTCGCCACGGAGACCGAAGGCGCGAGCCCCAGGCGAAGATCGACAACGCGGTCAGTGCGGCCGCGAAAGCTGATGGAAGGCGCGCCGCAAAATCGTTCTGACCAAAAACGCGATAACTTGCCGTCTGCGCCCAATAAGCGATGGGAGGCTTGTCGAGACGCAACTGATTATTGAAGCGCGGGACGATGTAATCGCCGCGCTCAATCATCTCGCGCGACGCTTCGGCGAAGCGCGCCTCGTCGCGGTCGATTAAGGGGAGGCTCCATGTGCCGGCCATGTGAAAGAGGACACAGCCGAAAAAAAGCAACGCGTAGTTGCGGACACCGACATTCGCTCGACTGATCGGAGTTGCGGATTTCACACGGGGACTCAAAATAGCGACCGGCAAATCTGACGGGAACTTATTTGTGAAGCGCAGCTCTGTTTTTTATTGGCTCATCGGCATCGTGATCGCCGCGATTGCCATCGCGGCGGCATTCTACTTCGATAACACTGTGCGCGATTTCACCTTCCAGCATCAGACCAGAGCAGTGCACCATTTTATGTGCAATATAAGCCGATTCGGAGATTGGCCGGAACACCTGGCCGTCGGACTCATTCTTGCCGGGATCGCCTGGTGGCGCGGCAATAAAAAATGGACGCGCATCTTTTTGTCGATGTTAATTGCCCTCGCAATTGCAGGCGTAGTCGGGCGCGGCATTGAAATAGCAACAGGTCGCGCCCGTCCGTCCGTAAGAACGGAAGAAGTTTGGAACCGCTTCAGCTCCAAATACCACGCATTTCCCTCCGGTCACGTTACGGCCTCCATGGCGTTTTTTGGTGTTCTATTTTTCGCGAACCGGCGAGTTGCTGTCGCGTGTCTGCCTATCCCGATCTTGATTGGTTTCTCGCGCGTCTATATCGGTGCGCATTACTTGTCCGATGTTGTGTGCGGCGTAATCCTTGGAATTCTTTCTGCCGTTCTTGTAGCGCGCGTGTTTTTGCGGCAATCGACAATCGACAATCAAAAATCGGAAATTAGATCGCGGAGTGGGTGAGATCGCTTTTAATTGCGTGTCCCACGGAAATATCTTCGCCAACGTTATTTGCGCTTTTTCGATTCGACGGCTCGACAGAGTGATTCGCACGCTCCCGCTCACTCACCCGTCGGGCTTCCCGTCCATGCCGCGGGCCTGCCGGCTTGCTCCATTCTCATCTCTGAGGCGCAGACGCCCACTCAGTCGGCCGCGCGCTGTTCCTCGCGACGATTTTGGACGACAAGGTAACCAAATTGTTACCAAACGCTGCTTGGAAGTCAGCTCCATCGGAAGGAATAATGTGCGCCTATGAAAACGAATCATCTGTTCGCCGCTCAAATTCTCACGCTGATCTCTGCCGTAGTGCTCGGTCTGTTCTGCTTTGCTGGGTTGAGCCCAGGCGTCGCCCAGGCAGATGATTTTCAGCCGAATCCCGCCGCGGGAACGGCAGGCAGCGTGATTGTGCAAGACAAGTTTGGGGGCCAGATCCTTGGGTTCGATATCGATCAAGCCGGCGACGAAGGCGTCCTGAGTGAGTACCGCGACTTGAACAACGGCAATGTGCTGGCTGCCGTCGAGACATTCAGCCAGACGACTGGAAGAATTATCAAGGTCATCGCGAGGATTCAAAGGCAAGACGATTTCGTCACCCTCGGAGTGGTGGGAAACTCTGTGGGCCTCGTGGAACGCGAACACGTGGTGAGTTTCCTGCACATTGTGCGCACCTTTAGTCTCCTCAATCCTCTTAGCTTAAACCAGGTGACTGGCAGGTGGACGCCACCGGTGGGGACTGATCATCTGGTCAGTCTCGTAAGCCGAAACCAGGGCGTTTCAAATAACGCAGTCTGGGCGATGGACGTGAGCAGCGACTTCCGGCCGACCGTGTTTACCTCCAATGTCGCTGCGAACACCTTCGGGCCGGTCATCGAAGTGACCGACCCCGACTTCACCTCTGGGGGCAACCCTGGCTTTGCTTACGATAGCGTGACGAACC
>Ga0207646_10007811_pt1 | contig 10812 bp, 11 predicted proteins | sample KBSK5502metaG_FD_184343 | JGI IMG/M metagenome (GOLD analysis project Ga0207646, IMG submission 184343) | Corn, switchgrass and miscanthus rhizosphere microbial communities from Kellogg Biological Station, Michigan, USA - KBS K5-50-2 metaG... | ecosystem: Host-associated > Plants > Roots >...
GAGCCGCTCGCCAAAATCGAAGCCGCGTGCCGCGAGATCGGGCGCGACCCGGCGACGGTGGGCATCACGGCGCTCATCGGCCTCTGGTTCCCCGATCTGCAAGCACAGCAACCGAGTTTCTTGGACACTCCCCTGACAGGTCCGGTGCAGGAGATCGCAGCGGCAATGCGCGGCTATGCGGAACTCGGCGTGCAGCACATCATGGTTCAATGCGAGCCTTACACCCCCCAAGCGCGCCAGCGGCTGGCCGAGGCGCTCCAACTCTATCGCGGCATGGAGCAGCAATAAGAGTGCCTAATCCTACAGTTGGAGATGACGACGTCTCCTCTGCCCTCCCCTTTGCGAGAGGATGATCAGGCTTTTGCCTTGCTCCCTTGGTCGTGTCTTGCCTGGCGCGGAGTGATCTGCTTGGGATGCATCACCTGTTTCCCTGCCTTCTCCGAGACGCGCGGATGTTGGCAGGGAGATAGGTGATGGCCTGTGCTGGCTACTTAGCATATCCGTTCCAAAAATGAGCACTACTGATGGCTCTACCACTTCTTTTTCTTTGCAATCTACGCATCAGTTAGATGACGTGAGGGTTTCTTTCGTGATTGTTTACTTCTTGATTTTGGAACGGATATGCTAAGTAGCCAGCACAGTGGAGAACCAGGTCATGATGTGCCTAATCCATACAGAAAGTCATACACGTTGCGCATCCTGTGGATGACTCCCTTGTACTGCCTACATAGGATGTCTGTTTCAAAAAAGGACCTCAATGATGGCTCTACTCATCCTTTTTCTTCTCCATCTTCGGATCAGGCACATGACGACAAGGTTTTCTGCATGCAAGACTCACTTATTCAGTTCCCAACTTTATTGTCCATTACAGAAGCTCAAAAAGAGGGAGTAAGATGGTGAGTTCCCGACTTTATTTTTTCGCAAGGCTGCAAGTCTCCCAATTTTTGAGCACAAAATGGCCGTTACCAGTTCCCGAGTTTATTGTTGTTCAACATGTTCATGAAGAATAAAGTTGTGGACTCGCAGAATAAAGTTGCGGACTACAAGAATAAAGTTGTGGACTCGCAGAATAAAGTTGCGGACTACCATTAGAGCGCTGTACAAAAGGATTGATCTGTGATACACTGGAGGCATGAAAGCCTATTCCCAAGATTTGCGGCAACGGGTGCTGCGGGCCCTCGACCAGGGCAAGAGCCAGGCCGAGGTGGCAGCCACGTTTGCCATTTCCACCGCCACGATCAAGCGGTATCTCAAAGCCCGCCGAGAGAGCGGCTACGTCTTGCCCAAAGCCATTCCCGGGCGTCCGAACGTCAAAGGAGTGGCTTTAGAGGCTGGCCTGGTCGAGCAGTTGAGAGCACACCCCGATGCCACCCGAGAGCAGCACTGCCAGATGTGGGAAGCCACCCATGGCGTCAAGGTCAGTCCTGCCAGCATCACGCGTGCCAGGCAGGCTCTGGGCTGAACACGAAAAAAAAGACGCTGGTAGCAAGCGAGCAGAAGGAAGCGGAACGAGCCGCCTGGCGCGAGCAAGCAGAACACTTGCGGAGTGCGGACCTGGTCTTTGTGGACGAGACGGGCTCGCATATCGCCATGACCCCCTTGTACGCCTATGCTCCCCGCGGACAACGCGCGGTGGGTAAAGTGCCCCGCAACTATGGAGCGAGCATGACCTTGATGGCTTCCTTGTCGCTCGCGGGTATGGGAGAAGCGTTCGTGTTGGATGGAGCCGCTGATGCGGCTGCCTTTGAGGTCTACGTGGAGCAACTGCTCGCCCCCAGTTTGCACGCTGGACAAGTCGTGATCCTGGATAATCTCTCGATCCACCTGGGGCCTCGGGTGAGACAGGCCATTGAAGCAAAAGGCTGCCGCCTGCTGTTCCTGCCAGCCTATTCGCCCGATTTCTCGCCGATTGAAGAAGCCTTCTCCAAAGTGAAGAGCGTGTTGCGCCGGACTGGTGCTCGCACACGAGAAGCCCTGCAAGAGGCCATCGCCCAGGCGTTGGATCTCATCACGGCTCAAGATGCTCGCGGGTGGTTCCTGCATTGTGGCTATCCACCTCCCGTTCATGCTGAAAAGGCTCAAGAGTTATGAACACCGCTCTAGTATTACAACGAGACTTTACCAGCGCAGTCCCTGCAGCTGGGCAAGGAGTCGCTTGCGATGGGAGCAATAGGCGGCGTAGTTGTGGCGTTGTTGATAGGCGATCAAAGCCAGCACCGCAGGGAGATCGAGCACCGGTTGGGGCAAGGAAACCCGTAAGAGCAAGCGCACCTGAGCGACACTGAGTGGCAGGGAAAGGTGCGAGTCCAAGCTGGATATTTACCTGGTGTGGGCAGAGGGTGCGTCGTCGTGGGGCGCAAGAGCCCCCTCTCTCAGCGCCAGCTTCTGCTGCCATCGAACTAGGAAGTGATGAGCCAGGATGACCAGGGTCATGTGATGGTGCCAGCCTCGCCAGAAGCGCAGCTCATACTGATCCATGCCCAGTTCCCCCTTGCACTCGGCAAAACACGTCTCGATCGGCTAGCGCATCCCACTCACCCGCACAAAGGTGGAAAGCGGTGTCTCGATGGGAGCATTGCTCACATAAAATTTCCATTCCGGCTCTTCGTCCGGACCGCTGACTTTGCGCCGGATTACGACCCAGACCTCTGGACCTGGCAGGCGATCACGAGGCAGCACGGCACGCAGCGCAAGGAAGTCGGCGACTAAGGGGCCTTTGTGCCCCTCCAGCAACCGATAGCGCTGCCAGGCGGCGGACGGCCACTGCTGGGCCAGTTCCTCCAGAGGCACTTTGGCCGGACTGGCCGGATGCAACCGCTTCCGTCGGGGTGCGGGACCTTTGCGCGATCGGGTCTGGGGCGGAACCCAGCTGGTCGGACGCGAGCGTGCTGTGTGGCCATCGGCTTCTAGGAGTGGCCAGACCTTGGTATCCCGTGGAACCTCTGCCAGGTACCACAATCCCGCCCCGGCCAACCGTTGCAGGAAGGCGGGTGAGTCGCCAAACCCTTCGTCGCAGACCACCCAGCGTGCTCGGAGCCGCTCAGAGGCCATGATCTCCTCAACCAACTGGGCTGCTAGCTCATGTTTGGTCTGAAAGGGGGTGCCGTCGGGAATCCGGCAGGCCTGCCACAGCGCCTGGTGATCCTCGCCAAACCAGGACTCAGGCAGATACAGCCTCCGGTTAAGCAAGGTCGCTCCCTTCCGGCTCGCATACCCCAGGAAGACTCCCGCCTGGCAGTTATCCTTCTTGCCGGTGTGTCCGCACCACTGAGGCGCCACACCAACCGAATGTCGCCCATGTTTGGGAAAGTCCGAGCCATCAATGATGAGCACTCCATCGTCCTCACCCAGGGTCTCCTCCACCAGACGTTGATGCTCGGCCAGCAGCGCGTCATCGTCCCACTTGCCCTTCCCAATGAATTGCTGAAGGGCCCGCACCTGCAGTTCCGCATGCGGCCCCACCCCTAACAGGCGCAGAGCCATCGCTTCGACATTCTTGCGGGGAACATCAGCTGTGAGCAGCCCGCGCAAGTAGACTGCCGCCCACTCGCGCTGTTCACGTCGGTAGAACAATGGAGCAAAGTGCTGGTGGTAGGCCACCAGTTCCTCGGCTAACGTGACTGCTTCTTCCGCAGTCACTCCTCGTCCAGCCCCCAGGTTCGCGAGCCGCGGCAGGTCTGCACTGACATCACATACCGTAGGCATGGCGTTTCCCTTCCAGGAAACACTTCCCTGTCATCCTATTCTCCCTCCTGTGCCTCTTCTCCAGCGCCTTCCCGCGCTCGTGCAAGAATCTCCTCGACTACGGCAGCCTTGGCATCGGCGTAGTTTTGCGTATACTTCCAATCCAGACGCGCAAGCTCCCGCTTGGTGCGCTCGTAGAGCTGACGGTCAGACGCGTTGTTCCGCAACTGGTTGCGGAACAGGAGCATCCGATCTATCTCCGGACAGCCTGGCGAGAAGATATGGAGATTGATAGCTGTATCTGGCCCGTTGAACATGCGGTGTTCATACCACTCCGGCTCTCGGATGCGCAACACATAGGCAGCCGCCTCCAAGGCCGGGACGTAGGCAGACTCATCGGCTGAGTTCGCTACCACGAGCAGCAGATCGATTCTCGGTTTGGCAGCGAGCCCTGATACTGAGGTCGAGCCGACGTGTTCGAGCAAGAGGATCTGATCGCCCAGCGTGGCACGGATCCGCTTCGCCTCGCGCTCAAAGAGCCGAGGCCATTCAGGGTCGTATTCGACGATTTGGATAGGACCGGCCTGTGGTACTACTTCTCCCACATGGGCCGCCTGGATCTGCTCTTCAGTTAACGGTGCCTGTATAGGCAGCTGAGCCCTCTTCGATGTTGTCTTGCTTGCCCCTGCTGACAAGCCTCCGGCTGTAGTGTCACTCCCCGGCATCTGCATCTCCTTTCAATCCTTCTGGGCGTAAGACAAGGTCACCTTTCAGTATACCAAAAAGTCTCGTTGTAATACTAGTGCATCGCCCGTGTAGCTGCGCAGATCCCAGGTGTGATCCAGTCCGACCGCCCCGAGAAAAAGCAGCGTTCGCACCAGCATATGACGAGACCGAGCAGAAAGATGCGCCAGGCGCGAATCGCCACGAGGAGTACACGCAGACACAGCGGTCTCCATGGTAGAGAACAAGCCGGTCTCCTGAGCAGCCGCAACCAGGAGCAGTCCTCCTGCGCCCTCTTGCCGACTTCCGTTCAGTCGGTGAGAATGCCTCGAGTTTTTTCCCCCACCTCTTGGGTGCGCCTTGCCAGACCGAGGCGAGCACGGACCTGGTTCAGTTAACCGCTACTGATCTGGATGCCGAACTGCTCCTGGAAGGCCGTCTGCACCACACGGCTTGGCGTGCCAGGTGACGTATGGCAGTAGTTCTCCAGCCAGACCCGCTCGTTCGTTCGCAGCTTGGCAGGGTGGCCATGCCTGCCATCCTGGAAAGCAACTTTTCCACGAGTGCGCACCTGGCGCAGTAGCCGGTAGGCGGTCGAACGGCTGACCTGGATCCCGGCTTGGGCAGCAGCCTCTTGCCACCGATGACCTGCTTGCATGAGGGCAATCATCTGCTCTTTGGCCGCGCGTCGCTGCTCCGCTTCCATCGTGCTCTCCTCGCTCCTACTCGCTTCACGAAACGGCTCTCGTCTCCTTTCTGATGAGAACCCTTGAGGTGGCGGCTACCACTTTCTGGTGATGACCACCTTGCTGAGGTTCGCCTCGCTGAAATCTGTCTCGTGGAGACCGGTCCGACTGAGGCTGCCGCCGCTGAGGTCGGCCCCACGAAAATCTGCGCCGCTCAGCTGGGCCCCATTGAGCTGCGCTCCGATCAAATTGGCCTGTCTGAAACTCGCATGTCTGAGATCAGCTCGTAAGAGGAGGACCTCCCGGAGATTGGCTCCAGTCAGGTCGGCATCTCGGAGATTGGCCTCGTCCAGACTCGCCTCGCTCAGATAGGCATGGCTCAGGTTAGCTCGCATGAGGTTGGCATGCCTCAAGTCGGCTCCACTCAGATCGGCCTCACTGAGATCAGCCTCACTCAAATCGGGGTGGATCTCAGGATGCTGTCTTCTCCACTCATTCCACCTGGCGGCTCCTTGCTGGAGAAGAGCGAGGTGCTGCTGATCTGCCATCGTGTTTCCTTCCTCTTTGGGTGTCGCTCTCATTATCAGGGTCTCACGCCACAGCCTGCTCTTGTGCGTCTAGACCAGGAAGGTTGCTTTCTGGCTTTCGAGAGTCGTGTTTCTGAAGGCATGATCCTGGGGTCACAACGGTAGCCCGGCCTCCAGATACGCCAGGCTGGCGTCCACCAGCTCCATAAAGTCTGCCTGCGGATCGTCCATGCCGGTGAGTATAGCGGATAGCACCGCTCCGATCATAGCGCCGGCGTAGGTTCGCACCGCGAACTCGTCGGCGCGACGCCCCACGCGTCTGGCCACAAGCTCAGCGAACAGCTGGACTGCCTCCGCGACCTGGTCCAGCATACGCATACGCAGCTCAGGAACCGCGAGGATCAATCGCCCACGCTCCCACTGCTGCTCCGTCTCCACGGTGGGCACGCTGGTGAACACCTGGCGCCAGGCGCGCCGCATGGCCTGTACCGGGCTTAGCTCGGCCGGCTGCGCCTCAAATGCGGCAATGAAGAGAGGGTCGAGGTCGTCGTAGAGCGCGACATCTTCCTTGGTGCGGAAGTAGCGGAAGAAGGTGCTGGGCGAGACCTCCGCGGCCTCGGCGATCTGTTCTACCGTGGTGGCTTCATACCCTTGCTCCCGGAAGAGCTGCAAGGCGTGCCGCTGCATCGCGGCACGCGTCTTGGCTTTCTTGCGCTCGCGCAATCCGGGCGTTGCCTGACTATCCTCGTGCAACGTTGTCATGTTCCATTTCTCCTCGTTCGTTGGCTGCCTCCTCTTTGGCCGCATTCACAAGAAGCGGACCGGTCGGATGCAACGCCGCCACTTTCGCCGCTTCAACCCCGCTCCCTTTGGGCATGGCCTTCTTCGAAGGCAGGAACGCCAGGGTCAGCAGCAGACCTGCCACGGCGATGCCGGCGGCCACCATGAGCGAAACGTCCATTCCGTCCACGAAGGCGCCGCGCACCATGCTCAGTAGCGCCGGCGAGTGGAGCCTGTCGGCCACCGCGATGCCCCCGAAGAGGCTCTCGCGCACCACGTTTGCCACCGGCGCGAGGAGACCCGTCAGATGCAGCTGGCTGAGGTAGACGGAGCTGAGCACGCTCCCCAGTACCGCCGTTCCGAACGGCCCTCCCGTCTTCTGCAGCGCCTGCATCACCGCCGACCCTACACCGCTGCGCGCTTCTGACAGTTGCGAGAGCGCTGCGGAGGCTGCTGTCGCGAATGTGATCCCCATGCCAAGGCCGACAAGGGCCACCCACGCCGCGATGAAGGCATCTGTGGATCCCACACCAGTGGTGGCACCGAGGAACATACCGGCAGCGACTAGCGCGAATCCCAGTGCAACCGTGATCTTTGCCCCCAACAGGCGCGCAAGGCGGTCCGCGGGCACAGCCCCCACGATCAGCCCGGCCACCAGCGGCAGCAGCCGCAGGCCAGAGCCCATCGCGTCCGTGCCCAGCACGCCCTGGAAGTATTGTGGCAGGGTGAACAGCACACCGGTCATGGCAAGCACCAGGATAGCCAGTAAGATCACGCCCCAGGTGAATGCCGCCGAGCGGAAGAGGGACAGGTCAACCAGGGGCTTGCCACCCGGACGCCGGCCGAGCCAGTTTTCCCACAGGAAGAAACCAACCAGCAGCACCAGGCCGGTGCTGATCGGGATCAGGGCGCTACCATCAGTCCAGCCATTACGTCCTGCCTCAATCATACCATACGTGACACCCGCCAGGCCAGCGGTCGAGGCGACGATCCCCACTGGGTCCAATCCAGGGCGCACCGGGGCACGTGACTCCGGTACGAGCGCCAGGGCCACGATCAACCCGATCAGAGCGACCGGCCCATTCATCAGGAACACCCAGCCCCACCAGTAATGTGTTAGCAGCCAGCCGCCCAGGATCGGGCCGATTGGCAGCGCCAGGAAGTTGGCTGCTCCCCAGATGCCGACCGCTCGCGGCCGCTCTTCCTCGGTGAAGAGCACCGTCAGCGCGGAGACGGCCATCACGACGATGCCAGCCCCTGCCAGTCCGAGCACGAGTCGCGCGGCGATGAACCAGCCAGCCGATGGCGCATAGGCACAGGCTGCCGAGCCTGCGCCGAACAGCAGCAGGGACGTCAGCATCACCTTCTTACGGCCAAAGCGGTCGCCGAGCAATCCTACGGGCAGCATGGCTACCGTGAGCGCCAGCAGGTAGCCAGAGGAGAACCACTGCAGATCCGACTCCGTGGCATGCAGCGCCCCTGCCAGCGTAGGGATCGCCACGCTGAGGACGGTTCCGTCCAGGCCGACGGCGAGAACGGCCAGCGTGAGCGCGCCAAGCGCCCACCATTTGCGTGTTGCGAGTGTATTCATGATAGTCACATCCTTTCGTATGTTTCACTTATTAGCATGTATCTCTCAAATGAGAGTATATATCAAAATATTGTCTCTGTCAAGAGGGAATGGGAGCGAGAAGAGGAAGCGAGAGGTCTTTTGTGATGATCCTGTGAGAGGCGGTGGAAATGAACCAGTGTGGTTGGCGCGATCGGTTCCGCGCGCATCTTAAGTAGGATGGACTGAAAGCTTGGCGAGTGTCTTGTAGATCAGAAGGCTCGCAAAGGATTCCTGATCTTGATGCGCAAGAATATCAGTGGCGTGAGACCCTGATTATATGGCTCGGGAGGGAACCCCGCAAGGACATAGTGCTCCACTCGGGCGTTCGGGAAATGTGACTATCTCATTCTAGATCTGTGCCAGTCCGTTTGGCCTGACACCCTGATATTACCCTTGCCGATGCCCTAGTTGGGCAAATACGCGTGCAAGCTAATCGAGTGAGAAAGTTGCTCATCTGCATGGATGGCTGCAGACCCCAGCGTAATCCTTTCTTCTAAGAGACCTCTTGCTGTATCATGTGACCTCTGAAGAGAAAAATATTTCTCACTGTTCTTTTTGCCTATTACGCCAAGCTAATCCTGGTCTATGTGAGCGTAACCAGACGGTCAAGTAAAGAACTATAGGGCAGGAAATAGTAGTTTCCCGCTGACCTTAACAGGGTGTTAGGCAAATTGAGTTTTGCTTATGTAGACTGGGACGGCAGTGTCTGCTTTGAGTGCGCACCTCTGCATTGTGTCCCATTTCTGATAAGCAGTGTGGCAAATTGCCAAAGACCCTTGTGCTGGCTACTTGGGACATCCGTTCGCAAAATCCATCGTTTTCTACGAACGGATGTCCCAAGTAGCCAGCACAGGAGGCTGACGATGGAGAGCCGAAACCCCGGATGGAAACAGAACATGGGTCATGTAGGGCCTCCAGGTTGCCCGAATAGCAGACATTTTAGCATTTTGTGACGGTAAAAGTCTCACGCTCACCTCTCCAGAACTTTGCAAAAATGTGTGGGGCACCCCTTTTCAATCGTGACCAGCCTCACCGGCGGACACTTGTCATTTTGCCGAAGGCGGCTTATACTGCTGACCTGGTAGGACCCATTGTCAGCCACACATAAAGTAGAAAGGATCGGGACTATCAACTATGCCAGGTGGAGAAAACAATCGGGAGTTTGGCCCACTTGCGAACTACACATCATGTCTCGCGTCTTACCATGGCGAGGGAACACTGACACTTAGCGATCAGCAGACGCTCTCCTGCACATTTGAAGCTGGGCAACTCAGAAAGGGCGATGTCTTTCTTCTTTGTAGTACAACTTCTCGTCCCGATGCGCCCTTTTTTCTCCTGAGCAAGCAATGCATCGAGCGTTTTGATGGAACGTCGGCTGAGGGCTTCCATCTCTCAGCCGTAGGAAATATTCTCGTAATAAGAGCGTTGGGGGATCAGCTGACTTGCCGCTTACGAACGCTCTCTGTTGAGATGGTAAAAGGCCTCCAGCCACACATGGTTCACTTTGGCATGACCAACTTCGTGTTCGACACAGGTTTCTCCCTCGAGCTAGAGCATGCCGGAATCGTTACATCCATCCGAATGAAACCCGTCAAAGAGCATCACCGGGTAGTGCAGCGGGTCCGAGACTTGCGAACCATCGACGTTACCTGTGAGGCCATAGGCTTTCTTTCTGATGGAACGAGCACTGCGGAGTTAGAACAGGTGATTGATCATGCCTGCTACCTGCTCTCGGTCGGGCGAGGCACAAAGATCGAGTGGATCTACCAGGATGTTTACGACGAAAGGGGGACGCTCCTTTCGAGACTTCACGGATCCCGCATCACAAAAGAATATGGCCCGCACTCAATTTTCAGAAACGACCGGGAGATTCGGGCCTTCGTAGAAAGAACCTATAGCACCTATATCACCAATCGCGAACGCTACCAGCTCGCAGGCCGAACGATTGACACGTACCTGGATGCGAAGGCTGAGCACGATTATTTACAAGTGAGAGGGATCAAAATGGCCGTCGCGATGGAAGTGATCAAAGACGTTTTCATAAATTTGCCAGATGCCTCGGTTAAAGAGCTGATAAGTGACCCAAAAATCTTTGAAAAACTCACACGGCCACTCAGTGAGGCGCTCTTACCTCTTCTTGCAAACGCGAATATCACGCTCAAAGGGCACAAGTTACGCGAAAAACTTCGGGAGCTGAACCGCAGGGCGTTTGGAGACGTCTTAGCTGATATCTGCGAGCGCATCCAGTTATAGATCGAGGACGAGGAGAAGCAACGTTTTATCCAAAGCAGAAATAGCCTTGTCCATCAAGGGCGCTTCCACTGCGAAACGCGGAAGCAAGCAGAGCTCGATGATAGGGAGCTTTTCCGAGAATACTGCTTCCTGATGAGCATTCTTGACAGGGTCGTTCTCAAGCTTGTGGGATATCGAGGCATCTACTGGGATTGTAGATTACCAGGGCAGCCTATTCCCAGAGAACTTCCCTGAAGGGTTTCCTCTAGGGATGGCCTGTGCTGGCTACTGAGCATATCCGTTCCACTATCAGGAAGTAAACTGTCATACGGGAAACATCTAACGTCACTTATCAGATGAGTAGATAGCAAAGAAAAAGAACCGGTAGAGTCAACATTAGCCCTCCTTTTTAGAACAGATATGCTAAGTAGCCAGCACAGTGCTTCACACGCAAGCGCTGCCCGACCGACCATGCGATCATTGAGCGCACCCATCAGACAATGACGGCGCAGGCGAGGCTTCGGCAAACCTACCCCTCCCATGCCGCCTTGTGGACAGGCTTGGATGA
>Ga0207646_10007813_pt1 | contig 10810 bp, 8 predicted proteins | sample KBSK5502metaG_FD_184343 | JGI IMG/M metagenome (GOLD analysis project Ga0207646, IMG submission 184343) | Corn, switchgrass and miscanthus rhizosphere microbial communities from Kellogg Biological Station, Michigan, USA - KBS K5-50-2 metaG... | ecosystem: Host-associated > Plants > Roots >...
CGCTCGGACTCGGCCTGGCCTACAACCCGGTCAACGCGTTCGCGATGATCGGGACCGGGATCGTGATCGTGATCGTCGCGGTGTACATCGTGGCCAACGCGGCCTGCATCGGGTACTTCGCCTCCTCTGCTAATCGTGGGCCCGGGCGGCGCTGGAACCCGCTGCTGCACCTGATCATCCCGCTGGCGGGGATCGCCGCGTTCGTTCCGGCCTGGCTGACCGCAGCGGGGATCCGGGTGTTCCCGTTCGTCGTGCCGCTGACACCCCCGTCGTCGTACATGGGGCCGGGCGTGGCCGGGTTCATGGTCGTCGGCGTGATCTACCTGCTCTACCTGTACGCCCGGCACCCGCAGCGGGTCACCGAGGTTGGCCTGGTGCACATCGACGCCCCCGAACTGCAGACTGAAGCGGAGGTGAGCCGGTGAGCGAACCCGAGGTGATCCAGTTCCCGCCCTACCTGGCTCGGGTACGCGTGTCACATCACTAGCCGCCGGTCGCCGGGAGTGTTACGGCCTCTGGCCGGTGGCCGGGACACCGGTTACCATGCGCGCTATGGCGGGGCCTGGGGGCCCCGGGCAGCAGCCCGTGCCGCTGCCCGGGCGCGAGCAGGAGTGCGCGGTCATCGACCGCCTGCTGGCGGATGCCCGAGCGGGCGCGGGTGGGGCGCTGGTGGTGCGGGGCGAGCCCGGGATCGGCAAGTCAGCGCTGCTGGGATACGCCAGGCAGCACGCTGCGCCGATGCTGGTCCTGTCCGCGGTCGGCGTGCAGGCCGAGTCCGACCTGGCGTTCGCCGGGCTGCACGAACTCCTCCGGCCGGTCCTGACGTATCTGGGCGAGCTGCCAGGCACCCAATCCCAGGCACTGGCGGGCGCACTCGGGCTGGCGCCCTCCCCGCAGCCGGACCGGTTGCTCATCTGCGCGGCGGTGCTCAGCCTGCTCGCCGCCGCCGCCGAAACCCAGCCCCTGCTGTGCCTGGTCGACGACGCGCAATGGGTGGACCGGCCGTCCGCCGACGCGCTGGTGTTCACCGCCCGGCGGCTACGGGCCGAGCAGCTCGCGATCCTGTTCGGCGTACGGGACAGCGAGCCGAGCCGGTTCGAGGCTGCCGGGCTACCCGAGCTGGTACTCGCCGGGCTGGGCCAGGACGCCGCCATGAGCGTGCTGGCGACCATGGGCCGGGCGGCGGCGCGCAGCGTGTGCGAGCGGCTGCTTGCTGAAGCCGACGGCAATCCGCTAGCCCTGCTGGAGCTGCCCAGGAGCCTGTCCGAGGAGCAGCTGACCGGCCGGGTTCCGCTGCCTGATGCGATGCCGCTTACCCCCCGCCTGGAAGGCGTGTTCCGGCAGCAGATCGGGCGCCTTCCCCAGCACGCGCAGACCGCGCTCCTGATCGCCGCCGCAGACAATACCGGCGACGCCCCAGCCGTGCTCCGGGCCGCGGCCACGCTGGAGCTGCCGGCCGACGCGCTGGATCCCGCTGAAGGATCCGGGCTGATCCGCATCACGGGCAAGACAATCGCGTTCCGGCATCCACTGGTGCGCTCGGCGCTCTACCGGGGAGCGACGCTCAGCCAGCGCCAGCAGGCGCACGCGGCGCTGGCCAACGCTTTGCGTGGCGACGACAACGCCGACCGCCGGGTCTGGCATCAGGCCATGGCCACCCTGACCGGCGATGAGGAAGTCGCAGTCGCATTGGAGGCGTCCGCCCGCCGGGCGGAGCTGCGGGCGGGGCACTCCTCGGCGGCCACCGCCTACCTGCGCGCAGCGGAGCTGAGCACCGATGACGCCCGCCGTGTGCGGCGGGTCGCGGCGGCCGCGCATGCCGCCTGGGCTGCCGGGCAGCCCGACCGCGCGCGTGACATCATCGGCCGGGCGCTACCGCTGGTTACCGGCCAGATGCGGACCCAGTTGCTGCACCTGAGCGGGCTGATCGAAGCGCACACCGGAAACGTCCAAGAAGCCTTTGCCCTGCTGGTGGAAGCCGCGGACGCAAGCACGGATCCCTCGCTCACGATCGAGTTGCTGTTCGAGGCCACCGATGCCGCATCGTTCGTCGGCGATCCGGCAGCCATTGTGGAGCTTGGTCAGCGGGTGACGCGCATCTCTCCGGCGGATGAACTGGACCGGTTCAAGATTGCGGCGCTCGGCGGGTTCGTCCGAGCGTATGCCGGAGATCACGAGCAGGCTCAGGCGCTGATCACGGATGCTCTCCGCCGCGCCGACACGGTGACTGACCCCCGGGCCCTGATGTGGGCGGCTGATGCGGCCTCGGCCAGCAAGGGTCTGGGAGCCGGCCTGCCATACATCAACCGGGCGGTCGACCATGCTCGCCGGAACGGGCTGGTCGGCCTCCTGCCGCTGGTATTGCGCCGGCAGGCAATGGAGCTGCTGTGGCTGAGCCAGTTCGATCTCGCGTACGCCGCGGCGCAGGAGGGGTACCGACTGTCGGTCGACCTGGGCTATGGCTCAAGCGGGCACCTGGTGAACATGGCCGCCGTCGAAGCCGCCTGGGGCCATGAGCAGGATGCCCACACGCACGTAGAAGAAGCTCTGACGCTGAGCCAGCAGCGGGGCTCGTTGTTTCCGGCCATCGGTGCCGAGTGGACGCTCGGGCTCCTCGAGCTGGCCGTGGGCCGGCCGGCCGAGGCAGCACAGCGGCTGCTTGCCATCACCAGCCCCGGCCATCCCCACCACAATCCCCTCATCGCGCTCGAGGTCATGCCCGACGCCGTGGAGGCTGCCGTGCGGGCCGGCCAGCGCGACCAGGCCGCCGCGCGGCTGCAGAGCCTCCGCAGCCGGGTGACAGCGGCCCCGACGGCGGCACGCCGGGCGCTGCTGACCCGCTGTGAGGCGCTGCTGGGCGAGCGCAGCCCGGAAGAAGCGTTCGGCGAGGCGATCGCGCTCGGATCGGGACTGCCGCCCATGCAGCGTGCCCGCACCGAGCTGCTCTATGGCGAGTGGCTGCGGCGGGAGCGGCGGCGCACCGATGCGCGCGTTCACCTGCGTGCCGCGGTAGACATCTTCCGGCGGCTGGGCGCGGTGCCCTGGGCCGAGCGTGCCGAGGCCGAGCTGCGGGCGACGGGGGAAACCGCCCGCAAGCGGGATGCCTCCGCCGTGGACCAGCTGACGCCGCAGGAACTCCAGATCGCCGGGCTGGTCACCGACGGCCTGACCAACCGCGACATCGCCGCGCAGCTGTTCCTCAGCCCGCGCACGGTCGACTACCACCTGCATAAGGTCTTCACCAAGCTCGGCATCGCCTCCCGCACCGAACTCGTGCGCGGCGGCGTGCTCCACCACTCCACCATGGCCACGGGCCGCTGACCGCGCACGCCCGCCGCTGGGGCGCCCGGACTGGTGACTTCACCGATGCGACCAGCAGCCCGCGCAGGGATTGTGGGCATATGCCAACCAGTGCTTCCGGCTCCCCGGGCCGCAAGAATGCGATGCGGATCATGATCATCGATGATCACGAGATCTCCCGCGCGGCCATCTGCGCCCTGCTGCGCTCCGAAGGTGTCGATGTGGTTGCCGACCTGAGTGCCGGCCGCGACGCGCTGGCGATGGCCCGAGCACTCCGTCCCGATGTGGTCATCGTAGATGTGACACCCGCAGCAAACACTGGGTTCGGCAGCGCCCGCCGACTGCGCGCACTGCTGCCCGCCCCGCCCATCGTCATCCTCACCTCCAGCAGCGACCGCACCCAGTTCGGCGTCCAGCTCGACAGCCACATCTTCGTCGCCAAGGCAGACATCAGCTCCGCCACCATCGCCCAGCTCGCAAGATCCCCCGCAACGGACGGCCTGGAATCAGGCAATCCGTGACGTAGAGGAGGTGCCGTGGCGACAGTTGAGACGGTACAGGGGCCAGTTCAGGTCGGCGATCTCGGCCCGACACTCATGCACGAGCACATCTTCGCCCTGTCCACCGAGCATGTGCAGAACTATGGTGACGGCCTGTGGTGGGACGAGGAAGTTCGGGTGGCAGATGCGGTCAGCAAGCTCCGCACTCTGCGCCACAAGGGGATCAAGACGATCGTGGACCCGACCGTGTGGGGCCTTGGCCGCTACATACCGCGCATCCAGCGGATCGCCGAACAGGTCGATCTAAACATCGTGGTGGCCGCCGGTTTGTACGTGTATGAGGAGCTGCCCCAGCAATACGCCTACCGTGGTCCGGGACTGCTGTTCGACGTGCCAGAGCCGATGGTCACTGACTTCACCCGCGACATCGCCGAAGGCATCGGCACCAGCGGCGTGAAGGCGGCGCTGCTCAAATGCTGCGTGGACGCGGCGGGGCTTACTCCGGGGATAGATCGCATCGCGCGGGCGGTCGCCCGTACCCACCTTGGGACCGGTGCGCCGATCACGGTACACACCTCTAGCCTCGCTCAGTCGGGCCGGCTGGTCGTTGACCTGTTCCGCAGCGAAGGTGTCGACCTGGCCAAGGTGGTGATCGCGCATGCCGGGGACAGCAACGACCTCGAATACCTTATGGAGCTGGCCGACACCGGGGCCACGCTCGGCATGGACCGATTTGGGCTCGACCTGTTCAACCCGACCCCAGACCGCATCCGGACGATCGCAGCCCTGGCCGCACGCGGCTACGCGGACCGGATGATGCTCGCGCACGACGCGAACTGCTTCATCGACTACTTCGGCGCCGAGCAGGACGCGGCGAGGGCGGCAATCATGCCCAACTGGCACTACACGCACATCAGCGACGATGTGCTACCAGCTCTGCGCGAATCCGGCGTGACCGAGGCGCAGATCGAACAGATGCTGGTGGACAACCCGCGCCGCTACTTCAGCAGGAACGCTTCTTGATCATGTTCTACCAGGAACGAATCTTGAGCGTGCCATTCCACACGACCTGCTGGCCAACTGCTCCTCGCTAACGGATATAGGCACGCGACTGTGATTACAGGGCTTGCGGCGATGATCAGCGTCACCTTCGGGCTGGGCAGCACTGGGAGGAACTTGCCAAAGATGCAAGCTCTGTTCGGCTGCCTGCCCCGCCTGGCCGAGCCTGCCGGCGTGGGCCACTATGAGAGCGTGAAGGGCGCCGGGATGTGGCCATGACGGTCATCGCAGCCTGCCAGCTGGCTCTTGCCATAGGCGACCTGGCAGACAATGCCCGCGCTGCGGAGTCCGCCGTGCATGACGCCGCCGCTCGCGGCGCACAATTCGTCGTCCTCCCAGAACTCAGTGACACGGGCTACATGTTCACCGGGCCTGCCGAAGCCCGCGCGCTCGCGGCCCCGGCCGCAGACAGCCCCACGCTCCGGCGCTGGCGATGCCTGGCAGATGAGCTCGACATCGTGATCGCCGGCGGCTTCTGCGAGCTCAGTGCCGACGACCGGCTCTACAACAGCGCGGCACTCGTTGACGGGTCGGGGACCAGGGCCCTTTACCGCAAGGCGCACCTGTGGGACACCGAGAAGCTGATCTTCACTCCGGGTGATACCACCCCGCCGGTTACGGATCTGGGGTTCGGCCGGGTAGCGCTGATGATCTGCTATGACCTGGAGTTCCCGGAATGGGCGCGGCTGGCGGCCCTCGCGCGTGCCGATGTCATCGCCGCACCCGTGAACTGGCCCGCCCACAGCCCGCCGCCTGCCGGTGAACGGCCCGCCGAGATCATCCGCACACAGGCCGACGCCTCGGTCAACGCTGTGTTCGTGGCGGTCGCCGACCGGTGCGGGGCTGAGCGAGGCACCGATTGGGTCGGCGGCTCGGTAATCATCGGCCCCGACGGCTACCCACTGGCCGGCCCAGCTGACCCCGGCAAGCCAGCGGTGCTGACCGCCGCATGCGAGCTCCCCCGAGCCCGTGACAAGGCGACCAGCCCTCGCAATGACGTGCTTACCGACCGGCGGCCCCTCCTTTACGCAGGCCTGAACACTGGCCGCTGAGGCCTGGCAGCCACGGAACGGGCAGGACCAGGCCCCTCCTGGGAGCCTCATTCCTGTTACCGCGCGTGATGCAGCAGTAGTTGGCGCTCATGTCAAGGCCTGATGGACTTATGTCCCTGTCGATAGCTTTCGGTCAACAGCGCCGCGAGCAGTCGTCATCGCAGATGCGCCGGAACGAGCGGACGAAGCTGCCAGGCTCGACCCGCCACCCAGAGGTCGGCAAATCATTTCTGACGGTGACGGGGAGCGTGGCGCCATGCCCGTGCTGCCATCCGCCCATCACCGGTCTGTCGGCTGTCGCGAGTGGGGCACTCCTGTACGCCGATCTGGCCGGCCGAGGTGGCTGCCGACTCTGCCGGCTGGCAGACACAGAATCGGCCAATATGTGCATCTCGAGCAATGCGCGCGCCTGGCAGCCCTCGCGCCCCGAGTCGGCGATATGCGGACAATCAGCAGTGCCGCGTTGACAGCCTCGCTCACCTTCCGTGATGGTCACCCCAGGCACGAAGAACAGGGCAACGCAAGCAACAGGTTCCGCCGGTACATCATCTGGCGCAACAACCATGCCTACGAACGGCTACGCCGCATCATCGACCGGGCAAACGTTGCCTAACGCGGCACCGTGTCCATTGCTGGCCGCCCTCTCGCCCGGAAACCGTCGCCATCGTGAGCGCGCCAACCAGCGCCTGCTACGTTAGCCGAGTACGCGCAAACATTACTTTCAGTCGGCCAGTCTAAGACTCTTCAGCCATATGCCGAATACGCCGAACTGCGCAACCCAGTGAGCATAATCGTAGTAACTGCCAGCCCAAATATCACTCAATCGCATCTCGTACCCGAATAGATGCTCAAAGCGACCCAGCCACTTTGAAGAGCGCGTGAGGTTATAAGCCGCAACATCACCCCAGCTGCGGGAGAAGTTGAGTCCGGCGCTATGCACGGCCACCATGTTATCCGCTGGCAGCGGCTGATATCCTGCCAGAGCATCGAGGATATGGTGAGTTGTACTTGCATTTCTGCCCGAGAGCCAGGCTGTTATTGCCAGCAAGGAACAGGGAGCAAAGAAACCGTAAGTACCACCGCCGTCGACGCTGCAGATCTGCCTTTGCTCGGGCTCAGTAAGGAGATAGCGTGCCAGCCGCAAGGCGATCGCGGTATAGCGTGCCTGGTGGGTGACGCGAGACCAGATGAGCAGGCATGCAACTGGCCAGATCGTGTTCGAGTACTCCTGAGATAGCGCGTTTCGATCAAGTTCGCTTGGCGTTATATGTGTGAGCCACTTTGCTAGCGCGGCGGCCGTGACCCTCGCTAGCCCATCGAATTGCGTGTTCCCTTCGATTCGCGCTTCGGTGTCGAGAATCAATGACCAGCCGTAGCCGTACGGCAGCTCCTCGATCAGGCCGGTCGCCTGGACCTCCTTAACAGCCATCATGATCGCGCGCCGACCTCCCACCGCTTGCCGTGCAACACTACGGTAGACCGGATTCCCGGTAAGTCGTGAGATGGCAAGCAGTGAGAAGGTGGCGTGGACAGCCGAATGCCAGTCAACGCACCCGTGAAAAGCAGGATTGGCCGTATCGTGGCGCACGATGCAGGCTTCGATGGGAGCCGCTAGCCGACTGAGATCAGCAACAAATGGCGTAGCGGATCTGTTAGCCGGGCGGAAGCCGGGCGTACTTGCGACCGAGCAGCCCGCTGCGACGATCGTGAACGCAATGACAACGCCGCGGAGTCTGTGCCGGCCCCTGATTGCGGCTCTGCCTAGCTTTCTGAATACCCGTCGCACGGACACCTAGGCCCTCCTCCAGGAACGCTTCGGACCGTGCCGCCGGGAAGGCTAATGGTCCTGACTAGGTTTTGATGCCTGAGACCACAAGGAGATCGGGGCAGCCTCCAGCCTGAGCTGAGCCCTGAGAAACTAGGGTATCTGCGCGGTCGTGTAGTCGCTGGAGCGTGCGTACTGGAACGTGCCAGGTGCCGACGCCACGACCGGGTGCTGGGCCGGCCAGCACCGTCAGGCCGCGAGGACCGCCGGTGAGGATACGAGTACCGGAACCGTGCACGCCGCAGGATGAGAGCCACGCTGCTGACAGCGGCCTGCAGGTCCGGCTGGTCTCAAATGGGGTCTCATGCGCCTGGGTTCGCGCGCGTCCGCCAAGGCACAGCCGTCACGGTCAGCCCAGGTGACGGACGATGGTGAACCCCGGTGAACGCTGGTGCGCATTGTTGGAAAGCGTGTTGGATCTAGGCCCGCCACTCGCGAAAGACCGTCGGCGGCCGGCCGGGACGTGTGCCCGCGCGCCCGGTGAGCTGAGCCCGATACGCGCCCGGTCAATACATCTGCGAGCGTGTTTCCGCAGGTGAAAGGCATGCACAGCGACCCTGTCCCAAGCTGTGAGCGACCGGACAATAGCCGGAGAAGTCTGCAGGCCGCGGCGTTCAGGCCGGTGAGGTCGTGCATCGGAGCGGTCTGGGAGACCGTCGGCGGCGCAGCGGGCATCGGAACTCTGCTAACGCCCAGCGTGCCCGACCTGGGTAGCGAGCTGGCGAATGCGGGCACTGTTGACCAGGGCACCGGCACGCGGCCAGCTGGTCGTGGATCCGCTCGAGGCGTTCCCGCCGTTGTTCATCGCGCTGCGAACATGCTGCGGCTATGGCTGGTTGCTCGCGCTGACTTCTGGTGATGCCATGACCCGCTCCCGGTAGATGGCGGCAGGCCCAGTTGCCTGTCGCCCTCGAGGCGCGCCCGGCCCCACTGGACCAGGCACCACCGCTCAACCCTGGAAGGTACGTCGTGACGTGGCTGGAGGAATCCAGCCCCGGGAAGTGGCGCGAGATCCTCCCGTCCTGCAATTGTGCCCTGACCGCCGATCCCGTACGACCCAGAACTAGGTGACACGTACGCGGTGGGGACAGCAGTTCCCGCGGACCTACGATGGCGATCATGGCCAGCAAAGCCCGGCCGTCGCGGGTTCTCATCGGGACGGCTAACTGGGCTGATCACACCGACTTCTACCCGCCGGAGCTCGAGAAGGGTCCACGGCAGCGGGAGAAGCTGCGCTAGTATGCGCAGTTCTTCCGCATCGTGGAGGTGGACAGCTCCTTCTACGGCATCCCCAAGCCTGCGACCACGGTGCGCTGGGCGGCTGACACGCCGGCCGGCTTCACCTTCAACGTCAAGGCCTTCCGCACCTTCACCGGGCACGGCCTGCCCAACGACCGGCGGGCGCGTGTCACCACGGAAGAGGAGCACGAGTTCGCCGAAGCCCTAACACCGCTGCGTGACGCCGGGAAACTCGGCGCCATCCACTACCAATTCCCACCCTGGGCGACGTTCGGCCGGGTCCAGAACCGCGAGGCCATCGCCGAGGCTGTGGCGCGGCACCCGGGCGACGCCGTGGCCATCGAGTTTCGCCACGTGAGCTGGTACGAGGGAGACCACCTGGCGCAAACTGAAGACTTGCTGCGCGAGCTGGGCGCGGTGTGGGTCTCCGTTGATGCTCCGCAACGCGGCCGCGGCACCGCGCCACCGCTGGCCATGGTCACCAACCCCAAGCTGGCGATCGTGCGCTTCCACGGCCGCAACGCAGACACCTGGTACAAGCGCACCGGCAGCAGCCGCGAGCGCTTCGACTACGACTACTCCCCTGCCGAACTCGACCAGTGGCGTGCACCCATCGAGGCCATGGAAGAGACAGCCGAGAGCGTCCATCTCCTGATGAACACCAACAACCGCAACCAAGGACCTGCCAACGCCTACCGCCTGGCCAGGGAGCTGAAACTTCCGTTGCCGCCCCCGCCGGAGAGCCTGCGGCTCGCCTTGCAGGCCAGCTGACCTATACCGACGTCGCCGGCGCCGATCGCCGGGTCAGGTTTGTCGCCGTCGCCGCCGATCGGGAGCCGTGACTGCCTGTCTCATCTGCGGCCAGAGGGCTCACGATGTATTGCGGAGGTCCAAGCCGAAAATGTGCGCGCCGATGGCCGGCAGCTCGGTGAAGCCGAGGTGCCGGTAGAACCCCGCCGCGTGCCGGTTGCCGAGGCCGACGTACAGGTGTACTCCCCATGACCCCCGCTCGCGCAGGGCCATGAGCAGCGTGGTCATCATCTGGCTGCCGTATCCCCGGGCCTGCAGGCGTGGCAGCAGGTTGATGTGCAAGTGCGACGGGTAACGTCGTGCCAGTTCGTCTGGTGTCCGCCAGCGATGGTGGATCACGTACGCCAGGTGCTGGTCTGGCGTCCAGCGTTCCCTGGGAAGCCCGGGCGGGGGTTCGGGATAGCGTGAGCGCAGCTGGGGCCACCAGTCCCGGTCCAGCCGTTCCTCAAAGGCCTGGCTATCGAGCGCGCCGACGACGTACCCGCCTGCGCCTGCGGCGTCTTCTGCCACGAAGGCCAGTGATGGCTCGAACAAACCGTAGGGAGCGGCGAAGATATGCCCGAGCAGCCTGGGGTCGTGGTAGCGCGAGGTTGCGTCCTGGCCATCGTCGCCCGTCAGCAGGCAGATCCGGTACAACGCATCCAGGTCACCGGGGCGGTATGGGCGAATCCGGGCTGCTGTGCGGTCCATCGGCTCCCTCCGCGTCCGTGCCCCGCCACAGGCCTGGGGACTTGGCGGCACCGGGCGCGGCTGCCACCGGCGGCCTGGCCACGCCCGCTCTCAGTCCTGCCCCCAGGCGCCCAGCGGCAGCGTCGCGGCACCAAAAGCCTCGGTTGTGACCGGCCTGGCCGCAACGGATTAATGGCGCGCCCAAAGCGTGGCGGGCTCGCCGGCGTCAGACGCTCGGCGATCCTGACATACCTCATCGCGGCAGAAGCGAGCATGGCGCCACGATCCGGTCCTGGATGATTATGCACTGCTCGGCTTGATCGTCGGGCGTACGTTTCTGCTGGGGTGCCATCGGT